>Ga0209536_100010008_pt1 | contig 14028 bp, 11 predicted proteins | sample DeeMarSeWOR28_12_FD_187461 | JGI IMG/M metagenome (GOLD analysis project Ga0209536, IMG submission 187461) | Marine sediment microbial communities from White Oak River estuary, North Carolina - WOR-2-8_12 (SPAdes) (version 2) | ecosystem: Environmental > Aquatic > Marine > Intertidal zone >...
TCTCGAACCGGTTGATGATGACGTTTCGCTCTCTCAGTCGATCGAGCAGCATCATCGGGGTCGCACCCGGTGCGGGGACGATCTCGATCGCCTCCTTGTCTCGTTTCACTTCGGCAACTTCCGGCAAGCCGGGAAGCTCCCCCTCGATCTCCAGGAACACACCATAGTCGGTGATTTGATCACAGATCGTCTTGGCGTTGAGCGACGGGCTGCGCAGCGCATTGCCGTCCGCGTCGAGCGTGCCGGCTACGCGGAAGTACTGGAAAGGGAGCGGAAAACCGTTGAACTCGATCGTGAAGCCCTCTTTGTTGATCATGGTCAGAAGGCCGTCGTCCCAAAGGAGCTCTAGGGGGAAACGAACCTCTGAGCTCGGGTTGACGACGGTGTTTCCTTCTGCGTCGAGCGTGCCGCCTACGCCCCAACCAATGTACTTGCCCTCAGCGCCCTCGACGATGCCGATCACGTAGTGAATGGAATCGAAGCCGATCTGGTTGTAACTTGGAAGGATCGTCGGTAGCGGCGCGGAGATTCGGTAGAGCTCGACGATGCCGGTTTCCTCCCCAGGCGCCTCTGCCACTGGGAAGGGGAACCCCGTGGTGCTCCGCGGAGGGATGTCGAAGGCGAAGGTCTCGTCGAACGAGCCGCCCAGACCGGGAGTGAACATGAACACCAGCCCTTTGCGATCCTCCAACTGGTCGAGGTACTTGCCCCTGACCCGAACTTCGATGCGCCCGCCTTGGTCGCCGACCCAGTGCTCCTCGGGGATTACCGTGACGTAGCGGCTGTCACCCGAGACATCCGCAAGAACCTCCGCGGCGGTGCCAACCGTCGTGACCTCCAAGCTCTCGGGGTCGATGGCCGTGAGCTTCGTGTTGCCATCTTCCCGGACGAGCAAGGTGAAGGTGAGCGGTTGGTTCGCCCAGATCTCGGTCGGGGGCTCGATCTCGAGCCCTCCAAAGCTCGTAGTGAACACCATGAACACACCGTTGTCGGGAAGTGGCTCTCCGGGGCCACGCGTGCAGCGCTGATCCTTGAGACCAGGCCGCAGGCAATAGTCGTACGGCAAGGCGAAGACCTCACCCGTTTCGCCGGAAAGCACGACGAACTCCTTGCCGAGTGCAGGCGACGAGTTCAGGTCATCCCGTTGGTCGTCGATCAGCTGAATCGACCAGCGAAGTGTGCCGTCGCGGTTCAAAACGAACATCTGCCCCTCGCCGGAGCCGACGTAGATGTTTCCGTCACCGTCGATCGCGGGCGAGGAGCGGATCGGCTCACGGGTGTCGTAGGCCCAGACCAACGAGCCATCCGCCGGATCGATCGCGTAGATCGTTCCGTCTGCGGAAGGCTGGATGATCGTTCCATCCTCGGCTTGCGCCGGACTTGCATAAATGTGGTCGCGCGCGCCGTAGCTCCACTGCTCGATGCCATCGCTCTGGCGCATGCCATAAAGGAAGCCGTCGAAGCTGCCCACGGCGAGCAGCGCATCAGCGCCGGTCCCGGCCAGCATCGGACTGGCGGCGACCGTGCCCCGCGTCAGGAAGCCCCAGACCAGGTCCCCAGCCTCGGCTCCGATCCCGAAGACGGTCGGCAAGAATGGGAAGTTGCTGCCCATGTAGAGGCGATTGGTCTCTGGATTGAGCGCGGGAAGCGACCAGGTCTGATCGCGCGTGACGAAACACCACGAATCACTGCGATCATCTCGCTCGATCCCGTAGGTGCAGCGGTTGTCGTTTGGCACGTAGAGGGTGCCATCCAAGCCCATCGCGACATTGCCCTCGAACCAGTTGATCAAGGCATCGTTCAGCGAGGGGGGATCGGCTTCGAAGGTCCAAAGCACCGTGCCGTCTTCGCGATCGAGCGCATAGAGGAGACCATCACCTGAGCCGAAGTACACGACACCGCGGTCGTCGAGCAACGCGGAAGAATCGATGACCTCGCCTGTGCGTACGGACCAAAGCTCGTTGCCGTTCCCGTCGAGCTTGTAGAAGACGCGGTCGCCGGAGCCAACGTAGACGTTGTTCTCGCCGTCGATCACCGCCGTGGAGAAGACGCCTTTCCCCGTCTGGAAGACCCAGGGGTCCGCTCCGTTGTCGATCGGCAAGACGGGGCTTCGGCCCGTTTGCATCACATCTCGGCGGAACTTCGGCCAAGGGCTCGCGCTGTCCATCGGCACTGCGTAGTCGAACTCTTCGATCTGGCTCCGTGGCTCCGATGCACTATCGGTGCAGCCCGGCAGAGCAGCAGCGAGGAGGAGCAACGCGCCAAATACCGATCCACGCCGCGACGAGTCTGCATTCATGAGAGCCGCCTCCTTCACCGAGTGCGACGTTAGGCACGTGTTGCTCGGTGGTCAACCGAGTTCACTAGCGAATGCGCCCACGTCCCACGCAAACCTTGCGCCTGCGCCAGCTTCTCGTCTACAAGGCAAGCGTGAGTTTCGTTTGGGTCGCAATTGGAGGAGCCGCTGGGTCCTGTCTTCGGTACTGGGTCTCTTTGCTGCTCGGGCCCGTTAGCGCGGCGCACGGGTTTCCATGGTCGACATTTGCCGTCAACGCGCTTGGCTCGCTCGGCCTCGGCATGGTGTTCGTGCTCGCCGAGGACCGCTCCTGGTTTGGCACGGACCTGCGATTGCTCCTGGGAACCGGCGTCATGGGCGGTTTCACGACCTATTCTGCGTTCAATCTGGAGAGCGTTGGGCTCATGCAGAACGAGGCATGGGGCCGGGCCGCGCTGTACATGGCAGGGACGTTCGTGATCTGTCTCGTCTCCGGCGGGGTCGGCCTGATCATCGGACGCGCGCTTCGGGGCTAGCTCAGGGCTCGGGCTTGCCGAGCAACCAGATGCGCGCGCTGTGAGCGAGCGCGTACAGGGCGCTCAGCGCTAGGGCAAGGCCGCCGAGCCAATAGCTTTCCTGCGAAAGCAGGATCGCGCCAGCGATGATCAGCGAGCCGACGACCAGCCCGCTGAATGCCCGCCGGCCGAGACGATCCGCGGCGGACTCGAGCTGCGTTTGCTGTGTGCGAACGCTGAATGAGCCCTTGCGAAGGTCGTCGAGAATCTCTTCGAGCTGCAGCGGCATCTCCGTGGTGGCCGCGCCTAGGCGGCGCAGGCCCCGGAGCGCGTCCTGGGTCACGCGCTCGGGGGAATAGCGCTGCTGGAAGAGGTCTATGAAGTAAGGGCGCACCTCTTCGAGAAGGTCGAGCTCCGGGTAGATCTCTTTGCCGACTCCTTCGACCGTCATGAGGCTCTTGCCGAGCATGAGAAACTCCGACGGAATCTCGACGCCGAACTTTCGCGAACCCATCACGAGATCGCGGAGCAAGGACCCAAGCTCGATTTCCTTGAGTCGCTTTCCTAGGTAGCGCTGCGCCAAGGTAGCGACCTCCGCCTCGTACGCTTCGCGGTTGATCTTATGGATCGGTCGGCCGATCGCGTAGAGCGCGTCCGCGATGCCGCTGTAGTCCTCGCGCACTGCCGCCACCATCAGGTCGATGGTCCGGTCTCGCATCTTGGGTGAGAGCCGTCCGACCATACCAACGTCGATCATGCCGATCACGGGTTCCTCGTTCGTTCCGAGAATGATGATGTTTCCCGGATGTGGATCGGCGTGAAAAAATCCGTCTTCGAAGATCTGCTGGATGATGATCTCGATCGCACGCTTTGCCATCAGCTCGCCGCTGACTCCGGCGCGCAGCGCCGCGTACACCTTTCGCCCTTCGAGGTACTCGAGCGTCAGTACCCTCTTTGCGCTGGCGCTCCGGTAGACCTTCGGAAACTTGGCATGTGGATTCCGCCGAAAATTCTCGGTGAAGCGCTCGTGGTTATCAGCCTCGAGCGAGAAGTCGAGCTCCGCCGCAACCGAGCGATCGAACTCTTCCACCAGGCTGATCGGCCGATACAAATGCGACTCCGGCATCGAGCGGACGATGGCCTTGGCAAGCCAATAGAGAAGGTCGACGTCGCGCGCCATCAATGTCTGGACATTCGGGCGCTGGACTTTGACGACCACTTCTGGGTACTCCTCGCCATCGCGGAGGCGCGCCCCATGGACTTGCGCAATTGAAGCAGAGGCGAGCGGGGCCTCATCAAACGATTCGTAGACCTCGGCCAGCGGGCAGCTGAGCTCGCGCTCGACTTGCTCGCGGATCGCTTCGAACGGCTCCGGGGGGACCGCGTCCTGGAGCTTCTTGAGCTCGGCGAGAATGTCCTCGGGGATCAGGTCGGGCCGCGTCGACATGATTTGCCCCAACTTGACGAAAGAGGGGCCGAGGTCCTCCAAGACCTTCCGAAGGCGAATGCCCGCCGGCATCCGTGCGCCCTCACCGCGTCTGCGGCCGGGGATCAAGGTGCTGAGCCCGGTGCGCTCGACCACCTCGCCGAATCCATGGACGGCCAAGACGCCGGCAATCTGCCGCAGACGCTCGAGGTCGCGAACCGTGGTCAGAATCGAAGCCATGAGCGGCGCAGCGTAGCACCTGGGCGCTAGCATGCGGCCGCCGAGGAGCAGCGCCAAAGCCGCATCGGAGGCCGGGTCGAGTTGGATCGAGTCTAGTTCGCGCCTCCACGTTCGTATTTACGGCCACGAAACAAATCAGAAATAATCGGGGGGTACACCCACTTGCATAGGCGGTTCTCGTTGGGCTGCTTGAAGTTTCGGAGGTCCCATGAAGAAGGTGGAAGCCATTATTAAGCCTTTCAAGCTCGATGAGGTGAAGGATGCCCTCAACGAAGTCGGTATCAAAGGCATGACCGTGACGGAGGTCAAAGGGTTCGGCCGTACGGGCGGCAAGCGAGAGGTTTATCGGGGGTCCGCGTATGTGGTCGACTTCGTCCCGAAGGTGAAGGTGGAGATCATCGTGCCCGATTCGATAGTCGTTTCAGTCATTGAAGCGATTGAAAATGCGGCAAAGACAGGCCGTATCGGCGACGGGAAGATTTTCGTATCGCCAATCGAAGAAGCTGTTCGAATCCGTACGGGCGAGCGCGGCGAAGCGGCGGTCTAGGTCGATTTCGCATCCGCTGTGCGCCCCGTCGGTGCCGGGCCGGCGGGGCGCTCGTAATTACGGTGCGGCCCCAGCGCCCCTCACTATCTCCCAGGTTTGACGTGCTGTTGTTCAGTCAGATACCATTTCTGAACTGCACCGGTACATGGGGATGAGTGCTTCACGATTGGCTGCGCAAACGGTCCGTGTTCTACCGCGCAAGCGGCTGAGCAGGGCGCTGGGCCGGATAGCGTCGTTCAGGGCACCACGGCCGCTAGTCGATGCAGCGGTCGGCGCCTTCATCCGCATTTATGATGTCGACATGAGCGAGGTGGACCTGCCCGATGGGGGCTTCCGCACGTTCGATGACTTTTTCACCCGCACGCTGCTCGAGGGAGCGAGGCCAATCGACCCCGATCCCGCGGCCCTGGTGTCCCCTGCAGACGGACGGATCGAGGATCTCGGTGAAATTACGGCCGAGGGCGAGATCATCGTGAAGGGGCAGCCCTATACGGCTGAGGCGCTCCTTGGGGACGAGGACGCGGCCCGGCTGTACGAGGGAGGTCACTACTTCATCGTCTACCTTTCGCCCCGCGACTACCATCGCGTACACGCTCCGACCTGCGGAAGCGTGCAGTGCATGCGGTACGTTCCGGGCAGTTTGTTCCCGGTAAACCGAATTGGGACCCAGTTCATCCCTCAGCTTTTCGCAAGAAACGAACGTCTTGCTATTGTGCAAGAGAGCGTTGTGCACGGAACCGTGACGACGATCATGGTGGGAGCAATAGGGGTGGGACGCATCGGCGTGAGCTTTGATGATGTGCAGACCAACCGGGGGGACACTCCGGGTCTGCGGAGCTACACGGATTCGCCGATTCCGCTTGATCGCGGCGACGAGCTCGGTGTGTTCCACATGGGCTCGACCGCGATCGTGATGACGCCGCCAGCGTGTCCGCTCGATCTCAGGGCGCAGGCCGGTTCGTCGATTCGGATGGGCGAGGTCATGGCCAAAGGGGAACGGCCGTGAGCGGCGAGCCGGCGGACAAGGCTGAGGGGGGCTCCTCCGCTGCTCCCCGAAAGCGACGTGCGCTTCGCGTTCCGATCGTCGACATTCCGCGTGCGAGCGTGCTCGAAAACCCGGAAGGGCTGGGCACCAATGGTAACGGAGCGGCGCAACACGCTTCGAACGTAGTCGAGCTCGACCCACCGAGTGGCGTCACCTTCGCGGTGGAGCCAAGCGACGACCGCGAGCCGACCGAACCGTCGTTCACGACCATGGGCGATCCATTCTTAGGCGACCACGATGGATACGACGAAGCGGAAGCGTCGATGCCGTCGATCGACGTCCATTTCAGCGATCCGCCGATGATCCGGAGCTCCACCGCGCCACCCGCTCCAGCGCGATACAGCGAGCCTCCCGAAGAGCTATTCCTCGACGATGACGATGTGCTGTTTCGGAGCGATATCGCGCCACCGCCCGACAAGATCTCGGACATCTTGATCCCGATTCCCAAGCCCCCACCTCCGCCAGCTGATTCGAAGGAGTCGGGGCCACCCGTGGTTGAAACGGACGATGACGGACCCTGGCACGAGCACTTCTTCGGCGAGGCGTACCTGCGAACGGTTCGGACGTCGACGCCCAAGGAAGTCGCGGTCGAGTGCAGTTTCATCGAACGAGCGCTGCGGATGCCGATTGGGTCCCGAATTCTCGATGTGGGCTGCGGTCTCGGGGTGCAGGCTGTGGAGCTCGCCTCCAGGGGCTATCACCTGGTCGGGCTCGACATCTCGGCCACGATGGTTTCGCGCGCATACGACGAAGCCGAAGACCGAGGCCTGCAAATCGACTTCGTGCGAGGTGACATGCGCGAAGTCACCTTCGTCGAACCCTTCGACGCGATGCTCTGCTGGGGAACCACGTTCGGCTATTTCAGCGAAGAGGAAAACGAGCTCACGATCCGAAAGTTCCACGAGGCAATTCGACCGAACGGCACGCTATTGCTCGAGGTCGTCAATCGCGACTTCATGATCGGTTCCCAGCCAAATCAGGTTTGGTTCGAGGTCGATGGCGCAGTCTGTATGGAAGAGACCGACTTCGATTATGCAAAATCACGACTTCGCGTGAAACGCCGCGTGGCGAACCACAGCGGTCAACAGCACGATCGCCTCTACTCGATTCGCCTCTACGCGCTCCACGAGATCTCCGCAATGCTCGAGCGGAACGGTTTCCGGGTCGACGAGGTCAGCGGGCGGGAAGCCACGCTCGGGATCTTCTTCGGGGTCCATTCCCCTAAAATGATCATTCGCGCTGAGCGTTTGCCAGGCTCACCCCAGCAACAGAGCAGCATTCCGTCCGCGCCGCCATCGGCGCCGCCGTCCGCGCGGCCGTCCGTGCCCTTGGGGGCGCTGAGACCTTCGCAGTTTCCGCCGTCCGCCGTTGACGAGGACTAGCCGTTCTCATCGGCGAAAGGGCCATAGCGAATCGCATGCTGCGTCACTCGGGGGCGATGCCGTTGCCGTTGAGGACGTACTCCACGCGACAAGGCAGCGAGAGGAACGGGCCACCGAGAGCGGCCACCGCGGGCGTGCAGTCCGAGCCGGTGAGCGGGACGATTTCGGTGGTCTGCGATCCGGTGATCGAAACCAGGGTGGGATCGATCTCGGCGTCGGCGCCAGCCCCGTCTCCGACCCCGCCGTCGTCTTCGACCCCAGCATCCTCGTCGATGCTGATCTCGGGCGTCTCGACGTCGATGGTGAAGACGTCGCGCTGTGTCACCGAACAGCCGATATAGCCGCGGAAAGGGTCCGCCTCGACGACCATCCAGCTCTTGCTGGTTTGAAACGTATAAGAACTGTCATTTTCGATGCCAGCGAACATCGAGCCGCCCGATTGCTCCCAGTATGCGCGGCCGTTCGACTCACTCCGGAGACTGAAGCTCAGGGTCAGGGAATCGGCAGCCGGAACTGCTGCACCGCAACTCTGTTCGACCATCAGGCCAACAGCCTGGAAGCTGCCCACGAGCTCCCCCGGCGGTTCTTCCTCCTGGCCCCAGCAAGCAGAGATCAGCACGAGCAAGGTGAGCGAAATCGAGCGCATGGCTCAGAGTTACCGCCCACGGGCTCAAAGCGTCAAAGAAAGTGCCTCCTAGAAACGAATCTCGAAGCCGCAGTTGAACGTGACCCGAGTGCTGACCGGCTTGCCCTCTTTGTCGAGCGGTGGCTCCCACTTGGCGCCTTGCAGGGCTTGTTTGCACGCCTGCCCGAACTTGTAGCCGATCGGGTCTTCGGAGATGAGTGTGATCTTGCTCGGTAAGCCCGTCGGCCCGATCTGCAGTCGCACGACTGCCGCGCCCTCGACGCCTTCCTGTTTGGCCTTCTTGGGGTAGAGCCTTTCTAGCTTCTGCTTCAAACTAGGCGGAATTGGTTGCCTCGAGAGATCGCCCACGTCGACGACCACCCCGATGCCGGTGCCTCCGACGATTCCCCCGACGATCCCATCGCGGCTCCTGCCGGTGACGACCGCGTCCGGCTTTCCGATCGGTCCCTCGCGGCTCTCGCCTGAGCCAGGATCCATCGCCCACGAGGAGGGCTCGTCACCTTCGTTGGTGAGGACGATGTTGTCGAACGCGACAGGTGTTTCCGGCGCTGCGGCGGGCGGCTCCTCCGGTGCCTTGGGAGGCTCCTTTGGCGCTCTCCAGGTCTTGGGCTTGGGCGGCGGCTTCACCGGCTCAGGCTCCGCCGGTTCCTCTGGCTCGGGGGTTTGCTCCTCGAGCGGCTCTTCAGGCTCGGGCTTGGCTGGTTCCTGATCGATGATCGCCACCGCGACGGGATCGAGCGGTTCGTCAGCGCCGGGCCCCCGCTGAATGCCGGGTGTCAGGCCCAGAAATACGGCGTGCGTCGCGAATGCCAGTAGGACCCAAGCCGTGTCGAGCGCCCAGGGGGCGAGGTTCTCGAAAGGGTTGGCCATCGGTTCGGCAGCAGCGCCGCTCAGCGTCCGATCTCCTCGGGGCGGACGTTGATCGCGAACTTGGTAACGCGCTCCTGGCGGAGGATGTCGATCACCTCAACGACCTTCGCATGGGCGATTCTGCCGTCTGCAGCGATCACCGCGCGCAGGTCTTCGTCGTTCTCACGCGCCGCACGAACCCGGGTTCGAAGCTCATCGGCCGTGACCGGGATCGTATCGAGGAAGAGCTGGCCCTTCTGATCGAGCGATACGGCGAGGGTCGCGGGTGCCTGCTCCCCCGTCGAGGCCTTCGGGAGCTCCATGGGAATCGTCTTCGAAACGATAGCCGTCGCAGTGACCATCAAGATGATCAGCAGAACGAGCACGACGTCGACCAGGGGGGTGACGTTGATGTCTGTGATCAGGTCATCGTCGTCGCCGGAGCGCGCGCCACCAGCCATCCTACTCGCTCCCCTTGCGGACGTTTCCCTTGAGGTAGGCGAGCAGGTCGCGGCCGAGGGCATCGGCCCAGGTGAGGCGATACCGAATCAAGCGCTGAAAGTAGTTGTAAAAGGCAACCGCGGGAAGGGCGACGAGGAGGCCGATCGCAGTTGCGACGAGCGCTTCACCAACCTCGGTCATCAGACCACTGGTGACCTTGCCCGCGCTCTCGTCGAGGACGTGGAACGCCTTGATGACACCGATGACTGTTCCAAGGAGCCCCACGAACGGGGCGTTGTTGCCCACGGTGCCGAGGAAGCCGAGGTTGCGCTCCATTTGTGTGCGGGCGATCGCTGTCGCGCCGGCGAGTCGTTCTTCGACCGCGGCCGGGCCGTCGGCGACCACCTCGATGCCGGAGTGCACGATCCTGGCCTGAAACGAGCGCGACTGAGCGAGTCGGTCGCGCGCGCTGGTGACATCGTTCTTCGCCAGGTCGAGACGTAGATCCTCTTGAAGCGCTCGAACGTCATCGCGGGACGTGAAAAAATAGTAAATGCGCTCGAAAATGATCGCCACGCCGATGATGGAGAGGATAATCAGAAGCCACATGACCCAGGTCGCGCCAAGCATGGCGAAGGCCGTCAATCTCTCTTGAATGTCGATCATACTTCTCCTAGGCTGGAAGCGCGCTTTTAGCCGGTCTTGGCGGGCTGTGCATCCCGCTTGAGAATCTCCCGAACCAGTATGGTCGCGTACGAGCCGGCAGGTAGGGTGAAATCGAGGTCGACCGTGTTGTCACTCACAGCCAGGTCTAGTTTTCGCACCGGGATGCGGACCAATCGGCGGGTCCCAGGCGCTACCCGCTTCCATTTGGCCAGCTGATCCAGGGTCAAGCCCGACTCGCGGAGCAGCGCCTCTTCGCGTTCGCGGGCCTCGCCCTCGGGCCAGCGCATCTTGGCGCCAAAGATCGGCCCGGTGGGGCTGACCTCCCAGGCGTCCGCTCGGGCCTGCGTCTCCCCGGCGTCAGGCGCGACGAACAAGCCTCCAGACTCGTGTTTCTTCATGAGGTCTCCCGGATAAACCTTTCCAAGCGTCGAGCTTTGCACGCGCTCTGCAACGCAGCGATTGAAGATTTGGGACTGGAGCGCGGACATCTGGAGCTTTCGTTGAAAACCGGCGCGGGGCGGGCGCCCATCTCCGACGACCCAGCGTCGGGCGCGCTCGGCATTATCGCCGTCACGGCCAAATCGCTGTTCGCCATAGTAGTTGGGAAGGCCGTGCTCTTCGATCTTCGAGAACAGCTGGCGGAGGTCTTCTATTCTGGATGCGTCGATTTGCCGCAGGCGGATCCTGAACCGATTCGCTCGAAGGTGGCCTGTGCGCAGCTTCTGTGGATGAAGCGCCGCCTCGAGCACCCGGATGCCCTCGACCTCGGCTCGTTCGAGTGCCTCCCGGGAAGCGCCAAAGATGCTGATCCATTGCCGGGTGACCGCGTGCCGATCTTTGAGGCCCGCCCAGCCTGCCGCCTGGGGGTCCGCGCCCACGCTCTCGCACAGGGAGCGAACCGCATCCTGGGTCGTCAAACCGCGCTTCTCGATGAACGCAAAGACGTGGTCGCCTGTTCCGCTGGGCGGATAGGCCGGCACCTCTTCGACCTCGAAGTCTTCTGGGGTCGATCGAAACTCGGCATCGACAGGCGCGATCGAGCTGGTCAAATAGGGGAGCGGCATGGCAGGGCGCTTCCTGTAGACCATCGAGGCCCCATTGGGTAGACAACAGGCGTGAGCGCCCAGCCTTCGACGCGGATCGAGCGTGCATTGCGACAACAACTCGAGGCGGCAATCGCGCGAGGGGTATTTCCGGGTGCGAGCGCCTCGGTTGCGATCTGGGAGGCCGGCGTCTGGACCTACATCGATGCCGCGGCTGGGCGCTGTGCCCCGGGGGGCGATCCGGTCACGGCGGACACCTTCTACGATCTGGCATCACTCACCAAGCCCTGGGTCGCGACGGCCGCGCTTTGTTTGCATCAGGCGGGCTCGTTCGATCTCGGCGCAGGTGTCCGGCGATGGATTCCCGAAGCGAAGGGAATGCCGGTCGGCGAGCGGACCTGGGAAGAGGTCTTGAGCCATCGCTCGGGGCTGGGGGCCTGGGTTCCTTTCTACGAGTCCCTCCCCGAGGAACCCGGCACCGATGCGACACGGGACTGGATTGTGGCGGAGCTTCTTCGCCATTGGGATACGAACCGCGTGGGCACCGTGGTCTACAGTGACCTCGGGTACATCTTGGCGGGCATTGCGATGCGGCGCGCCACCGGCAAACCGTTGAGCCAGGTCGTTTCCGAGCGGGTGGCCCTGCCGCTCGGAGTCGACGAAACCGTCTTCTTCGGCGCAAGCCGACCGGACGAAGATTGGAAAGCGCGCTGCGCACCCACGGGCTGGTCCCCTTGGAGGGCGCGAATGCTGTGCGGCGAGGTACACGATGATAACTGCGCTGCCCTCGGTGGCGTAGCGGGCCATGCGGGAATGTTTGGCTTGTCGAGGAGTGTCGCCAGCTTCGGCGCCGCTTGCGTAGCCGCTTCTCACGGGAGGCGAGGCGCCTTGGAAGAAGATCTCATGCGGCATGCGACTGCGGCGAGGGCAGGAGGCACGCACCGACTCGGCTGGGATGGAAAGGCTCAGGCAGGAAGCGCCTGCGGCAACTTGATGGATGCCGATGCCTTTGGTCACCTGGGCTTCACCGGTACCTCGCTATGGTGCGACCCGCGCCGGCAGCTGGTGGTGGTGCTTCTGAGCAATCGCGTCGCCGTGTCGGACGACAACAGCGCGATTCGGGCGTTTCGCCCTGTCTTTCACGACGCCGTCGTTGGCGCCTTCGACGGCTGCTAACCTGCAAGCGAGCGAAGCCGATCGAGTAGCTTCGAGTTGGTCTCGTAGGAGAGGGCGTTCCGAGAGGCGCGAGCGATCGCCCTCGGGTCCCCCACCAGGACGACGAGTTTCTTTGCTCGCGTCAGCGCCGTGTAGAGCAGAGCGCGATTGAGCAACATGAAGTGGGCGTTGTGCAATACGATGACCGCGGCCGGAAACTCGCTTCCCTGCACCTTGTGAACGGTGCAGGCATAGGCAAGCGAAATCGCATCGAGCTCATCGGCCTTGTACTGCACCTCGCGTCCATCAAAGCGCACGTAGGTCACGCCGCCATCGATCCGGCTCACCTCGCCGAGGTCGCCGTTGTAGACCTCCTTCTCGTAGTCGTTTCGAAGCTGCATCACCTTGTCGGCCGCGCGAAACGACGTTGGCAGGGTGGTCTGCTGCTTGCTCGGATTGAAGGCTTCTTGAAGGACTTCGTTCAGCCTAATCGTGCCGAGTGGGCCGCGTCGCATCGGCGTCATGACCTGTACGTCGGCGATTGGATCGAAGCCGTACGCAGTTGACATTCGGCGGAGCGCCTGCAGGAGCCGCTCGGTGATCGTGTCGGGGTCCGTGGCCGAAATCAGGAACAAGTCCCCTTCGCCCTTGGTGCCGCTCGGCGTGGGCTCCGGCATTCCACCTTCGAGCACAGCATGTGCACCCCGAACGATCGCGCTTTGCTGCGCCTGTCGGAACACCTCGTGCAGTCGAATCGTCTTGCAAACCCTAGAGGCGATCAAATCGCGCAGGGGCTGGCCGGGACCGACCGGTGGCAGTTGATCGATGTCGCCAACCAGCACCAGGGTGGCGCTGCGAGGAATCGCGGACAGGAGCTGCGAAGCCAGCCGGATGTCGAGCATGGAGGCTTCGTCGACGAGAACCAGGTCGGCCTCGAGAGGCAAGCGCTGGTTGCGGCTGAAATGACCGGTCGCTGGATTCCATTCGAGAAGGCGATGGATGGTCTTGGCCTCGACGCCGGCCGCCTCAGAGAGCCGTTTGGCTGCTCGTCCGGTGGGCGCGCAAAGAGCGACGCGTCGGTCGAGCGCCGCATGTGCCTGAACGATCGCGCGCACGGTCGTGGTCTTGCCGGTGCCCGGTCCGCCGGTCAGCACGAGCAAATGAGTGCCTAGTGAAGCATCGACGGCGCTTCGTTGCGCATCGCTCAGCGTGCGGTCGTAGGTCTTCGCGGGTTGCTGCAGCATTGGCCGGCTGGCAAACGCGCTCAGGGCCTCAGCCACCAGGACCTCGGCCCGGTGCAAGAGCGGCGGGTAAATTGCCTCATCATCGATGACGACGAGCTCGCGCGCCCGCAGCTCGCGCAGGGCTTCGTCGAGCTTCTCCGCTGGAACACCGAGTTGCTCGAGGCCATCGTGGAGCTGTTCCCGCGTTGCGAACACATGGCCTTCGTCAATCGCTTTGCCGACCAAGTGCAGGACGCCTCCCTGGACGCGCCTCAAATCATCGCCTGCGATTCCGAGTGCTTCAGCAATGCGATCGGCGGTTCGGAAACCGATGCCGCGAATCTGCTCGGCGACGATGTAGGGATCGTCTCGGACGATGCGAGGCGCATCGGCACCATACTTGCGAACGACTTCACGCGCCGTGGCCGGACCCATTCCGAGCGCATGAAGAAAACTCATCGTCTCCGCTTCGACGCGGCGCTGCCGAACGGCATTGGCGATCGACTCGGCGCGCTGCGCACCGATGCCCGAAACCTCGCGGAGTCGGGCCGACTGGGTTGCGATGACGTCGAGCG
>Ga0209536_100010009_pt1 | contig 14028 bp, 13 predicted proteins | sample DeeMarSeWOR28_12_FD_187461 | JGI IMG/M metagenome (GOLD analysis project Ga0209536, IMG submission 187461) | Marine sediment microbial communities from White Oak River estuary, North Carolina - WOR-2-8_12 (SPAdes) (version 2) | ecosystem: Environmental > Aquatic > Marine > Intertidal zone >...
AGTGAAGCTGTTGGTGACATTGACGTACGCGCCGTTGGTCACAGTCCCAGCATTCCCGCTGATGTCGCCTGTGATTGTCTGTGTGAACGTGTTTACGCCTGTAAAACTCTGCGATGCTGAGAGATAGGCCCCGTCTGTGACTGTCGCAGCGTTGCCTGAGATATCGCCTGTAATTGTCTGTGTGAACGTGTTTACGCCCGTAAAACTTTGCGATGCTGTGAGATAAGCACCGTCTGTGACTGTCCCAGCGTTGCCTGAGATGTCCCCGACAATTGTTGAACTGAACGTCTTCACGCCGTTTATCGTCTGCGCTGACTCCGACAGAATAAAATTCGCATCTGTTCCAGCATCTGGAATCGTCAGCGTTATCGAACTGCTCGGCGCTGTCGCTGAGATTGTCGTCGTGTTGGTCGTCCCAAGAACGAGCTGATTCGAGGTTGCAGCGAAGGTGCCCGTCCGTGTCTCAAATTCGTCTTTGATATTGTAAGCTGAATTTCCGCGATAAATGACTGGAGAGTTGCTTTTAGCCATAGCAATTTATTCCTAAGTAACCAGCGGATGCGGTGCCGTCTATCGCCTTTACCGATATCCGAGTGCCTGCGGCAATGTTTACGGGAATGTCTTCATTTCCTCCGGGAGGAATCACGCAAAGATCAACTTCACTAGATGCCGCTCCCGTTGCTATATAATACCATCTCCCGCCGCTATCGGTTACATTCAGCATAGTCAGATCTGCAGAGGTCGAGGCAATCAGCTCAACATATGCGCTTGTCGTGATATTCGTTGAACCGTTGTCGTTTAGTGCAAATTCCCGAATAGTCTTTGAATCGGAGGTCGGAATCGCTGGCTGATCTGTCGCAATCACAACTCTTTGCGTTGCAGCACTTGCGTTTCCTGCGTTCCAGTCGAGTTCTGCGCCGTCCTTTGTAAGGATAACAGGCAGCGGCCGGATGTTTGCAGCCGTTCCGGTGTCGTAAGTCGGTGTTGTGGGATTTCCGTCTCTGTCATAGGTCAGCGCTGCGCCGGTCGGAAGCGTTGGGGCAAGCGGATTCGTTTCAAGAACGTACAACTCTCCGTCGGTGCCCGCAACGCTGAAGACTACCGAAACGGTGACATCCTGGTCGGTCGTTTTGTTAGCAAGAAATTGTCTTAGCGTCGTTGGCATTTGATCCCCTTAAACGGTTGTCTTCCGGTAGAGTCCCTCGGATGTGATGTTGAGAGTCACGGTCTTTGTGTCAGTGGTTATTGAGTCTGTGAAAAACCGCGCTGCAAGTCCGTGTTGAATCTTTACACGTTGGGTAAATTTCTTGGTCGTCAATCCTGGGTCGGCCTTGAATTCTTGTTTCCAAATCAGTCGCGCCTGCGGGACTGCGCGGGCCTGCTTTGCGACTACGTAGGCATTCGTGATCTCATCCGAAGTGTTCACGTCATTTGTACCGCTGTATTCTCCTCGCACGTCCCAAATTTCTAAAAGTCCGCCCTGTGCATCATCTGGATACACGGTAATCTCGTACAACACTCCGTCGGTAGGCTGTCTAATCTCTGCACCATCCGCGAAACTGCTGCCAGCTGTGCACCAAGGTGGATAGATTTGCTGAAGATTACCCGTTGCGCTCGAAACATTATCAACCGACACCACGTAACTTTCCATTATGGGCTCTCCCTCGTTATTTTGAGTAAACTGCGCAAAGTTTCATTTTCAGGTCCTGCCAATGGATGGGCCTCGCCAAGGACTTTTGAAAGTCGCGGCTTTTTGCGCTTCACCGCAAGCATTTTGAGTTCTTCGTCTAAGTTCATCGGAGCGTTTAATGAAATGCCGCGTTGCGCGTAAATCTGTCGCAAGAGATCAAGCCTATCAGGTTGTAGCTCCATTTCGCGCATAATGCTCATAACCAGGTCCCATCATCTCCGTGGTCTTCTCGGTCGCTTCCGTCGGACTCGTACAGTTTACCTAAATATTCGGTTTCGGGAGTATCAATATCAAGTTTTTGCTTCTTCGCTTCCATTTTTCCAGGCCCTGCAACCATCACGCGGCTAAAGTCAGGAAAGCGCGCATCTTCAGTTATTCCTAGCTCCCTGATGATCGCAGGTCTTGAGACTTCCGAGCCTCGCGTTGTTTGATATCTGTCTGAAAAATCTGTCGGCTTGATGTTCGGATCTGGAATTCCGCCCTTAAAAAAGTCCTCAGCCGTAAGCTCTGCCTCGCGCTGCGCCTCGACTGCAAGGCTTCGCATAAGTTCATCGTAGGCTGGAGTCGGGATTGTTTGGGCTGGCGCAGTTTCGAGCATTCCGATGATCGCGTTTGTGTCCATCTGCCGAACAACTTCCAAAGCTTTCTGTCTGCGCTGTACTTCGTTCATATGATTTCACCATCAGCAAAGAACACATTCGGTTTTTTGTTGAACTCAAGAAGGTGCATAAGAGCCTCGTAAGCTTCGGGGCTTTCCTCTGCTTTCTTGAAAGTGCCATGATTCGGCATCATATCGTCGTGTAGATTTAAACCGCTCAATGTTTGCCCCGGCTTCTGATTCTTCGGATCTACGTAATATGCGTACCAAGAAGGTCTTCCAGAATTTGATGCAGGATTAAAACTACCAGGATTCAGTTCAAGCACACCCTCCAAACTGCTACCTGTCTTGGTTTTACCGAGATATATTGGGTGAGATACACCAGGGACCAAATCGAAGGCCCTATTTTCTTTTGCTATGTCTTTTTCCAGCACTTTTTTAAGTCGGCTCATTGCCAACTCCGGCCTGCTTAAAAACTGTATCAATTTGCCCGCGCTCATCCTGGCCCTCCTTGCGCTGCTGGTGTCGTGTTTGCAGCCGGTGCGCCTGGCTGTGTTGGAGCTGGCCCCGGCATTCCCGGCGCTGGCTTCATTGCAGTGGGCGCTTTAGCCGGTTGCGCCTGTTTAATATTACCATTCGGAGGCTGAGCCTGTGGCTGTACCGGCATTTGTCTTTTTGCCTGGTCCACCTGGATTTGCTGCTGCATCACTTGCTGAGCGTTCGGCGTTCCGAGTCTGCTATACTGCGGATAGGTTTGTCCGAAAGTTTGCGTACTTCCTGGCACGAGCTGGCCTTGCTTCTCTTTCTTCTGAATTCGGTGCATTTCGATATGAAAAAGGCGCATTTCTAGCTCGAACGGATTCGCTTGCAACTCCTCGGCCCGCTCAATCATTTCCGCCTCGTGTTCCATAATATGCAAATCGTCGTCATCCATCGGCATGACAATGGGCATATTGATGCCTTTGGCTGATGGGCCAAGTTTTCCGAGGTCAGTAAATTTCTCGTTTTCCTTTTCCGCACGGTCCCGGTGCAGTGCGCTTTGGTCCCTCAACAAGTCGGCGTCGAAGAATTTTAGAAATTTGTCTAAAACCGCTGGATTATCGAGTCGTGAAACCGCTGGGGTCTTTTGCACGATATCAAGCAGGGTCGCCTGAAGGCTCGCTTTGCTCTTCGCTAGCATCGAACCGGGTTCAACGCGGATATCCACGCCGAAATCTAAGGGAGTGCGCAGAAAAGTCTGAATATCACTTGCTGTAAACTCGCCGCTTGCTGAACGTTGCAATGCCCCGAAAATGTCTTGTCCAAGTTGCTGCGCATTTGCTCGAACACAGGATATTGCCTTCTCTCCAAGTGTCGACACCCATCGCTCAAATCGTCGCCGCGCAGGAGAAAGGCGGGCCTCTTCACGTTCCTGGAGCATTTTGAGCATGTAGCCACTAGTTACGCCCTTTGTTCTGTCGCCTCTGAGGGCATCTTGTGCGCCGCTGATTTCGTAGGAATCCTGCTTTTTCATCTCGCGCAGTTTGTCGAGCACATTCGGGACCGGCTGATCGTCGCGAACCCACCGGGCCACGTCAGCAATGTTGTTCACTTCATGAATCTGTCCAGGCTCGCCAAAGATACGCTGCGGGTCGAGTCCGCTACCCGCCTTGACAAGAAGCATTGAGCCTAGATTTCTCATTGTGCTTGTGTCGATCAGACTGTCGAGTCTGTTCAGCTCGCGATTCTTTGCTGTCACGTCATTCATTGCGCTTGTCGCCATCGGACTTGGACGCAATTTTAACCAATTCGCCTCTGCAAATGGATGCCACCCGCCGGGCTTTTTCGTCATAAACTGAGGCTTGCTAACGTGCGTGCAGTAGCCGTTGACGATCACAAGCTTGCGGCCCTCAGGCCACTTTTCGGGATGGGGGCGATCATAGTGCTCGATGACCAGGATCTTGTTTTGCGCTAGATCTTGCTTTACGCGGCTCATCGTCCCGATCCCGCCTCGACTCTTGTCTAAAACAGGTGTAACAAACGTCATCCTCATGTAATGCTTTAGTGCGTATCTGTAGCACCGCTCACCTTCAAAGAGTCCTGGTTTGACTTCCTGATAGAATCGGGTCCGTCCGTCTGCTTCGTCGTATTCTCTAAGAAAGTCGTCAAAGTCGAGAATTCTCAGGTGTTGATACCATTTTGCATCATTCCCATCGTGGGATGTTGGGTCACGCCTGTACTCAAAGGGAGTTAGAATATCCAGCCGGAGATCGCCTTCCCATTTGGTTTCGTTAATAACCGCACCGCTTGCATCTCTAGCCTCGACGAGTCTAACCTCTGTCTGCGGATTCCCGTTCTCATCAAGCGCAACGGTCGGGATCTCAACAATGCCTTGTGGTGTTTCTACAAACTCTGAAGTCTGTACGGTTATTTCTTTCTCGACCATCTTTGGAAAGGTGCGGATTCCTCCGCGCGCTTTATCCCAGCTAACTTTGCCTGCGACCATGCCGAATCCGGTAAAGATTCCCGCCGCATCGTCAAGCTGATCCTCTAAGTTGAGTCGTTCGCTGTAGCAGTCGAGAAGCTTCTGACAGATTTTCTGGAATCGCTTACCCTGCCTGTGACTTTCCTCTTCGGTCGCTACATCCCAGTCCGGCATAGAACTGAAAACGAGAGCCTTCAACGCCTCGAAGATCGTCCGCGAGATATTCGTCTGGCTTTGCTGATTGACGCTCGGAGTCTGTCGGCGCAAAAAGTCATAGTCGACGGGTACGCCGTATTTCTCGCTCCACATGACAGACTGGTTGCCGTAAACAAATTGGAAGTTTTCGTACCAGCGTTTTCCCCATTCGCCAATATATGCCTCGTTCTTCTCGACGAATTGCGAAACCACTGAACCAAGTTTTTCGACATCATCCTGGCACCAGGGCAGATCATTGGTCGCTTGTTTGGCTCTTTGAAATGTTGCGCTCACTGTCCACCCCGTTGAATTTCACGCCCTCGCCGATTTCTTCTAAAAACCGCGCAAGCTGGTCCTCGGCAGCAACCTGCAAGCCCTGCTCTTTCTTTTGCGGTTGCGCGTCTGTCCCTGCTTCTTCTTCAGCTAGACTCAGGACCAGGCCGCGCATCGCGCGTAGTTGGCTTATGAAATTTTGCTCCATGACTTCAAGAGACTGGAGCATATATTTCAGTGCTACCTTGTTCATTACGCCTCGTACGCTACCGGAAGCTCTCCGTCCTTAAGGCTCCACTGCAAAGCAAGATTGTATGCAGTCAGCCCCTCGTTTGCGAATAGAGTAATTGCGAAACTTGTCGATTGTGGCGCAGCGACTTTGTACTCGCCGGTCTGCACTGTCGCCCCAGATGCAACTTGAGTTTTTGCCAAAAGTTCAGGACAGGACAATGCAATGTGTTTTTCAACTTTCTTGAAAATTGAATCAACAACACCAGCGGCGGTCGTATCGCTGACGTCTCCCCAAAAAGTTCCACTCGTGTCGCCAATATCAAGAGCAACGTCAGCGGTCGTTCCAGTGATTTCCAGCTCAAGAACCTGGATAAACTTGTCACCGCTAAATTCGTAACTCGGAACGCCGTAAGCTTTGATTGTCGAAAGTCCAAAAGCCATGATTCTACCCCTTAATAGCTAAAGTCTACCGTGTTCGTTTCATCCGTGAGGCTCAAAACAAGTCTAACCGAAATTGTAGCAGGTGCTGCGTTACTCGTGAAGGTAATGACAGGTTTCACCAGTGGATAAGTTCCGCCATTCGACAAATCGTAGTTTGTTGCGCCAGACGTTGAGGCAACTCGCAGCATCGGCCCAGTATTTGCGATAATATCGAGCGATATAACGCCATCGACCGCAGCTGCGATTTTCTCATATTCTTTCTTAGCAAGCGTCGCCTGTGTTCCGTATGTGCCATTTGCAATAGCATTGGCCCAGAATGTTCCCGAAAGGTCACCGATATCAAGATCAGTATCTCCCGCAGCACCTCGCGTGATTTTCATTTCGATATATTGCAAACCGCGTTTTTTGATTGCGGTCGGAATCTCAAGCTTGCCAAAATTTGCATCAATCAAAGCGAAAGCCATTATCTTGTTCCTCCAGGTATGTATTCTTCAGCGAGTCTACCACCGCCGGTAGTCATTAAACGATATTCTAGCGGCTGCAACGCGCCAAAACCAAGACGCCCCGCTTGTCCTAACTTTTCTATCCCGTATAAAGGCACTTGTGCAGTTTTGTAGATCCCACTCATCAACCCTTCAATTCCGCGCTCAAGCGCTCGACCACCGAGCGCAGCGGCTTCAAACGCCCGACCAGTGGCCCGACCGAGATCGCCGACGTTAGTTTCAAAATTTATTCTCGAAAATGCGTTACTGGCCCCGCCTGGCCGAAAATCGCTTTTGATTCCCGCTCTCGCTCCGCCCGCTACGTCTGCTAAATCCTCTGCAACGCGATTTTGAAATCTTTGTGTTTGTCGTGCATCGCGCCATTTGTTAACGGCTCGTCCAATCTTTTCGCCTTGGCGTCCGAGTATTTCCTCGCTTGTTGCAGCTCGCATTCCCTCGCGTCCACCTCCGACTCCGTATTGATTCAGATTGCGCCACTTGGTGAGGATATCGTCAAGCGAACTTGACACTGGAACACCGCGCAACAAATCGTCTGCGCTGCCTGGAGTTACTGTCTGTAGACCAAGCTTTCCCTTCGCCCATTGCGAAGCCTTTGGAAGATTGCGCGTTAGCCATGCGGGCGACTGCGCAAGAAAGGCCCCCAGCTGTATCGGCCCCGTCCCCATTGCCAACTCAGCACCAACAGCGCGGCCTATGGGATCATCAATCGTTGATGCAATTTTGCGACCTCCGCTACCTACTTTTTGCAATCCAGAAGAGACTGCCGCGCCACCCCTTGTGACAAGCCCTTTACTCAAAGCAGGCACGAGCGGAATAGCTCCGCCTAGTGCTCCGGTAGCAAAATCGATTCCCGCCTCACCGACTCGCTCCATCAGCACGTCGCCGAGACCTTCCTCCGCAAGCGAAGACAGCAATTCACGATATTCCGGCTGTGATGCAGCTAGGTAAGCGTCAAGAAGCCCTCGGCCTATCTGTCCGCCGATTGCTGTGCCTGCCGCACCTGTCGCGACAGACGCGGGAGTAATTCCCCCGCCCGCAATTGCTCCGCCGACTCCGCCTACAATGTTGCCAAATAATCGAGGAGCTGCGGCACCAATCTCGCCGATATCCGAAATGTCCATCCCTGGTCGGTTCGTTAGCGCGCGGTAGCTCGCTGTGCCAGGGTCATAAAGTGCCCAGTCAGAACCCATGCCGATGATCTGAGGGCTTTCGATTCCCTGAGACTCCAGGCTGAACTCCAGATATTTCTGCCGCAATGCGTCGTTGGGAAGATTTTCCACTCCCAGCCGTAACTCAGGATTCACTGTGGAAAAGTCGGTGATGTCCGGCAAAAAGGAAAAGCCCACGACGGGGCCCACGGTCTTAGAAAGAAAGTCAGCAACCGGCATTTCCATCGCTACGCCGTCTATGTCGTAGTGTAACATTTTGCCGTCTGGCGTTATGCTGCTTTCGATCCCTATTTGCCGAAGGTCGTTAACAACTTTCTCAGGGGTTGCGTTAAACTCGGAGCCATCCGCCGCCTCGATTTTGTACTCTAAACTCATTTTTGCCCCACCTGTTGCCGCGCTTTTCCTTGCATTAGAGCCTCAAGAATAGGATTTGCCTGCACCTGCGCATTGGGCTGTTGTAATTGGATTTGCCCCATCGGTGTTTTTTGGAATTGAGGTTCCGTATTGGCGTTTTGAACCGGCGCTTGGCGCATGGGGTCGTAAATGTTCGGGACCGGCGGAAGCTGGTTAGTGATCTGGCTTTGTCCGAACATATTCCCGCCGTGCAACTGCACACCCAGGTTATATGCTTGCCGATTGAGAGAATTCGCATAATCCACAGCCTGAGGAATGTCGGAATAAGTTGCGCGGATGTTTTCGCTCTCTTTGCGTTTTATCATATTGATGATTTCTTGCGCATTCGATTCGCGTGTCTGAATCGGCGATCTCTGTTGCAATATCGCACTTGGATTGAAGGTGAAGTTATTTAGCAAATCCTGCGCTTCTTTTTCGTAACCTAAACTCGCAGCCCTTTCGGCCATACGTCCGGCAATTGCTGCGGCCTTTTCACTGCCTGGCGCTGCTTCTTTCAGCAACTTTAGATCTGTTTGCAAATCGGAGAGCACGCTGTTTGTTTTCGTTATTTGTTCCTGCATTTGCTGAGAGCGTACTACTCGATTCTGTTCTGTTGGCAGAAGCATTTTCATCATTCCGCTTTGGAACTCTGCGCTTCTCACTTGACTCATAGCTTGCGCAATCTCTGGTGCTGTAGCCGTCTTTGACAACTCCGCCGCCAAAGCTTGACGCCGCGTCGGGTCAGTCTCGACAGCAAGTTGAGCGGTCATGTCCTCCACACGCCTCGCTCTCTCGGCGTTGTCGATTTGCAGCCGTCCCATTGCCTGATTGATTCTTGCCGTCTCGGCTGAAAGTCCGGCCTGTTTTTCAGCTAGGTCGGCTTGTCTTCCCGATAAAGCAATCTGCGCACGCTGCGCCTCAATCGGAGCAAGAATTGATTCTTGCAGATAAGTCCGCCCTGTGCCCGGCACAGTTTCGCCGAGCAAGGTCTGACGCGCTTCGGCCTGTTCGCGCTCAATTCGTGCGGTCTCCATCTGCTCACGCATCGCGTCAAGTTGCGCTTGTCGTTGTTCGCGTCCGAACTCTTCAGAGAGTGCAATTTCTTGTTCCGCTCTCTTTGCCTGCAAATCTGCAACGCGCCTTTTTTGCGCCGCCTCCTCTGCAAGAATGCGTCGATTTTGCGCTCTCTCGTAACTACCTAGAGCTGACTCGACGGGATCTTGGATTAAGGACTTCCAACTTTCTGCCTTGGCTTTGCCTTCCTCAGCAATTTGTCGGCGCATCTGATCAAGGCGTTCGCCAATATTTGGGCCACGACTTTCATATACGCGGATATCTTTATAATCCGGCCTATATTCTTCCGAAATTCTGTAACCCATTTTTGCGCCTCCTCACCCTAGAGGATAGACGCGAATTGTCCTATTTTCTACGTTTGGCAGACAGATATGCTCACCCGATGCAAATTGCAAAAACAGACGAGGAGCACAAGGGACAGACTCACCATTTGGGCCTGTCCGAAATTGTTCTTCCCAATGGCGGATAATTTTGTACCGTCTCGGCCATAGAAATCTCCGACTAACCGATATCCCGTAGGGCTTCACAATCTCCGGTGTTTCCTGCTCTGTTTCTACCTTCGTGCTCTGAATCCGGGCAACCGCTGCCGCAGCTGCCTTTTCCACGATCTGATCAATGATCTCAGTTTCCATGTTTCATCCGTATGGTGAAGGGTTAACAGTTGGCCGATATGTACCATAATTTGGATCGTTCCCATATGGATAGTTCCCATATGGGTTGACTCCTAGGTTGTATCGACTCATGTAAGCGCTCTGTTGCATCGGTGTATAGTTGCCTCCGTAGGTCGGCATCGTCGTCGGCACCGACGCATTCACCTGTCCCTGACCACCACCTGCGGCCCCTCCTAACGCTCCGCCGACTCCGGCACCAACTGCGCCACCAACTCCAGGCATCACCATGTTGCCCGCGATGGCTCCGCCAATTGTTCCGACTGTGCCGAGAATTGAGGACATCATTGCTGCTTGACTTTGATCCCGCGCTGCTCTTTGTTGTGCGGCGATTTGTTTCTGCGCAAGTAGACGATCGATGTCGATGTCTTCGCGGCCCATGCGCATGCCGATAATCTGGCGCAAGTCATCAAGCTGTCCCTTACTTAGACCGGTATCGCGCTCCAGTTTGCCCATTTCGGTGTCAAAAGCGAGCTGGTCGAGTAGGCTCGTTCCACCATAGCGCGCCCCCTCCTCGCGTTGACGACTGCCGAGTTTGCTTGTTCCGAGGTCAACCAACCGATCCGATATTCCCGTCGTTCGGTTTATGTTTCGGTCTTCAAAGCCCTCATATTCACCCATTCGCCGAGATAAATCTTCCTGCGCCAGTCTTCCCGCTTCGTACATCCGATCGCCACGCTCAAATCCGCGCTCAATTCCCGCCTGTCGCAGAGCCTCGCGTGAGCTCATGCCCATATCCCGTAGCGCATTCATACGCCTTTGTGTGGCCGCATAGGCTTCTCCCGCTTGTTGATTTGCGGTTGCCATTTGGGCCATTTGCTGGCCGACAGTCATGGGCCCCATGCCACCCATGGCATTTGCTGCCGCCTGCGAACCGAGAGAAGAGAGCACACCAAAATCCGCAAGGCCTTGTCTTCCGATATTCTGCGCTTGCTGATCATAACGACCAAAGACGCCCTCCCCCTCAGTATTGTAGAGACTTCGCACGTCCTGCATAACTTGATTGTTCGGATCCATGTACTCGCGCAGCGTCATCGCGCTGCCCGCCTCTTCCTTCGCTCGTTCCATCGCGTCGCGGTGATAAGGGCTGAGCTGCTTGTAAGTGTTGCGTGCGTTCTCCATGTTCTCTTTCGAGACATTCTCGGCTTCCGCGAGTCTCTGGCGATATTCGTTTTCCATTTCTCCAGTGCGCTGGATATTCTGCGAAACATTTGCACGCGCTTGGGTCGCTAAGATATCAGCTTGCGTGTTTCTAGCCTCATTCCTAGCGGCCTCATCTCTGAAAAACTCCTGGCCTGCTTTTGCCTGCTCGTCAATGTACTGACGTTGTTGCTGGGCAGACTTTTCAATCCTGTCATTTTCTTGTGACTTCTTGATAGCGTTTTCAATTGCTCGATTTCTAGTGTCTTCCGCTGAAAGTCCGTAAGTTGGCCGACTCATCACCCCTCCCAAAATCTTAGATTTGCAATCTCTTGTTGCGCCGCATCAAATCCAAGATACTGCAACTTCCAGCTGCCAGCATAGTGCGAGAAGGTGCATTCGTAGCGCAATGCCTGCCCGCTTGCGTTGTCTTTTGTAAAGGGAATACTGTTGAGAATCTGACAGTTTCCTCTGCTATTATCACTTAACGTTATCGTCGTGCTGCTGCTATCTGTGCCCGGCAAAGAGTAATATTTGATGGCTAAATCGTATGCCGTCGCCGTCTGATCGAACGTAAGAGAAACTTGGTAACTGGTGTGACAGTACAGCCATTTGCCCCAGTACGTCATTCCTCCAGGTGCCCAGAATTGCGATTTCAAGACACAAGCGATTGCGTGCTCAGAGCCGATCCAGACCGGAAAATATTGGTCTTCTGTCAAATTGCCCGCAGGAAAGTCTGCGCTCGCTGACTGTCTCGTGAATTCGATATAACTACTTGATTGTCCGTCTGGAGTGCTTGCGCTTCCGGATCCGGTGATTGTGTAAATCCCGTCCGGGTTAGTCGAAGTGTCGCCGGTGTATTTTTGGAACCCTTGGATAACCGCTAAACCTGTTTTACCGGAAGCACTCGCTTGCCCGGTTGCAAAAACGAGTCGCCTGGTTGTTGCGTCCACATGCGTTACAGATGTGGCCATGTATTGCGAAGTCGCTTGCATATCGCCTGCAAAAATGACTTCATCCAAGAACATCGGCCTACTCACTGCCCCGCCTAAATCACGCACTCCTACAATAATTCTGGTGCCTGCAAGCGCGTCGTTTTCATCGTCCCATTTGGTGTTCTCAACAATCTGCGCATTGTCAATAACCAAGTTGTTGAACTCCCACCGCGACCAGGTCCTTTGCCCGGTGTGGTAAACAATGGCTCTTGTAGCTAATTCCGTTCCGCCGTTTGCGTTCGGTTGATAGAACCAAATCGCCTCATCCGTGTTTGCGTTGTATATCCCGTGGATGTTTTCGGTAGCGTTAGCGTCGTAAATGTCGTCTATCCAAGGCTCAAGAACGCCGCTGATTTTTGTCGGGATGTCCACGCCGTCGTCTCGGTAAACGCCTTGCGGCCCCCAGTAATAGAGGATCCCATCCCCAATCATTGCCGCACGCCCGCTGAACGCGGTAATACTCGTCCAGGCATCGACTATGAAGTTACTCCCGTCCACTGGCAGAGTTGCCGAGGCGTCCGGGCCTACGCGAACGAGTTGCTGGGTTTCTGCGCCAACAATGAATCTTGCCGTGTAGGTTTCTTTCGAACCGAAGATAATTAACCGGCTGCCTTGCTCCGCTTGACCAGGATATGCATGGGCTATAATGCCTACAAATTCACCATTTGGACAAGCTACGGCATTGCGAACAGGAAACGCCAGCGGATTATTTCGCAGGCTAAAATGCAACTGTGATTTGCTGAGCCAAAAGGTTCGGTTTTGGAATGTACACGTGTCGATATAATTCCCCTCCGGCAGTGGAGAATAATCGACATATCCGCCAGGCTGACCTCCAGGAAGGGATGCTATCGCAGTCGTGCACCACTCCCAGTAGCCTGTTTCTTGCGTATAATGAGCATCCACACATGGGACGGTAAAAGCTGGCAACCACTCGAACGTTCCGAGTTCGCGGTAGTAGATCCGGTACTCCCGAAAATTAACGTTGTACATCCACCAATCGTATTGCGCATGTACAGGCTCAGTAAAAGGGTTCGTAGTGTTTGGCGTTCGGGTTCCGGCAGGAGGGCCAACGACAACCTCCGCCTTGGTCACCTGCAAACTTACATAATCAGTTGCGCCTGTGCGAAGTTTTGCAGGGGTCCCTACATTTGTTTCATAGTTCAGCGTTTTGTCGAACACACTGTAGGTGAACTCGTAGCTTGTGTTGGCTCGCAAAAGCCCACTATTTGCAGCTCCAAAAGCAAAGGGAGAGGGCAAAGAACTGGCCGCGCCGGTCACATAACTTGGCCATCTTTTCCAGACTGTCGCCTTAACCGTAGAATCCTCATCGTATAATGTGATTCCGTTGGTTGTAGGAAGGTTCGGGTTGAAATATGAAATGTTTGAACCTTCAAAAATCTCCATTTTGTTGTCAATGTATATGGCGGATCCGCTTACAAACTGCTTTTGCGATAGACTTTGTGCATCATCCCGCCAAAGGTACACGAGAGCCTTGCCGCCCGTTGCAACATTGACGACTTTGTAGTTACTGATGTGCCTGAGTGTAGGATCGCTAAATATCACGGCGTCTAAGGTTGCGCTTGCGTTGATTGTCGTCGTCGTCGAAAGATTCGTGAAGGAATAGCTTGCATCAATCCAAAGCATATCTTTAGTGGGCTTGCGCGTGAATCCCGCAATGCTTGAATAGTCTATCGTATACCGCGCAAACCATTGTTGCGTAGATGCAAGTTCCAGAAGCGTATAAGTTCGCGGAGTCGTTTGGTCCAGCTCTTTGCCGTAAAAGTAGTCATTGGGATTTCCGCACAGAGCTAAGCTAATATCTCCGGGATTTCCTGGGTTCGCTGTGTTCGGCGCTTTACTCGGTGAAATCAAACCAAGCAGCCGATCAATGACAAACTCTCGCCCGGTGATTGTCAGAAAACTGTGCCGCACGGCACGCTTTTGTTCGGGAGCAATTTGGGCCTCAACATTTTTCCCAAGACGCGCCACGGCAGTCAAGAAAGCGGTTTGTGTCGTTGCAGTATTGAATGAGGCAATATCCTCATATGCATCGAGTCCGCCAGCTAGGTTATCTTTCGGTATTTGTCGACTAAACTCTCCGTTAAGCCCTGTTGGTGTTGCGCCTGTCGCTGTGCTGAATCCGCCGAATTTTTCAGCTGCTGATATCGCTCTTTGATCGAGCGTCGAGACGATG
>Ga0209536_100010010_pt1 | contig 14027 bp, 18 predicted proteins | sample DeeMarSeWOR28_12_FD_187461 | JGI IMG/M metagenome (GOLD analysis project Ga0209536, IMG submission 187461) | Marine sediment microbial communities from White Oak River estuary, North Carolina - WOR-2-8_12 (SPAdes) (version 2) | ecosystem: Environmental > Aquatic > Marine > Intertidal zone >...
GGCGGGGCCGGTCGCGTGGCGCCGGCGACGAAGTGCGGCACCAGAATTGCGGCATCGGCGAGAGGCGGGCCGGCCCTTGCCCACGATCGGATGGGCGCCATCGCGCCATCCCCGTTCCCCTGCCCCCCCCGGGGGGACAGGGAGCCGTTTCGACGCTAGTATCCCGCGCGGCAGGCAAGACCGAATCTCCGGGTCGGGCGTTCCCCGACCCACAGCACATGGACGAAAATCGATGAATCAAGAACAGTTCGAGAAGGTCCGCACCGCCGACGGCTTCATCGCCGCCCTCGATCAAAGCGGCGGCAGCACGCCCAAGGCCCTGCGTCTCTACGGCATCGGAGAGGGCGAGTACTCCGGCGACGCGGAGATGTTCGACAAGGTCCACGAGATGCGCTGCCGCATCATGACCAGCAGGAGCTTCGGCGGCGATCGCATCCTCGGCGCCATCCTCTTCGAGATGACGATGGACCGCGCCGTCGAAGGTAAGCCCACCGCCCAATACCTCTGGGAGGAGAAGAACGTCGTCCCCTTTCTGAAGACCGACAAAGGTCTCGCGGAAGAGAAGGACGGCGTGCAGCTCATGAAGCCCTTTCCCGACCTCGACGCGCTGCTCGACCGCGGCGTCGAGAAGGGGATCTTCGGCACCAAGATGCGTTCGGTGGTGAAGCTGGCAAACGAAGCCGGAATCCAGGCCATCGTCGACCAGCAGTTCGAGGTGGGGAAGCAGATCCTGGCCAAGGGCCTGGTGCCGATCCTCGAGCCCGAAGTCGACATCAACAGCTCCGAGAAGGCCGCCGCCGAAGAGCTGCTAAAGGCGAAGCTCCTCGACGGCCTGAACGCGCTCTCGGCAAACCAGAAGGTGATGTTCAAGCTCACCCTGCCGGAGAAGGCGGACTTCTACAAGGAGTGCATCGATCACCCGAACATGGTGCGGGTGGTGGCACTCTCCGGCGGGTATTCGCGTGAAGAGGCGAACAGCCGCCTGTCGAAGAACCACGGCATGGTGGCCAGCTTCTCGCGGGCACTGACCGAGGGACTCACGGCTCAGCAGTCTCAGGCCGAGTTCGACAAGATGCTCGACCAATCGATCCAGAGCATCTTCGACGCGTCGCGCACCTGATCTCTTCTGCGCTGGGCGTCCGAGCCCGGGGTGGGCCGGACCAGCGCATCCCGTCTGCGGGTTCGCAGCCTCTGCGCAGCTCGACCGAAGTCGGCAGGGCCGCGCGTGTCGGGGCGGGGCCTTGTCCCGGCGAGAGGCGTTGGCAGAGTCACACCGAACTCGAGTCCAGGGGCGGATCACGGCTCTGCGAACTGGGTCGGAGTCTCGCCATCCATGCGCTCGGGATCGTCGCGGAATTCGACGGCGCCGCCGGAGCTACCGTCCAGACCATCGCCGCAACCGAGATCCACCAGCGGCCGGTCGGGAAGTGTGGGGTGGTCGAAGGGCCGGGGCAAGAGGCGCACGCGGAGGCCATGTAGATGAACTGGGAGGCAATAGGAGCGATCGGCGAGATCGTCGGTGCGTTGGCTGTCGTAGTGTCGCTCGTGTATCTGGCGTCCCAGATTCGCATACAGAACCGCGAATCGCGCTCAGCATCCGTGCATCAGGTGATCGAGGGATACCGCTCTTCGATTTCGGCCCTCCACGAGCCGGAGATGGCAGATATCTGGATCTCGGCAATCGCTGACTTCGACGGCCTCGAGCCGCCTCAGCGACTTCGGTTCATCATCTACCTGACGGTTGCGCTCCGCTCATTCGAAGATGCGTACTATCAATGGCGCGAAGGCCGACTGGAGACCGATATCTGGCGGGCCCTTCTGATGCCCTTGATCGACGTCAAGTCGACACCAGCATTCGGCCGCTTCTGGGAGCTTCGCAGACACCACTTCCGCGGCGAATTCGCGGACTATGTGGACCACCTCGAGGGTGGGAAGTACACGTTCTAGCCGCGCAGGGCGCACTTCTGCTGCAACGACGAGTCAGCGTTGGCACTTCGATGCCGACTTGCCCAGATCTGGGAACGGGCGGGTCGTGATGCGATCGCGTCAGCCGAGGTGGCTACTGGCTGCGTGATGGGTCGCGGCAATCGGCCGAGTACCGAAGCGTTGCGCCGCGGCACTGAAGAGACCCCCGTACGACGTGGACACCGATTCCCGCAGCCGTCGCGAGCTGATCTGGTTCTTCGCTCTCACCCTGAGCTCCACGGCGGCGCTCCACCTGTCGCTGCCACTCCTCGGGTTGCCGTTCTCCCTCTCCTCGGCTCAGCCGTCCTTCTACCCCTACCTGGCGGGCCTGGCGGTCCCGTCTGTCGTAGCGCTCCTCCTTTGTCGCAAGGGTGAGCGCGGCGTGTTCTGCGGGTCCATTCTCCGTCCCCGCGGTTCGGTCGTGGTCTACGCGGTAGCGCTCTTCATGCAGCCCGGCATCGTATTCCTCGCGTGGCTGCTGCTCCTCGGATCGGGACTGTCCGTCGAGCCGACCTTCTCCCCGGCGCCAGGCTTCTTGCTGTTCACAGCCGGGCAGGTGTGGGTCGTGCTCGGTGAAGAGCCTGGTTGGCGGGGCTTTGCGTTGCCGCGTCTCGTGTCCATGGTGTCACCCCGTCAGGCCACGCTCGTGCTCGCTGTGGTCTGGGGGGTCTGGCACGTTCCCATGTTCTTCGTCGCGGATTCCCTGCAGGCGACCGCTTCTCCGTGGCTGTTCGCCGCCTCGATATTCGCGTGGTCTGCGGTTCATACCGCCCTACACCAGGCTTCGCGCCCAAGCGTCGTCCCAAACCTCCTCTTTCACGGTGCTGCCAATGTGACCCTCAATACCGGGCTCGTTCCTCCCGAGCTGGAGCCATACCTGACCGTGTCGTACGTTCTGGTCGGTGTGCTCGTATGGGCGACCCTGCGTCGAAACGGGCCATGAGAGGGAGCGTTCCGCCGATGACTGAGACCAGCACGCCCAAGATCTATCAGACCTGGACCGTCGACAGCCGGCGTTGGAGGAGCTTCAGTCCGCGAGATGGTGACGTCATCATCGCCACGTACCCGAAATGCGGTACGACCTGGATGCAGCGGATCGTGGATCTGCTGATCTTCCAATCCCCGGCACCCCGTCCGATCAACGAGGTTTCGCCATGGATCGATGCGCGGTTCCTGGATCCCATCGAATCCGTGATCGAGCGGGTCGAGAAGCAAGGGCATCGCCGCTTCGTCAAGAGTCACCTGCCGTTCGATGGACTTCCGTACTTCGAAGGAGTCCGCTACATCCACGTGGCCAGGGACGGGCGCGACGCCTGCATGTCCTACTTCAATCACTGCGCCGGCTACACGCCGTTGGCCTATGAGGCGTTCGACCGGGCAGCGCCAGACATGGGAGGCCCGGCCCCGCGGTGCCCCGCCTCACCCAGCGAGTTCTGGAGCGACTGGCTCAGGAAGGGAATCGGGCCCGGTAGTCAGGATGGCTTTCCAAGCCTCTCCTTCTTCGACTTCGAGAACACCTGGTGGCAGGCGCGAGCAAGAGAGAACGTTCTCCTGGTGCACTACAACGACCTCAAGGCAGACCTCGAGGAAGAGATGCGCCGCATCGGTGCGTTCTTGTCGATCGATGTGGAACCCGGTTCCTGGACGTCCATCGTCAAGGCAGCGACTTTCGAAGAGATGAAGCGCGACGGTGACGACCTTCTTCCGCAGTTTGGTAGGATCTTCGACGGCGGGTCGCAGCGTTTTCTCCACAAGGGCTCGAATGGGCGCTGGCGAGATGTGATCGCTCCCGAAGAGTTGCTGCTCTACGAACGCAAGGTGGCTTCCCGCTTCACTCCAGGGCTCGCACTCTGGATCGAGAACGGACGGATCGGCGCCGGCGATCCAAGAAGCGCAGCGGATTGACTCGGGCGCCGGATGCAGAGAATCGACCCGTTGGGCCGCGAGGGAGGCTCCGGATCCTGCGACACCGCTTCCTCTTCGCCGACGTCAGGGCGTATTGACGGGTCTTCGCCAGGGGTGGCATGCTGCGGTCGAGCCGCACCCGCAGAGGTAGGTCATGGAGTTCCTCGAGTCGGGACCCATCAGCGCCCCCTATGTGCTGCGCTCGCTTTTCGCAGTGTCCCTCGCCGCGACGAGCGGCCTCGGCCCGCCCCAGCGCGCCATGCCCGACGCAGTGCAGCGCCTCGTCCTGCACACGGCCCCCGCCGTGTCCCGTTCGGCTGGAGCGGGTATGAGATGTCCATAGCGAGCACCATCACAGGCCCTTGCCTCTGTGGCGGCGTCAACTTCGAGTACAGCGGGATCGTCGGGCCGGCGAACTATTGCCACTGCGAGGATTGCCGGCGGTGCACGGGTAGTGCCTTCAATATCGGGGTGCGCTTCGAGCGCTCCAAATTCCGCATCATCTCGGGTACGCCGAACAGGTTCACGAAGCGTGGCGAGAGCGGACGCGAGCTCACACGGCACTTCTGCCCGGGTTGCGGCTCTCCCATCTTTACATCCGCTCCGAAGCATCCCGATCTGGTCTACGTGAAGGCCGGCGTTTTCGATGATCCGAGCGTCATCCACCCTACACATCAGAACCCAGGTGTTTCGAGGCCGCGCGCTGCGTCGCCGCAAGCCCCCGAATGCCGGCCCGTTGGACGATGAACGCGAATGAGTGGGCAGCCCATCTCGAGAGAATGGGGGAAGGTCTCCGACACCTGTGCCACGCAGCTTGACGGCATGTCCGTTGGGGAGCGGGAAGCATGATCGGCAATCGCGTTGGCTACGCGAGCATCTTCCTCTCCCTGGCTCTCGTTGGCCAAGCTGCTTCTCACAGCACCGCTCTCGGCAACGAGGCGGCAAACGGGGTGGCCGCGGAATCCGGCGCTCGCCCTGCCTGCGAGCTGGTGCATTCGATCGCGGCCGAGATTCCTGGAGTCTCGATCCAACGGAGCACGGGTGTCTTCGACCACGAAGCCCTCGAGCGCCCAGCTCGTGGTTGCCGGGTTGCGGTCACAGGAACTTTCGCACCTACGCCGCCGGGCAGAGACGCCGCCGACCGCCTGCGCGATGGTTTCGTTGCTCGTGGGTGGCAGGAGATGCCCGCCTACTCAGCCGACGGAAAGGACGGCACGGCGTTTGCTCTCCGCAAGAACGAGGTCGCATGTCTGTTTCGCGGCGACTGGACCGGCGGCACCGATTACGAGCCCGCAATCGTTCAGGAAGGTGCGTACAGCGTCTTCGTGATCTGTACGAGTCCCGTTCCTCCAGAGGAGAGAAGGCGCTGATCGGTCTGGTAGGATTCAGGCATCGACCCTGGGCGCCCCCCGGCGCCCGTCGGCGGCGATTGCACGCAGAGCGGGGAGCGTTTCATGGACATCAGACTCTTTGCGACCGTCTTCGGGACGATCTTCATCGCTGAACTCGGGGACAAGACCCAACTCGCAACGCTTCTCTACGCTTCGGATGCCGCCCATCCGAAGCTCACGGTGTTCGCCGCATCTGCCGCAGCCCTGGTTCTGGCTTCGGCCTTGGGGGTTCTGGCGGGTGCTCTGGTGGCGGACTACGTGGACCCGAAGGTCATGCGCTGGGTCGCTGGCCTGGGATTCATCGCCGTAGGGCTATGGGTGCTGGTCAGCGGTGACTCGCGAGCCGTCTAGCAAGGCCTGGCGGCCGGCTACGGATGGCTCGGACTTCCCGAAATCTCGGCAGCGAGCGGACGTACCCGCCGACGGCTGAGCGTCGGTCCGTCAGGAAAGAGTAAAGGGAGATCGTGGACTGGGAAGCAGCTGGAGCGATTGGCGAGATCGTCGGCGCGCTTGGAGTGATCCTGTCGCTGGCCTATCTGGGAGCTCAGGGATGGAAACGAGCGTCGTGGGGCCGGATCACAGCAAGAGGCTGAACGCTGACTCGTGAGGCACCAGCAAGGCATGTCGATTCGCGTACCCGGCGCGGTGCTTGCGCTGTTCGCGTTGATCGGCTGCTCGTCTACGTTCTCGCAGTTGCACGTGGCGAGCGGTGCTGTGCCGCTATGTTCCCCGGCTCGCGATCTGGGCCGGGTGGCGGTTCTCTCCGAAACGGTATGGCGTAGTGACCAGAAGGATGTAGCCGAACGCACGGCGATGGCGGCGCGGGCCGTTTGACGGGCTCTTCCCGCTGCGGGGTGTGGCGACGAGGCGGAGGTCCGTGCCATCGCTCCATGGTCATCGCAGTTGGAGCGGGATCGGCTCGAGGTTCTGGCCGCTGCTGGCATCGATACCGCCATCTTCGTGCGAATCGAAGAGCTGGGCCCAATGCTCGCGGTGACCTTCTCTGTTCCGTTCCTGTGGGTGGGGACGAGCGAGGCTCAGGTGCGCTTGCGGGCGATGCACATAGCGACGGGCCGCGTGCTTCTCGACGCCGGCATCAAGCGATGTCGTGGCGGCCCGTTCCAGCTCCGCCCCGCCTCCTGGGCCCAGTCCGGGCTCGACGCCGCATCGACCGTCTTGCTTCGAGCACCCGCGTGACAGAAGAGCGCGGTTGCCTGCTGCCTTCGAACGCATCGTGGTAGCATCGCGCGATCCCATGTGCCCAGGGGCGTCGTGCCGGGTCGCCGCACGCCGCTGGACGCCGATCCGTCGGACGGCAAAGCGAGATCATCGGTGACGCTCTCAGAGCTGGGCGACCTCGGCGACTTCCTCGGTGGAGTCGGTGTGATCGTTACGCTGGCCTACCTCGCGATCCAGATTCGCCGGAACACGCAGGAAGTGCGCTCGGCATCGCTGGACGCCGTGGCCGCTTCGCACATGGAGTTCCAGCGCTCGGTCTGGGGGGACCCTGTGCTCACCAAGTTGTGGTTCGACGGCATGTCCGGAAGGGTCGCGCTACCCGCGGATGAGGGCCGGCGATTCCTGTTCATGGTGATCACCTGCGCCCGGCACTGGGAACGCGCGTACCACAAGGCGCGCGGAGGGACCCTCGAATCGACCTCTTGGTCGGGCATCCATCAGGAGCTCGCCGGTGTCTTTGCGTTCCCTGGCACTCACGAGTATTGGAAGCGGATCCAGTACATGTTCCCATCCGACTTCGTCGATTTCGCCGAGAAGGCGATTCGAGGAATCAAGGACGCCGAACGGGCGGCCTGAGAGGGCGGCGCAACCGACCTGGGACGGCGCGTTCCGAGCGGTATTGGTAGTCTTCGGGCATCGGGCATCGGGCGTCCGTGGCTCGGCGACCCTGGATGACCCGTGCGACTCAGTGGGGCTCGGGCCTGGAAGGCGGGAGAGGGAATGAACTGGGACGCGATCGGAGCCGTCGCGGAGCTCGCTGCTGCTGTGGGCGTCATCTTCTCGCTCGTCTATCTGGCTCGCCAGATTCGACAGAGCAATGCCACCGACCAGCTGACTGCGACGCTGAGCCTGCAGTCGTCCTACAACGAAGTCGGTGACCTGTTTCTTCGGGATGGGGATGTGGTTTCCAGGGGCCTGCTCGATCTCGACAGCCTGGATGCTGCCGACCAGCTGAAGTTCCTGGTCATCTTCCACCTGTTCTTCGGTCACGTCGAGTTGGTCCACTCCCACGCGCGAAAGGGGATGCTCGACCGGGACCTCCTGAACCGCACCTACACCTCCCTGTATGCCTACTATCGACTGCCCGGCGTGAAGCAGTGGTGGTCGAGGATGGGTCGCGGCCAGTTCTCCCCCGAGTTCGTGGCCTTCGTAGAGGACCCGGGTGAGTCGGGGCTGAGGGAGGTCCCCGCGGTCCCCGCCGAGTAGAGCTTTCGAAGACCACGTGAGAACCGGACCGGGGCCGGCGCCTCGGATTCCTGCAGGAGACCACACGAAAGATGAAGACCAGGATCACCGAGCTGCTCGGGATCGAGCACCCCATCATCCAGGGCGGAATGCACTTCGTGGGACTGGCCGAGCTGGCCTCGGCGGTGTCCAACGCGGGGGGCCTCGGCATCATCACGGGCCTGACGCAGGGCACGCCCGAGAAGCTGGCCAACGAGATCGCCCGCTGCCGCGACATGACCGACCGGCCCTTCGGCGTGAACATGACCTTCCTTCCCTCTCTGACACCACCCGACTACCCGGGTCTCTTCAAGGTGATCGTCGAGAGCGGCGTGAAGGTGGTGGAGACCGCGGGCAACAACCCCTCCGAGTGGCTGCCGATGCTCAAGGAGGCGGGCATCAAGGTCGTCCACAAGTGCACTTCCGTGCGCCACGCGCTCAAGGCCCAGCGCATCGGCTGTGATGCAGTCTCGGTAGATGGCTTCGAGTGCGGGGGGCACCCCGGCGAGGACGACGTACCGAACTTCATCCTGCTGCCCCGAGCGGCCGAGGAGCTCGAGATCCCCTTCGTCTCTTCCGGCGGCATGGCGAACGGCCAGAGCCTCGTGGCATCGCTCGCAATGGGCGCCGAGGGCATGAACATGGGCACCCGGTTCATTGCGACCAAGGAGGCCCCCGTCCACGAGAACGTGAAGCAGGCGCTCGTGGCCGCATCCGAGCTCGACACGCGGCTCATCATGCGCAGCCTTCGCAACACGGAGCGGGTGTTGGCGAACGCGGGCGTCGAGCGTCTGCTCGAGAAGGAGAAGACCCTCGGTGCCGCTCTGAAGTTCGAGGACATCATCCCGGAGGTCGCCGGGATCTACCCGAAGGTCATGCAAGAGGGCGACGTGGATGCGGGAGCCTGGTCCTGCGGCATGGTGGCCGGCCTGATCCACGACGTGCCGACGGTGAAGGAGCTGATCGACCGGATCATGAGCGAGGCCGAATCGATCATCACGCAGCGCCTCGCGGGTCTTCAATCGGCCTGAACCCGGTTGGAGAGGCCGTGTAGCGGAGGTTCCACGTGGCCCGGCAATTCGAGGACCAGGGCGGCATGGCGACGAGCGATCCGCCGGCGATCGTGCGGTGGATCAGCTCGAAGGTCGTGACGCGGATGGCCGGCGCGGCGGCACTCGAGCACCGCCGCGCCCGGGTCGAGCGGAAGCGCCGGCGGGCAGGGGTCCCGCATCGCGTCGAGTACTTCCACCAGATCGACGACGGCTACAGCCATCTGGCTGCGCAGCTGCTTCGACCTCTGCTCGAGCGCTACGACGTGGAGCTCGTGCTGCACCTCGTCGCGCCCGAGCGCGGCCCGAACCTCCCCGAGCCGGAGCTGCTGCTCGCGCTCTCCCGCTATGACGCGGCGAAGGTCGCCCCCCACTACGGGCTGCGATTTCCGGGCGACGCGGCACCTGCCGACCCCGAGCTCTCTTCGCTGGGCTGCCGCATCCTCGCGGCGGCCCCCGAGAGGGAGGCGCCCGAGATCGCCGTCGCGGTGGGGAACGCGCTGTGGGCCGCCGATGCGGACGCCATGGAGTCCCTGGCGCTCACCCACGGCGCGGCCGAGGCGGGCGACGTCTCCGCGCGCATCGCGAGGGGGAACGCGCTCCGCACGAAGCTCGGCCACTACTCCGGTGCCACGTTCCACTACGGAGGCGAGTGGTACTGGGGCGCGGACCGGTTCCATCACCTCGAGAAGAGGCTGACCGCTCTCGGTGCGTGCCGGAGCGAAGGGGAAGCGCTCGTCTGTCCGCGTCCGGAGATCGAGTTCGGCCCGCTGCGCGACGACGGGTCGCTCACCTTCGAGATCTACCCCTCGCTGCGCAGTCCCTACACGTCGCTGATCTTCGACCTGGCCTTGCGGCTCGGCGAGCAGACCGGCGTGAAGACCCTCGTGCGCCCCGTGCTGCCCATGGTGATGCGCGGCGTCCCGGCGACGCGCCAGAAGGGTCGGTACATCTTCACCGACGCCGCCCGCGAAGCCCGTGCCCTCGGGCTCGAGTGGGGGCGCTTCTACGATCCGATCGGGGACCCGGTGCGCAACGCCTACTCGCTCTACCCCTGGGCCGTCGACCAGGGGAAGGGAAACGCGCTGCTGAGCCAGTTCCTCCACGCGGCCTTCTTCGAGGGGATCAACACGAACCGGGAGCGCGGCCTGCGGATCGTGGTCGAGCGTGCCGGGCTCTCGTGGGAGGTCGCCCGGGGCCTGCTGGGCAACTCCGACTGGGAGGACGAGCTCGAGGAGAACCGGCTCGCCATGTACGAGTTCGGGTCGTGGGGCGTTCCGAGCTTCCGATTGCTCGACGAGCAGAAAGAGCCGGTGCTGGCGCTCTGGGGGCAGGACCGACTCTGGCTGTTCGCTCGCGAGATCCAGCGCCTGCTCCGCCGTCGGGAGACCTGACGAACGCAAGCCAGCGCCTCTGGTCTGGCGACCGGGCAGGGGGTGGCATGCGATGGGTCTGCGCGTGCTCGGCACGCGTCTGGTAACGTTCTGGCGTCGATGCCTGGTGGAGTGCAAGCCATCAGCCAGCAGGCCCACAGCCGGGCGCCGGGTTCGTCGGGCAGCCCGGGGCCAAGGAGGTATCCGTGGTCAACTCGATTCTCGGGATTCTGATCCTGCTTGGAGACATCTGGGCGATCCTGAACATCGCCCAGAGTCGCGAATCTACGGGCATCAAGGCTCTCTGGATCGTTCTCGTCCTCGTGCTGCCCGTACTCGGCCTGGTCATCTGGTACTTTGCCGGTCCGAAATCCGCTTCTGGTTGATCGCTTCGTTCGATCTCGGAACGAGCACACCTGTGGGCTGATCGCCGTCCTGAGCGCGGGTCTTGCCGCCCTGGTGCCGTAGCCTCGAAGGGAGAATCATGGCTGGAAGTCCGGTCGAGATTCGGAGCGCGGTGCCGGATGAGCTGCCCAGGGTGGTTTCGAGCATCGTCGCCGCATTCATCACCGATCCGCTGGCGAGATTTTCGTGTCCCCATCCGCACGACCTCTTTTCCGGTCTCCCTCCGGTCTTCCGCGAGTTTGGAGGACGGAGCTTCGAGCACGGTACGGCCTACGTGTCCGTCGATCTCTGTTCCGGAGCGCTCTGGCTGCCCCCCGGAGTGCATCCAGACGACGAGGCCCTGGATGCGGCGCTGCGTGAAGGTTCGGCACCGGATCATCTGGATGATCTATTGCGTACCTTCGAGAGGATGGGGCAGTCCCATCCCCAGGAACCCTTCTGGTACCTGGCCCTGATCGGGGTGGACCCCAACGCCCAGGGAAGAGGGATTGGGGGGGCGCTGATGCGTCACGCGGTGGCCCGCTGCGACGAGGAAGGGGCAATCGCATACCTCGAGTCCTCGAACCCGAGGAACGTGTCGCTGTACGAGCGACACGGTTTCGAGAAGCTCGGAGAGATCCAGATCGGTGAGGCCCCCGTCGTAGTGCCCATGCTGCGTCGTCCCCGCTGATCGTGGCGTGCGGCATCCCGCACGAATCGCCCGGCGCTACGAGGCGATGAGATCAGGGCCTATCGGACGTATCCGAGATCTTCGAGCCGCTTCAGGTCGTCGTCGGACCAGGGCTGGGGCGCCGAGGTCGGCGCCAAACGCTGGCCGGCCAGGTCGCGAAGCGCCTCGGACAGGGACCGGGCGCGCTCTGGGTGCGCTTCGACGACGTTGATGCGCTCCGAAGGATCCTGCGAGAGGTCGTAGAGCTCGCGCGTGCCCTCTTCCGCGGCCTCGAGGTACTTCCAGCTCCCCTCCCGGACGCCGAACTTCTCTCCGCGCACGAGGATGCCGTGAACGTCCTCCTGCTCGTAGGTCCTGCGCTGGAGGAACACCCTCCGATCCGGATCGGCGGGCTCCCCTCCGGTCATCACCGGCAGCAGACTGTGACCCTGGAGCGAGTCGGGCGATGGGAGCCCCAGCAGGTCGAGGATCGTGCGCGGGAGATCCCGAAGCTCGACCGGTCCCGGCAGCCGACCGGGAGGAACGCGTCCGGGCCAGTGCAGGATGAGGGGCACCTTCACGGCCTCTTCGTGGAGCAGCGGGCCGTGGGTCATGAAGCCGTGGTCCATCAGCCCCTCGCCGTGGTCCCCCGTCACCACGATGAGCGTCTCCTCGAAATGCCCAAGCTCGCGCAGGCCCTCGATCAGCTCGCCCATGGCATCGTCCGTGAATCGAAGGTCCGCGTCGTACTTGGCGATCGTCCAGGCCAGACGATCGGTGGAGAGCGGGGCGAACCTCGCGAGGTGGAGCAGTGGCGGATCGTAGGGCGCGTGCGGGTCGAAGTAGTGGACCCAGAGGAAGAAGGGGCGCTCGCTGCTCCGCCCGAGCCAGCGCTTCGCGCGGTCGGTCGTCTCCCTCGCCCGCAGCTTCCCCTCTCCACCCTGGGAGAACTCGTCGTCGAAGTGGTCGAAGCCCTGGGCCAGGCCGGACTGCGCGCTCACCGGCGTGGAGCTGACGACGGCCGCCGTCTCGTAGCCGTGGTCGTGCAGGATCTCGGCGAGGGTCAGGTTCGCCTCGCCGAGACTCTCGAAGTTGTTGAGATAGCCGAGCGACAGGGGGTAGAGGGAGGTGAACAGGCTCGCGTGGGATGGGCCGGTGGTGGCCATGGGCGCATAGGCGTCCTCGAAGAGCACGCCGTCTGCGGCGAGGCGGGCGAGCGCCGGCGTCGTATCCCGGGAGTAGCCGTAGGGGGTGGTGTGGTCGGCGCGAATCGTGTCGATCGTGACGACGAGGACGTTCGGGCCGCGAGGCGCCACTGGCTCGGCGCCGCACGCGACGAGGAGGAGCAGCGCCAGAGCGATCGAGGCGTGGAGGCCGATGTCGACCCTCGTTCCGCGGAAGGAATTCACACGTCGCCCGCGAAAGCTCATGAGGGGTGGACGCGCACCGGCAGCTCGGTGAAGCCCTTCACGAAGGGGGACTTCACGCGCACGGGCTCGCCCACGACCTCGATGAAGCGGAAGCGAGTCATGATCTCCTCCCAGAGCACGCGGAGCTGCATCTCGGCGAGCCGGCTGCCCATGCAGAAGTGCACGCCCCAGCCGAAGGAGAGGTGCTGCTTCGAGTTCTCGCGGTCGATCAGGAACTCGTTCGCGCGGGGGATGGCCGTCTCGTCGCGGTTCGCCGACACGTACCACATGACGACCTTCTCGCCCTTCTTGATCTTCTTGCCGCCGAGCTCGGTGTCCTGGGTCGCCGTGCGCCGCATGTGCGCGAGGGGCGTCTGCCAGCGGATGATCTCGTTCACCATGTTGGGGATGAGGCCCGGGTCGTTCCGCAGCTTCTCGTACTCTTCGGGGTTCTCGTTGAGTGCCAGCACGCCGCCCGAGATCGAGTTTCGCGTTGTGTCGTTCCCGCCGACGATCAGCAGGATGAGGGTGCCGAGATACTCGAGCGGCGAGACGTCGGGAGCGATGTCCTTCGTGGCCTCGGCGTTCGCCATCGCCGAGACGAAGTCGAGCTCGCCGTCCTGGGGCCGGTTCTCCCGCTGCTTCCACAGGTTCGTGAAGTAGTCGAGGCACTCGAGCAGGACGGCCTTGCGATCTTCGAGCGTCATGCCCATCTCGGCGAGCTGCTGCTCGCTCGAGGTCGCCATGTCGGACCAGTGGGTGAGCTTCCGCCGCTCGTCCCAGGGGAAGTCGAACATGGTGGCGAGCATGCCGGTCGTGAGCTCGATGGAGACGCGGTCGACCCAGTCGAAGGTCTCGCCGATCGGCAGTCCGTCGAGGATCTCGCTCACCCGCTCGCGAATCAGGGGCTCCAGGCGTGCCAGGTTTCGCGGCGAGGCGACCGGCTGGACGGTCTTGCGGTGGGCGGCGTGCCGCGCCCCGTCCATGGTGATGAAGCCGGCCCCGATCGGGAACTCGGGGTTGGGGTCGGCGACCACGATGGTCGGTACGGACGAGAAGAGCTCGGGGTGCTTCTCGACGTAGACGATGTCCTCGAACTTCGTGACCGACCAGTAGGGGCCGAACTCGCTCTCGGCGCAGTAGTGGACCGGGTCCTCCTTGCGCAGCCGCTCGAAGTAGCCCCAGAGGGTGTCGGTCTCGAAGAGCTCGGGGTCGGCGACGTCGATCCGGTCGAGGGGGATCGAGTAGGGATCGGCGCCGGCCTGGCCCCTGGAGGGGAAGGGGGTCGCGGGGGCTTCGCTCATGGGGGGCTCCTGGTGACGGGGTCCGGGCTGCGTGGGTTCCCCCTAGGCTACCGCGGTTCTCGGCGCCGTGACGCCGCGAACCCGCGACCCCGGGTCTCGGGCCCCACCCGCGGG
>Ga0209536_100010011_pt1 | contig 14026 bp, 12 predicted proteins | sample DeeMarSeWOR28_12_FD_187461 | JGI IMG/M metagenome (GOLD analysis project Ga0209536, IMG submission 187461) | Marine sediment microbial communities from White Oak River estuary, North Carolina - WOR-2-8_12 (SPAdes) (version 2) | ecosystem: Environmental > Aquatic > Marine > Intertidal zone >...
ACCGATTCTGTATAAAAGTTCGATCCCGGCAATGATCTCCTTTTTACCATGTGCATGCAGGAAAAGTATTTGATTTCCATTAAATACGCCTTTCATTGCTTCCAGTTTCAGGTTTGCCGGGGAAGCCTGATCCATCGGTCTGTAGACCTTTGCATCTTCCAGGAATCGTTGGATGGCCTGCACCTGCTGATCGTATTTTTCATTTTTTTCCCAGTCCGTCTCTCCTTCTTTCCATTTCGGCTGCTTCATCATTTCAGGCCAAAAGAGATGGATCCCGTTATCGATTACGTAAGCTGCATCTTCCCAATTCCAGCCATCCAATGCCATTATGGAAGAAGTCCCTGAGATCACACCCCCTTCAGGTACTACCTGTGCAAGCAGGATGCCGTTAAACCGGAGGGTGGGAATTATTTCCGAATCCGTATTATAAGCAGGCAGGGATCGTACATTCGGATTGAACATGCCTACTTCGGTATGATCCTGTGAAGCACGTATTGCAGCAATATCATCCAATCCCAGCCGGGAGTTGGCCAGGATCAATCCGGGATAAATATGACTTCCGGCGACCTGATACACTTCATAACCGGTAAGATCGATCTTTACATTCCTCGCATCCCCCACCGAGGTGATCTTTCCTTCTTCAAAAATCAGAATGCCGTTTTCGTACACTTCTCCGTTTCCGACATGAATAATGCCATTCATCAGAGCTACCGGCTTAGATTGGGGTGCAGCGGGTTCCGGCACCTGCGCTATCACTGGGATGACCATCATCAGGAACATAATTCCTCTAAGAATCCGATTCATAATATCATTTTTTAAAATTTAATCATCACAATGCCAGATACGATTCGTTGTTTTTCCCGGTTTTTGTGTTTTTTCGCCCTTTTCTTTGGCCTTGTTCATTTTCCCGGTCAACCGGGTACGCTCTTTCAGGATCCACTCCCGTCGATCCGCATCTTTATCCATTTCATAATAAAAAATCCCATCCACCATTGTCATTTCAGCTTTTGCGTAGATCGAAAGGGGATGATCGGTCCATAAGACCAGGTCCGCATCTTTTCCCACCCGGATACTCCCCATCCGGTCGTCCAGATGCAATAATCTGGCAGGATTCAAGGTAATCATCTTCCATGCATCTTCTTCAGATACATCTCCGTATTTTATCGCTTTAGCCGCCTCCTGGTTCAACCTTCTGGCCATCTCCGCATCGTCGGAATTTATAGCGGTAATTACGCCTACACTATTTAATAGGGCCGCATTATAAGGAATGGCTTCCCTGACCTCATATTTATAAGCCCACCAGTCTGAAAAGGAGGATCCTCCGGCGCCATGTTCCAGCATTTTGTCCGCTACTTTATACCCTTCCAGAATATGTGTAAAGGTATTCACTGTAAATCCAACCTGTTCCGCCACCTTCATCAACATATTGATTTCCGATTGTACGTAGGAATGACAGGTAATATATCTTTCTTTATTCAGAATCTGAGCCAATGCTTCCAGTTCCAGATCTTTTCTGGGTTTTGGTGTTTCTTCCTTTTGTTTTTTACTGAGCTGATCGTATTGTTCCCAGGTTGCCTGATATATTCTGGCACGTGTAAACGCATCTACCATCACCTGTTCAACGCCCATACGGGATTGGGGAAACCTTATCCTATGCTGATCCCCCCAGTTGGATTGTTTTACATTTTCACCCAGCGCAAATTTGATGAATGGATCGGCTTCTTCGAGGAGCAAACCGGAAGGGGCATTTCCCCAACGGAATTTGATAATGGCCGATTGACCGCCAATCGGATTGGCGGAGCCGTGCAATAACTGGGCTGCAATTACTCCTCCCGCAAGCTGCCGGTAGATGTTAATATCTTCCGCATCAAGCACATCCTTCATCCTCACTTCTGATGTGATCGCCTCGGTTCCTTCGTTTACACTGCTTAATGCGATATGCGAATGTTCATCAATGATGCCATTGGTAAGATGTTTACCGGACGCATCGACCACCCTTACTTTTTCGACAGAAAGATGTTTACCGATCGCGGCTATCTTACCATTTTCAACCAGTACATCCGTCTCCGATTGTATGCCGGCCGGTTCATTGGTCCAAACGGTGGCATTTTTAAATAATACCCGTTCCTGCTCAGGTTTCCGGGTCCAACCATAAGCTACAAAGGGATAAATGACCTCCCCAATCTGGATCGTATCCGAATTATTATTTTTTTCTCCGGTAATTTCTTTTTCAACGGGCTCCTGGTAGGTGGCAGTCCACGAAACCGTCGTCCCCGCCTGATTCAATCCATTTCCCTTGAATCCTTCCTCGGTCTTCCAGCCTGTTAAACGAAAACTCAGGATTGAATCTTCACATGGCCGGAACGACAGGAACACGTTACCGTCCGAAAAGTCAGAAATTACTTTTATTTCCGTGGTATCGGTTAACTGCAATTTGGACATTAATTCTCCATTTTCTTCGGTTATCTGAAGATTGTAGTTCTTGTCATCCAGCTTCAGGTCGTATTTCCCTGTGAGTTCGGCGGCCCGGATGTCGTGGATAATATATCGATTACCGAGAATCCAGTTTTCATAAATCACGGCTTCCTCGTTAAAAAGGCTATCCGATACAATGATAAAATTAGCGTAATGACCGCTTTCTAAACTTCCGATTTTATTTTCCGCTTTCAGTAGCCTGGCCGGTGTTTCAGTAAGTGCTTTTAAAGCCCCTTTTTCGGTCAATCCATATTGAATGGCTTTCCGTATATTTTTTAATAGATCACTCTTATCTTTCAACCCATAAGAGGTGACCGCAAAGGGTATTCCTGCCTTTTCAATCAAAGACAGGTTGGCAGGGGCCAGTTCCCAGTGTTTCATCTGTTCCAGCGATACATTTAGGGCATCATCGGGATTGGCGACATCATAAGGTTCCGGGAAATTTACCGGAAGGATCAGCGGGACACCTGCATTCCGGATCTCCTCCAAACGTTGGTATTCGTCTCCTGCACCCTTTATGATATATTGCAAATTAAATTCTTTACTAATCTCATGGATTAACAACACGTCCGTTTTGTCTTCTGCTTCAAATATTTGGGGGAATTTCCGGATTTCATTAAAATACTGAAGGCTTAAATTCGTCTGTTTTGTATTCAGGGAGGATTGATACCAGTCGGCATCGTAATAAGTCTGCCTCAGTAAAGCAACCGATCCCATTTTTGAACCTGGATAGGCCTGTGATGAACTTCCTTTATCGAAGGAATAATGTGCGGCCGCCTCCCTGCGGATAATGCTCTCCTGTACCGGTCCATCAATCAGGTTAACAAGCACAGAGGATCCTCTTACTATCCCATCCGGCAGGAAAGAAAGCGCGCTGCTGATACCCTGTTTCCTAAATTTTCCGGCATTTTCCTCCGATATTGATAAAACATGAATGGCCTTAAAATCTGAATGTATCGCGTCGTTCCACCCAAAAGATCCTTCTTCCCGTTCCGATTCATACTGGGGGGATCTGGTTGAAAGCGTCTCTTTTTTAACTTCGGGAAGGCCATAAGTTGTGTACATATCAATTAGGCCGGGATATATATAACGCCCTTTCAGATCGAAGGTGACCGCTTCCGCGGGTATCCGGACAGATGTACCCGCTTCTTTTACAAATCCATCTTCTATCAGGAGCGTAGCCTTCTCAAGCCTGGTCTGATAATCGACAAACAGGGTAGCATTTATAAAAGCATACAATCCCGGTCTTTGATCATGGACACCATTCACCGGAAAATTTTCCTGCGCCCGGGAAACATGAATAATTCCCAGTGAAATGAACAATAAAAAGATAAACTTCATGGTCGATTATTATATAGATTGCGAAAATACATATTTTTTTATAATCGAATGAACGCGTTGCAAATCGCAAAATAGTATCTGTCTTTAGGGCAGGATTATTCTATCTTTGTTCCATTAAAATTAGAATATATGATCAAATTTCTCTATTTATCGTTGGGAGGAATCGCCGGAGCTGTTTTAAGATATATGACATCGGGAGTGGTTAATCAATGGATGGGAGTATCCTTTCCTTACGGAACATTTTTCGTTAATATGTCAGGATCTTTTATTATTGGATTCCTATGGGGATTATCCGAGAACCTGGCAATTTCACCCAACATGCGAATTTTTCTTTTTGTAGGATTCCTGGGAAGCTTTACTACCTTTTCCACTTTCGCATTGGAAAGTCTGAATTATCTCAGAGACAATAATACCAAAATTGCCATTGCCAATATGTTAATAAGCAATATTCTGGGCATAATTCTGGTATTTGCGGGTATTTTTATCTCAAAATATATTTTTACATCGAATCAATAATAAAATGAAACTACCTGAAACAGGGATTCTTCTTAGAATATTTATTGGCGAGTCCGACTCATACAAAGGCCATACACTTTACGAAGCCATTGTGTCCAGGGCCCGTGAATTACATCTGGCTGGGGCCACGGTGATCCGGGGAATCATGGGATTCGGTGCAAGCAGTCGAATTCATTCTACCAAACTTCTTACCTTATCCGAGGACCTGCCTATTATTATTGAAATTGTGGATACGGAAGAAAAGATCGATCTTCTGATGCCATTCCTGGATGATGTGGTAAAAGAAGGATTGATCACAAAGGAAAAAGTGAATATCATCAAGTATATTCATAACAAAAAGATCTCCTGAGTACCTCCATCATCATGGGAATCCGTATTAATAATAAATAAATTTAATCATCTGTAATCATGAAAGGACACCTTGAAAAAATAAAGGATTTCATCAATCAGAAAAGTATTGCCGTAACGGGAGTATCTTCCACCCAGCCGGACGCAGCGAATCTTATATTCAAGAAGTTTAAGAAGGGTAATTATCAGGTCTACGCTATTAATCCAAAGGTGGCAACAGTAGAAAATGAAAAATCATACCCAAACCTTTCTGCCGTTAAACAAAAAATTGAGGGAGTGGTGATCGCATCTCCTCCTGATTCGGCACAAACCATTGTAGAAGAATGCATCCGGTTGGGCGTTTCACGGGTCTGGTTCCACAGTTCGATCAACCAGGGAAGCCTTGACAGGCAGGCTGTCGATTATGCGGAAAGAAACGGATTGGATGTTATCCGGACCGGATGCCCTCTGATGTACATCCAGCCGGTCGATTTTCCGCACAAGTGCATTAAGTGGATCCTGAATCTAACTGGGAAGGTTCCGAGAAAATAAAAATATCCATCGCTTGTTTCCTCCATGAACAGTCTGAATGTTTTCCTGATACCTTACACCATCTCCAACCTGGCAGCTCTTGGATTGCTGTGGTTATGCTGGGTAAAACCCCGTGTGGGACTGACTGTATTCGGCATTATATTTATCCCGGCCGGTATATTTAACTTTTATTCAGCCATCCAATCACCGGAAGTATATCAGGGATTTGCGACAGGCGTCCTGTTCGATTTCTATGCAAGGTTTATTCGTGGTTTTTTTAAGGAGCATGCAAGCGTCCTTGTTAAACTGATTGCCTCAGGCCAAATCTTCGCCGGAATATTGCTGTTTCAACAAAATCGGGCCCTGCGATTGATAGGTACCGGTGGCGGGATCCTGTTTTTATTATCGATTGCCCCGTTAGGAACCGGTTCAGCCTTTCCGGCCACTCTCATTATGGCCGTTGCGCTTTTTATCGGCTACAAGAAATCCATTGCAACTGCACTGGAAAAAAATACCTGAAAACCGGATGAACGGAGATTGGTATCTCCCGAAAATTATTTTTGCTTTTATATCAGTGCCAAAAGGAAAGCGGACAGATATACCTCATTGATTCAAATAAGCTTCGGGAATCTCCGTTATGGACTTGATCTCCATGCGCCGGAAAAATACCTCAGCCCCCTCTGACTGTAACTGAATATTTCCTTTTCTCAGTGGGATGATCCTGCCATTTTCTTCCAGATGGGAGTCGACATTCACCATATTTACCTTTCCATTCACCACATGGATGCTGGTATCTCCAAGACACAGGATCTCCACCACATTCCACTCCCCAAGAGGTTTTTCATTCATACTGCTTTTAGAACATATTTTGCCTCCCTGTTTTCCGTCGCCAAACTCAATCAGGTCCGCATCCGGGTCATAAACGTATCTTTCTCCTCCCTCCGGAATCGAAGCAGGGATACTGCAATAGGTATCGCCCATACGATAGGAATCCCCGAACATGGTTTCCATCACCTGGCATTCATGCGATTTTTTCCACACCCCCAGTCCTTGTCCGTAATCACCGGTTCCATGATACAGAAGACCCGAATTCCTCAGTCTGTCCGATCCTTCAGGCCATTTTAATAAACCCCACTTCACTTCCATACGGAAATGATAATTCTCAAATTCTTCCTTGGTGGCGAGTGATCCGTTAACCTGGCCGGAGACCCTTACCGCGGATTCACCATCCTCTTCTACCAGTGTAAAAATCTGAAGAGGATCCTTATTTAATCCGATCGGATCGAGGTAATTCCCTTCCTCATCTTTTTCCATTTCCGGAAGATCAACATAACTCCCGGGCACGCCGATATAGGTTTCCCATCCTTCCAGGTTAACCCCGTTAAACAGGCTGCGAAATTGTGGAGTTTCATCCTTTGATGTCTGACAGGTGATCAGAAAAATCAATGGGATGATCTGAAACAATAATTGCTTTTTCATAAAAAATCAGTTGGTTTAAGCATAAAAAATTGAAAGCGAAAGTAATCATTTTGCCTGAGGATTGAAAATCTATCCGATGATTCCGGATTCAGTAATCAAATCGGATCCTCACGCCTTTTTCCTGCAATTGTCTGAGGGCCCATTTAAACTCCTCGTATTCCACGGATCCCTTTTCTGTATTATTCTTATCCAGATAAATGTAATGAAGATTTTCATAAGCGGCGATTTCGGGGGGAAAAGTGCTGATAAGGTTATCCGATAAGTTTAATTCCTCCAGGTTGCGGAGATCCAGCAGGGCCCCGGGAAATTCTGTGAGATGATTTTCATACAGGTGCAGATATTTTAAATTCTTAAGATTTCCAATTGTGGAAGGGATGCTTCTCAGTTGATTGTGATGAAGGTACAATTCTCTAAGATTGATCATTTCTCCGATCGATTCAGGGATTTTCTGCAGTTTATTATATGACAAATAAAGAATTTCAAGTTTCGTCAGCTGGGATATACCGGGCGAAAGGGTGGTTAATTCGTTGTAATAAATATCCAGCCAGATCAGGTTGGAAAGATTGTACAATTCTTCCGGAAGGTCGGTTAACCGGTTTTTATATAACATCAGGTTTTCGAGTGACCGGAAACTGCCTATCTCAGACGGGACGGAAGTGAGCCTGTTTTCAGGGATCACCAGTTTGGTCAGATTTTCGAAATGGCTGATCTCAGGAGGAAGGTAAATGAGGCCACAATTCCTGAGGATCAATCTTTTCAGATTTGGAAGGGAAACTATGTATCGCGGATCGAGGAATAGTGGATTGAAACTGATCTCCAACTCCTCAATTTTATCCAGCTTGTGAAGGCCTTTCAAAGTACGGATCCGATTATAACTGAGATTCAGATATTCAAGATTCCTTAAGCGGTGTATTTTCCCGGGTATTCTTTTCAGGTTGTTCCTTGAGAGATCAAGTTTTCCTAAAGAATCCCAGCGAAATATCCGTAACCTCTTTCCTTTATTTGATAACTGATTACCATTCAACTTGAGCACGTTCAGGTTTTTCAGTTTCCTGGCAGAACGGGGTACCCTTTTTAACTGATTGTCAGAAAGGTCCAGGTAAATGATTGATCTATTTTTCCCAAACCTGGTTTTTCCTTTGGACAATTGGTTCCGGGATAAATTTAAAACTCTCAGATCCAACTCTTTTGAAAGCCGTTTCGGAAGGATCCTTATATTATTGTTCAACATAATCAATGTATCCGTTTCCTTCAATTCGTAAATTCTTTCTGGTATCTGATCGAAATTACCGCCAATGAGGCTGATTGTACGCGTATCTGATTTCAGCGTATCCAATAAAAGATCGAAGGCCACACGGCGCATGGAATCCTGTTGTTCCCTTTCACGCGCTATTTTCCAATAAAGGGAATCCTTCTCCTGCTGAGCCCTGATTTCTTCCAACTCCTTTCTTTCGTTTTCTTTTTCCGCCTGGACACTATCCCATAATGACCATTGTAATGCCTTCAGGGAATCAAGTTGATGCCTTCTTTCATCAGAAATTTTGTTTACCTGGGCTTCGGAATAATCATGCCCGGTAAGAAATATTCCTAAAACCCACAAAAAGTAGAAGCAGGGATGAATTGGAAATCGCATTAAGTAAATATAACTAATTTTGTAGTTGAAGCGTGGCTGTTCCGGAAAAAGGTTGATGTAAGTCCGGATATTTTAAAAAGTCAGCGATTTTCTATTTATATTTTCAACATGATACTTATTGCAGGGGCCCGGCATTTCTTCCCGATCCTTATTACCGGCCTGATTTGTGCAGGTTGTGTGAGTAACCGGATAAGGATTGAAGGAAAGAACCTGGGCGTATACATAAACAAATCCGAGATACTCGGAAATAGTTTAAGTGGATTTCTTTTAATGGATCCGAATAAAAATAACCCCCTCCTTGATTTCAACGGGCATCGATTATTTATTCCAGCCTCCAACACCAAGATCTTCACATTTTATGCCGCAAAAAATATACTGGGTGATTCCCTCCCCTCAATTGCCTATGCGATTTACCAGGATACCCTTTTTTTTACCGGGATGGGCGATCCTACGTTTCTACACCCTGATTTCGAATATCAACCTGCCTTTGAATTTCTGGCACGAAGCAATCTTCCCCTGGTTTATGTTCCTAATCTATTCATGGACAGGCGATTTGGTCCAGGATGGGCCTGGGATGATTTTCCTTTTGCCTATTCAGCAGAAAAATCGGAATTACCAGTTTACGGAAACTTAGTATGGTTAAAAAAAGAACCCGCAGATTCAACCTTTCGGATAATTCCCCGGAAGTTTTATGATCGGCTGGAGATAATCCGGGATACCATTCTTTTACCTGACCGGGCGGATAGTAAAATTAACCGGGAAGAATTCAATAACAAGTTTATTATATTATATCAGGAGATTACCGATTCCGTGGAAGCAGAAGTCCCTTTCATGAGTTCCCTGCCTTTGATAAAAATCTTACTGGAAGACACCCTGAAGAAAGAAATCCGCTTAGGTAAAAAATTTCCCGAAGTCGGAAAAAACATAATTCACAGCCAGCCATCGGATAGTCTTTTAAGACCCATGATGGTGGAATCCGATAATTTTTTTGCCGAACAGATCCTGTTGATGAGTTCATCCGTACTGAAAGATACCCTGGATTCCGAGAAAGCGATCAAATATGCCATTAAAAATTTTTTCACTGACATTTCCGGTGAAATGTATTGGGCAGATGGGTCCGGCCTTTCCCGTTACAACCAGTTTTCCCCCCATGCCGTTTCTCAGGTCCTTAAAAAAATATATCAGGAGTACGGTAAAGATTATATTACCGGAACTTTCCCCATCGGCGGAGTTTCCGGGACCATGAAAGAAAATTTCCCGGAACTGAAGGCTTTTGTCATTGCTAAAACCGGTTCAATGTTGCATGTATATAATTTAAGTGGATTTCTAATTACGGACAAAGGTCGCTGGTTGATATTCAGTTTCATGAATAATAATTTTATCATACCCCCCGGTGAAGTAAGGAAAGAGATCACCAAGATCCTCCAAGCAATTAAGAAAAAATATTAAGCCTGATGAAATCCATCGAAACAGATTCATACTTTTCATCAGTAAACTCAACTACTGCGAATATCGGTAAGGAAAAAGTTTTACATTCGAACCCGTATCCTTTAAACATCCCTCGGTATGATAATTCGTGAAGCATGTGTAGAATCTTTTCAGGAGGCTATTAGGGCACAGGAACTGGGAGCCGAAAGAATTGAATTGTGCGCCCGCCTGGACCTTGGTGGCATAACGCCCTCCTATGCATTGATCGAATCGATAAAGAAAGCTCTTACTATTCCTGTTATGGTGATGATCAGACCTCGAGGCGGTGATTTTAATTACGATGGTATGGAAATGAACATCATGCGGCAGAATATTGAAACCTGTAAAATGATCGGGGTTACAGGGGTTGTATTTGGAATTCTGGAGAAATCGGGAATTGTCGATTTGGATCGTATCCGGAAAATGACCCGGATCGCATATCCCCTGGAGGTTACCTTTCATAAGGCGATCGATGATACCCCCGATCCCGTGGCCGCCGTCAGGGACATTATTGCTATCGGAGGGATCACCCGGTTGCTTAGTTCCGGCGGTGCCGAAACGGCGATGGAAGGAGCTGATGTATTGAACAAAATGATATCAGAAGCAGAAAATAAAATAATCATTATGCCTGGTGGAAAGGTAACAAAGGATAATCTGGAGGATATAGCCAGAAAAATAAATGCCCGTGAATTTCATGGGAGGAAGATTGTTGGCACGCTATCCGGTAAAAAACGGAACCAATCCGCTTAATCCCGATTATTCGTTAAATTTTTTCAAATTCACTTACCGGAACTATTTGACTTATTTATAGATGGATCCGGAACGGGATTTATGCTCTACAAACACAATCTCCATAGCCGGTTTTCAGACTACAGGATAAATTATTCGAAACTTACAATCTCTAATATCTCACCGATCAACAAAAACCGGTCATTTTTAACCGCTTTTTTTGTTGGTCCTATTTTCATATATTAGACGCAGACAATGATCTTTACAAGATAAATAAGATCTTTACAAGATAAATTTTTTAATGTCTTCCTCCTATAATCTGCGATACACTTTATTAATCACATCGGTGGCTGCACTGGGAGGACTTTTATTTGGTTTTGATATCGCCATCATTACGGGAGCCGCCCCTTTTATTCAGGATTATTTTCAACTCAGGGAAATTGGCCTGGGGTGGGCGGTGAGTGCCTTGCTATGGGGTTGCATACCGGGAGCCATCCTTGCCGGCAAATCCACCGATGTATTTGGCAGGAAATCGATCTTAATGGCAGTGGCCGGCTTGTTTACGGTCACATCCGTAGCAACGGGGATCGCGCCGACAATTGAACTGCTGAGTACAGCCCGGTTTTTTGGTGGTCTGGCAGTGGGAGCAGCTTCCATTGTATCGCCATTGTATATCTCCGAGATAGCCCCTCCCAGCATCCGGGGCAGAATGGTTTCCCTTTACCAATTATCCATAGTGACCGGGATTCTCATTTCCTATTTGATTAATTATCTACTTCACGATCTTGGAGACGATAACTGGCGATGGATGTTCCTGACCGGCACAATCCCATCAGTCCTTTTTTTCATTCTGTTATTTTTTGTTCCGGAAACACCGCGTTTTCTTTTCAAGAAGGGAAATATAGAAAAATCCTTCATGATTTTATCCCGAATCAGTGGAAAGGATCAGGCACAATATATAATCAATCAGATTGAAGAAAGTTTAAAAACAAAATCATCCGGTTTCAGCCAATTATTAAAACCAGAATACCGGCGTATGCTGTGGATAGGATTCGGTCTGGCAATCTTCGTTCAGATCTCAGGGATCAATACCATTATAGATTATGCACCGATCATTCTGAAAACGGCAGGCTGGAAAATAGATGTGGCCCTCTTTTCTACATTTATTATAGGTTTTGTTAACTTCATCTTTACGCTGGTTTCTCTCTGGGCGATAGATAAATTTGGAAGACGTCCCCTTTACCTGCTGGGATCGGCAGGGATGACCCTGATGTTAACAGGGCTTACAATAGCCAACCTGATCGGAAGATTTGAAGGTACCGTGGTGCTTATTTTTATTCTCGCCTACATTGCGTTTTTCGCTTCCTGCATCGGGCCGGTATTCTGGACCCTGGTCTCCGAGATCTATCCCAATCGCATTCGTGGCGTAGCCATGTCCGTACCTGTTTTTACACAATGGGTGGCCAATGCCCTGGTCGTGTTGTTTTTCCCCTGGATGCTGAATGTGGCAGGAGGCGGTTTAACATTTGGATTTTTAGCGGGAATGGCCCTGCTCATGTTCCTCTTTACCATGAGATATATTCCCGAGACGAAGGGAAAAACCCTGGAAGAGATCGAAAAATGGTGGTCTGAAAGATAATATGCTAACCATGATATCTACAAAATATTTATTATCCCTGTTAATAATCCTGTTCTCCATATCATCCTGTATATCGAATCTTGAACCCTATTTCCTCCGTGAAGCAGACGCTGCTTCAAAACCCTGGACCCGATGGTGGTGGATGGGCAATTCGGTTACAGAGGAAGGGATCACAAGGCATCTGGAAGCGTTTTCAGAAAAAGGATTCGGAGGTGTTGAGATCGTACCCATCTACGGAGAAAAAGGAGATGAAGAAAATTTTATTCCCTATCTGAGTAAAAAATGGGTGGAAAGGCTGGTCCTCACCCTGGAAGAGGCCGGACGGCTTGGATTGCAGGTGGATATTGCACTGGGTTCGGGCTGGCCATTGGGAGGCCCCTGGGTTACTGAAAATTATGCGGCAAGAAAATACGGACCCGGTTCGGGAGCTACAGGTGTACCAACCCATCAGCTCGTTAAAAGAGCAGCTCCCGGTGGGGAAGGATTGGTGGTCGATCATTTCAACCCGGAAGCCATGTCGATTTATCTACTCCGATTTGATAGCCTGATAGGATACCTTAACGAAAGAAATTTACCTATAAGAGCCGTCTTTAATGACTCATATGAAGTTTACGGGGCCAATTGGACTTCCGATTTCCCGGAGCAATTTAAAAATAGAAGAGGATATGACCTTCTGTCGGTCTATCCATCCCTATTCGACAGCCTCGAAAGCGAAGAAGAAGGAAAAGGATGGTCGGATTATCATCGAACCATTCACGACCTATTACTGGAGACTACCGGAATGGGCATTCGAAAATGGTGTGAATCAAAGGATATCCAATACCGCTATCAGGCCCATGGATCACCGGGCAATTTACTTGATCTTTATGCATCAGCAGATATTCCTGAAACGGAATCATTTGGAAGCAGCCGGTTCCACATCCCGGGAGTAAGTTACGATCCGGATTACGAGGTGGAACGGTTTGCTCTTCCGGATCCCCTCATCATGAAATTCGCTTCCTCCCCTGCTCATATTTTAAATAAAAACCTTGTAAGTGCGGAGACAGGAACCTGGCTTGGAAATCACTTTAAGGTATCCCTTTCACAGGTAAAGCCCCAGATTGATGAGTTATTTCTTGCTGGGATAAATCACATTTTTTATCATGGGATTGCCTATTCTCCCATCGAAAAACCTTTCCCGGGAAGGCTCTTTTATGCCGCAACAAATTTTGGGCCCTCCTCCGCCCTATGGCCCTATATGGGTGAATTGAATGATTATGTTGCCAATTGTCAATCCATCCTCCAGCATACCGAATCCGCGAACGATCTTCTGATCTATTATCCTCAAGCGGATAGATGGTTTAGGAAAGGATCCCCGTCTTATATATTGCCCCAGGATATACATAATCCGGAAAACTGGCTTTACGATACTCCATTTGGCGAGACCATTAAATCATTATGGGAAAAAGGATTCGCATTCGATTATGTTTCCGATCTGCAGCTCGATCATATAACAAAAGGAAAAATTGTATTGCCAGATCATTATCGTGTATTATTGGTTCCAGAAACCTCTGTGATACCCCTCCAGACGTTACGGAATCTGTTGGCCTTATCAAGTGAAAAACTGAAGGTTCTCTTCACGAATTCGTATCCTTCCCAAGTATCCGGGCATTATTATCATACACAAAGACTGGATACATTAAGGTTGATTCTGGACGGTTTAAAGAATTCCCCCATTAAAAAAGTCGATCAAAAGAACATGGTCGAAGAATTGATATTACTTGGAGTTGTTCAATTTGATCCGGGGGCTGATGATATACGCGCGATCCGGAAAAAACATAAGAGAGGAGACATTTATTTTATATCCAATCTTGGTGGAATAAACCTCGATCAGGATCTTTTTCTGCCCG
>Ga0209536_100010012_pt1 | contig 14025 bp, 12 predicted proteins | sample DeeMarSeWOR28_12_FD_187461 | JGI IMG/M metagenome (GOLD analysis project Ga0209536, IMG submission 187461) | Marine sediment microbial communities from White Oak River estuary, North Carolina - WOR-2-8_12 (SPAdes) (version 2) | ecosystem: Environmental > Aquatic > Marine > Intertidal zone >...
GCCATTCTCGAGGCCGTCTCCGCACAGGAGCGCGTCGACACCCTGATCACCGCCCTCGAGATGCAGGTGCACGAACCGCACGGCACGCCGCGGCACTGAAGGCCGCATGAATCTGCCGCCGCGCTGCCAGCAAGGCGCGGATTTCATCTATAATTACCCGGAAACAGGAAGACCGCTGCGTGCCCTCACCGGCATGGCCAGGGCGGCAGGCATCGACAGGGAGGAATTTATGCCGGTTTCACGGACACGATACACTGCAGGGCCGCTCGCTCACCGGGCGATTCGCTTTGTAGCCACTGCACTACTGCTACTCGCATTGCAACCGGTACAGGCTGCGGGCCCCATCGACGCCAGGCTGGCTGGCGACCTGGTCGAGCACCATGCACCGGAGGTCGCGGTCAGCGGCAATGTCATCGTCGGCGTCATGGCCGCCTCGGCATCCCGGGCACTGGCACAGGACCTGCTGGCCATCCGCGCACCGGACAGCGGCAGTACCACCATTTGCCTCAAGGTGACATCACGCGACGGCACCTACACATCCAGGAACGAGTACAGCAGCGACTCGGCACCCGCGGTACTACGCCTGCCCTATCGCTCGCGCCTTGAGGAGGTTCTCGAGCAGTACACCGGCAAGCCGGGGCATATCGCCATCACGGCAAGCCGCGGCAACTGCGTGCAGTCCGCCCCCGCCGACTACTACCTGCCATCTGTAGTAGACGCGAAGACCGGCGAACTGGACAGCGCTCCCCTGTCAATCTTCATCAACGGCTTCGACGCCACCGATGTCTATTACCGCATCGCCGGTGCGAATGAAATCTCGGATTGCCACTACATCGAGGAAGGCCGGCACACGGCCTACAACTTCAGCTGTGAAATCGCGGAGGTTCCCGGGGGGACGTCCTTGCCGCTAACCGTGGAGATCATGCGCGAGGTCTATGGCCGGGAACTTGAACCACTCACCATCCGCATTCTCGCCACTCGCTAGCCAGACCACACAGGGAATCGTGACTTGGAGCAAACCACCGAAGCCCCGCAGCAGCCCGGTACCGGGACATCCGGCACAGACAACGGGCAGGCCTCGAAAAAACAGGAAAACTCATTACTCTCCAGCCTGAAAGAACTCTGGCAGAACATTCGCAACAGCCGGCTGCTGACAAAATTCATCCTCCTGCTGATCCTGCTGATGCTGGCTTTCACTGCATGGCGCGCCTGGGTCACACCGCAGTGGATCTTCAGCGTAAAGGCCAGCACCGGCATTATCGAGTTACAGACCCCAGCCGACGGAGAAATCCGCTGGCGCGTCAATGACGCCATCATATGCAGTCGCGGCGAGCTGCAATCCCCTGATGCGAAGCTATCAAAGCTAAAACAGACTGACTCGCCCTGCGGCAGCACGGCATGGAGCGGCTACCGCTTCCGGGACCCGGAACAGACGCTGGTACTGAACGGCAGCTTCAGGGTCCTGATCGAAAGGCGCAGCGATGGCGCCCTGTATCTTTCCCTGCGGGACCACCGCGCAGGCAGCCAGGCGGATATCACAGCGGCTGCAAACACTGACGGGGACACCCCGGCAAAACCGCCGCCACAGGCAAGGCTTACCTTCACCGATGGCACACCGGCCATCGTACTCGGTAACAATGGCCGGCTGAAAATCAACATCATCTGGCCCGGGACGAATAAGGACACTTCCGGCTTCAGCACCGACCGGGTCTTTCCGTTCACCGGTGTCACAACCATCGGTCGTGACATCAACTGGACCGGCACGAGCATGCTCCAGGAGGGTACTGTGAACGTCTATACCGCGGATGACTCGCCGGACAAGCGCGAGCAGGTTGACGAGGCCGAACTGCTGCTGGGCGATCAGCTGCGACTGGAGAATGCCTTGCGGGATGATGAGCTGATCCCGCCAAAAGGATTCATCCGCTATCAGCCTGGCGGCGATGCACTCGATGTCATCGCCTTCGGCGCTGCCGACCGGGTACGCATCGAACGCTACGGTGACAATGGCTACAACTTCAGACCTGGCCCGCTATCCAAACTGCTGCACGACCCCCTGTTCATATTCGTGCTGACGGCCTTTGCCGGTTTCATCAGCCTCGTCGGCACCGTCGACGCCATGTGCAGCACCAGGAGTGACTGCAAATGATCCTGGCCTGTCGCTGCCGCCTGCTGGCTGCATGCCTGGTGCTGCTGCTGGCCTGCAACACGGCCACGGCCCGGCAGGCGCTGGTGCGCTCCTACAGCAACCCGGCCCAGTCGATCGGGCAGGCCTACCTGACGCACTACGGCGGCCGCTGCATTGCACTGCTGCCGGTACACGTGGCGACCGAGGCCGGCATACCGGCCTTTCTCGGCGAGGGCAACGGTTCGCTGGGCGAATCGGAGGAGATCAGCGACCTTGGCGACGACCTGGCCCTCGCGGAGGTTACGGGCAGTGTCACGCAGGACTGCGGCTACAGTATCTCGACCATCAGCCGCGCGATCAGCAGCCTGATCGGCAGCCAGGGCCTCGCCACGCTCCGCTCGGTCAACAGCGACGGCACAGTGGCACAGATGGCCGTTGCCATCGTCGACGATGACGGCCGCATGTTCCTGCGCGTGCGGCCCACCAATGACCGGATCCAGATACGCAAGGGACACAGCGGCAGCCTGCTGATGATCGGTGACCAGCCGGTCGGCATGCTGCTATCGGTGAACTCGCGGCACGGCGTCGGCAAGGTGCTGCGACTGGACACCGTGCTGTCACGGGCCGAGGATTACATGGGCGAGCGCGGTGCAGACCGGCCCGTTGCATCAGGCGAATCCGCGGCGGCCAGCAGCGACCTGGCCGCAGCCGCCAGCGGCGGTAGCGTAATCGGCTGGAACACCCTGCCCGTGGATGCTGAACACCGGCCCGCCAACCTGGTGATGGCGGATCCTGCGGCACCGTGGCTGGCCAGGGTGGAGGACTGGCCGGCGGAGATCGAACTGGACCTGGCCGGCGACAAGGTGGTCATTTCGCGCATCGAGCTGGACGGCCGCGGCCTGCCTGACCCGGATGAACTTCCGGGCCGGGTAGAACTGCTGGTCAACGTCAGCAGCGAGGAAGTGCGCTGGCGCTCGTTGCTCAGTCGCGAGGCCGATTTCGGGGAAGACGGCATCGCGACATTCAGCTTTGCGCCCACCTGGGCACGTCAGGTCCGGATCGTCATGGGCAGCAATCGCGGCGGCACCGACAGGATCGGCCTGCGCCGCATCCGCGTCAGCAATCCCTGAATCAGCGTATTCTGCCGCTGGCAAGGAACTGCAGCGGACTGCCGGAGTGCACGATCACCGTGCCGCTGATCGCATTGTCATCCTTGAGTTCCAGCGTGCCGCTGCCATAACCCAGCTTGTAGGTCAGCAAGGTACCGCTGACCTCGCCGTTCAGGCTGGGCCCTGAGAACGTCCCCGCCCTGGCGTCCTTTTTCCTGAATACGATCACCAGTGCATCCCCCTTGGTGTCGAGATACTGTTTTGCCTTTTCCTGCATATCCTGCGACGCGGTCTTATCCAGGCTCAGCGTCAGGTGCAGGCGATCCAGGCTCATGATCGCCTCCTTGAATGCCGCCGCCTGCAGCAGCCGGTCGGCACTGGCAAGCCCGGCATCCACGGCGATGGCGTGCAGCATGCTGTCACCGTCCTTGACCATCAGGTCAAAGGCTGCGAGCCGCACATTCTGGTCCGGCTCCTCGACCAGCACCCGCTTCAGTTTTTCGTAATCCCGTGCCTGGCTGCGTGCCTTCTCCAGGATGTCATCCACCGAATCCTGGGCAATTGCGCCCTGCGTTGTTGCCAGACCGGCGGCTATCGCCAGAACCATCATCAGCGCTCGTGTCGTCAACATCATGCTCTCCCTGACAGGTTGTTGTTTACCAGCCTACCTTGCCCGCAGCGCACGGACTCAGGCGATTATGCCCCATTTATGGCGGTGAATCTGGCACAGGCCGGTACTGGTCATGCCCCCACACCTTCAACCGGTGGCAGCTAGACTTAAAGCAGGCAGGTGAAACAGGCCAGTGTGATTGATTCCGGACATGAAACGCAGGGACTTTATCAGGCGGGCCGTGGGCACGTCGGTGGCGGCGGCACTGGCGGCGCGCGGGCATGCCATGACTGACGGCACCGGGCGCCCGCCACCGCAGGACGGTGACGAGGTTACGCTGTTCCTGGCTGGCGACGTCATGACGGGCCGCGCCATCGACCAGGTGTTGCCCCATGCCGGCAGCCCGCGCATCTTCGAACCCTACAGCGAATCGGCGCTGGACTACCTGCGGCTGGCCGAGCGGGCCAGCGGCGCCATCCCCCGGTCGGTGGACTTCGACTATATCTGGGGCCATGCACTGGCGGTGCTGGATGCCGCTGCACCGGCGGTGCGCATCGTTAACCTCGAGACCGCCGTGACCCGCCGCGGCACCCCCTGGCCGCGCAAGGGCATCCAGTACCGCATGCACCCGGACAACATCCGCTGCCTGACGGCCGCCGCCATCGACTGCTGCGTGCTGGCAAACAACCACGTGCTCGACTGGAGTTACCCCGGGCTGGAGGAAACCCTGGCCAGCCTGGCCGCGGCGCGGATCGCCGCGCCTGGTGCCGGCGCCAACCTCGAGACTGCGCGTGCACCGGCGAAGCTGCCGCTGCCGGGAGGCGGCCGCGTGCTGGTGTTTGCCTGCGGCCTGCAGAACAGCGGCATACCCGCGGCCTGGGCGGCCAGTGCCGGGCGACCCGGGGTGCACCTGCTGCCCGACCTGTCGGCGCGCACGGCGGCCGGGCTCGCCGCCCGCGTGCAGGCGGCCCGCCGGCCGGGGGATATCGTGGTGATCTCGCTGCACTGGGGTGGCAACTGGGGTTACGAGATTCCTGCGGCGCACCGCCGCTTCGCCCATGCACTCATCGACGCCACGGCGGCGGACGTGGTGCACGGACATTCCTCGCACCACCCGCTCGGCATCGAGGTCTACCGCGGCAGGCCCATCCTCTATGGCTGCGGCGACCTGATCGATGACTACGAGGGCATCAGCCGCTACGAGGCCTACCGGGCCGATCTCGCCCTGCTCTACCTGGTGAGACTCGAGCGTGCGACCGGTGCACTGCGCAGCCTCGAGATGGTCCCCATGCACCGCGAGAAGTTCCGGCTCGGACATGCCGGAGAGGCCGACCGGCAGTGGCTGCATCAGGTGCTCGGGCGGGAGTGCGACAAGCTGCGGGCGGGTGTGCGCATGACCGGCAGCGGCTCGCTTCAGCTGCAGTGGCAGTGACGTGCACCGGGACATGGCATGTCGGATCCGTCGCTATGCTCCTTGATCCGGCCAACGGGTTGATGCCGATGCACCTGGACATGGCATGTCGGGTTACGGCACATGCGTGCCTGACCCGACCGGGTTGATCCGATCCGCGGCCGGGCATCTGCCGGTGCCTGTCTGTCGGGTTACGGCACTTGCGTGCCTAACCCGACCTACGCGTTGATCCGACCCGCGGCTGGATGTCTGCCGTACCTGTAGGTCGGGTTAGCCCGCAGGGCGTAACCCGACGAGATCGATCAGACGACCGCGGCAAGATGCAGGCCATGCGATGACAGTGTTGGTCAGCCTGTTGCATCCATATGTTGCAGAACAACAATTTGTCGGGTTACGGCACTTACGTGCCTAACCCGACCTACAGGTTGATCCGAACTGCGGCCGGGCGTCTGCCACTACCTGTAGGTCGGGTTAGCCCGCAGGGCGTAACCCGACAGGGTGAATCAGACGGCTGCGGCAAAATGCCCCCATGCGAAACCTGCATGCAGCCAGGCGCTACGGTTCGCGCAGCGACAGGCGCAGCTCGGCGCGGTTCTGGTCGATGAAAAAGCGGAAATGCTGCAGGAAATCCATGCCCAGCAGGCCATCGATCGCGCCGCCACTGCCGAGTTCCAGCACCCCGATCTCCAGCCCCCGTACCTCCCAGTCGCCGACGGTCAGCGCATCGATGCGATACACCGGCGCCTGCACCCGGCCGTTCGCCGTGCTGAACAGCGCCTGCCTGCCGGTGTCGCGATAGGCGACACGGTGATGCGCGAGCGCCGCCGGGGTGAGGATGGTTACCGAGGCGCCTGTGTCGATCAGCAGTTCCAGGCTGTCACCGCTGCCCGGCTGCGCCTCGACCAGGAAATGGTTGCCGCGACGCCTGAGCGGGATGCCGGCGATCCCTGCAACCGCCGCCGAGGATTCCTCCGCCTGCCCCTGTGCCACCGGTAGCAGGCGCGCGAGCATGGCAACGGCCTGCGCACCGTGGTCGGGATCCTGCGCCACCAGCTGCAGGGACTGCAGGGCCGCGGCGGTATCGCCGAGCGCCAGCTGCGCCTCGGCCAGACCGATGAAGTACGGCGCATATTCGGGTTCCAGCTGCGTCAGCTGCCGGTAGAGCCCCAGCAGGCCGGCGTCGTCACCAGCCGCCTGCAAGGCCCCGCTCTCGGCGGCGACCAGCGTGCGGATGCGTCCGGTGAGCCGTGCATGCACCTGTGCATCCCCGGCATGGCCGCGCGCCGCGTACAGCCAGTCGAGCGCCGCGCCGGTCTCGCCACGGGCCTGGCTCAACCCGGCCAGCAGCACCCGCGTCTCGACATCACGCCAGTCGGCTACCAGCAGGCGCTGTAGCAGCGCCTCCGCCGCGGCAGAGTCCCGCCGGTCCATCAGCGCCCTGGCATGCTCGAGCAGCATCGCTCTGGCCTGCCGCGCACCGCCCTCGTCCCCCTGCCGCTGCAGTGCCTCGTACTGCCCGACGGCGTCCTCGAAGTCGCCGGCGGCCAGCCGCCCGGCGAGTGCGTCGGACGGTGTGACGTCGGCTGCCGGCATCACTACATACGGCGGGCTCTCCGCCAGCGGGTGCTGCGGTGGCGCCGTCACCGGCCGATCGGGCCCCTGCCCCAGGTAACTGTGGGAATACCAGCCCAGCAGCCAGCCGGCGGCCAGCAGGACAGCAGCGGCGAACAGCCTGCCTGTCATGTGCGCGTCCGGCCGCGCAGCCGCCGGTGCAGCAGCACGGCCACCATGCCCGCCGCCAGGGCCGCCAGCAGCACCAGCGCCAGGTAGAACTGCGTGTAGGTCAGCGTCGGCACTTCGCGGAACTCCACCGCCTGCTCCGGCCGCAGGTAACGGGTGGCCACGCGGTGCAGGTCGGCCGGCGTGACCCCGGCGATGCGTGCCTCCTGGTCAACCAGGCCACCGCCGGTCTCGTACTCGAACACCGCGTCCGCGTAGTAATCGGCCAGCTCGCTGTTGGACTCGTAGCCCTGCACCATCTGCAGCAACAGCTTGCGCTTGGCCAGTTCCACCGTCGCCTCGTCCAGCGGCACCTGCAGCTGCGCGATCTCCGCCCGTAGCATGGCGAGGGCCTGGTCCTGGCGGTCGAGTTCGACATCGGCATGCGCGATGTAGACGCCGTAGTCGCGCAGGCTGCCCAGTTCGCTGACCGGCGAATAGGCCAACCCGCCACGGATGCGGATGGTCTCGTAGAGTCGCGTGTCCAGGTACTCGGCGAGCACGTAGAAGGGATAGTAGTCCGCGTCGGTCATGCCGACGGCGCGAAACAGCAGTCCGACCTCGGCGCCTGAACCCAGCACCGGGTTGAAGGTGCCCGCGACCGGCGTGTACGTCTCCGGCAGCGGCGGCACGCGCCAGTGCCGGTCAGGCACCGGGCGCGCCGGCATGCTGCCAAAGCTCTCGCGAATGGCGGCATGCATCGATTCTGCATCAAAGTCCCCGACCACGACCAGCGCCATGTTGCCCGGGACGTAATAGGTGTCGAAGGCCTCGACGATGTGGTCCCGGGTAATCGCGGCCGCCGTCTCGTACTCGTCACAGACATAGTTGCTGTCGGGCAGCACCTGCCGCAGCGCCTTGTCGGTGGCGCTCCAGCCGACGCCGTTGCGACGCATCCATTGCTGGATGGCCGAGGGCCGCCCGCCTGCCTCGCGCTCGACGATGCCGCGGCTGGTTTCCACGTCGGCGGGCGAGAGCTGCGAGTCGGTCATGATTTCGTGCAGCACCTCCAGGCCCAGCATGGCATAGCGGTCATAGATATCCAGCTCGTAGACGGTCTCCTCGGCGTAGGTGTAGGCATTCCAGTAGCCGCCGTGGCGCTCGACCAGCTCGTCGAGTTCCGCCTCGCTGTGGCGCGAGGTACCGGTAAACAGCAGGTGCTCGAGAAAGTGCGGCACCTCCTGCCAGCCGCAGTCGAAGTCGTGCTGGCCGACGCCGACGACGACGCGGAAGGCGACCGTGTGCGCGCCGCGCCGCGGTCTCAGGATCACCCGCAGGCCGTTGTCGAGCACACGGTGATCAACGTCATAAAGCCCGCGCGGTGTGTATTCGCCGGCCGTGGCGCCGCCGGACAGCAACAGGAGGACGGACAGCAACAGGCCGATGCGGCAGGCGATACTGACACACCGCCACCGTTCCATGAAGGCCGTGTTCAAGGCCGGCAGTCAGGCCGCTTGCCCGACTGGTTCGCCCTGGCCTGCAGCCGCAGCGCGACCGGCATGTGCCCGTTCAGGCCGTTGATGCGCGTGCCGTGCGACGGGTGGGTGGAGAGGAACTCCGGCGGCTGGCCGCCACCGGCCTTGGCCATGTTCTGCCACAGCTGCACGCTCTCGCGCGGATCGAAACCGGCGCGCGCCATGAGATCCAGGCCGTAGATGTCCGCCTCGCTTTCCTGGACGCGGCTGTAGGGCATCAGGATGCCGTACTGCGCTCCGACGCCCAGCAGGCCCATCACCGTGCGCCCGGTACCGGACTGCGGGTTGGCCACGGCGTTGATCAGGGTGAGTCCCTGCTCGACAGCGAATTTCTGCGAGACCCGCTCATTGGCATGGTGCGCCAGTACGTGGGCCACCTCATGGCCGATCACGGTGGCCAGCTGGTGCTGGTTTTTCGCCACCTTGAGCAGGCCGGTATAGACACCGATCCGGTTGCCGGGCAGGGCGAAGGCATTGGCGGCCTCGTCCCGGAATACCAGCACCTCCCAGCGCCCGCCTGTCTCCCGGGTGATAGCACTGGCCACGCACTGCACATAACGGTTGGTGACCGCGTCGCGCTCGACGGGCGTGTCCTTCTGTATGGTGCTGAAGGCCTGCGCACCCATCTCGTTGAGCTGGTTCTCCGGCATGAGCGCCAGCTGGGAACGTCCCGTCGGTGACGTGGTACAGGCATGCAGCAGGCCGAGGCAGAGGATGATGCAGGTCAGGCGCAGGTACATCGGTGTCTCCTGGTGTGTCATTTAATTGGCTTGTAGTCGGGCAATGATTGACCGGATTGTATGTCATATGACAGCCACGCATCCCGGTTGGCCGACACCGCTACGGCAGGCTGCCATGCGGCATACAACAGGCCTGCATGCGACAAAAAAACAGCGCAGCATGCCTGTCAACGGTTTTTACACATACCGCGTTTGCCGCGGTAACGTAAATAGCTATTCGCGCGGAATCCCGCGCGGTTAAAGCTTCTTAACTACACTGGTGCAGTTCTTGCTATATTCCACAATACATCAATGAACCGGGGGGTGAGCTGATGTCTCGACTGGTTGTGCTATGCAGCTACAGCGATGTATTGAGAAGCGGGCCCGTGTCACTGGGCTTCAGCCCCGACGGCGGTTCCACCCTGCCAGCAGAAGCCGATGTCACCTTCGTGGTGGAATGCAATGACAGCTATCCCTGCAGGCTCGATCTCGGCGGTGTCATCTCCGCCAGCTGCAAATACGGTGAACTCAGCCTCGAACTCGCCGACCTGATGAAATTCGAAATCGGCTTCGATGAAGATGGCAGTCTTCACACCCTGGACTTCCTGTTCAGCCCGGCCGACACGCCCTCCTCGACCAAGCTCACCATTACCGACACGTCACCACCCGCCGGGGACAGTGACAGCGCCGCCTCGCGGGCCCTCCTCGTCCAGGGCAACGACCGGGAGACAGGCGAGCAATTCGAGTACGCCTACCTCGCTTACATGCAGTCAGCCTCGCGCGTACCCGTGCAGTCCATCCACCACCTCAATTCCGGGCCCCTGCCCGAGACGGCCACGCGTCGCTAGCCGGCTTTCAGGCCACTGAAGGCAGGCCCGCCAGGGCCATGGCGATCTCGGATTCATCGTACTCCTGGTCGACCAGCTTGCCATCCATGTAGTCGCGGTAGGCCTGCATGTCGAAATGGCCGTGGCCGCAGAGGTTGAACAGGATACAGCGGCCCACGCCCTCCTCCCTGCACTTCAGCGCCTCGTCGATGGCGCCCTTGACGGCGTGGTTGGCCTCCGGCGCCGGCAGGATACCCTCGGCACGGGCGAATTGCAGGCCGGCCTCGAAGCAGGCCAGCTGCTGGTAGGCACGCGGTTTGATATAGCCGAGTTCGGTGATGTGGCTGAGCAGCGGCGCCATACCGTGGTAGCGCAGGCCGCCGGCATGAAAGCCCGGCGGGACATAGCTGGAACCCAGGGTGTGCATCTTCACCAGCGGCGTGAGGTGCGCGGTATCGCCGAAATCGTAGGCATAGCGGCCCCGGGTCAGCGTCGGGCAGGCAGCCGGCTCCACGGCGACAAACTCCGTCTCCGGTCCGCCACGCAGGCGCCGCCCAAGGAACGGGAAGGCCACACCGGCAAAGTTGCTGCCACCACCGGTGCAGCCGACCACGATGTCGGGGTAGTCGTCGGCATGCTCGAACTGGCGCAATGCCTCCTCGCCGATGACCGTCTGGTGCAGCAGCACGTGGTTGAGCACGCTGCCCAGCGCGTACTTGCTGTCATCCGATTGCACCGCGCGCTCCACCGCCTCGCTGATGGCGATGCCGAGGCTGCCTGTGCTGTCCGGGTGTTGCTCGAGGATGGCGCGCCCCGAGGCGGTCAGGTCGCTGGGACTGGCGATACACTGCGCACCGAAGCTTTCCATGAAGCTGCGCCGGTAGGGTTTCTGCTGGAAACTGACCTTCACCATGAAGACCTCGACCTCGACGCCGAAGAAGGCGCCGGCGATCGACAGCGCCGAGCCCCACTGCCCGGCGCCGGTCTCGGTGGTGATGCGCCGCACGCCCTCCTGCTTGTTGTAGAAGGCCTGGGGGATGGCCGTGTTCGGCTTGTGGCTGCCGGCGGGGCTGGTGCCCTCGTACTTGTAGTAGATGCGCGCCGGGGTATCGAGCGCCTGCTCCAGGCGCCGCGCCCGGTATAGCGGTGTCGGCCGCCACTGCCGGTAGACATCGCGCACCGGCTCCGGGATCTCGATCTCGCGCGCCGTGCTGACCTCCTGCTCGATCACCGCCATGGGAAAGATCGGCGCCAGGTCATCCGGCCCGATGGGCTGCTGCGTGCCCGGGTGCAGCACCGCCGGCGGCGGGCTCGGCAGGTCCGCCGCGATGTTGTACCAGGCGCGCGGGATGTCGCGCTCGTCAAGGGTGTACTTGATGGAATCGTTCATGCTGCCCCTCCGGATGGTTGCGCGACATGCGTGCCGCTGTTCTGATGCTGCACTGCCCCCTTAGCAGTATAACGCCGCCGGCGGGCGATTAACGGAGCGCCAGCCTGAGCAATGCACCAGCCATATTCGAGCTAGCGTGTACCGTGAACCAGCAGGTGCCGGTCGCTGATCACCTCGACCGACAGGCCGGCCAGCCCGGCTGCGGCCAGCTGCGCCTCGACCTCTGCCGGCGTGAAGGCCGCGAGCAGGGAATTGTAGAAGTCACGCTGCAGTATCTCCGGTTCATCGGCCGCGTACTCGCTGACCAGTCGCCCGGCTGTGTCGGCGTCCTGCGGGCGCCGCAGGTCGGCGACATAGATGCAGGTCCCCCTGTCCGCGTGGGCATCGATGGCCTGCCAGAGCACATCCGGTCGGTGCAGGTGGTGCAGCAGGCTGTTGCTGACAATCGCGGCATACGGCCCGTCGGGGATAGGCGCGCCGGGCAGCAGTCCCTCGACAAAGCGCACGCGCTCACCAACGGCATCATCCGCCCGGCGCCGGTTGGCCAGCCGGATCATGGCGCTCGAACCGTCCACCCCGATTACCGTGCAGGCGGGGTAGCGTGCCGCGAACCGGAAGCTGATGTCCCCCGGCCCGCAACCGAGGTCGAGCACGCGGCCCTCGAGACCGGCACCGGGAAAGCACGCCTCGAAGGCATCGACGATCCGGCTGTGGGCCGCATCGAAGTCCGCCGCGGCATAGGCCTCGGCCTGGACGGGATCGTCCATCAACTCGGGTTCGGGTATGCGTTGCATCACAATGCGTTCAGACCGCGGGCCGGTGGCTCATTTCCACCGGCTCGCAGCCGTGCGGCATACCGGCGTTGAGCCGGCCTGCAAGACAGCCAGACGACGAACGGACTCAGGGCGCCAGCCGCTCGATGTGCCAGCCGCTGTCGAGCGTCTCGTCGCGGCTATAGAGGAAGCGGTCGTGCAGGCGGCTGTCGCGCGCCTGCCAGAACTCGATGGTCGAGGGCCGCACCCGGAAGCCGCCCCAGAACGCCGGCAGCGGCACCTCGTGCTCGTGCATCTTGCGCTTTATCTCCTCGACCTTTGCATCCAGCAGGGAGCGCGACGTAATGACCTGGCTCTGCGGCGAGGCCCAGGCGCCGATCTGGCTGCCGCGCGGGCGCGTCGAGAAGTAACGCGCCGACTCGGTAAACGACACCCGTTTCGCCTCGCCGGTCACCTTCACCTCCCAGCCCAGCGCGAACCAGGGAAACGACAGCGCCACCCGCGGATTGCCGGCGATATGCCGCGCCTTGCGGCTCTCGTAGTTGGTGAAGAACACAAAACCGCGTTCATCGTAGGTCTTCAGCAGCACGGTACGCACCCACGGCTGGCCGTGTTCGTCGATGGTGGCGACGGTCATGGCGTTCGGCTCGGGGATGCCCGATTCGATCGCCAGCTCGAAGCGCTTCTCGAACTCCCGGTAGGGATCCGGATTCATGTCCGCCCGTTTGAGACCGGCGGCCATCCCCTCGTTCCTGATTTCCTCTGCACGTGTTGTCATGTTTCTGTTGCCACTGTCCTTAATGTGTGAAGTTCTCTCTTGATGCAGTCGCTCCGACATGTGTGTAAACATGGATGAACACCGACGCCAGACTTTCTTCTCCACCTCACGAAAATCGCAGCGTTGTCCATGTTTGCTCCTGTAGTCCTGGTGTCCGTGGCAAGCGCGTCACTCCCGGCAGACGGCACATGCATTCGCACCGGGAAATACCTCGACAGTGACGGGCTGACCGGCCCGCATATTAAACAGAATCCCCGGTGATAGCGAAGGCCGGCCACTGCCGGCGCCTCCTGGGCATCAGGCGAAACCGCCAGGGCAGGTCCCTGGACGCGCGATGCCTCTCAATCGCACATCATGTCATCTGTAAGGATAACCTCGTATGTTACTGTTTTTCTGTTTTTTGCCCTATCACCCTGCACTTGTGGCCAATTGTCGCCCGGCCAAAGCCTTGCCAATCTGGTAACCTACACGGCCCCGATGTGCAGCAACCTCGCATGATCAGGCACGGATTCTCCCCCCGAGGACGGGCAGACCGGCCGCCCCGATAGACAAAAACGGCAAAAACAAGATGAAACGCACACTGAATATCATCATGTTCACCGACCGTATCGGTGAAGTACGAAGCTACGAAATCAATCCGCAACGCGCCATGCGACTGGGCCTGCTGGCCTTCCTTGTGCTGGCAGGCGCCCTGCTCTACGGCGGCTTTCGCCTGGGTGTGCAGGCCGAGACCGGCGGCCGGCTCGCCGAGGTCACTGCCCTGCAGGAGCTGACAGAACGCCAGCAGTCGGCAATCGAGACCGCCAGGGAGCACGCCCGCGACAACCTCGATGCCCTGACCCTGCGACTGGGCCGGATGCAGGCACAGATGCTGCGGCTCGACGCCCTCGGCGAACGGCTCGTCGGCCAGGCCGATCTCGATGCCGCGGAATTCGATTTCAGCATCTCTCCACCGGTGGGCGGGCCGCACAATGACTCGCAGCTAGCGACAGCCAGCGTGCCTGACTTCCTCGGCATGCTGGACGAGCT
>Ga0209536_100010013_pt1 | contig 14025 bp, 11 predicted proteins | sample DeeMarSeWOR28_12_FD_187461 | JGI IMG/M metagenome (GOLD analysis project Ga0209536, IMG submission 187461) | Marine sediment microbial communities from White Oak River estuary, North Carolina - WOR-2-8_12 (SPAdes) (version 2) | ecosystem: Environmental > Aquatic > Marine > Intertidal zone >...
CTACTGTGCCAGTCAGGACTTGTGTAGCTTCCACGCCGGGTGCTTCCAGCGTACCCGTGACGGCCTCAGTGGCCTCCAGCCCGGTTTCTACCCGGACCGGCAACGCGCCTGCCTCGACCCAGCGCGTGATGATGTCGATCTCCTCAGGGCGCAGCGGACGCGTGGGCGGCATCGGGCCACCTGCTTCGATCTCCTCTCGGTTTATCATCCGAATCAGGTTGCTACTCAGATCCCCACCAATGACATTGGGCGCGTAATCGCCGCTGGTCATGACAGCATCGTAGGTGGTCATGATGTAGTTGCCCTTCTCCTTACCCTCGCGATGGCAGGAGAGACAGCGCCGCTTGAAGATGGGGAAGACATGTGTCTCGTAATCGGGGATTTCCCCCTCAGCCAGGGCCGGGATGGCTACCTCCTCTTCAATGACAATCCGATCGTCCCAACTTCGGATAAAAGTCACGACGGCATCGATTTGCTGGTTATTCAGCTCACCACCAAAGGCCAGACTAAAGGCCGGCATACCCAGGTTGGGCTGCCCGTATTCGGTGACCATAAAAATGGTCTCATCGGAGCGGGTGTAAAGGAAGTCCTCGCTGTTGATGGCTTCCAGATAAGTCCCTTCCAGTCCTTCGACACCTTCGACTATGCCCCCCTCGCCCTCTTCGCCGTGACACTCAGCGCAGTGTTCTACATAGAGCTCCTGTCCAGCTGCCACTTGTTCCTGATATGTCAGGCCAACTGCCTCAGCCTGCGGGGGCGTAGTCAGCACTGCTCGGATTGTCAGCCCCACCATCCCCAGCACGATGATAGACATAATGATGGTTGCTACCGGCCGGCTGCGCGGGTGCCGTTTGATGCTGCGATCGAAAAGTGGCAACAACAATAGCAGGACAACAGCCAGCCCAGGAATGACTGCCGTGCCGATGAACTCGATTTGTCCGGGGAAGAACTTCAGCATTTCAAATAGGAATAGGAAGTACCACTCTGGCCGCGGGACGTAGCTGCTGTCACTGGGGTCGGCCGGCGGCTCCTCAGGCACACCAACGAACATGGCCAGTGCCACGAGGAGGATAAAGATGGCGAACGCGACGATCGTGTCTTTGTAAATGATGTCAGGGAAGAACTTGACGCCCTTACCCTTTTCTTCCTCATATCGCCGATCGGTAAGTTGTTTGTCTTGCTCGTTCACAGGCCTCGTCTCCTCACGTCATTCACCACGTTTGGGAACCCAACTGATCCCGTTGCGGATGACAAGGTACAAATGTATGCCGATCAGTGAAAATAGGGCCGCCGGCAGGAACCAGATATGGACTCCATAAAAGCGGGATAGGGTGAGGAAAGTCAGATCGTCGCCACCGCGAAGTACCCGCATCAAGAATGCTCCGATCAGGGGAATTGTGGCAACAATGCTGCTTCCCACTGCGGTGGCCCAGTAAGAACGTTGATTCCACGGCAGCAAATAGCCCGTGAACCCCAGCCCCAGTGTCACCAGCAATAACAACACTCCTGTAATCCAGGTTACCTCACGTGGATACTTGTAGGCGGCGTAGAAGAACACTCGTAGCATATGGAGGAAGACCAGAATGACCATGAGTGTGGCGCCCCAGTGGTGCATCCCCCGCACCAGCCAGCCGAAAGCTACATCATCCATAATGTATTCGATGCTGGCGTAGGCTTCCTCGGGCGTAGGCACGTAATAGATGCTTAGGAATATGCCTGTTGCCGCCTGCATAATCGCTACGAAAAGAGTTGCGCTGCCCAGCGTGTACCACCAATTGACTTTGGGCACCTTCCGATCAAAAACTGTGTTCCAAATGGCTAGAAGCCCGGTCCTCTCGTCGAGCCAGTCGAGCAACTGTGTTGTTCTAGTCGTCATGCTAGGCCTCCACTAAGATCGTGAGTTGGTCGTTCTCGACTTTATTCTCATATCGGTATAGGGGTTTTGGGGGAGGTCCCGATACCACAAACCCCAATTTGTCGAAGAAACCATCGTGACAGGGACAGACGTACGCATCCTGTTCTGCCTGCCAAGTGACCTTGCAGCTCAAGTGGGTGCAGGCGTCTGACAAGACGACGAAATTCACACCGTCCTCAGTGACAGCATAGACGGTCTGGTTCATTCTTTCGATCTTCCAGCCCACCTGTTTGATTTGAGAGAAGGTAAAAGAAGTGGGCACCCCCAGTGGCACGGCCGATGCCGGTCCCAGGACAATCCACTCCTCTTCACTACCCTTTACCAGGGCAGGTGATATGAGATAGCCAATCACAGGCAGTCCGACGACGACCGTGATGACACCGCCTACCAGCCCTACGACGCCGCCCACAAACCCACGGCGACTGATCATATAATCTGACTTCTTTGTCATGCTACCTCCAACAACTGCTCAAGACCCCCTAATAGTGATGATAGTTGCGACCCCAGATCACAAGAGACCCAACCTGGAGCTCATCAGATCGGTCTTTAAGGTACGTTTTTCAAACGGCTGACATTATACCACATCCCAAACGGCCAACCAAAATTCAGCGCATATGACGTTCCCAAAGCAAGGTGCCGGGCACTTGATCCGGAGGCTTTGGGGGCGCGCTCCTTTGTCGCGGGAAGCCTTTGCGTGGATCAGAGCCTTTTGGTAAAATACCAAGCGGTCCATCGGGGGGCATCTCAACCAGAGAATGATGAGCTGGGCGTCGGTGCCAAGCTCTTAAGAGTCCAGGAAACGCGATGTGCAAAGGTGCGCAGGCAGATGACCCAATGTGCGTCGCGTTTTAAGTTCTGTGGAGACTGTCTTGGAAAGATTCTGGACACCCTGGCGTATGCCTTATATTCTCAGCGATAAGAATAACGATCATTGCGTTTTTTGCCAGAAGCTGGCAGAGGGTCCCGAGCACGATCAGGAGAACTATGTCCTCCTCAGAGCTCGAAATACCTTTGCAGTCTTGAACCTCTATCCCTACAACAACGGTCACCTGTTGATTTTGCCTTACGACCACGTCCGAGACCTGGAAGACTTGCCGCTTGAGGTCCAGGCCGAAATGATGCATCTGGTCTCATATTTGATCAAACTGTTACGCCAAGCCATGAGTCCGAATGGCTTTAACGTTGGCATCAACCTCGGCAAGGCTGCTGGCGCCGGCATCGACGACCACATCCACATCCATGTAGTGCCCCGTTGGAATGGTGATACCAACTTCATGCCAGTTATCGCCGACATGCGCGTCATCCCCGAATGGCTGGACGATACCTATGCCAAATTGAAGGCCCTCATCCAGGAGAACCCTCCCCTCTTCTAGGTTCGGAGACATTCTCATAAGACACCACAATGATTTGGTGAACTAACAGCCGGTTGTCACGCTACCGGCCATGTCTGAGCACTCAGGCACAACATATGTTGTAGACATCCCCTACGCTCATTGTGGAAGGGGACCGCCCAAGACGCGGTCCTTTTTGCTTATGCCAAATCCACATTTCATCCGATGACAGCGGTGGCCGCTGCGGATATACTGGAGCGTGGATGCCGATACTATTCGCCAGTATTTGACAAAAACAGCGACTGGATTTAATATATCCGCAGTAGATACATCCACTGCGGATGCAAGTAACCTATTGCACATATTATGCCTGCAGGTCCCCGTGAGGGGGCAGGTCCCTGGGACAGAGAATGAAGAGCATCGTATCCACGAGACCTGAATGCAGCTTATCGAAATCTGTGTGACGGGATACTTGTACCCCATCAGAGAGATGATGATATGCCAAGCCTGTGGCTATGTGGCGTTATATTGGTTATCAAAACCACATTGATGGGGCACTAGCAACTCTAAGCTACAGTTGTGAAAGAGGACCTGCGCATGGTAGAAACCACTCTTGATCCTGAAGAGATGTTGCCCCTTACCCCGGCCGTGTTTCATGTTTTGATGGCACTGGCAGATGGCGAGCTTCACGGTTACGGCATTATGAAAGAGGTAGAAACCCACACCCAGGGCCAGGTCAAAATGGGGCCGGGTACGCTCTATGGCTCAATCAAGCGCATGCTGGCGGCCAGACTTATTGAAGAGACAGACGAGCGGCCCGACCCGACCCTCGATGACGAGCGGCGGCGTTACTACCGGCTGACCGACTTTGGACAACGGGTGCTCGCCGCCGAGGTGCAGCGCTTGGCGCAAGCGGTACGAGTAGCACAGACTAAGAAGCTTCTGGGAGCGGTTATCCCTTCACCTGCTTCAGGGGAGATCTGATGCCAAACCAGCGCGTCGTGTCCATTTCCGTCAAAATTTACCTTGCCCTGCTGCTTCTTTATCCGGCGGGACATCGTCGCGAATATGGCGCCTTGATGGTTCAGGCCTTCCGCGATCTGTGTCGCGAGGCATATGCCCAGACGCACATGTTTGGGCTGGCAAGATTGTGGGGCCGGACCTTAAAGGATCTGGTCACCTCCGCGTTTGCCGAACACGCTGACACTGGTTGGCTGAGTGGTCTGGGCAGACAGCCGGTGCAGCCTTTAGCGTGGTGGACAGTTGTGCTGGCAACTTTGCCGGGACTCGTAGTCCTGGGCGCCAAGCTGGTTGCCCATTACCAGCATGTCTGCCTGGATTTGAAGCTGGATCTGGCTGCCTGTACCCACCTTCAACTGGTTTCTGACCTGCTTGTGTCCCGCTTCCCTCGGCCTGATGGTCCCCAATGGTTATATCTAACTCTCTTGTGTCTGCTCCTGGTGAGTAGCGGATTTCTGATCGAGCGACGGCTGGCTGTTTGGAGTCTCCCGGCGGTGGCCGTGCTGCTACCTACCCTGCCCAGCGTGGCCATGGAGCTAGTCTTGGATACCCAGTTGGGGCCGCCCCCGCCATCTCACACGTTTCTGGTGGATTGGCTCTGGCCAGGGTTGATGTGGGGCATTATCATCGCCATTGCGGCTTTCCTGCGCCCCGAGCTGGAGTTGCCGCGGCTGGCTTGGGGGCTGCTGGGTCTGCTCGTCCTCGCCAATCCTTTTATCCTTTTGCGCTCCGGCACGATGCTCCTGCTCTCCGTCGCCGCTGGCTTGCTCCTGGCCCGGCGGGACGGCTTGCTGGCCGGGCTCCTGATCGTTGCAGCCGAGTTCTGGGTTGTGGACAGCATCTTTGATCCCAGCTACGGCATGCTCATCTGGTCGTACAACTATGCGGCCGAGCTTATTGTATCTATTCTGCCGGCACTTTTCTTCCTGGTTATTCCGCCTCTCTGGGTTTTACGGGCTCAGTCAACCTGGGGGCGCATGGCGGGACTGATATTAGCCCCGCTGATTGGCCTGTTCGCAGGAGAGATCGTTCATAGCCTGGTTGTGCGGGGAACAGCCGGTGCCTACTCGCCGGTTACCTGGTTTGTGCGCGGGACATGGATCATACACTATGTTATGGCCATTGCCATATTCATCTATGCTCAAGTAACCAGCCGGAGGATGGTTAGCAAGGGTGATTCGCTGGCCCCGCCGGCACAGGCCAATGGGCTAAGCCAGACCTGATAGGTGTGGCTCAGCTGGCGGGTCTTCATAGGACTGGTGACTGGCGCAATCACTCAGGCTGGCAGACGAAAGGTTTCATCTAATGAGCCGAAAATACAAGGCCGGCTTAATTCTTGTCATAACAGGAATATGTGTTCTCATCATTTCAGCCTTTCTCACACTGGCTGTTGACCAGGCAAGAATACTGGTCAGCCTTTATGCTGCTTCCGCCGCCCCGTCTTCGGCGGGTGGCGCTGGTAACCTATTGAGGCCTGATATGCTCTTTGGCAACGATGCTCTGATCTTGTTCAGCGTGGCAGCGGTTCTGTTTCTTTTAGTATTCAGGCGTCCTCGGCGGTTGTTGCCTGTTTTGATAGTTGCTGCGTTGGTATTTGTCGGTCTCAACTTATACAGCGGGCGTCACATTCTACCCCAACTTCTGATACAGCCGTCGCCTGTCGCGCTTTCAGAACGGTACGTGCAGGCCTTGGCTGCAAATGATTTGGATGCGGCCTTGCTGTTAACTGATGGTTCAGATGCCTGCGATGAGACAATGGCGCAGGTGTTTCAGGATCACCGGGCTCTGCTAAAGCAGAGTGTTGGTGATACTTTGCAAGAGTCGAGTATACGGGGCATATCTATTGCGAGCATAACGACCTTCTACGACAAACCGCTCTCCGAAGGGTTCGTCACTATGCAGCCTGTTCCCAAACAGCTAACCATTATCCGGGCCAAGGCGGAGGGTGATAGGACGATTTGGCTGAATCTAAAAATGGGTTACCGACCCTTCTTGGGAACTCGTTACATTTGTGGGAAGGACATAGATTCGGGGTGGGAAAAGTAACAGGCCTAGCGCCCTCAACTGTGGTTGCAGGAACTGCCAATGATGAGATGTAAAGCGTGACGGAAGTCGTATCTGGCGCCGGACGAGGGCCAACTGGCCTACATCGGATACGCTGGTCGAGGGTTCGTCGTGCGTGACCTGGCGACTGGGGAAGAACGGTGAGCTGCGTTGGGTCACGACGTGGAGGGTGTAAAACTCGGCCACCTGGTCCGGTCACCGGGCGGCGCGAAACTTGTGCCAACGGTAGGGTTCAACCTGTGCGGTCTCTCAGAAGGGCAGACGCACTCGATCATACGTGTGGATCTGTCGAAATAGATATCACTACCAATGAGCCAACAAGGCTAGCTCAGATTGACGGACAGTTGTGCTGCCCTCTCAGAGAGGTTTGACGGTGGGGCACCTGCAGCCAATCCCTTCGCCTAGTGTCTCGGGCCAACAATAGTTGGCCGAGATGCAGGATGATTCCTCTTGCTGTCCCAGCCGCATACGGTTCGGCAAGCCCGGCTCGCAAATGAGCGGGCGCGAGACAGAGATGAAGGCGGCATCCTCGCTGGTCAGCACTTCCTCCATCACCTCTCTGGAGCGGAGCCCTCCAACTAGCATAATGGGAAGCCGGGTCACTGCCTGCGCCTCCCGGGCCAGAGGGCGGAAGTAAGCCTCGTCTACGCCGGACACAATCCCTGCACGGACGTTCAGGTTCCTGGCTCCACCTCCAATTGCCCCGCTGATCTCGATCGCGTCTAAGCCCATCTGTTCCAGCGCCGCCACTACTTGAACACTATCTTGGGTTGTCAGACCCCCCTCGACATCATCCACCATGCCCAGTTTGGTGAACATCGGGTAGTCGGGGCCGACCTGCTCTCGTACAGCCTGGCAGACCGCGTGCAAGAATCGCATCCGTCCATAAATGTCACCGCCCCATTCGTCAGTACGTCGGTTGACGAAGGGAGAAAGAAATTGGCTGATCAAGTAACCGTGGGCCGCGTGGACCTGCACGGCATCGAAGCCTGCTTCCTTGGCCCGGCGGGCGGCCTGGGCGTAGGCGTCGATCATGAGGTCGATCTCATGGGGGGGCATCTCCCGGGCGGGTTGGCTCAGGCTGGGGATATCCACGGCCGAGGGGGCAATTGTCTCGGATACAGTATCCTTGCACTGCATTCCCCCGTGATTGATCTGAACCGCAATGCGTCCACCTTCCCGATGGACCGCATCGGCCAGTTCTGCGAGAGAGGGGGTCAGCTCGTCGGAATAGATTCCGGTCATCTCGGGGTGGGCTCTCCCGGAGGGATGGACGTACATATGACCGGTGATGATCAGGCCCACACCGCCCGCTGCCAACTCCTGGTAGAGTCGTTTGAGTTCGGGCTGGGGCCGGCCGTCACTGTCCGCCATGTGTTCAGCAGTAGCCGAGCGTACTAGGCGGTTGGGTAACTCGAGGTTGCCGATTCGTCCTGGGGTAAAAAGTAAGCTCATAGTCCTGTCTCCATGTTTTCTTATGGTCCTATTTGTTTCGCTTCCTCCCATAGCAGATCTAGTGCGTTGATGTCTAGATCCGTGACCTGCTGGCCACGCTCGTGAGCCAGTCGTTCCAAGGTGCGAAAGCGCTGGATGAAGCGTGCGTTGGTGGCGCGCAAGGCACTCTCGGCATCTATATCCAGCCAACGGGCCAGGTTGACCGTCACAAACAGCAGGTCGCCGATTTCTGCTTCCCGGTGTTCGTCGGTGGCCGCATCGGCGACTTCACGTGCTTCCTCAGCCAGTTTCTCCAAGACGCCATCCAGGTTAGGCCATTCGAACCCCACCCGGACTGCCTTCTCTGAGATCATCTGGGCGCGGGCCAGAGCTGGCATCGCGAGTGGTATGCCATCAAGTACGGACTCGTCGGGCAGGCGCTCTCCTCTGACAACAGCATCCGGCGCCGAGGGTGATCGTTCCGCTTTCTTAATGGCCTCCCAGTTGTTGAGCACATCCTCCACACCGTTGACAATCACATCTCCGAAAACGTGAGGATGGCGTCGCCGAATCTTGGCGTCAATCTTGGCTATGATATCGGCCATCTGGAATTCGCTTGTCTCGGCGGCGATTTGCGCGTGCAGGACGATTTGAAGCAGCAAGTCCCCCAGTTCTTCAATGAGCGCGTTTAGATCTTCCGCGTCCAGAGCGGTCAGCACCTCGTGACATTCTTCTAGCAGATATGGTCGTAGGCTTTGGTGAGTTTGCTCACGGTCCCACGGGCAACCGTCTGGAGCGCGCAGATGGGCGACTGTCTCTTGAAAGGCGGTCAATCCCGATGCGTGCGGCAGGGGGGGCAGGTACAGCGTGGTCAGATGGTCAATTATTGGCTGTCGGTCTAGTTCAAAAAGGGGACAGGTGATGACCTGTTCCCTGTCGGTCCCGGCTGCACGTACCAATGTTACCGGATGATCATCGGGGTAGGCGCTCATCAGAGTGATCTTGACTTGAGCCGCCTGCCGTCGGCTATAAAGTTGGGCGATCAGCGCCGGGCGGTCCGTGTCAAGAGATGGATGATGCATAGCAGCCAGTTGGGCGGCATCGGCAATTTGCAGGCCATTGAGAGCGTCAACGCCCAGGGTGGTGAGGGTTGGCTCGATGAAGCTGAGGCCAGGAACCATAGTGACGGGTAGATCAGCTTCAGCGGCTTGCAACCGGATGCGGGCCACCGTCGCTTCGCCTATCGTTGGACTGCCTGGCACCGCGTAGACGACTCCTTGCTCGCGCATCCCCAGCTTTACGATGTGATCAGCGATGCGAGCGTAAAGCGAGTCGAAATCGGGTGCCTCCTCGTACCAGGTGTCGAAGGCGTGTATGCGGGTCTCCCCGTTGTCACGCAACGTTTCCAAGCCGGGGTGGCGAGCGGTACGCAGCCATATTTCCTGAGTTGAGCTTAGGGTCTTTCGGGCGGCCTCGGTCCACAGATCCGACCCGCTTGGCCCTAACCCCACGATGGTGATACCTCGTGGCATGGAATTCTCTCCCACTGTTCAGCCGTTGGAGCTGATCAAAGTTGGCTCCGCTGATTATACTCCCACAAGCTCCAATGCCGAAATCGCGGAAATGCAGCAAGTACCAAGGCGTCATTGCAAAGTGTGCCAGTCGCTGATATAATGACATAGGCTCCGTGGAGGGATTGCACTCAGGCTTGACATTGTGTTCCGCTGCGAGGATAGGCTTGGCAGCCCGAAGGCGGGCGGAGGGATTATGGCTCGTATCCTGGCAATAGACGATGAAAAGAACATCTGCGAGCTGATCGAGCGAGGCTTGGTAGGATATGAAGTGATTACTGCCCGAGATGGCCGGACGGGATTGGAAGAGGCTCGTCGCACCTCGCCAGACTTGATTCTGCTGGATGTAACGATGCCGGGGATGACCGGGTTTGAGGTTTGCCGGCAAATACGCACTACGCCCGACCTGATGGCAATACCGGTCATCTTTCTGACGGCTCGCGGCTCACTGAACGATAAGCTGGAAGGCTTCGACGCTGGAGCCGATGACTATGTGCCCAAGCCCTTTGACATGCGCGAGTTGGAGATGCGAGTGCGGGCGGTATTGCGTCGGGCTCAGCCTCACGCGGTAGTTGAGGTGTTGCAGGTGGGGCGGCTTACGCTGAACATGCGCACTCGTGAGGCGTCGACAGATGCGCATACCGCGATACTGACACCAACCGAGTTCTCCTTGCTGGAATACATGATGCACCGGCCCGGTGAGATACTACCTACCTATCGTCTGCTGGAGGAGGTGTGGGAATACCCACCTGGTGTGGGTGATCCGGCGCTGGTGCGCATGCACATACGCAATCTACGCGAGAAGCTAGAAGAGAATCCCAGTCAGCCCGAGTTAGTCTTGACAGTGGGGCGACAGGGATACGTAATCCGAGAGGACTGATCGCCTGTTTACAGGTCGCTGATGATCTCCGCATCGGCAGGCATACCCGGCTTAAGCCGATGGTCTGAATTGTCAAGCGTGATTTTTACGGCGAAGACCAGATTCACTCTTTCTTCTTCAGTCTGAATGTTCTTGGGCGTGAATTCAGCCTCTGGCGCAATGAACGCGACAGACCCCTCAAAAACCTTGCCTGGATAGGCATCCACCTCCACCAGGGCAGCCTGGCCAACGCGAACCCGCCCAATTTGGCTCTCCGAGATGAAGACCTTCAATGTCACCTGGTCCAGGTCGCCCAGATTCATCAGGGTGGCTCCTGGCGTGGCCAGTTCGCCCGGGTTGGCCGGTCTATCAGTGATGATCCCATCGCGGGGTGCGCTGAGTTTTAGCTTGTCCATTTGCACTTTGACGCTAGCCAGCGCCGCTTCGGCCTGCTGCACCTGCGCGTCGGCGATGGCTATCTCCTCTGGGGTTGAGCCAGCCTTGACCGAAGCCACTTCTGCTTCAGCCACTAACACCGCAGCCTCTGCCTGCTCATGGGCTGACTTGGCAGTGTTGGCCTGGGTGATCAGGGCCAACGGGTTGTCTCGCATAGCCATGAGCAAGGCAAGCTGGCTCTGAGCGCCAACCAACTCAGCCTCGGCGGCGCCCAGGTTGGATCCTGCTGCCTCGGCCTGCTTCACGGCGACTTGAGACATCGTTACAGCTTCGTCGTTTAGCTGATTGCGGGCTGCTTCGTCGCGCTGGATTTCGGCGGCCGTGAGCTCAGCTTGAGCAGCCTCGACTTGTTTTTCGAGGATGGCAATTTCGCCCCGGGCCGCGTCTATCCGGGCGTTCAGTTCCAGCGGATTGTCGACCAAAGACTGTGCCTGTTTCCACACGGCATAAGCGCCATCGCGCGCTGCTTTGGCCTGCTGTAATCTCGCTTCAGCCATCGCCACGTCTTCTGTTCGGGGAGGCGCGTTCACTTCAGCCAGATTGGCGCGGGCGGTGGTCACAGCTGCTTCAAGCTGGTTTTGATTTGCACGCAGCAGCGATGTGTCGAGTTCGATCAGCAAGTCGCCCCGGTCCACCAGGTCACCCTCGTCGGCGTGCATAGCGATGATGCGCCCTCCAGTTTCGGCCGTGATGGCGATGATTTCAGCCTCAATGGTGCCCGATCCGACGATGCGATGGTCGGGTTCTTTTTCCCAGGGCGGATCTATAGGTGCAGCCAAGCTGATCACTTGGGCGTTTCCTTGCATAGTCCACCAATAAACACCAGCGGCGATCAGGATCAGCAAGATAAGAATAGGTATTACTCGCTTCATAGCAGTCTCTCCTGGTTAACCTTGGGGCACTCGTTTCTACAAAACCGTTCGCTTGACGCCATCTTTGAGGATTACTGCCGTTACTCAACGATCACCACAGCGTCGGCAGGCATGCCCGGCTTGAGTTTGTTATCGGGGTTCGGGATTCTGACCTTGACGGCAAAGACTGTATTTACCCGCTCCTGCTTGGTCTGGACATTCCTAGGTGTGAATTCAGCTTCGTCGGAAATCCAGACGACTCGACCGGGAAATGTCTCACCCGGGAAAGAGTCGACCGATACCTCAACTGGCTGCTCCAGGTACAACTGGCCCACGTCAGGCTCAGGAATATAGATGGTTAGGTCTACGGTGTCTAGATTGCCCAGCGTAAGCAAGCTGCTGCCTGGCAGCGCCTTCTCTCCCTCATAGATGATCTGTTTAATTACCATGCCGGCGGTTGGTGCGTGCAGGGTATACTTCTGGCGCTGCACTCTCAATGCGTCCAACGCCGCGCGGGCCTCGTCCACACCGCTGCGAGCCACTTGTACTTGCTCCTCGGTAGCCCCCGCACGAGCCATATCCAGGTTGGCCCTGGCTACCTTGACTGCGGCTATGGCCTGCTGGTAGGCGGCTGCCGCCTGGACAACCTGGACGTTGGCCTGCTGTGGATTGTCGCGTATCGCCAGCAGGTCGTTCAGGTTTTGTTGAGTGGCGTCACGCGCAGTGATGGCCTGGTTGAGAGCAACCCAGGCACTCCACATGTCCGTGGTGGCCAGATTCCAGCCTGCCCACGCTTGGCGCTCAGCGCCTTCGGGGAAGCTGGCATGGCCAGACAGCTTGCGACCGCCTGGTAGTTTGACGCTCCAGTCGATACCCTCTTCCACTATTGCCACCTGCCGCCCTCGTAGATCGTTCACTAATTCAGCGGCGTCTTTAAGGGCGGCCATCTGCTGAATGCGGTGCTCCAAGGTGGTGATTTGGCTGCGGGTAGCGGCGATTTGCAGATCCAGTTCTTGGGGATTATCGCGCAGCAACACAGCGTTTTGCCAGGCCTGGTATGCGGCATCCTGTTGTGCTTCGGCCATGACCACGGCAGCCTCAGCCACGGCGATATCCTCGGCGCGTGCGCCAGCCTCGACCCGGGCCAATTGCGCTTCGGCCATGGCTACGGCAGCCTCAGCCTCTGTCATTTGCGCGTCGAGAAGGTCAGTATCTATTTCAGCCAGAACCTGGCCTTCGCTTACCTGATCGCCTTCGTCTACCATCAAGCGGGCGATGCGCCCACTTACTTCGGGTGCCATTGCCACCTGACGAACCTCGATAAAACCCGAAGCGGTGATGCCGGCCTGCTCGGACTCGGGCGGCGTGATTTCCAATTCAACCAGCAACTGATGCCACACCTGTGGATTGTTGCTCAGATACCAATAGCCGCCACCCGCCAAAGCGGCCAACAGCAGGATGATGACTAGGGGTAGGATTCTCTTTGCCATTCGATCACTCCTGTATCAAAACGATGCGTGTTACGTAAGGCTTAACGTCGTGCATGAACGGCAACGTTTTTCGTTCACTGTTTACGTCTTCGATCTACGTATTAAGCTCCCTCTGTCGGCGAACGCTGGCAATGAATACATCTTCCAGCGAAGGGACGATCCGGTCGATGGTGGTGACGTGCACGCCTTCCTGGTATAGAGTCCGCTCGATGAGCGGTTGATGTGCGTCCGGGTCTTCGGTGACGACGTGAACCAGCGCACCGTACAGGGCCACTTCCGCAAACAACCCCATTTGCCGCAAGGCCAGGATGGCGATGTCGGGTTGGTCGCAGTCAATTTCGAGCACCTGACCGTGCATTTCCCGATCCTTGATCTCTTGCGGTGAGCCCATTGCCACCAGCCGGCCGCGCTGGATGAAGGCCAGGCTTTGGCAGTGCTCAGCCTCGTCCATGTAATGAGTGGTGACCATAATGGTTGTGCCGCCCTCGGCCAACTCGTAGAGCAGGTCCCAGAAGGCGCGACGTGAGATGGGGTCTACCCCGGCCGTCGGCTCGTCCAGAAAGAGCATCTCAGGCTCGTGGATAATTGCAGTCCCCAAGGCCAGTCGCTGTTTCCAGCCGCCAGACAGGTTCTTAGTCAATTCGCGCTCGCGCCCCTCCAGCCCGGCCATGTTGAGAATGTAGCGCTTGCGTTCTCTTAACCGCTCGCCTCGTACACCATACGTGCCGCCGAAGAAGTTGAGATTCTCTGCGACGGTCAGGTCGTTGTACAGGCTGAACTTCTGGCTCATATAGCCGATCCGTTTTCGAATCTCCTCAGGACGCTTGACAATGTCGAAACCTAGGACGGTGGCCACGCCTGAACTGGGTTTGAGCAGTCCCAACAGCATGCGAATGGTGGTGGTTTTGCCAGCGCCATTCGGTCCCAGGAAACCGAAGATCTGCCCGCGTGGAATGGTGAAAGAGATGTGATCCACGGCGGTGAAGTGGTCGAATCTTTTGGTCAGTTCCTGCGCCTCGACGGCGTGGTTATTC
>Ga0209536_100010015_pt1 | contig 14023 bp, 12 predicted proteins | sample DeeMarSeWOR28_12_FD_187461 | JGI IMG/M metagenome (GOLD analysis project Ga0209536, IMG submission 187461) | Marine sediment microbial communities from White Oak River estuary, North Carolina - WOR-2-8_12 (SPAdes) (version 2) | ecosystem: Environmental > Aquatic > Marine > Intertidal zone >...
CCAGCGCCGCCGACAGACCGAGCCGCAGCAGCACCGCGCGGCGGAGCCCGTGGCGCCAGACCAGCCAGCCCAGGAAGGGCACGCTCAGCGCGATGGCCGAGAGCAGGGCGTAGAAGCTGCCGGCGATCTGGAGCGAGACGCAGGCGCCGAGCGCGAGCGCGTCCCGCCAGCGCGGCTTCTCGAAGAGGCGAGCGGTGAGCCAAAGGGCCAGCACGGTCCAGGCCGTGTCCCAGACGTAGGGGTGGACCACCTCCCAGGTCTTGATCCGGTGGAAGCCGTAGAGGAGGCCCGCGACGATGCCGGCGGCTGGCGAGCCGCTCCAATCCCGTACCAGCAGGAACATGGCCAGGGCGGAGATCAGCGGCAGCGCGAAGAGCAGGAGATCGTAGGTGGCGATCGGGTCCCGGGTCGCGAGGTAGCCGGCCGTGGCGACGACGCCCTGGGCGATGCCGGGCTCCCCCAGCGCCAGGCTGTTCCGCGCCGGATAGCACTGCTCCGCGTCGAAGATCGCCGTGGGTCGGGTCAGCAGCGTGCGGGCGTTGCGGCCCACGAGCCAGACCACGAAGCGCAGATCGTTCATGGCGAGGCCGTGCCATCGCTCGAGAGGCTGGGGCTCGAGCTCGCCGCGGGCCATCTCCTCGTAGATGGCGAGGGGCGGCAGGACCGTGCCCTCGCTGAGATCGCGGCCCAGGAAGACGCGGTAGAGGACCCCATCCGCCGCGACGAAGACGAGCATCGCCAGCACGATCCAGCGCCAAGATGCGGGACGGGTTGTCGAGCCAGGCGACGTCGCGCTCTCGCCGGAGACCGGTCGATCCATTCGCCTCACGCCCTCCGCTGGGGCGTCGCGAAGCGGCTGGAGAGTCGCTCCAGGGGTGAGCCGGACGTCAGCAGTGCGCGCACCAGGTCGAGGCCCTCGCGCCGGCGACGCCACAGGACCGTGAGGAAGCGCCAGCCGAGCACCCGACGCAGCGGCAGGTAGCCGATCTCCCAGATCGCCAGCAGCCCCCAGAAGGCCAGGTCCTGCTGGGCTCCGCCGGCCGCGACGCGCACGCGCAGCCGCATGGAGCCGTGGACGAAGTGCACGATCTCCTTGGCGATCGCGTCGGCCAGCAGGCCCTCCGAGATCTCGATGGTGCTGGCGGTCCCGTCCGGCGGCCTCGGCGCACGCGTCACGCGGCGTCGCCGGAAGTCGAGGATCCAGCACGGCTCCGGCGGGGAGCCGATCCGGAAGACGATCGGCCGCGGCAACAGGAAGCGGCGCACGATCCAGGGCACGCTGTCGAGGAAGCGCCGGAAGTAGGTGGCGAACGCGCCGAAGGGGAGCGACCGCTCCGCCTCCAGCGCCATCGCCGCCTCGATCCGGGGTCGCACCTCCTGGGACAGCTCTCGCAGCTGCCGCTCGCGGTCGCCGTACCAGTCGCGGCTCGAGCGCTCGAAGCCCTCGCGCGCATCCCAGGAATCGCCCGGCGCCATCGGAATCACGCGCGTGCGGATCGCGTCGCCCAGGCGCGCCACCGCATCCACCACCTCCGAGGGACCCACCAGATGGCGGTTCACGTGGAGGCTCTCGGGATGCAGAAAGGCCACCATGCTGCCGAAGGGCACGACGAACTCGGGCTCGAGCTCGCGGACCGCCCCCACGGCGTCGTTCAGGTAGGTGTCGCGATCGATCAGCTCGAGATCCGCCGGGTCCTCGGCCTCGTAGCAGACGGGATAGGCCTGGGCGAAGGAGTGGCTCTTCAGCAGGAAGCGGGGGGCCCCGAACTCACGCCGCACCTGGGCCATGGCGCGCCCGCGGATCTTGCAGTCGTTGGCGTCGATCAGGACGTCCTCGCCGTCGGCGATGGCGAAGAGCGTGTCGTCGAAGCCGTACTGATAGGACGCGACCCGCACCTGGGGCGTCAGCGCGGCCACCTCGGCGTGACCGAGCTCGCGCACGCGGGAGAAACCCAGGCCCCGGAGCTCCTCCTGCATCCGGCGCACACCGAAGCGCGGAATCAGCACCTGCGTGTCCCGGTCGATCCGCCGCATGGACGGGTAGTGGAAGTGATCCGGGTGGTGGTGCGTGAGGTAGAGGTAGTCCGGCGCCAGCCACTCGGGGCGGGGCTCCGCGCTCGGCGGGTACTGCCACCAGGAGCGCCAGCCGGCGGAGCCCGAGAGCCAGGGATCCACCAGGATCGTGGGGCCCCTCGTCTCGACGAAGAGGGCTGCGTGACCGATGACCGTGAAGCGCATGGGCGGGTGGTTGGAGCCGTCGCGCGTCCGCGGCTCTCAAGCCGGCGGCGGGCCCTGGGAGCCCACCGGGTGCTCGACCCGCGCGCGCAGCAGGGCCAGCTCCTGTGCCAGGTTCTTGATCTGGGTGCTCTGCTTCGAGAGCCGGGCCGCATAATTCAGGCAGATCAGCAGCAGCGCGAACTCGCCCAGTGCGAACAGGGTCGAGCTCGACGTCCAGGCCCCGATCGCGCGGGTGAGGGCCAGCAGCAGGTCGGCCCGGATGCTGACGATCGTCACCGCGAAGGCGATGCCCACCCAGATCGGCGTGTACTCCTCGCGCAGGATCCGGCGACGCACCATCCAGAGCACCGTGACCACCAGGGCCAGACTCAGGACGATCGCGATCACCCGTGCGGAATCCGACTCCGGCGCCGACAGGAAGAGGTGCCGGAGCTGCTCGAGCTGCTGCTCCTCGGTCATGGGATCAGTCCTCCGTTCATCCGGCCCTCCGACCCGAGGCCGACGCGCTCCAGGTCGAGAGGATCATCTTGTAGGCGTAGTAGACGGGACGAAGCCCGGCGTGGAGGGTCGAACTCCGCACTCCGGGCTTCATGTGGACCGGACACTCCGCAACCCGCAGACCGTGGCGGTAGGCGGCCAGCAGCACGTCCACGTCGGGGTAGTCCGCGGGAAAGAAGTTCTGGGTGTAGACCTTCAGGACTTCGAGGTTCATGGCCTGGAAGCCCGAGGTGGGATCGCTCACCCGCAGCCCCGCGAGCCGCGCCAGACCGCGAAAGAGCTGTCGGCCCAGGGCGCGCAGGAAGCCGTGCCGATAGCCCGTCGCCTCGAGGAAACGCGAGCCCACCATCAGGTCGCACTCCCCGGCGACGACCGGCGCCGCGAGCCGGGGGATCTCTCGCGGATCGTGCTGACCATCCGCGTCCATCTGGACCACGAGGGACGCACCGCGCTGGAGCGCGTACTTGTAGCCCGTCTGCAGCGCCGCCCCGTAGCCCAGGTTGAAGGGGTGACGGATGACCCTCGCTCCCGCGGCCTCGGCGATCGAGGCCGTCGCGTCCTGGGAGCCGTCGTCCACGACGACCACCTCGTAGCCGGTCAAGGCCCGATCCACCTCGGCGAGGACCCGACCGAGCGTCTCCGCCTCGCCGTAGGCGGGAATGATCAGGACGGCTTCGGACATCGCCACGCGATCGTGAGGTACTTGTTCTTGAATCCGAAACGCAGCGTCGACCAGATGCGCCGGGCGAGTGCGTCCGGGTGTCGCAGGTAGTAGGCGGGAAGGTTCCTGCGCACCTGCTGCATCCGGACCTCGCTGCGGGCGAGGACGGCACCCGGGTGATAGGGCTGATCCTGCCTCAGGCAGTCCACCTCGACCAGCCCGTGACCCAGGAAGAGCCGGCGGAAGGATCGCTCCGTGAAGTCGTGCAGGTGGAAGGGGTTGGCGTCCACCGACGGTGTGACGGGGACCGAGGCCACCAGCACTCCGCCCGGGCGCAGCAGACCCACGAGACGCGCGACGAAGCCCGTCGGATCCGGGAGATGCTCGACGGTCTCGATGGAGACGATGGCATCGAAGCCCCCCGGATCCCGCAGGGCCATCGCGTCCCCGGTCTCGAAGGCCACGCGCTCACCGGCGTAGTGCTCACGAGCATGGGCGATGGCGGCCTCGGAGACGTCGACCCCCAGGAGCGTCGCCCCCGGATCGGCGCGGTCCGCCAGGATCCGCGTGCCGTAGCCGACGCCGCAGGCGAGGTCGAGGATCCGCCCTGCCCGTGCGTAGCGCGCGGCAAACGCGTATCGCTCGGCTCCGATGCGCAGCGCCTCGGCACCGGTGACGTCTCCCGCCTCGAGCGCATCGGGAACGAGCCGCTCCAGGCTCTCCGCGTCGAGCGTCATCGCAGCTCCCATCGCTCGCGAGGGGGACGCGGCACGCGCTTCAGTCGATTCCCGCGAACTTGCGGGCGCGGGCCAGCGCCGGGCCGGCAGCGTAGGAGCGTAGGATCTGCATCTTCTCGGCCTCGACGGATCCCTCGGCGTGCATGGCCAGCACCGCGTGATAGCCTCCGAAGTCGCGAGCGGTGAGGTCCGCGATCAGGTGCATCATGCGCAGGCGCGCCTCGGCGGGCGCCGCGGCGCGGAAGAACTTCTCGAGCACCGGTCGCACCTGCGGCGAGGCCCAGTCCTCGGCGCCGGGACCCGTGACGAGCAGGCCACCGGCGCACTCCTGGACCCACGCCACGGCTCGGTGATAGCCCGTGGCGAAGGTGTACTTCGCCATGTTGACCGTCATCGGATCGGGGTAGGCGATCCCGCGATCGTCGATCCGAGCGCGCAGCGCGGCCATCTCGGTGAGGGCGCGCACGGTCTCGGCATAGCTCACGAGCTGGGCGAGCTTGTCGCGGACGTGCCCGGCGCCGGCGACGCCGTTCATCTCGGCGATCGAGGCCGCCGCGCCCACGAAGGCATCGAGGAGCGCCAGCTTGTAGGAGACCGCGGTGAAGCGATGGTACTCCACGAAGCCCAGGGCCAGCGGCCCGGCCAGCTGGGGCTGGCGGCAGAGGAAGACCCGGTCCCAGGGCACCAGGACGTCGTCGAAGACCGTGAGCGACTCCAACATCTTCGCGCGGTGGGAGAGCGGGAACTCGAAGGCGTTGCGCTCGCCACCCGAGAAGGGCGAGACGTAGAGATTGAGCCCCCGCGTCGCCATCGGGACGGCGAAGGACACCGAGTAGTCGCCGTCGTCCGGCCCCATGGCCCGGGTGGGCAGCACGATCAGCTCGTGGGCGTTCGCGCTGGCAGAGGTGTGGACCTTCGCACCCCGCACGACGATCCCCTCCCGCGATTCGCTCACCACCCGCAGGTAGAGGTCCGGATCCTCCTGGGCGTGGGGAGGCCGGGAGCGATCGCCCTTCGCGTCGGTCTGGGCCACGGCCAGCGCCAGATCGCCGTCGGCGCAGTGGCGATGGAAGGCCTTCGCCTTCGCCAGCGGCTCGCCCTCGAGCAGCCGGAGCAGGGCGAAGAGCGCGTCCGTCCCGATCTCCTTGATCAGCGGAGGGATGGTGCCGCCCCGCTCCGTCCCCAGGTCGATCAGGCGCGAGCGTGCCAGCAGGTCGTCGGGGCTGCGGGGAAGCGCGTAGTAGGCGCTGATCTCCTCGCCGCTCTCCGGGTCCTTCGCGACCGCCAAGGGCCGATGGTCCGGGTCGTGGGCCAGCTCGTAGTCGAGAGCCGCCAGCTCCACCCCGACCGAGAGCTCCGGGTGGGCGGTCACATCGGGAACCCGCTCTCCGCGGTAGAAGACGCTGCGCCCGTCCCGGAGGGAGGCCCGGTAGGCATCTGCACTCAGTAGCGGCACGTGCTGGCTCCCTGGGGTCCGATCCCGGCAAGCATACTCGGCGTCCTCCCTCGGCGGGCGGCTTCCCGCCCCCCGTGCCCGCCGACCCCGACGCACGGAGCCGGCCCTCCCGGTAGGTGCCAGAGCGGCGGCCCTGGGTTGCGGACACCTGGCGTCGTGTGCGCGCGGAGCCCGCCTCCACTTTTCTTCCCCAAGGGTTCCCCACGGGGATCGGCGGATCGGCACCGCGCGCAGGCTCAGTACGCGTCGTAGTCGAAGACCTCGTAGCGCACCGCGCCCGGGTCGAATCGCCGCTGCCGGGGAGTGAGGTCCTTGAAGAGGAGGTGGAGCGGCGAGGGCCAGAAGCGCTGGGGAACGTCCACGTATCCGGCCCCGGACCAGTCGCGGCTGGCGTCGACCCCGACGAAGAGGCGCAGCGGCGCGGGTCGGGTGAGCGTGAGCAGCCCGTCCGGAACCAGGTCGGCGGGGAAGGAGCCCACCTCCACCGGGATGCGATACGGACCCCGCGCGTAGATCCGGGTCACGTCGCCGCTGCGACGGATGCGGTAGGGAATGGGCGGATGGCCGAGGCGCCAGCGCACGCTCTCCCGGTCCCAGACGCGCACCAGCTCGAGCGAGGCGTCGTCTCCCTTCGGCGGCGCGGCACCGAGGCCGATCTTCACGTCGAGCTGCCGGATGCTCTGATAGCCCCACTTCTTGACGAAGATCGGCGTGCTGTTCGCGTTGCCGACCCCGGCGAAGAACGTGTAGCCGCCCTCGTGGCAGATCTCGAAGGACTTCTCGACGAATGTGCTGAACAGGCCCTTCAGCCGATAGCCCGGGTGCGTCGCCAGCTGGAAGGGCCAGATCCCGGTCTCCTCCTCGCCGAACACCCGCGCCCTGATGGGGATCATCAGGTAGTGACCGACCAGCTCGCCGTCCTCCCAGGCGCAGAGCCCGGTGGTCGGTCCGAGGGGATTGCCGTGATAGAGCCGGTCGAGGTAGGCCGGCGTGAGGTGGGACGCGTGGGGGAAGACCACGCGCAGCAGGCGGGCCGTACGCTCGAGTCCCTCGGGAGAGAGGTCGAGGAGCCGGATCTCAGGCACGGAGATCCGCAGGCCCGAGGCTCTGCCGCACGTACTCCGCGTAGGGAAGGATGGGAGCGCCGAGCTGCATCAGCTTCTCGAGCCGGGGAATCACCCGCTCGCGCCCGTGGTGCATCAGGCGATTGTAGAGCCGGCTCTCGCCGATCTCCGGGTACATGAACCACTCCTGCTCGCCGTCGAGATCGTAGGGGTGCAGGTAGCCGATCACGGGACGGCCCGTCGCCAGCCGGCGCCGGAAGAGGCCGGCGATCGCCCGGTAGGGCAGGATCCGGAAGTAGACGCCTCCCGCGAAGGGAATCCGCAGCCCGGGCAGGTGCGACAGGCTGACGGGGAGCTCCCAGAGCCCCTCCATCCGGGTGGGCACGTCGGGTCCGAAGTCCGGCCACCCGTAGAGCGGATTGCGCGCCGCCAGGACCGAGGCCGAGTAGTGAAAGCCCAGCTCGCGCAGCACGCCGTAGGCCCAGCGAGTCTCCGCCGTGAGCGAGCCGATGGGGGCCCGGAATCCGACCACCCGGTCCACCCCGGCGCCGGCGTAGGCCTCGAGGCAGCGCTCGATGTCGGCCCTGAGGCTCTGCGGGTCCTGCCGGTCGAGGGGCACGTGCAGGTCGGAGTGGCAGCCCACCTCGTGTCCGCCCTCCGCGATGCGACGCAGCAGCGACGGATAGCGACGCGCGACGTCCCCGGTGGTGAAGAAGGTGCAGCGCGCCGCGTGACGCGCCAGGAACTGCAGGAAGACCTCGGTAGTGGCCTCGACCCGATCGCGCAGACCCTCTCCGCCGGGTACGAGCTGCCGGATGTCCTCGAGGTCGATGCTGAAGAGGAAGGGCGGGGCGGGAGGGGCACTCATGGGGTGGAGGCGCCGATTCTATTCCCTCCGGGCCGCGTGCATCAAGCGACGCGTCCGGGGCGCCGCGCTCGTCTGGTATCATCCGCCCTCGGCGGTGGAGGCTCGGAGGCGACCCGGTCGAGTCCCAGAGGGAGATCCTTGGCGCGGGCGTTGGCGATTCCCGAGGTGGCACCGGACGGGCTCCGGGAGGTCGTAGACTGCCCCCTCTGCGGCGTCGCCGAGCACACGCCGGCGACCCATCCCATCCCGGACGGGGAGTGCCACGACCTGGGAGCGCCGTGGAAGGACATGCGCTTCCAGATGGTGCGCTGCAACGCCTGCGGCACCCACTACCAGCGGGTGCGCCCGAAGCGGGGCGACGTCGGCGTCTTCTACGGCAGCGAGTACGACTGCTACGACTCGCTGGTCGAGCGCGGCTTCATCGTCCGCAGCCTGGCGCAGCTGACGGCCCGCCTGCTGGTGCGACGGATCGAGGCCCTGCGGCCCGAGGAGTCCGACGTCTTCGTCGACTTCGGCTGCGGCAGCGGCACCTGGCTGGAGCTCCTGCGCTCCGTGGACGCGCCCTGGGAGATGATCGGCACGGAGATCGATCCCGGTCTGATCGCCCGGGTCGAGGGTCTGGGCTTCCAGGGCCACGTCTGCGACGACTCGAACGTCGAAGCCTTCCTCCCGGCCGGCTCGGCGGCCGTGATCCACATGAACCACGTGATCGAGCACGTCCAGAGCCCCCTCGATCTGCTGTGGAAGCTGCGGGAGATCCTGGTGCCGGGCGGCCTGATCGTCGGCCAGACCCCGGATCAGGACTGCCTCGAGCGCCGCCTCTTCGGCGACGACTGGGTCCAGTGGCACCTGCCCCGTCACATGGTGATCTTCGACAAGCCCACGATGCGCAAGCACGCGGAGGCGGCGGGCCTCGAGGTGGTGTCGCTCGCGAGCTCGCCCTCGGGCGCAGTCATGTGGGGGGCCTCCATCCTCAAGCGCCGGGCCCGACGCCGGGGCCGGCCCTATCGGGTGACCCGGGAGCCCCTCCACCCCTGGCTGATGCTCCTCTTCGCGCCGCTCTCCCTGGTGCAGTCGCGCCTCGCGAACACCAGCCACATGGACTTCGTGCTGCGGAGGCCCGCGTGACCACCGCCGCGCCGGACTTCCATCCCCGCGACGTGCCGCGGGAGCTGCTCGAGGTCTCGCCCTGGCGCGGGACCGTGCACGTGGCGGCGACCTGGGGGGCGATCTTCGCGGTGGTGGCGGCCTGCGGGGCCGTTGGGACGTGGTGGGCCCACGGGATCGGGATCGTGCTGATCGGCGGTCTCCAGAACCACCTGATGGTGCTGCTGCATCACGGCATCCACGTGAACCTCCACCCTTCCCGGAGCGTGAACGACGCCATGGCGCGCTGGCTGCTCACGGCGCCGATGGCGCAGCCGTGGAGCTACATGCGGCGGGCCCACATCCAGCACCACGCGCGGCTCGGCGAGGCCGACGACCCGGACCGCTGGTACTACGACGTCGATCTCTTCGGGCGCCGTCGGCCGAAGGTCCTGGTGACGTGGCTCGTCTCGAACCTGCTGGGGGGGCTGCTGATCCCGACACTGCGCAAGCTGGCCACGGGAAGCCGCTCGGCGGAGGACCCGAGCGAGGGACTCGGCGGCAGCACGCGCCTCGACGACGTCTCGGTCGTGGTGATGCAGCTCGCGCTCTTCGTGCCCTTCCTCGCCGTTCACGGCGCCTGGTGGGCCTACCTGGCGCTCTGGGCGCTCCCGGCCGTGACGCTCGGAGGTGGATTCAACTGCTTCCGCACCGCCCTCGAGCACGTGGACGCGGGCGACCCGCCGAGCCGCGACCATTCCTTCCGCTCGAATCCGATCGAGCGCTTCTTCGTGGCACCCTTCCGCATGAACTACCACTACGAGCACCACCTGCTGATGACGGTGCCCTACTACCACACGCCGCGCTTCCGCCAGTACCTGCGCGAACACGGCGCGTTTCCCGAGAGCGTGATCGCACCCAGCTACCTGGCGCGTCTGCGAGACGTCCTCGGAGACCTGCGCGCCGCGCGCTGAGCGGCAACCCCGTCGAGGTCGATCCGGGGAGGGGGCGGCGACGACGTCACGCGCGCTGCGGCTCCGGCAGAACGGAAGCGGTCGCAGCCGGGGAGGAGTCGCCCCCTCCCCGGGTCCGCCCCCTGCAGCCCCGTTCATCCACGACCGACTAGCGGGGTACGATCCGGGGCTCGCCGAAGGCGGTGACGCGGAGGTCCTCGCCGGCGGCGGCGTCCGTCCCGACGGAGAAGCGCAGCTCGACCTCCTGGCCGGACCAAGGATCGAGCGACAGATCGACGTCGTGCCAGCCGCGGTCCTCTACGTTCATGTGGGGTGAGAGCTCCCGATCCAGCAGCACCCGGACGCCCCCATCCTCCCCCCGCACCTCGATCCCGAACGAGACCGAGTAGGGCGGCCAGTGCACCCAGCGGCTGGGGTGCACGCCGACGGCAGTCTCGAGACGGGCGCCGCGCGCCGGAACGCGGACCGGCACCACCAGCACGCTGCGACCGTCCGCGATCGGGCGCAGCGCCAGCACGGGACGGAAGGGCCAGACCGTCGTCTCCATCGCCTCGTCGCGCTCGACCCCCACCAGGGGTCGGACCGCACCGTCCGGCGACTCCTCGAGCAGCCGGGCGTTGGGGGCGCCGGGCTCCAGAAGGGCCCGCCCCTCCCGGGGGCCCTCCTGGCGGCGAAGCCCGGCGATCTTGTAGCCGAAACGCTCGGAGTGGAACACCCGCTCCATCTCGAAGTTCTCGACCAGGTAGGCGAAGAGATCGGGAGCGAACTCCTCGGCGGGCGGCAGGGCCAGGAACTGGGTGAAGTTGTAGACCACGATCGGCGCCGCCGTCTCCTCCATGGCCCGGATGATCCGCTGGTCCCGATCGGGCCACTCGGCGAAGGGCCAGACGATGTAGCTCGCGGACTGGGGAGCGCGGCGCTCGGCGAGGAAGTGGAGGATCGGGAAGTAGGGCATGATCGCGACGGTCTGGTCCGGAGTCGAGTTCGTCTCGACGTAGTCGACGATCTCGCCGAGCATCGTCGCCTCGGCGGGCTTCACACGGATCCCCGCCCGCTGCGAGGGAATGGGTTCCGAGTGGAGCGTGCGCAGGCGCCAGAGCACGGTGCCGCTCCAAGCCACGAACGCCAGGGACGGCAGCAGCAGCAGCAGGGCGAGGATCAGGGCCAGACGGGGTCGCATCGCGCGCAGCGCGTGGGCATACACGAGCGCGAGACAGGGCAGCGGAGCGTAGAGCACCGCCAGGTGTACCCAGTCCTGGGGCCGGTAGATCGTGATGTGGAAGACCAGGAAGCTCGCGAAGAGCAGGAGCGCCACCTCGGTCAACGCGCGGGGCCGCTGGGTCGGGTCCCGCAGCTTCCCCCGGCGCCACCAGGCGCGGCCCAGGCCGAATAGGACGAGCAGGTGCGGCCCGTAGAGGAAGAGGCGGATGGCCGTGTCGTAGATCGCCGTCTTCTGGTAGATCCACGACTGGCTGACCAGGGGCCATGCCGCGGTGAGCAGGATGGAGGGCGCCATGGTGGAGATGCCCTCGGCGCCGCGCAGGTAGGGGTCCTGGACGAAGAGCGGCCAGGGAGGCGGGAACGAGGAGAGCTCGAAGCTCGCGCGAGCGCGGAAGTAGTTCAGGACGGTCATCTCGACCACGTCCACCAGGATTCCCTCGATCGCGAAGTAGATCGCCGCCGCGATGCCGATGGCCGCGGCCCCCCCGACCAGCCGCAGCAGGAGGGGCCCGAGGCGCGCGCCCTCTCCCATCGGAGCCGTGCGCACGTAGACCGCCAGGATCGCGATCTGGGCGAGCAGGGCCTGACCGCCGTAATCCTGCTTGCAGAAGACGCCGAGACCGGTCACGAGGCCGGCCCAGACGATCCAGCGCGGCGCACCCGACTCCATGAAGCGGACCAGGAGCAGGAGCGAGACGGACACCAGCAGGAGCGTCGTGGTCGAGTAGTTGTACATCTGCCAGTGCGGAAAGCACCAGATGCGGTAGAGCCACAGCAGGAAGACCCCGGCCGCTGCCCAACCGGTCGGAACCAGACGGCGCAGCAGCAGGAAGAAGACCGCCACGAAGGCCGCGAACTCGAGGACGACGATCCAGCGAGCCAGCCGGATCGAGGGCTCGAAGAGCTCGAAGGCGATGGCGAGGAGGTAGAAGGCGCCCGGCAGCGGATAGCTGGCGGCGTCCCGGTACATCTGTCCGCCGCCCGCCACGATGTCCGCGTATTGGAGCATGTGGCCCTCGTCCATCGCGCTGAACCAGCGGTCGAAGAACGGGAGCTGGAAGAGTAAGGTGAGCAGCAAGACGACCGCGACCGCGGTCCACGAGGCGTGCTCCGGGAGAGCGGTCGGGCCGTGAGCCGCTCCGGAGCCGGCGGGGGGTTGGGCCGGACCGTCACTGGCGAGGGGGCCGCCGGGGGGTCGCGTTCCGGAGACCTGCCGGGGACCCGCCATGGCGCCGGAACGTATCGGACCGCCGCCGGCAGCGCCTCGCCACGCGCAGAGGGTTTGACCTAACTGCTTGAAATTCGTAAGGTATTGGCCACACACCGCGCGCGTGCCGCTCGCGACCCCCGAGGACCCCATGGCGTCGGACCCCACTCCGGCCGTTCGCGAGCTCGACCTGCCGACGCTCGCGCTGTTGCTCGGGATGTACGCCCTCTTCGTCGGCAACTTCGCGCTCTACGCGAAAGCCCCCCTGCCCCTCCCGCTGCACGTCCTGATCTCGGTCGTGGCCCTGCACATCGCGTTCACGATCTGGCACGAGGGCGTGCACCGGAACCTCTCGAGCTCGAAGTGGCTGAACGACGCCGTCGGCATCCTCGGCATCTTCCCCTACTCGACGCCCTACTTCCTCCAGAAGTGGATCCACCTCCAGCACCACACCTACCTCAACCAGCCGAAGGACCCGAACGCCATCTACACCGACGGCCCCTTCGCAACCATCTTCTTCCGCTACCCGCGCATCGTGCTCTTCCTGAGGGACCGCATCGGCGACGACCCCCGCAGCCAGGGCCAGAAGCTCGCGGATGCGATTCCGGTGGCGGTCATCCTCGCGATCTACGCAATCGCCGCCTGGAAGGGCTTCTTCCTCGACGTGGTCCTGCTCTGGTTCGTGCCCCTCGTGATCGCGAAGGTCGTGATGGACTGGTACGTCAACTACCTGCCCCACGTCGGGCTCGGAACGGGTCGCTTCCGGGGCACACGGGTCATCGACGTCCCGTGGCTCACCCCCCTGGTGCTGGGCCACAACTACCACGCGATCCATCACCTCTGGCCCGCGCTGCCCTGGCACCGCTACCGCAGCGTCTTCCGCGAGAAGGAGGACTACCTGAGGGAGAATGGCGTCCCGATCGAGCATCGGGTGGTGGGCTTCGCTCCCCATGCGGCGGCGCGACCGGGGCAGGAGTCGGGCCCTGGTTGAGGTGCGCTGTGTCCTCTGCGAGTCCGGTGACGCCGAGACAATCGCATCGGGATACGACTACGAGTACGCGACCGTCCCCGACGAGTTCCACTTCGTCCGCTGCCGGTCCTGCGACCATCAGTACCTGAACCCGCGCCCGTCGGTCGCCGACCTCCCGACGATCTACCCCCCGAACTACTACGCATACTCGGAGGGTGGGAGTCGTCTCGTCGCGCGGGTGCGGCGCCACTGGGAGGGGGGAAAGGTCCGCGCCTATCGCGACTGGATCGGCGAGGGTGTGCGCCGCGTGCTCGACGTCGGCTGTGGCAACGGCCGCTTCCTCGGCCTGCTCCGGGACTTCGGTCCGCCGGAGTGGGAGCTCGCCGGGATCGAGATCGACCCCGAGGTGGCGCGACAGTGCGAGGCCCGGGGATTTCGCGTCCACGTCGCGCGCATGGAGGACTTCGACCCGGGTGAGGGGAGCTTCGACGCGGTGATCATGCTCCAGCTGATCGAGCACGTGGAGGATCCCGTGGCGATCTGCGAAAGGGTCTTCGCCATGCTTAGCCCGGGCGGCTGCTTCGTGATCGAGACGCCGAACCTCGCAGGCCTCGACCATCGCATCTTCCGGGGCGGCTTCTGGGGCCATTATCACTTCCCGCGGCACTGGAACCTCTTCTCCACGCGGGCGCTCCACCGCATGCTCGAAGAGCGCGGGTTCGAGATCGTGCGCACCGAGTACCTGATCAGCACCTCGGCCTGGGTGATCTCCCTGCACAACTACTTCCTGGGTCGGGGCTACCCGGGCTGGTGGGTGCGGCTCTTCCACTTCCAGAATCCGCTCCTGCTCGGCGCGTTCCTCGTGCTCGACGCGGTGCGGGCGAAGCTCGGCTACCCGACATCGAACCAGCGGGTCGTGGCGCGAAAGCCGGCGCCCGCGGCTCAGGGCACGAGCACCAGTCCCTGATCCGTCCGCGTCACCAGCAGCACCTGGCGGGGTCCGAGCTCGACTCGCACATCGAGATGGAGCGGCTCGATCGCGG
>Ga0209536_100010016_pt1 | contig 14022 bp, 10 predicted proteins | sample DeeMarSeWOR28_12_FD_187461 | JGI IMG/M metagenome (GOLD analysis project Ga0209536, IMG submission 187461) | Marine sediment microbial communities from White Oak River estuary, North Carolina - WOR-2-8_12 (SPAdes) (version 2) | ecosystem: Environmental > Aquatic > Marine > Intertidal zone >...
CGGGCTCGCGCTCGCACGGAGGCGTGGATGCAGGTTCGCCGCGACGAAGCCGGCGAGCCGCTCTCGGAGCGGCTCTGTACCGGCACGTGCGTGGCGCTCGCGGTATGGACGCTGTGCGCCCACGCGGTGGTGGCCGCGGGTGGATCGCTCGCGACGCTGATCGCGCTCTTCGGCGTGAGCGGCGCCGTGGGTCTCGCGCTCTGGTACCGCCGTCGCGGCCGCGCGGCCGCGACGGCGCAGCCGCCGGACGCGGCGCCGACGCGCGCGGCCCCGGCCTGGCTGCGCCGCGGGGCGTTCGCGGTCTCGGCGCTGGCGCTCGCGCTCGCCTGGCTCTCCGGCGACGGCGTGACGGCCTGGGCACTGCTCGTGCTGGCGCTCGCCTGCGCCGCCGTCCCGTTCCTGCTGCTGGAGCCGCCGCGCTTCGCCGAGCCCCTGCGCGGCCGCTGGCCGGAGCTCGGCCTCGCGGCTCTCGCCGTGCTCTGCGCGCTCTACGCGTTGCTGGCCCATCGCCCGGACAGCGACGACACGCTCTACATCAACATGGCGGTCGCCGCGGTGGACCGACCCGATCTGGCGCTGCTCGGCAGCGACACGCTGCACGGCCTGTTCGACCAGCCGATCGTGCTGCCGGTCTACCGCCTGCACAGCTACGAGCTGGCCATCGGCGCGCTGTCCCTGCTGACCGGCCTCCCCGCGGTCGCTGGCTTCCACTGGATCGCCGCCGCACTGGCCGGTGCGCTGGTTCCACTGGCCCACGCCTCGCTGTTCCGGCGTCTGACTCCCGCGATCTGGCCGGTGACGACGGCCGCGCTGGTGGTCGTGCTGCTGGCCGTCGGCGAGACCCACCGCTGGTACGGGAACTTCGCTCTGGTCCGCATCTGGCAGGGCAAGGCGATCCTGCTGTTCGTGCTGATGCCGCTGGTCTACGTGAACGCGCTGCGCTTCGCGCGCCGCGCCGACCGCGCGAGCTGGCTGCGGCTGGCAGCCGCGCAGGTCGCGGCGCTCGGCTGCACCGCCACGGCGCTCTGGGCGGCGCCGGCGGGCGCGATGATGGCGTTGGGCAGCGCGCTGCAGCCGAATCGCGAGGGGCTGCGACGGCTGCTGCTCGGCGCGCTGGCCTCGAGCTACCCGATCGCCGCAGGGCTGCTGCTCAAGGCCGGCACCAGCCAGGCCATCCCGGACCTGGCGGCACCGACCGATGCGATCTGGGGCGCGTTCACCGGACTGGCAGGCGATGCCAGCCAGGTGGAGCGCGCGCTGGTGACCGCACTCGGACAGGGTCGCGTGTTCGCACTCGGCATCGCCTGTCTGTTCCTCGGCTGGGCGTGCTGTGCGCCGGGGCTCGCGCGGCGCTTCGCGATCGCGCTGCCGCTGGCGACCGCGCTGGTGCTGCTCGACCCGTACAGCGAGGATTGGGTCAGCGCGAACCTCACGGGCCCGGTCTACTGGCGTGCGGCATGGGCGCTGCCGATCCCGATCCTGTTCGCGCTGGTGCTGGTCGCGCCCCTGCGCCTGCCGGGCCTCGCCGGTCGCGTCGCCTGTGCCGCCGGCCTGGCGCTGTTCGCACTGGCGGTGCCCTCCACGAGCGGATTCTCCCGGCAGAACGGGGTGGAGCTCGCGTGGCCGAAGCTCAAGCTCTCTCCGGAGCAGCGCTGGTCGCAGCGCATCAACGAGATCGCTCCCGGACAGCCGGTGGTGGCGCCGGGTCCGGTCAGCAGCTGGATTCCGGTCTTCCATCACCACGCCTATCCGCTGGCCGTCCGCCACTACCTGCGCACCCAGCGCCCTCGCATCGGCGAGGAGGCGTATCGCGACCGCATGCTGATGACGCGCTTCGCGGAGGGCGACGGCTCCGATCCGGAGGCGGCCGCGATCTTCGCGCGGGGACTCGAGCGCTACCACGTGCAGGCGGTCTGCCTCGCGCTCTCCGCGACCACCCCCGCGGCCCGGCACATCCTGCGCGAGGCCGGCTTCGAGCGGCGCCTCCAGGGTACGGACATGGAGATCTGGGCGCGGCCGCAAGCTCGCCTGGGACGCCGGGATGCCGCCGGGCCGGCGCCCTTCCACCGCCCGCAAGGCCGGCAGCCGAGCACCTCTTCCCCCGAGACCGGCGTCTTCGCTAGGCTGTTCCGTCCAGACCGCGTCGACTCTCGCGGCTGATGAAGATCGCGTCATGTCGCTTGCGGCCCGATGCCGCCTTGGCGATCCATTGCGGTGACGACCGCCCTCCTCGCCTGCAGCCCATCGGGCCGGCGGGCGAATGGCGAACGGGAGACACGGAATGGCCGAAGCAAAGCTGCCCTTCTCGCGACCGTTCCTGGCGGAGCCGGAGATCGACGAGGTGGTCGAGGTACTGCGTTCCGGCTGGCTCACCTCGGGGCCTCGGGTGCAGCGCTTCGAGCGCGACTTCGCGGACTACGTGGGAAGCGAGCACGCCGTCGCGGTGAGCTCGTGCACCGCGGCCCTGCACCTGGCGCTCGTCGCACACGGGGTCGGTCCCGGCGACGAGGTCGTCACCAGTGCGATGACCTGGCCCGCGACGGCCAACGCGGTGGAGCTGGTGGGCGCTCGCCCCGTGTTCGCCGACGTCGATCCGGACACGCTCCAGATCACGCGGGAGTCGATCGAGGCGGTCGCGACGCCGCGCACGCGCGCACTCCTACCGGTTCACTTCGCGGGACAGGCCTGCGATCTCGACTCGCTCACGCAGCTCGCACGACGCGACGACCTGATCGTCATCGAGGACGCTGCCCACGCGGCGGGAACCGAGTACGCCGGCCGGCGGATCGGCTCGGGCCCCGGCACCGCGTGCTTCAGCTTCCACCCCGCGAAGAATCTCACCACCGCCGAGGGGGGCATGGTGACCACCGCCGACGAGGCGCTGGCGGCGCGCGTGCGGCGCCTGCGCTTCCACGGGGTCGACCGCGACGCCTCGTCCCGCCACGTGGGCGCGAGCGCCATCCGCTACGAGACCGTCGAGCCCGGCTTCAAGTACAACCTCACCGACCTGCAGGCGGCGCTCGGGATCCACCAGCTCGCGCGTCTCGACGGCTTCATCGAGCGACGCGCCAAGCTCGCGATGCTCTATCGGGACGCGCTGCGCGACTCCCCCTTCGTGAAGCCGCTGGCGTTGGATCCGCACACCACGCGGCACGCGTGGCACCTGTTCGTCGTGCTCGTCGACCTGGAGCGCCTGCGCTGCGACCGGGACACGTTCGCGGCCCGGCTCGGCGAGCGGGGCATCGCCACCGGCCTCCACTTCACCGCGGTCCACCTGCACCGCTACTACCGCGAGCGCTACGGCTACGCGCCCGGCGCGCTGCCGCACACGGAGCACGCCGAGGCGCGCGTGCTGTCGCTGCCGCTCTTCCCCGGCATGGACGAGGCAGATGTCGCACGCGTCTGCGGCGCGATCCGCGACGTGGCGCAGGAGGTCTCGCGATGAGCCGCATCCGTTCCGTCGATCTCGTGATCCCCGTCTACAACGAGGAGGCCTCGCTGCCGCTGCTGCTCGAACGCCTGCGCGGCGACCTGGCGGGGCTCGCGATTCCCTGGCGGGTGGTCTTCGTGGACGACGGCAGCCGCGACGGCTCCTGGCGGATCCTGGAGCGCGAGGCCCGCGAGGATCCGCGCGTGCTGGCGGTGCGCCTGGCCCGGAACTTCGGCCAGCACGCCGCCGTGTTCGCCGGCTTCTCCCGCTGCACGGCCGACGCCGTGGTGACGCTCGACGCGGACCTCCAGAACCCCCCGTCGGAGATCCCGCGCCTGATCGAGGCGCTCGACGAGGGCTACGACGTGGTGGGCGGCTGGCGCCGGCAGCGGCACGACAGCTGGCTGCGGCGCTTCGCGTCGCGGATCATGAACCGCTTGATCTCCCGCGCCACCGGCGTGCCGCTGCGGGACTACGGATGCATGCTGCGGGCCTACCGCCGCGAGATCGTGCAGCAGATGAGCGACAGCGGAGAGATCTCCAGCTTCGTGCCCGCGCTCGCGCACTGCTTCACCGATCGGATCGCCGAGATCCCGGTGGCGCACGCCGAGCGGGAGGTGGGCAGCTCGCGCTACTCGTTCCTCAAGCTGGTCTCGCTGCTGCTCGACCTGCTGACCGGCTTCTCGATGTTCTCGCTGCGCACGCTCTCGGTCTTCGGACTCGGCATGGCGGGCCTCGGGCTGACGCTGGGTGCAGGGCTGGTGGTGCTGCGCCTGCTGCTCGGAAGCGGCTGGGCGGTGGAGGGCGTGTTCACGCTGTTCGCGCTGCTGTTCGCATTCGTGGGCGCCCAGTTCCTGGCGCTCGGGCTGCTCGGCGAGTACCTGGGCCGCATCTACGGCGAGGTCCGCCATCGTCCGCGCTACGTGGTCCGCAGCGAGGTGCGACAGGCCGCGGTCTCCGACCCGGCCGCCGCCCGCCAGCGCCCGGCTCCGCCGGACACGCTGCCCAGCGCATCGCGGTACGCGCCTTGAGTCCGCCGAAACGTCCCGGGGCCCGATGACCACCGAGGTCGCCTTCAAGGTGGACGTGTGCAACCACCGCGCGCTCCATCGCGGCCTGCCCGGGCTGCTTCGCACGCTCGGGGAAGCGGGCGTGCCCGCCTCGCTGTTCGTGGCCTTCGGCCCCGATCACTCGGGCCGCGCGATCCGGCGCATCTTCCGCCGCGGCTTCCTCACCAAGATGCTGCGCACGCGCGCGCCGCGCATGTACGGCTTCCGCACGCTCTTCCTCGGTACGCTGCTGCCGGCTCCCAGCGTCGGGGAGAGCGCTCCCGAGCTGCTGCGTCGGGCCGCCGCGGAAGGCCACGCGGTCGGGCTCCACGGCTACGACCACGTGGGCTGGCAGGACGGTGTGTCGCGCTTCGGCGCGAGCGACCTGCGCAGCCGGTTCGAGCGCGCGATCGGCGCGTTCGAATCGGCACTGGGTGAGCCGCCCGCCTTCACCGGGGCTCCGGGCTGGCAGGTCACGCCCGCGAGCCTGCAGGTGCAGGACGAGTTCGGCTTCAGCTGGGCGAGCGACTGCCGCGGCGGCGAGCCCTTCTATCCGGCGCTCGCCGGCCACCGCGCCGAGACGCTCCAGATCCCGACCAGCCTGCCCACATCGGACGAGCTGCTCGGTGCGGGCATCGCGCGCGAGCGCGACCTGGCCGCCTGGTACAGCGCTCATCTGGTGCCCGACCGCCTCAACGTGATCGGCCTGCACGCCGAGGCCGAGGGCATCCACTTCTCCGGCTGGATCCAGGCATGGCTGCGCGAGCTGCGCGACCAGCACGTGACGTTCGTCTCGCTGCCCGAGGTCGCCCGACGCGAGCGCGAACGCGCGCCGCTGCGGCGGATCGAACAGCGAGAGCTGCCGGGGCGCAGCGGTGCAGTGGCGTGCCCGGAGAAGTGCGCGTGACGTCGCCGGAAGTCGCGGCGATGCGCGCCGTCGTTTGCGCCTACGGTGAGATCGGCTGGACGAGCCTGCGCACGCTGATCGAGCTCGGGGTCGACGTGCCGCTGGTCGTGACCCACGAGGATGCGCCCGGGGAGCAGATCTGGTTCCACTCGGTGGGCGATCTCGCGCGGGAGGCCGGCATCCCGGTGATCGCTCCCGAGGACGTGAACGCCGAGAGCTCGGTCGCGACCGTCGCGCAGACCCGACCCGACTTCCTCTTCTCCTTCTACTTCCGGAACATGCTGAAGCCGCCGTTGCTGGCACTGCCGGGACGCGGGGCCCTGAACCTGCACGGCTCCCTGCTGCCGCGCTATCGCGGCCGTGCGCCGGTGAACTGGGTGCTGGTCGAGGGGGAGAGCGAGACGGGCGTCACGCTCCACTACATGGACGAGAGAGCGGACCACGGCGACGTCGTGGCCCGGCAAGCGGTGACGATCGACCGCGACGACTGCGCGCTCAGCCTGACGCGCAAGCTCGCCGCTGCCGCCGAAACGCTGCTGCGGCTGGAGATCCCGCGGCTCGCCGCCGGTCGCGCCGCCCGCGTGCCCCAGGACCACGCGCAGGCCACCAAGTTCGGCGGTCGCCGGCCCGACGACGGCGCGATCGACTGGCAGTGGCCTGCGGAGCGTGTGCGCAACCTGGTCCGGGCCGTCACGGATCCCTGGCCCGGCGCCTTCACCCGGCTACGCTCGCGCAAGCTGATGATCTGGTGGGCCGAGACCGGACCAACGGGTGAGCCGCGAGCGCCCGGGGAGATCCAGCTCGACGCGCGCGGCGTGCCGTGGGTCGCAACCGGCGACGGGGCCCTGGCGCTCACCCGCCTGGGGTGGGAAGGCGAGCCGCCGAGCGAAGCCACCGAGTGGGCGCGGCGCGAGGCGCTGCGCAGCGGCGAACGATGCGAATCGAAGAGGGGGACGGAGTGAAGATCCTGATTCTCGGCGTGAACGGCTTCATCGGGCACTCGCTCACCGAACGGGTACTCGCCGAAACCGATTGGCAGGTCTTCGGCATGGACATCGGGGACGATCGCATCGGCGAGCACCTCGGCCATTCCCGCTTCCGATTCCTCGAAGGCGACATCGGAATCAACCGCGAGTGGATCGAGTACCACGTGAAGAAGTGCGACGTGGTGCTGCCGTTGGTGGCGATCGCGACACCTCGCTCCTACGTGCAGGACCCGCTGCGCGTGTTCGAGCTCGACTTCGAGGAGAACCTCCGCATCGTGCGTTCCGCGTTCAAGTACCGCACGCGCGTGGTGTTCCCCTCGACCTCGGAGATCTACGGCATGTGCGAGGACGAGGCCTTCAACGAGGAGACCTCGAACCTGGTGATGGGGCCGATCAGCAAGCACCGCTGGATCTACGCCTGCTCGAAGCAGCTGCTCGATCGCGTGATCTGGGCTTACGGCCACCAGCACGGGCTGCAGTTCACGCTCTTCCGCCCGTTCAACTGGGTGGGTCCGAACCTCGACCACATCGAGGTCGCGAAGGAGGGCAGCAGCCGCGTCGTCACCCAGTTCCTCGGCCACCTGATGCGCAGGGAGCCGATCCGGCTGGTCGACGGCGGGGCACAGCGCCGTTGCATCACCGACATCCGCGACGGCGTCGACGCGCTGATGCGGATCCTGCGCAACGAGGGCGGCAGGGCCGATGGGCGCATCTTCAACGTCGGCAACCCGGAGAACGACTGCTCGGTGGCCGAGCTCGCGACCGAGCTGATCGACATCCTGTCGCAATGGGAGCCCTGGAGCGACCTGAAGCAGACGGCGGTGATCGAGAAGGTCTCGGCCGAGGAGTACTACGGCGCGGGGTACCAGGACGTGTGGACGCGCGTGCCGGACATCCGCAACGCGCGCGAGTTCCTGGGCTGGCAGCCCCGCTACTCGCTGCGCGACGCGCTGACCCACACCGTCCAGCACTACGTCGAAGGCAACGTCGCGCTCTGATCCGATGCAGACCACTCGCGCCTGGATCCTGGCCGTCCTGCTGGCCTGCATCTTCTCGTTCGCCGGGCTCGGCAACCACCCGCTGCGCGCCGCCGACGAGCCGCGCGTCGCCGGCATCGCCTGGGAGATGCAGCACTCGGGCCAGATCGTTCCCCATCTGGGCGGCGTGCCCTTCCTGGAGCATCCACCGCTGTTCTACGTGCTGCTGGGAGCGTGCATCGATCAGTTCGGTGCCAGCGAGGGGGTGGCGCGGCTGCCGGGTGCGATCGCGTCGGCGCTGACGCTGCTGATCGTCTTCTTCCTCGGCCTGCGACTCGCCAGCCCGGCTGCGGGCCTCTACTCGCTGCTGGCGCTGGTCGGCATCGCCGGCTTCTTCCGCTACAGCCACCGCGCGGTCGTCGACCCGCTGCTGATGCTCTTCGTGATGGCGGGCTACGCCGCCTACGTGTGCGCGGTGTGGCGACCGGCGACGCCCGGGCGCGAGCTCGAGCCCGACTCCCGCGTCTCGCCCGGGTCGCTGGTGGCGGTCTACCTGTTCGCGGCGCTCGCGTTCTGGGTGAAGGGACCGATCGGCGTCGTCGCGGTCGGGGGTCCGCTCGCGATCGACGTGCTGGCCGGACGCCGCTGGCGGGTGCTGCGCTCCCCCGCGCACCTGCTCGGGCTGCCGCTGCTGGGCGCCGCCTGTGCCGCGTGGCCGCTGCTGCTCCAGCACGAGCTGGGCAGCGAGGGCATGCGGACGTTCCTGTTCCAGAACGGCCTGTACCGGGTGTTCCCGGAGGCCGGCCCGTACGCCGGCGGGCACGAGGAGCCCTTCTGGTACTACTTCCATCGGGCCCCGATCAAGCTGGGCTGGACGATGGTGTTCATCCCCGCGACCGCGCTCTGGCTGATCCGCGGCAAGACGCCGGCCGGGTGGCAGCTGCCCGCGCTGCGCTTCCTGGCCTGGGTGCTGCCGGTGGGCACGCTGCTGCTCAGCCTTCCGGGCACCAAGCGCGTGCTGTACCTGCTGCCGTTCATGCCGCCGTTGGCGGTCGCGGTCGGCGCCTGGATCGCGGCCGTCGGCACGAGCGACCCGGGTCGCACTCGCGTCGAGGCGGCAATCGCGTCGCTGTGTGCGCGGCTCAGCGAGCTGCTGCTGCGTCCGTTTGCGTCATTCGCGATCCCGAAGCACGAGCTGCACGACGACATCGCGCGCGCCGAAGCGGGGGCCTGCCAGGGGCCGCGCCGCGCGGCAACGATCGGCTACGCGCTGTCGGTGGTCGCGTTCCTGGTGATCATTCCCTTCACGAACGCCGGTCGGGACATGGGCCCGGTCGCACGCGAGGTGGGCGAACGGGTCGGAGACGAGCCGCTCGCGGGCTACTCGCTGGACGAGGGCATGCGCGGAGCGCTCTCGTTCTACGCCGGGCGCCAGGCCGAGACGTTCTACACTCCGGACGGACTGGCCGGGAAGCTCGAGCAGCGCGGACTCCGCTACGTCTTCTCGCCGCTGGGATTCCACGCGGAGCTCCAGAGAGAGCTCGGTACCGAGCCCGTGCGGATCTGGGACGAGGACGAGCGTACCTACGCGCTGTACGTATTCGATCCGGCAGCGCGGGCCGCCTCCCATCGCAGCGCCGAGCCGGACGCGAAGGCGGACGTCACGAGCGCAGACGGTCGCTAGGCAGCCAGAGCTCGAAGCGCGCGCCGCCGGCCGGCGACTCGCTGACGCGCAGGCTCCCCCCGTGGAGCTCGGCGATCGCCCGCGCCAGCGCAAGCCCGAGGCCGTGACCGGAGTCGGCGTGACCGGCGACGCGCTCGAAGCGGTCGAAGATGCGCTCGCGATCGCGCTCCGGAATGCCCCGGCCCGCGTCGTCCACGCAGATCGACACGCCGCCGGCCGCGCGTCGCGCCCGGATCTCCACGCTGCTGCCCGCGGGCGCGTGGGTCAGCGCGTTGTCGAGCAGGTTCGCGAGGATGCGGTCGAGCAGCGTTCGATCGCCGCGGATCTCGAGCGGCTCGACGTCGGCCACCAGCTTGACGCTGCCGCCCTCGAAGGACGGCCCGAAGGCGTCGACGTGGTGCGCGATCCACGGCTCGAGATCGATCGGGTCGCGCTGCAGGGTCAGGCGCCGGTCATCGATCTCGGCCAGCAGCAGCAGCGAATGCACCACCCGGGAGAGCTGCTCGGTGGTCGACTGCACCGCCTCGAGTGCGGCTCGCAGCCCGGACTCGCCTCCCCGAAGCAGCGCCACCTCGCTCACGGTGCTGATGCGGTTCAATGGCGTGCGCAGCTCGTGTGCGACGTTGCTGCTGAAGCTTCGCAGGCGCAGGAACGCCGCGTCGATCCGCTCGAGCACGCGGTTGAGCGTCTCGGCGTGGCGATCGATCGGGTCGCCCGTCCCGCGCGAGGGCAGGCGCAGGCCGCGGGTTCCACCATCCGCGTCGCGCAGCAGCAGCGTGCCACGCCGCAGCGGCGCGAAGGCGAGCCCGACCGCACCCAGCCCGATCAGCAGCACGATGCCGGCCGCCACCAGCCCGCCGGTCGTCATCAGGCGCAGCTGCTCCTGGGCCTCGCGCGCGAAGTGGCGCAGCGGCAGCGCGACCTCGAGCGAGACCCCGGAAGCCGAATGCCGCTCGCCCACCAGCCAGTTCCGGGTGCGCAGCAGCCGCATCGAGAGCAGGTTGCGGTGATCTTCCTGCGGCTCGTGGGTTCGTGCCCGGACCCGGCGCTCCTCGACGGGCCAGGCTCCCCGTTCGGCCAGGATCCGGCCGCTGGGATCGCGGATCCGCAATGCCCCCTGAGCTCTCGGCAGCCGCTCCAGCACCGCGTCGATGGCCTCCGGGGCCGCTCCCCGCTCCTCGAACTCCTGCATCGCCACCTGACACGAGTAGTCGAACCAGCGGTCCGCCTCCTCCAGCAGCTCCATCGAGGTGTGGGCATAGGCGAAGACCGCGATCGCGGACACCGAGGTGACCAGCACGCTGCCGACGATGGCGCCGGTGCGCACGTCGGAGCGCGCGAGCGGGCGCCGGAGGTCAGCCAGCCGCATAGCCACTTCCACGCACCGTGCGGATCACCTCGCCCAGGCCCCGGTCCTCGAGCTTGCGGCGCAGGCGATTGACGTGAACGTCGACCAGATTGGTGCCGGGGTCGAAATCGTAGCCCCAGACCTCGCGCAAGAGCGCGCGCCGCGACAGCGGCGCTCCCCGCTCACGGATCAGCGCAGCCAGCAGCGAGAACTCGGTGGGGGTGAGATCCAGGCGCTCGCCGTCGACGTGGGCCTTCTGCCGCATCAGATCGAGCACGAGGCTGCCGACGCGGAGCTCCGACGCGGGCCCGCTGGGGCGTCGATCGAGCGCTCGCAGCCGCGCCGCGAGCTCTGCGAACGAGAAGGGCTTGACCAGGTAGTCGTCCGCGCCGCGGTCGAGTCCCGCGACCCGATCATCCACGGATCCGAGCGCGGTCAGCATCAGCACCTGCGTCGCGCGCTGCCGCGCGCGCAGCCGCTCGAGCACTTCGTAGCCGGAGCCGTCGGGCAGCAGCACGTCGAGCACGGCGACGTCGAAGACCTGCGAGTCGACCAGGCTCAGGGCTTCCCGGGCCGTGGGCGCCACCCGCACGTCATGGCCCTCGAGCTCGAGACCCGCCCTGAGCGCGCGGGCCGTCTCACGATCGTCTTCCAGGAGCAGGACCCGCAAGTCTGTCGCTCCCCCGCACTCCGTTGGATCGCGCGCGTCGCCGGAACACCGCGTCGGAGGGTACACGAGCCGACCGGCCCCGGGGCCTCGGCGGGGGGCCTGCGGGGCGCCGTCGGCGGCGCATGACGATCTCGTCATGGGGCTCGCCCCGCTGACGTAGAAGCCCGAATCTCGGGAGCTCGGCTCGGCGCTGGACGGACGTGCAGGGCGAACGGGAAGGAACGCAAGAAGTCGAAGATGGCAGGTGAATCCACGACCGCGTTCGTCTACCTCCGTCCGGCGGCGCGTACCTTGACGCGCGCTCTCCCGTCCGTTGCGCTCGTCGCGCTGGTGCTCTGTTACCTGATTCCGCTCGGCGCGCGACCGCTGATCGCCCCGGACGAGTTCCGCTACGCAGAGATCGGCCGCGAGATGCTGGCGTCGGGAGACTGGGTCCTGCCGCGACTCGCCGGGGTGCTCTACTTCGAGAAGCCGGTGCTCGGCTACTGGCTCACGGCGCTGTCGCTGGGAGCGTTCGGGCACGGGGCGTTCGCCGCTCGCCTGCCGTTCGCGCTCTCGACGCTGGCGAGCGCCGCCGTGCTGTTCGCACTGCTGCGCCGCTTCGGGCCGGGTGGCCGCTGGGGCGCCGCGGGTGCGGCGGCGTTCCTGTCCAGTGCGGGAGTCCTCGCGATCGGGACCACGACGCTGCTCGATCCGCTCTTCGCGTTCTGGACGACGGCCACGCTCGCCGCGTTCTTCGTCGCGAGCGAGCGGCCAGCGGGCCGCGTTCGCCAGGCCTGGCTGGCGACGAGCGGCGTGGCATGCGGCGCGGCGTTCCTCACCAAGGGCCTGCTGGCGTTCGCGATTCCCTGCTGCGCCGCGGTGCCCTACCTGCTGTGGTCGGGGCGATCCAGGGACCTGCTCCGGCTCGCGTGGACTCCGCTGGGTATGGCCCTGCTCACCGCGGCCCCCTGGAGCCTGGCGATCGCGACCAGAAGCGGCGACTTCTGGCCCCACTTCCTGATCGACGAGCACTGGCGCCGCTTCGCAGGCGGTGGCGAGGCGCAGCATCCGGAGGCGTTCTGGTTCTTCCTGCCCGTGTTGCTGGTGGGCGCGCTGCCGTGGACGCCGCTGGCTCCGCTGCTGTGCCGGGCACCGGCCAGCTCGTCGCTGACCCGCTTCGCGATCTGCTGGCTCGCAGGCCCGCTGCTGCTGCTCAGCGCCTCATCGGGCAAGCTGGTCACCTACGTGCTGCCGTGCGCGGCTCCGCTCTGCATCTGGATGACCTGCGGCGCCGCGACGCTGCCCCCGGAGCGGCTCGCACGCGCGCTGCGACGCCTGGCCGGCGGGAGCGGCGCCATCTGCGCCGCGCTCGGGCTGGCGCTGCTCTCCCCGCTGGCGACGGCGCTCGACCTCGACGCGGTGATCGGCGCCGGGTCGCCGGGACCGCGACTCGCCGGCGCCGTCGGGCTGCTGCTGACGAGCGCGCTCGCGACGACCGCCGCACTCGCCGCGCGTCCGGCTGCGCGCGCACTGGGAATCGGCGCGCTGCTGCCGGTCCTCTTCACGATCGCCGCGTTCTGGTTTCCCGCGCTCCCGAACCACAAGGCCCCGGAGCGTTGGCTGACGGATCGAGTGGGGCCGATCCCCGGCGACGCGATCGTCGTCGCGGACCGCAGCTTCGTGTACCCCGTCAGCTGGTGGCTGAGGCGTTCGGACGTACGGGTCTTCGGGAACCCGGGGGAGCTCGGCTACGGCCTGCAGCAGCCGGGTCAGCGCGACCGCCTGCTCTACGGCGCGGAGCTCGATGCCCTGCTGCACGATCCGGAACGCAAGCAGCCGGTCGCGGTGGTGGCCAGGAGCGATCACTTCGATCCGTCCGTCCATCCCACCCCGCTCCGCCGCCAGGAGCAACGGGGCGCGGTGTTCGCGTGGTATGCCGCGGGCGAACCGACGCAACCCGACCAGTCCGATGGATCCGAGCGAAGGCCAGACCGCGGCTTCTGAGCACACCGGCGCTACCGGGTGGCCGGAAGCGCTAGCTTGGCGCCTTCGCGAGCTGGCTCGACGGCCGGACGCCCGCGTGGTCCTCTACGAGGCGTCGCAGGACGCCTGGTGAAACGATGAGCGAGACCCAAGCCGAGCAGCAGCCCTGGGAGTTCGCCGGCTGGGGGCGCGCCGAGCGCATCCCCGATCTGCGGACCGAGGGCATCCAGCTCGGGCGACTCGACCAGCCGCACAAGCACACCCTGGGCGCCTGGCGGGCGACCGCCATCTGCGGCAACGACATCACGTCCAGCGTGCTCTACGTCTCCGCGCTGTGCGCCGCCCAGGCGGGCGTGCTGGCGCCGGTCGTGCTGCTGATCGTGGCTGCGGTGCTCTACCTCTACCGCAAGGTCTACGCGGAGGTCGGCAGCGCCCTGCCGCTCAACGGCGGCACCTACACCGTGCTGCTCAACACCACCAACAAGCGCGTCGCGGCCGGTGCCGCCTGCCTCACGCTGCTCTCCTACGTGGCCACGGCCGTCATCAGCGCCAACGAGGCGATGCACTACGCGCACAACCTCTGGAGCGGCATCGACGTGGTCCCGGCCACGATCTGCGTGCTGGTCGCCTTCGCCCTGCTGGGAATCATCGGCATCAGCGAGTCGGCGATGGTCGCGCTCGCCATCTTCTGCATCCACCTGATGACCCTGACGCTGCTCACGCTGGCGTGCGGCCTGGTGGTGATCCAGCAGCCGGGACTGCTGATCGAGAACTGGAGCCTGCCCAGCGTTCAGAGCCTTCCGCGCGCACTCTTCTTCGGCTTCGCGGCGGCCATGCTGGGCATCAGCGGCTTCGAGAGCTCGGCCAACTTCATCGAGGAGCAGAAAGAGGGCGTATTCCCGAAGACGCTGCGCAACATGTGGATCGCGGTCGCCATCTTCAATCCGATCATCAGCCTGCTCTCGCTCGGCCTGCTGCCCCTGGCGCAGATCCAGCAGGTGCCCCC
>Ga0209536_100010017_pt1 | contig 14019 bp, 14 predicted proteins | sample DeeMarSeWOR28_12_FD_187461 | JGI IMG/M metagenome (GOLD analysis project Ga0209536, IMG submission 187461) | Marine sediment microbial communities from White Oak River estuary, North Carolina - WOR-2-8_12 (SPAdes) (version 2) | ecosystem: Environmental > Aquatic > Marine > Intertidal zone >...
GGGTGAGAGATAAATCCATTTTTCGCAAATCCCGCCATGTTCTGAAATAACATCGAAACTACTACAATCAGAATTAAAGTCAGGATAAATGTGGCATCTAAGGAAGCTGATTTATCTACTTGAAGTCTCGGAATATTTAAAACATATCTTCTTAAAAGTGCAACTATAACTGCTAAAATTACCAGCACACCAAAAACATCCTGGGCTAGGGTTATAAGAGAATATACAGGACCTAAGAACTCTAGTGTAAAGGGTGAATAAAATCCTTGAATAATTGCTTCAACAACTGCAAACAAGAAGAGCATAAATCCCCAGAAGATCAAAAAATGAACAGTCCCTGCAAATGGATCTCTTAATAGTTTGGATTGCCCGAATGCAATCTTAAGTACATTCTTAATTCTTCGAGCAAGAGCGTCGAATCTATCATCCTTCTTTTTTGCCACTTTCATATACTGCAAAAGATTCCTGCAACTCCAAAAAAGAAGCCCGAAAGCAGAAAGAAAGACTAAAATAAATATGATGTTCTTTATCGTCAACAGAATAACTTTAAATAAAAATTCTAGTTTTAAGGAAGCCTAGGTTGCTTTTTTGAAACAGCAAAATAAATTGTTGCAGCTGCAAAAACCTTAATTACCATCCATATTGTAAATATTGCAGCACCAGCTTTTACTGCATCGACAAAATTGTGAAGATACGCTGCATAGAGATATAATGTACCAAAGAATATTATGATAAGTTCGGCTGCGAACATCGAAATAATGACGTTCAAATACTTTTGACTCTTTTCAGTTAAATAACCTACCATATATGCCGCTAAAGGAAATGCTAATAAATAGCCACCTGTAGGTCCAATTAATCTTGCAATTCCCATTGTACCGTCAGCGGTTTGGGCAAAGACTGGTAACCCAATAACTCCAAGAAAAATATAGAGAACCTGGCTATAAGCCCCGTTTTTCGAACCAAGAAAAGCTCCAGCCAAGAGAACTACCATGGTTTGTAAAGTAAAAGGAACAGGTTTTATTGGAATTGACACTTGTGCGGAAATTGCAGTAAGAATAGAAAACGAAATCACCCAAAAGAGCTCCGATTCTTTCACCGCACTAATCATAGTAGATAGATTCAAACTCTTTGAATTTGTGTTCATATTTCCCTCAGTTTAAGTTTTTGTTAAAAAATTTCTTTGTCTTCTCTAAAACGAAATCTAATTTTGGATTGCTTCCCTGAAAGGGATGAGTAACGTCAAATGTGTGTCCGGTTGCACTGACTTTTTGAAATTCTGTTATTTCCTTATTCGACCAATTGTAGATTTGCTCAGCTTCTATTATCGGAACAGCTAAATCTTGTTCACCGTGTAATATCAAAAGAGTTTTGTTCAAATTTTTTGTAGCATTCTCAAGATTTAAAAAACCATCCTTATTTTTTTCCAGATCTTCAATCAGTGAAAAATTTAATTTCATCATTTGATTTGTACGAGTATTTAAAACCTCAAATACACCTTTATTTTTCCATTCTTCTATTTGTCTTGGGCTATATCTGTTGAAATTTGATATTGAAGCCCAAAGCACAACTGCACCGATGTCATTTCTTCCTGAAGAAACCAGAAGCGAAACTCCACCGCCTCTACTATGCCCAACTACACCAATAGGTAAATTACTTCTTCCTCCAAAAAAATTGTCAATATAAGCATCAATTATTTCATTTAATTCTTCGTACTCTAAAGAAAATGTATTTGCAGCGAATTTATCAAGTTCTGTGAACTCTGTTAAATTTTGACCAATACCATTATGTGAAAAATTAAATGTAATTATAAAATAACCGTTGTCTGCAAAATAATTACCAACAAAAGGCCAAAATCCCCAGTCTTTGAATCCTTTGAATCCGTGAACAAAAATTAGGCATGGTGCAGAATTTTTATTATCATAGCCGTATGTTGTGATCCTTATTTTTTCTCTTTTCTTAGTTATTAGCACAAAATCTTTCTTCATCTGAAGCAAATATGGCTAATATCGTTAGAAAAGTCAATATTTCGAAGAAAAATTAAATTTTTATTCATATTTATTCTTTTTGATGTAAAAATGCCGTTTTTTAACTTTCGGTTGATTTCAAAAAGATTATTCATCATTCCAATAATTATAAATATATGAATTTTACCTTTTCTGAAGATATTAAGATGCTGCGGGATTTGGCCAAAGATTTTACAACAAATGAAATTAAACCCTTAGCTCAAAAGATTGATGAAGAAGAAAGAATTCCACCCGAGCTTATAAAAAAGATAGCTGAAGTTGGTTTTTGCGGTACTATGTTTCCAGAAGAATATGGAGGCGGTGGGCTTGGCAAATTAGGATACTGTATAATGATGGAAGAAATATCACGAGGTTGTTCATCTACCGCAACGATGATTGGAGCTCATCAGTCAATAGGAACAAATGCTATATTTGTGGGTGGGTCTGAGGAATTGAAAAAAAAATATTTACCAAGACTTTGTTCCGGTGAAATGATAGCTTCCTTCGCTCTAACAGAGCCCGAAGCCGGTTCTGATACATTCAACCTTAAAACCGAAGCAAAGAAAAAAGGTAACAAATGGATTTTGAATGGAAATAAGGTATGGATTACTAATGCCGGAATTGCTAATTTAATTTCTGTTTTTGCAAGAACAGAAAAAGGAATTACCGGATTTGTTGTAGAAGCCGATAGTCCTGGAGTTATAATAGGTCCACCAGAAAAAAAATTAGGAATAAAAGGAAGTACAACAAATTCCATTACATTTGAGAATGTGGAAGTGCCGGAAGAAAATATTATTGGAAGAGAAGGTCGTGGTTTCATTATTGCAATGAAGACTCTTGATGGAGGAAGATTAACAATAGGAGCTTGTTGTCTTGGAGCATCACGAGAATTAATAGAATTATCAACTGTATACGCGAAGCAAAGAAAACAATTCGGTGAGCCGATTTCAAAGTTCCAGGCAGTTCAGTTTATGCTTGCCGAAATGGCTTCGAAAATTTATCCCCTGGAAAGTATTGTTTATCGTTGTGCTTATGACTATGATCAAGGCAAAGATATTTCTGTGGATGCAGCAATGGTAAAATTATATGCTTCGGAAGCAATGGCTGAAGTAGCAGATAAAGCTTTGCAAGTTCACGGTGGAATGGGTTTTTCCCGCGAACTTCCGATGGAAAGATATTATCGTGATGCAAGAATACTTAGAATTTTTGAAGGAACCACTGAAATTCAAAAAATGATTATTGGAAGGCATGTAATCAAAGTAAATGGAAAAGTTTAATAAATAATGCAGCAAAAGCTATTAGTCATTCCATCAATAGATATAAAAAACGGAAAATGTGTCCGGACTGTTCAGGGAATTCCTGAACTTGATTGCTATGAATATGGCGATAATCCGGTAGAAATGGCAAAAATCTGGCGGGCAGAAAATGCAAAGATGATTCACGTAGTTGACTTTGATGCAGCTCACGACCTTTCAAAGAGAAATCTTAAAATCGTTGAGGAAATGTGCTCATCAGTGGTCATCCCTGTTGAATTTGCCGGTGGTATAAGAAATCTGATTGATGCTGAACAGATAATGCAAACAGGAATTTGCAGACTAATTATTAATACGTTAGCAGTTGAAAACCGAACTGAATTTAAAAGGGTATTCGAAAAATATGGTCCTTCCAAAATCGCTGTGTCCCTGGATATACTAAATGATGAGTTAATGATAAAAGGTCGAAGAGTAAGAACAGGTATTCTTTTTAAAGATTTTGCCAAGGAGATGGCTCAAATAGGAATTTCTAGATTTGTAGTATGTGATATTACAAGGAATGGAACGATGGGAGGTCCAAATATTAAGCTTTCAAAAGAAATTGCTGAGAGTACAGGTGTACGTGTTACTCATGCAGGTGGTATAAGAAACAAAGATGAGTTGATGGATATTCAAAAACTAATTCCAATAGGTGTAGATTCTGTTATAATAGGAAGAGCATTGTATGAGAATCGTTTTCCCTGCCAGAAACTCTGGCGTGTAGCTGAATTAGGTATATTTGAGTAGTAAGAAATAAAATTTAATGAGCATTACTATGAAAATATTTTTTTCTTTCAGCTTAATAATTCTCTTTTTTTTAGGCTGCAGTACTGATGATAACTTCCTCACACCTTTAGAATCAGCAAATTACCGAAAAATTGCCTATGAAAGTCTCACTCCTGCATCAAAAGAAACTCTTATAAAATGCTGGTGTGTTGCACCTGTAAAAACAGGAGTTTATAAATTTGAAAATGATAATCATTTCATCATAATTGATGAACAAAATAAATGGATTTTCAGTTTAACGGAGTTAAATTCTAGCCTGACAGCTAATCAAAGATTGGTAGCAGTAATTTTCAATACAAATACAGATGCGTTGCTCGGTCCGCTTACAGCGATAATTGATCAAAATTCTGAAAAAGTAATTGGATACAATCTTCGTTTTTGATAAGCGCTTAAATACCTAAGTAAACTAATTTTTATATATAATATTAATTTTCTATGGCAGAAGAAAAGAAAAAGACGATACACAGCAGCTTCTGGGCAAATATATTTAATCCGCCAACTGAGTCAGATGATCTTGTAAAATCCTTACGCTTAATTCCGATTTTTAAGTCACTGACAAAAAGAGATTTTTCAACCTTCTTGGGAATAATTCATAATCGAAATTATCTTGCCGGAGAGTATATTTTCTACCAGGGAGATCCCGGAATCGGTCTATACATTATAAGGGAAGGTGAAGTTGAGATAGTACGTGAAAATGATAAAGGTGATAAACTTACTCTCGCAGCAATTCATAAAGGTGATTTTTTTGGCGAACTTGCCTTGATAGACGGTGAAAAAAGATCTGCGTCTGCTATGGCAAAAAGTGACACAAGGTTATCTGTAATTTTTAAACCTGACCTGGATGAATATATTGAGAAATACCCTAAAAAGGGAATAAATATTTTACAGGGTATTGCAGAAATTACTGCAATAAGGTTGAGAACACTAAACGAAGATTATTTTAAAATCCGTACAGAACATAAAAATTAAGAGAGGTGCAGCATGGAACTTGACATAAAAAAAATACTTGTCCCCATTGATTTTTCAGACTACTCAAAAAGTGCTCTGAAATATGCTGTAAACTTTTGTAAAAATTGTAAAGCCGAGATGATACTCATTTACGTAGTTGAACCGGTAATTTATCCACCGGATTTCAGTATGGGGCAAATCGCAATACCTTCAGTAAATGCCGAATGGGATGAGAGAGCTAAGCAAGAACTTGAAAAGCTTGCTAAGGAAGATATTCCAGCCGGTGTAGAAGTTAAAACAATTATCAAAACCGGTAAACCTTTTCTGGAAATTATAGAAACCGCAAGCGACCTTGATGTGGATCTCATAATTATAGCTACACATGGGCGTACCGGCATGGAGCATATCCTATTTGGAAGTACTGCAGAGAAAGTTGTTAGAAAAGCTCCCTGCCCTGTTCTTACAATTAGAGAACCGATAAAGGGTTTTAATTTTAAGGAACACTTACGGAAGGACTAATTTTTAGTTTTTCCTGTCAATCACAAAATCAACAAGTGCCTCTAACGCAAGCTTGCTTTGTGAATCTGGAAGTTTATTAAGAGCTTCTTTTGCATATTGTGAGTAGGTTCTTGCTTTGCTTATCGCGTAATCAATTCCATTATTGTTTCGAACAAACTCAATTACCTTGTCTACTTCAGGTTTGTCTTTTCCATTCTTAATAATTTTTCTTATTTCAGTAGCTTTAATGTTTGAAACCTGATTTAGTGAATAAATTAAGGGAAGTGTAATCTTCTTCTCTTTTATATCTCCGCCGGCTCTCTTTCCCGTCACAGATAACTTGCCGTCATAATCTAATATGTCATCACGTATCTGAAAAGATATTCCTAAATTCTTTCCAAAATCACTCATGGCTGAAATATAGGCTTTGTCAGAAGATGCGCTCATTGCTCCAATAGTGCAACAGGTTTCAATTAAAGAAGCTGTTTTATCCGATATTACCTTAAAATATGTTTCCTCATCTATATCCAGCTTTCGTGTCTTTTGTATTTGAAGCAGCTCACCTTCAGACATTCGTTTTACAGTATTGGTTATCACTTCTAAAAAATCATAATCCTTCCCTTCCATAGCTATAAGTAATCCCTTTGATAAGAGATAATCCCCCATCAGTACAGCAACTTTATTTTTGAAAACTTTATTTATGGACCAAAGTCCTCTTCTCTTATCTGCGTTATCAACAACATCATCGTGAACTAAGGTAGCAGTATGTAAAAGCTCTACGAGGACTGCACCACGATAGCTTCGTTCGTTTATACCTCCACAGACTTTTGCTGAAAGCAATACGAGCAATGGTCTTATCTTTTTTCCTTTTTGCCGGATTATGTATCGGGTTACTAGATCAACAAGTCCTACTTTCGATTTTAGAGATTCCCTAAAAAACTGATTGAAGGTTTCCAGTTCATTCTTTATAGGTTTGCTTATTTCGGAAAGATGGCTTTTCCCGAAGGATTGCATTCGCATAATCAACTTTTCTTATAAGATATTTTTGAAATAAATATACTTATTTCGTATAAGAGAACCAATGGAACTGCCAGTATAACCTGAGAAACCGGATCAGCACCTGGTGTTAAAATAGCTGCAAGTACCAGGATGATAACAATTGCATGCCTTCTGTATTTACGCATAAATGTTGGAGTTAAGATTCCAAGTTTTGAAAGGAAAAATGAAACCATTGGCAGTTCAAATACAACTCCTGCTGCCAACATAACACTAATTATTATAGACATATATTCATCAATTGCAAATTCATTAGCTATTTCTGTAGTTCCAAACTGAGTTGCAAATTTCATGGCCAATGGAAGCATAACAAAGTATGCAAATGCAATTCCTGCAAGAAAACAAAAAGTTGAAAAGAAGACAATCCAGATAATATATTTTCTTTCCTGCTTTTTTAGAGCTGGTGCAATGAATTTCCACAATTGGTAAAAAATATTAGGAAGGCTTGCAACAATACCAATAATTATTGCAACCTGAACATATAGGAAAAGTTGTCCAAAAGGTCTTAGGTTCTGAAGTGAAGCATTGGCATCTCTGGCTGGTTTTAATAACACAATTTCAACTAAGGGATCAATAAAAATCCATGCAATAATTGTAAAAACTAAAATACCTATAAGAGAATATATTATCCGCCAGCGAAGTTCTTCAATATGATCAAGAAAGGACATTTCAACATCACTGCCCTCCTCTGCATCCCCATTATTCAGGATTGTTTCATCAACTGCCAAATTCTTTAACTCACCGCTAAATTAATTCTTTGTAAAGAGGAAACCCGGAACATAATTGCTTAACATCTTGCATCAGGCTTTCGAGCTTAGAGTCATCATCAGCATTTTGAACAGCAGAATTAATTATTTCAGCAATCTTCCTCATTTCATTTTCTTTCATTCCACGAGTTGTTACTGCGGGTGTTCCGATTCTAATTCCACTTGTAACGAAAGGGCTCTTGGTATCAAATGGAACCATATTTTTATTCACGGTAATCCCGGCTTTTTCAAGTGCATTTTCAGCCTTCTTACCGGAAATATTTTTGTTTGTTAAATCAATCAGCATTAGATGATTGTCTGTTCCTCCTGAAACAACATCAAAACCAAACTTCATTAATGAATCTGCCATTGCCTGTGCATTCTTAATCACTTGTTGTGCGTAGATTTTAAAATTGTCATTAAGGACTTCCGCAAATGCAACTGCTTTTGCCATAATTACGTGCATCAGTGGTCCACCCTGAATTCCAGGCATGACAGCGCTGTCATAAAGTTCCGACATCATTTTTACTCTATCACCTTTAGGAGTTTTTAATCCGAAAGGATTTTCTCTATCCTTGCCCATTAAAATAATTCCACCTCTTGGTCCGCGAAGTGTTTTGTGAGTAGTTGATGTAACTACATCACAATACGGAAGTGGATTGTCCAGAAGTCCTTTTGCAATCAATCCTGCAGGATGAGCCATATCGCACATCAGAAAAGCATTGTTGGCATCTGCAATTTCTCTTAATTTCTTGTAATCCCATTCTCTTGAGTATGCACTGGCTCCAGCAATAATTACTTTTGGTTTTTCTTTTTTTGCTAAATCTTCAATTAAATTGTAATCGAGCAATCTGGTATCTTTATTTAGCTCATAGCCTACAGCCTGATAAAGCTTACCCGAAAAATTTACAGGGGACCCGTGAGTTAGATGACCTCCGTGAGCCAAACTTAGTCCGATAAACTTATCACCCGGCTGCATAAGAGTCATCAGAACTGCCATATTGGCCTGTGAGCCACTGTGCGGCTGCACGTTTGCATATTCTGCATTAAATATTTTCTTCAGTCTTTCACGTGCTAAATCTTCTGCCATATCAACGAACTCGCAACCTCCGTAATATCGTTTACCTGGATAACCTTCAGCATATTTATTGGTAAGCGGAGAACCAGCAGCTTCTAAAACAGCCGGGCTTACAAAATTCTCTGATGCTATTAGCTCAAGCTTATTTTGCTGTCTTATTATCTCTTGCTGGAGAATTTGATAAACTTCTGAATCACTTTTAAGATAGGAATACATAGCTGATTTTCTTTTTGTTTTTAATAATCAAATTTAACAAAAAAAGGTTCCCTGTTAAACAGAGAACCTTCTTTTTGACTTAAAATCTAAAATTTACGGGACCGTTACACTTTTGCCAATCCAGGTAAAACAATCTCCTGTAATTGGAATAACGTCTCCAGATTTGTATTTATTGAAGAACCAATCTTCCTGCGTTGGTATGGAGCTGGATAGCGCCCCTATTCTATCACGTGCCTGTGCAAGAGATTGGTCAATGCTTACTGCCCTTCTATACGTCTCCTGAGCAAGGAGATATACTAATTTGGTTTTGAAGTCAAATGTGCAATCTCTAGCAGCTTGTTCATATAGTAATCCTACTGAGAATATAGCCATTCCCCAACCACCTGCCTTATCGCTGGCTATTTCAAAATACTGACGTGCTTTACTTAGCTTACCTTGCTCTTTATAAATCAAACCAAGGTTAAAATAGAAATCTTTGTTATTTGGATCTAACTGCAGAAGCTTTTGATACGCAGCCTCAGCATCTTGCAGACGTCCAACTTTGTTATAGCCTGTTGCTAATTGATTCCAGTAATTTATTGTCTCAGGAGATTTTTGTGTCAAAAATTCCAGTGGTTCAATTGCTCTTTCATAATCCTGAGCCCTGATACATTCAGACGCATATGTCCAGGCTTTCTCGAGATTATCTTTATCAAGTTCCCAATTTTTCTTACGGATATCCAACAGTTGTCCAACATCATCAACAAGAGTCGATAGAATTCTTGGCCATTCCGGATTATCAGGTTCTCTAACAGCAAGCCTCGTGTAAATATCGATAGCTTTTAATTTGTAATCATTTTCATCATTCATATTAGCAATATAAATCTGTCCAAATCTGTTGTAATAATATGAGTCCATATCAGGATTATATTCTGCAGCTTTTTGGTATTCAGCAATACTAGTCGCAGGATCAAGATTTAACCAGGTCTCCATTACAAAAGCTTTCCTGACCTGAAAATAAGCCATTGCATCCGGGTAATATTGAATAGCCATATTATAGAAATTTAAAACAGAATCTTCGATTGCCTGGATTTCTTCAGGAACAACATCTGAGGAATCGTGAAGATACCATAGACAATCTTCCATTTTGTAATATATCCATTTTGCAAACTTTGCTTTATCACACTCCAATACTTGCCAGCCGTAAGGAAGAGCACTTGCAAAATCCTTATTTTTATGATATTCTGAAAATAAGCTGTAAAGTTTAAGGGTTTCTAATGAATCACAAGGACCTTCAACCCTAATTTTGTTTGCGGCAAATGCTGGTATTGAAATTACCATTGCAAATAATACAACCATCATTTTTATTTTGTTTTTCATTATTCTACCCTTTATGATTTTTATTTTTCATAACGAATAAACCAGGTATCACTTAAGCTGATACCCATATTAATTTTAATAAATTGTTCTTCAAGTAAATTATCTTCTATCGTACCTCTAACCGAATATTCAAATCCGAAGTCTATAGTATTTTCATCACTAAGAGGAAGTGCAAAACCTCCAAAAACCGAATATTGCTTTAACTCATTCCCTTTAAGTTTGTATTGTGACATTTCATAACTTAAACCTACACGAAACATAATTTGTTCCCAAAAACTAATTCCAGGCACCCGCTGAGGTCTGTATTCAAACCCTAAGCTAAGTTTATGTACATCGTTTAGATTTAGTTGATTTATTCCGCTCAGTTTCAAATCAGTCCAGGGCTGATAAAAATAATCAAGTGCAATATTATAGACATTAACAAATGCAATGTGCAAACCTGCATTCAATCGCATCGGAACTTCCATTTTGGTGTTTCCGAAGCCTATCGAATCTACAATAGAGGAAGAGCGATTTACAAAACTTGTATCTGTATCCAATTTACCTACAAGATTGGCGCTTAAGCCCAATCTAAAATTAGAAATCGGCTCAGAATTTAACAAACCTGACATATCTGGAGTAATGATGCCAATAGTTGTACCAAAACCTGTAGGGCCGTAAGCTAATTCGTATTCAGCAGGAAAGTAAGTATTATTTTCAAAATCGACATTGGAAGTGTATTTAATGTTGCCAAAATAGTACTCTAGTGTAGCACCCAGAATAAAATTGATGGGAAGTCTATAAGTACCACCAATAAATATCTTTGAAAGTCCACCTTTACCTTGATAAGTTGATGTATAATTGCCGGTAGTAGTATCTGCAACTTTTTCCTGTACCTGATAGTTAACGCGAGTAAAAGGAACGATGCCCATAGCAACCCCAATTCCATTGTCTTTACTCACAGGAAAAGCAAAAGTAAATCCTTTAAATATCCCATCACCAAAGTATTTTGATTGATTCTGATTTGACAATCTGAGCTCATTATACCCAAAACTGAATTCAATTCTTGTCCGGTTTAAATTGGACCATGATGCTGGATTGAGTAATTCAACATAATCGCTATTGATAATTGCTGAACCGGCATGTCCCATTGAAAGTGTTCTGGCTGAGTAACTATAGATTACATCACCCAAACCATATCTCGCATAAGGTGAAGTGTTTTGAGATATTGAAAAATTTGAAACTAAAATAAAAATAGCAAAACAATATTTCAGAATTGTACTAATCATTAATTCTTTTGTTGTGTGTATGTGATCCGAAGTCTGGGTCGTTCGGAAATTACTGAATAGTCACTCCCTCTTAACACGAAAAGATCCAAACCTAAAATCGGATTTCCTGCTTCTATTAATATTCCAAAATTCTCATCCCTGCTAACCCAATTCCGAACAAATGACGTAATATCACCTGAATATTGATTATTAGCAGAAAGTAAGCTAACTGGATTTCCTTCTATGAGAGTAGAATCTGTACTCTTAAGATAAAATATTCTAAGACTATTATTAAAACTTGAACCCTTAACTGAATTAATGGAATCAGATGTTATAAAAATCTCGGCTTTGTTTATCACCAATCCCTGAGGAAGAACTCCTATATCAAAAGTGAGTTTTGAATTTATACTAACGCTGCTTTGAACACTCATAAATCCTGGTGATAAAGTAGGAAGTGGACCATCAACCAAACTAATGTCGGCAGAAATAAATCCACTGATAGTATCTATATAAACTCCTGGTTTTTCAATTACTACAGTTAATTTAGCAGCTTGTGATGATAGAGGAGTCAAAGCCTGGAATCCAACCACTTTACTCGATGACATAGTTGGTTGAAGATAAATCCCAAAATTGCTTTCAACAGTATTGTTGGCTGAGTTTTTCATCCAGCCAAGTGACAAATCTTCATCTATATGAAATGAATATGTGGAATCCGAAATCAAAAAATCTGAACTAACATCATTCATATCGTACTGAAGTTTTGAAAGACTATCAATTGTAAATGCTGTGGAAGACCAGAAAGAATTAACTTTATGGACAGTAAAATTCATCGTTCCCAAAGTATCAACATAGGTATAACGATTACGCAATTCTATCCAGGAATCCAAAACATTAATATTATCTGCATTAACATCGTTTTTTAAACTATCAGCAAGACCAAAAATAAATTTTATTAAAGAAGAAGCCTCTATATTCTGCTCAGCACTCTGATACCTTCCGATAAGTATCCAATCAGAGTTTCCTAATGGTATTACTCTCCTCTGAAAGGATGAATTTTGGTTAATAGTATCATTTACAGAATCATATGTTCTAACTAAAATATAATCACTCCCGATAAGTTCGATACCCAGTGAAGATGGTTCGTCGGAACATGATAAAAACAATAAAGATGCGGAAAGCAAAAATATTGGTAAGATATAATAAAATTTCAAAAAGTATCTCCGCTAAATATCAGCAAGAATTAAATTACAAGCACTTAATAAATTGTCGGCTACAAAGGTTGGGAAATTATTTTCCTTTTGCAAGATAGAAAAACTCTCCTCCCCTTTTCCGGTCCTAACAAGAATAGTCTTTATTCCTGCATTTTTACCACATTGAATGTCCGATACCGCATCACCAATGAAGTAAGATTTTTCTAAGTCTATATTGAATTCCTTAGCAGCTTCGAAAACTAATTTAGGCGATGGTTTTCTACAGTCACATTCTTCTTCAGTGCTATAATCAGGATGAGCATGACAATAATAGAATGCATCCACTTTAACTTTATATTCTGCTAAAAGACTATTTATTTTATCATTAACTGCATCGACTTCTTTATTAGTCATCATTCCTCGTGCAATACCAGATTGATTGGAAATAATGATTAGGAAAAATCCATATTTTTTTAATAAAGAGAGTGCCTCTCCGGTATCTGGAAATAATACAACTTTATTTGGATCACTAATGTAACCAGGATCTTCGTTTAAAGTCCCGTCCCGGTCGAGAAAGATGGCATGGTTGGACATTAACTTTCGTTAAGAATTGTCTTATAAAGATCAATATATTTTTTTGCAGAAGAATGCCAGCTAAAATCTTCTTTCATTCCGGCTCTAACAATCTTGTTCCAGGTGTCTTTATCCTTGTAGATTTTTAACGCACGTTTTATCTCACTGAAAAATTCATTTGCGTTATATTTTGTAAACATAAAACCTGTACCCTCTTTAGACTTGTCATTAAACTTTTTAACTGTGTCAGCAAGTCCTCCTGTCTCTCTCACAACAGGTATCGTTCCGTAATTCAAGCTATACATTTGATTTAATCCGCAAGGTTCATATTTAGATGGCATAAGAAGAATATCCGCACCGCCCTCAATAAGATGAGCCAGGTCATCGTTAAAGCCCAGATAACAGGCAAATTTATCACTGTGTTTCCTCGCCATTTGATCAAAGAATGTATGATATTTTTTTTCACCTGTTCCTAATACTATCATCTGAACATCCATCTTTAGTAAGTTTGGAAGAATTTTTTCAACCAGGTCTATTCCTTTGGAATCATATAAACGAGAAATTAATCCGATGATAGGAGTATCTTCATTGAATTCAAATCCGAATTTTTCTGCAAGTGCCTGTTTGTTAACTACTTTCTGTTCAACATTTTTGATCGTATATTTTTTTGGCAGATGCTTATCTTTTTCAGGATTCCAGACTTTAGTATCAATTCCGTTTATTATTCCATACAAATCGTCTTTTCTTTTAGATAATATATCATTTAATCCACTGCCTATTACTTTATCCGTTCTGATTTCATTAGCATAAGTTTCACTAACTGTATTAATAGCATCGGCAAAAAGTAATCCGCTTTTCATAAAGTTTAATTTACCTTTATGAACAATTCCCTTTAGTGAATTTAAATTATCTGGCAACCCGGTTTTCTTAAAAGATGACTTTGGAAATTCACCCTGGTAGGCAAGATTATGAATTGTAAATAAAGTTTTAAACTTATCGAAATTTTCTTCATCCTTGTATACTGTTT
>Ga0209536_100010018_pt1 | contig 14018 bp, 11 predicted proteins | sample DeeMarSeWOR28_12_FD_187461 | JGI IMG/M metagenome (GOLD analysis project Ga0209536, IMG submission 187461) | Marine sediment microbial communities from White Oak River estuary, North Carolina - WOR-2-8_12 (SPAdes) (version 2) | ecosystem: Environmental > Aquatic > Marine > Intertidal zone >...
GGGACCAGTGGCGGTGACCTGAACTTTGAGGATTTAAGAGGCAGTTTCTTCCAAGCGTGCTATACATTCTGCTATAGGTTCTGAGGCGTAAACCCTCAAAGTTCAGGTCACTGCGGGATTCAGTGGAATCCTTTTTGAAATATCGTCTTGAGGGAACAGCCCATACCTCATCTTTTCATTAATCAGCGAATATATGATACAGGGCACTAGAAACTCAAAAACCGGACGGGTTCGAAAAAGCTCCAAATGTAAGGCTTGCTGCATTTTTAGGAATGAGGCGTACATACAAGTACGCCGCAATGAGGGAAAATGCAGCGTAACATAGCTCATCGGCTCTACTCAGGACGATGAGCCTCTCGAACAGCAGTTGGAGTTTTTTCGAAGCCGTCACCCTTAGAGACCGTCGGGTTGATACCCCTCAGGATCAAAGTAGGTCATGGCCTCACCCACCGTGAACAGAGAACCGCAAATCAGTATCATATCTTCAGGCCGGGCCATTTCCCTGGCCCTGTCAATGGCCTGTGATAACAGGGGCGCAATCTCCCCGGATTTTTTCACGAATGATGCCTCCTGCATCAGCCTTTCAGGACTCGCGGATCGAAAATACTTTGCCCTGGTAAAGATCACATCATCCGCGATGGGCAAGATCTCTCGCATCATCTTTCCGATATCTTTGTCGTCCATCACTCCAATGACCAGGATCAAACGCTGGTAGGAGAATTCCTCCCTGACCGAACGGGCGAGTTCCCTGGCAGCTCGCGGATTATGGGCGCCATCGAGCATGATCAGGGGTTGTTTTGACACAATCTGCATCCTTCCGGGCCAGAAAGTCTCCTTTACTCCGTCCACGATATGAGGAGTGGCGATTTCGTATCCTTTCTCCTCGAGGAGTTCGATCACAGCCAAAGACAGCGCAGCATTCCGTTTCTGGAACTTCCCGCCGAGCCCAAGCTCCAGTCCTTTGAAGTTCCGATGAAACCCGTAGTAGTTGAATCCTGAATCATTGGAACGATAGCGAATATCCTTCCCCACCCGCCAGAAGGGGGCCCCTTTTTCCTTACATAGGGACTGAAAGAGCTTGATCACTGAAGGTTGGGTAGCCGCAGTGACCATATCGACACCCTTCTTGATAATTCCTCCCTTTTCTCCCGCGATATCCGACAGACGAGAACCGAGAAAAAATTGATGCTCGAGTGAGATGTTTGTGATCACCGAGACGCGAGGTCTGATCACATTGGTGGCATCCAACCGCCCACCCATCCCGACCTCCATGATGGCTATATCCACCTCTTCTTGCGCGAAGTAGATGAGGGCCATGGCCGTAACCACCTCGAAGAACGTGGGGGGATCTTTCGGGGGCATGATGTTGATCAGCTCTTCTGTCAGGGCTGCGGCCCTTTCGGGCGCCATTTCCCGGCCGTTGATTCGAAACCTCTCCGTGAACCTCACCAGGTGGGGAGAAGAATAGAACCCCACCTTCAGGCCCGACTTCATAAGGATGGTCTCCACCATGGCGGCCACCGACCCCTTGCCGTTGCTTCCCGCGATATGGACATAGTTCTGTCCGTGATGTGGGTTCTCAAACGCCTCGAGAAGGTTGGATGTCTTATTGAGGCCAAACTTGATACCATATTTCTGAAGGCCGAAGAGATATTCAATGGCCTCTTCATATGAGATTCTGTGCTTTTTCATAATTAGGTATCACTCTACCCGTAACATTGAGGCCTTTCCTGACAGGTCAAAGGTTCCGGGTTCACCTTACACCGCACACCGTAGACCGTATACCATAAACCTTACACCTAGACTTTTTCCAGACTCGTATACCCAAGGTGAAGCAGTTTTCGGCCCCAGTCCCTGAAGAGCACTTCCACCTTTTCATCGTCAACGAGTTTGGAGATCACTCCCCGGCCAAAAGCCGGGTGGGCAACCCTGTCTCCAGGTCGAAGTTCTGAGGGATGCGTTTGGGCTGTTCGATAGACGGCGGGCTCCGGCGCAGCCCGATGAACTTTGGGGATTCTTTGGGAAGTCACGGTTGATCCGTAATCGATGACATCATTCGGGAGATCCCGCACAAAAGAGGAGAGACCGCTCCTGTAGCCCGCATCCCCCCATTGCCAGGCGGGCCGGGACTCTCCACTGGGGTAGCAGATCAATATGCGATCCTTGGCCCTGGTGGCAGCCACGTACATGAGACGCCGCTCCTCTTCGATCCCTTCCTGGTTTGAGTAGGCCTTTGCAGAAGGGAAATACCCCTCCATGGCCCAGATGATGAAAACCACAGACCACTCAAGGCCTTTTGCCGAATGTACTGTGGACAGAGTCAAGGTCTCCCCTCTCTCTTTGAGGTCTATGTCAGCAGAACTGGTGGGAGGCTCCAGGATCAGATCGTCCACAAAAGTCCGCAATCTCTTATAGCGCTCCGCCATGAGGATCAGTTGATCCAGATCCTTCTTTCGTTTGGGAAAATCATCAAACTTCTCTTTGAGGATGGGCTCATAATACTGAATGGCGGACTCTACCGCCTGTCGCGGACTCACACCTTTTCCCGACATTTGGGTCAGGGCTTTGGAAAGGGCCTTCAAACCTTTGTCCTTTCCTTTTGCCCCTGACCAATTGGAGATATCCCAATCTAAGGACTTGCTGGATTGTAGCCATTCCACAATGGATTGACTCTTCATCTGTCCGACACCCTTTACAAGCCTGAGAATCCGTCCCCAACTCACCGTGTCATTTCTGTTCATAATCACCCGGAGATGGGCCAGGACATCCTTGATGTGAGCGGACTCCATGAACTTAAAGCCGCCGTATTTGACATAGGGGATCCCTTGTCGAGTAAGTTCCATCTCCAGTTCAAAGGAGTGATGGGCCGCCCGAAACAGAACGGCAAAGTCTTTGATGGATCGACCTTCTTTCATCTGCTCTTTTACGAATCGACATATGAACAGAGCCTGTTCCGGTTCAGACCGGGTGTCAACGGCCTTGGGAATTTCACCATCGCTGCGTTCAGTGAACAGACACTTGGTGTACTTCTCCTGAGCCTGGGCCATCAGGGCATTGGTGAATTCAAGGATGGGCTGGGTCGATCTGTAGTTTTCTTCGAGCTTGATCACCTTGGTTTTAGGAAACAGGACAGGGAAATCAAACATGTTTTTGTAGTTGGCTCCGCGAAAAGAATAGATGGACTGGGAGTCGTCACCCACAACCATGATATTATGATGCCCAAAAGCGAGCCACTTGACGATTTCGGCCTGAATGGCATTGGTGTCCTGATATTCATCCACCATGACATATTGGTACTGTTCATTGAGTTGGCGGCGAATTTCTTCGTTCTGGGAGAGAAGCTGCCTGAAGAGGATGATCAGATCATCATAGTCCATCAGATGATTTGTCTTCTTGTGCTCCACATAAGATTCTGAGAGTCTTTTCACATGCGGCACATATTCCAGAAACTGGGCGTACTCCTCGCTCACAAGGGCCTCGATGGATTGCTGAAGGTTGGCTGACTTGCTCAGAATATTGGCAAGCGTGCCCCGCCTTGGAAACCTGATGGAACCCTTGTCGATCTGAGTCTCTTTCACCAGGGACTGAATCACTTCTTCCATATCTGCTCGATCCAGGACCGTAAAAGAAGTGTGAAAGCCTAAGAGCGAGGCATTTTGCCTGAGTACGCGGTGAGCAAGAGAGTGGAAAGTCCCGCCAGAAACTCGAGTGCACCTCTCATCCGCCAGTCCCGCAGCCCGCTCCAGCATCTCACCGGCTGCCTTCCTTGTGAATGTAAGGAGAAGGATGGACTCCGGCGGGACACCCGTTTCTACGAGACGAGCCACTCTGTAAATCAATGTCCTGGTTTTCCCGCTCCCTGCCCCGGCAATAACCAGTACGGGGCCGTCCAGGGTCATGACCGCCTTCAGTTGTGCGGGATTAAGAACGTCTTCATAATTTATGTGATTCGACAAAATAATTGAGCATCTCTCCCTTCATTTTTCCTTGATGAGACGGTGCAACTCTTTCTTCCGGGACCACCGCCTAAACCTACCCACCATGCCGCTTGCGGCCGCGCGATCAAGGACCTCCCCTTTCATCTCAAGCCCTTCCTTGGTATTCAGGGCGGCCTTTAGGCAAGCCGTCCTTTCAGAGCACTGAAAGCACTCAGGGGGAGATTCTCTCAAACCACTCTCCCCAACAGGAAAGACAATTCCCAAAACACCAAAACATTCTTTCTTATCTGAATCCATGGGTTTGATTCGTTTCAGATGCTCAAATTTAGAGCTCGGTAACACTCCTGTTTGTACACGTTATGGAGCATGCTTAGGAGGCTGTCCGAGAATAGCAATTTTTTCCAAAATCTAGGAATGTATGAAAAAATTACCACAGGCATATAGTTGATATTCCGAGGATGATTTTTTTGGACATGACGAAGAGTTTGGAGAAAAGGGCATTCTCGGATAGTCTCCTAGTCTTGGTCGTGCTTATACACCATTAGAGAATATATGAAAAGACCATTCTAGGGCCTCGATGCATCCCATTGACAACAAATCCCTTCTCGCCTATGATCGCGCTCTACTAAGGAAAGACCTAATAGATTGTGCCTGGTGAGGTTGACGACCGATTGAACATGGAGATTGTCAGACATATCGCTTCCGTTCCCCTGTTTGAGGGGCTGTCCGAGGAACAGCAGAAAGAGCTGGCCATGATTGTAACAGACCAGGTTTTCAAACGTGGCCAGAGCATATTCTCTGAAGGGGACGAGGGGACAGGCTTCTACGTTGTCATCACGGGGAAAGTGAAGATATTCAAACTCTCTTTTGAAGGCAAGGAACAGATCCTTCACCTCTTCGGCCCGGGAGAGCCGTTTGCCGAAGTAGCCGTCTTCACAGGCCAACACTTTCCAGCCAATGCCGAGGCCCTAGAGGAGAGTCGGGTCTTCTTTTTTCCAAGGGAATCCTTTGTGGATTTGATCAAGAAGAATACCTCCATCGCCCTGAGCATGCTGGCGGTCTTGTCCTTGAGGCTCCGCCGGTTTACTCACCTTATTGATGATCTTTCCCTCAAAGAGGTCCCCGGCCGTCTCAGTGCCTATCTCATCTATTTGAGCGAACAGGAGAAGGGGGCCATTGACCTGGAATTGACCATAACCAAGAGCCAGCTGGCCAGTCTTCTGGGAACCATCCCCGAAACCCTCTCTCGAATTTTCAACAAGATGAGCAAACAGGGGTATATTGAGTTGGAGGGCCCTCGAATCAGAATAATCGATCGGGAGGGACTTGAGGAGTTGGCTGAAACCGGTGGGCGACTCTGACTTGACCCTGCTTAACCCAAACGTTGCATAAAAAACATGACAAGGGTGTTTAGAAACCAATAATAACAAGGCGTTTGGGTTAATGTTTCCGCATCATATGAGTCACGGCCTCTTCCAAACCATCCAGCGTCAGTTCAAACATGGGGAAGATTTCTCGGATGGCGTTGATCGTGCTGGTATAGGGCCATTCAACCGCCATCTTAGGATTGATCCAGAGGGCGTATGGGAAGGTGTCGGCAATGAATTGAAGCCTCTGGTAGCTGGGCTTTCCTGATCGCTCCTCGATATGGATGGACCCGTCCGTTGCCATCAGCTCATAGGGCGCCATACTCGCATCGCCCACAACAATGAACCGGGTATCAGGATCAAGCCTTACCAGATCGTCCACTGCAAAGGGCTTGCGTATCCGTCTGGGGTCTTCCCATAGATAATCGTAGATGGTGTTGTGAAAAAAGAAGGTCTTGAGATCCTTGAACTGGGCCCTGGCATAGTTGAAAAGGACCTGGACCATTTCAATGTATGGATCCATAGACCACCCGCCGTTGTCGATGGCCAGGATAACCTTCAGTCTGTCCTTGAGGCTCCGGTCAAATACGATCTCTATTTCTCCCGCGTTCTTCATGGTCTGATAGATCGTCTTGTCGATATTGACCTGTTCCTTGGGACCCACTGGAATCATGTTCCGCAATCTCTTCAGGGCTTCACCGATCTGCGCCTGAGTCAGCGGTCCCTCTTGGGAGTAGTCCTTATATCTCCGGTCCATGGCCACCTTGACTGCTGATTTGTTCCTGGAGACACCTCCCACCCGCATGCCGCCCGGATGGTACCCGGAATGCCCCACCGGCGACGTGCCGTGGGTGCCGATCCATTTGCCACCGCCATGATGTTGTTCGGTCTGTTCTTTGAGCCGTTCAAGAAAATAGTCGAGAAGTTCTTCCGGACTTAGTTTGGAAAGTTCATCCTTGTCCTTTCCAAGGGCTTCTGCCATTCCGCCCGGATCTCTCAGCCATTCGTCCAGCATGGCGCGAGCCATGTCATTGAGGGCGAATTCATCCGGTTCCTTGAGCTCGGCCCCTTCAAAGGTGTGAGCAAAGACCTGATCATAGAGGTCAAAATATCTTTCACTCTTGACTAGGATGGAGCGGGCAGCCGTGTAGAAATCATCCAGCGAGTTGATGAGTCCAAGGCTGAGGGCCTTCTGAAGCCGAAGAAAGGAGGTGGGGGAGACGGGGATACCTACCCTCTTCAATGTGTAAAAGAAATCAATGAACATATGTGTGGTCTCATACTCTGAAGCGGCCTACACCACTCTGGGCAGCCTCATAATCGGCGCTCTTCTTGAAGAGGACGCCAAGGTAGGGGACTTCTCCTTTGATTAGATCTTTGACTCTAAAGTCAGGATCCGACCTGAGTGCCCTGACCCAGTTGATCAATTCCCGGGTGGCGGGTTTCTTCTCGATATTTCTGAATTCCCTGAGACGATAGAAGCATCTCACCGTACTGTCCAGAAGATCTTTGCTGATGTCCGTGAAGTGAACCTGTATGATCTTCCGCATCATGTCGGCGTCGGGAAACGCGATGTGGTGGAAGTTGCAGCGACCCAGAAAAGGATCGGACAGGTCCTTTTTCGCATTTGAGGTAATAATGATAACTGGTCTGTTCTTTGCCTTTATGGTCTTGTCGATCTCAATAATGTCAAACTCCATCTGGTCCAACACATCCAGCATATCGTCCTGGAAATCGGTGTCGGCCTTGTCGATCTCGTCGATGAGCAGAACGACCCGTTCATTCGAGACAAAGGATTGCCCGATCTTTCCCATCTTGATGTATTCCTCGATATTACTCACGTCTCTTGAGGAATCCCCAAACCGGCTGTCATTGAGACGGGTCAGCGTATCATATTGATAAAGGGCCTCCACCAGCTTCATACTAGATTTTACATTCAGAACGATCAATCTCATGTCCAGAGCTTCAGCAATGGCGTGTGCCAATTGGGTCTTTCCTGTGCCCGGCTCTCCCTTGAGCAGAAGGGGCATCTCTAAGGCCATGGAAACATTAACAATTTCTGCCAGCTCTTCATCCAGCACATACTGAGAGGCACCCGCAAATTTCTTCATATTTGAACCATCATCCATTATTTCGACTCCTTAACGTAGAAAATTCCCCCTAACTGAGAAAGGAGGTGTTTTTTGGGCCACAATTTGAAAAATTAACCACTCTTTTCTTCGATTCAATATAGTTGGCAAAAAAGTGCGTGTCAAATGACCTTCACCTGCCTATCACAGAGAAAATCCCCACCATAGGCAGGGGCCTTCCCCTGCCTTTCACACAAACATTTGCGACCATAGGCAGGGGCCTTCCCCTGCCTTTCAAACAAACACTTGCGACCATAGGCAGGGGCGTTTCTCTGAATAACTTGCGTTCACGACAGAAACGCTTCAGCTTCCCCTATATGCTTCGGAACCTTTGAGTTTTAGCACCGTTTTTGGACAAGAGTGATTTTTTGTTATATTATGATTAATAACATGAGTTTAGACATCGAATAACCCTTAAAGGATGCTTGGCGTCCGAAGACATTCGACAGGATTGTAATGACTGAAAAACCGACTTACGAAGAGTTGGAACAAAGAGTCAGAGACCTGGAAAAGAGAATTCTTGAGTTTGAGGTATTGGATAGAACTCTGGCCGAAAGCGAAGCGAGATGTAAGGGAATCGTTGAACACACAGTCAACGGAGTCGCCGTGTATAGAGCTGTGAAGAATGGCGAAGATTTCATATTCGTGGATTTTAATAAGGCCGCTGAAAAGATAGAAAACATCAAGAGAAAAGATGTCATTGGAAAGAGCGTACTGGAAGTGTTTCCCGGCGTTAGAGAATTTGGCATTCTTGACGTCTTCAAAAGAGTCTGGAACACGGGAGTCTCTGAACACTTTCCCCTCTCCATTTATAAAGACGAGAGAATAGCTGGATGGAGAGACAATTTTATCTACAAACTTCCTTCCGGAGAAGTCGTGGCCGTTTACAGTGATGAAACCGAGCGAAAGAAATCGGAGACGGCGCTGCAAGAAGCACATGAAAAACTGTATGATTTCAGTCAAGAACTGGAGAAGAAAGTTCAGCAAAGAACCAAAGAGTTGGAAGACAAGAGTAGAGAATTGATTGAGGCCGAAAGACTTGCCGCACTAGGCAAAATGGCAAATAGAGTAGCACATGATTTGCGAAACCCATTGACCGTGATCGGTGGTTTTGTTCGAAGACTTCAGGACAGACTTCCGGATGATGATCCCAGCAGGGAGTATCTTGACATCGTCTTCTCGGAGGTCAAGGTCTTGGAGAGCAAGGTCGCCGAGATTATTAAGATTGAGGATAGCGAAGGAAGCGATACGGCAGGATGATATGCTGGAGGCCTATCATTTGAAAACGACCGCGATAAACGTGAGTTGACGATGTCATCTGATTCGAAAGCATCTGAGCCCTCAGAAGATATGAAGCCCTCGTATCCTAAGACGCGCCGACGGTTCTCCAGGATACTGATGGCAACGATTATCTCATTGGTCACAATTTCGGTTGTGGTCGTTCTCTCAGTACTGAATCATTATCTTAGCAAGAGAGTCGAGGACGAATTTCGAAAAGAGATAAGGGCTCAAAAAGGCCAGATCGAGATTTTGATCCGAAACCGCCTATCCGAAGTTAAGAAAATCTTGGAGGATTTCAGTTCTGACAACACGATTCGAGTCACCATGATGCTCGATGCAAAATCAAAACTCATCGAGTATATTCTTCAATCCTGCCCCTCTGGCCAGGGGATTTACTACTTCATACAGCAGAAAGGGTTCCAACCGATTTTTCCCGACCACTATGAAGGGCTCTCAAAAGAAACTGTTCATGGCGTTTTTTACACACGGCCGTACGGCGACGTCGTACGGGAAGGAAACAGAAACCGTCTGAGCTGGTTGTTTTCACGCCCTATCATGGGCACCGAAGGAGATCTGGGTACGGCTGCCGTCTTCTATGACATGACAGAAGACAAAAAGCTTCACCAGGCGATTCGATTGGCCATTGAAGGAGATTTGGTTCTTTTTCATTCAGGAGCCCTTGTCTCACTAACAACCGGTGCCAACATCCCGTTGACCTCCGAACAGATGGAGACTATTGCTGAAAACAGTCAACTCTTCACTCTTGTGGAAGACTTCGCCCTTTTCAGTATCGCGGGCAGCCGACACCTCTACGCCATCTCTTCTTCAGAGGATTTGAGAACGGAAAGAAGATGGGTGACTCTGTTGATGGGGCTGTTTTCAGTTCTCGTGATCGCTGTTTCCATGTTGATTTCAGGATTCATCGCCGGAAGAATGGTCCGTCCATTGAAGGAGATGACCCGGAAGGCCATTCAGATATCCAAAGGGGATGACGGTCACCTGACCTTTGAGAAAGGGGCCACCTATTGGGAATTCGATCAGATGTCTCAGGCATTTAACACCATGCTTTCCCACTTGAAAGAGGCTGAAGAGCGGTCTCGTTATAAGGAGTTACTGGAAAACGTTGATGATGCCGTCTATATTTTTGATAGAAACGGGGCGATCCTTGAGGCCAATACTGCCGCATATACATCTCTTGGCCTCTCCCGGGAAGCTTTTCTCAGTATGCGGCTGGACTCGATTGTCCCGAGAAAGGAAGCCCAGTCCATCATTGAGCAATCTCTCGCTACCAAAAAGGCTCAACCAGAGAAGCTGACGGTCGAAACCCTTCACCAAAGAAAAGACGGGACCTCCATCCCTGTTGAGATTCATTCCCATCCTATCATCTACATGGGACAGCAGGTCATTCTGAATGTTGCCCGCGATATCACCGAGCGGATTGAAGCGGAAAAGGCTTTGAGAGCGAGCGAAGAGAGGTACCGATCGGTCGTTGAGAATTCGAATGACGGCATATTGATATTGGATTCCCATCTTCTGATACTCTATGCCAACAGTGTCATGGCGAATATCCTGGACTACAAGCCTGTTGAACTTGAAGGGAAGAATTTCCACACCATCTTTCGCAGGGAGAGTACCCGTCAAACGAAGAAAATCATCAGTGAGAATGGGCATGATAAGGGTAAAATATCATCACGGGACCATTACCAAGTCGTCCGGAAATCGGGTGAAACAAGGACTGTGAGGATCGGCACATATCAATTCGCCGATTCCAGTGGAGAGATCAAATCTGTCATCCAGGTCACGGACATCACTGATCAGCTCAAAATTGAAGAAGAGAAGAAACTGCTTGAGGCCCAATTGAACCATGCTCAAAAGATGGAAGCAATGGGAACCATGGCCGGATGTATTGCCCACGATTTCAATAACCTTCTCATGAACATTCGAGGGCGTCTCGAAATCATGCGGTTGAAAAGTGAACCTGATTCTCCCGCCAATGCCCACATGGACGCCATGGACAAGACAGTTGACGATGCTACAAGATTAACCAAACAGCTCCTGGGATTCGCCCGAAAGGGTAAAGAGGAAATCACACCGATTGATGTCAATACCGTCGTTGAAGAAAGCACCCGGATGTTTATCAGTGCCCGAAAGGAAATCAATCTCCGCCTCGAATTCAGTGAACAGATACGGACTGTAAACGCGGATCGAGGGCAACTGGAACAGGTTCTGGTCACCCTCTACGTAAATGCCTGGCAAGCCATGTCCAATGGTGGGGATCTTACGGTTTATACCGAAAATGTATACCTGGATGATTCTTTCTGTAAGCCGTTCGAAATCTCCGTCGGAGATTATGTGAACATTCGGGTATCCGACAGCGGAACTGGAATGAGCCGGGAAACCATGGACAAGATCTTCGACCCATTCTTTACCACCAAAGATTCGACAGAAGGTACCGGACTCGGATTAGCCTCTGCGTATGGTATCATTCGTAATCATGGTGGAATAATCATAGTGGAAAGCGAACTGGGGCGTGGGACGACCTTCAATATATACTTACCCGCATCTAGATCGGACACTGTTTCATAGGGTTTCTTCACTCTCTCAAACGTGGGAGATGATGATCACTGTGAGACGCCGAGGATGATTTCTATTCGACGGTTCTGCATTCTTCCTTCTTCGGTGTGGTTGGGTGCTATCGGGCGGTAGGAACCGTACCCCTTCAAGGAAAGCTTTTTCGGCTCCACTCCCCCTTCTGTTTGAAGCAATCTGATAACCGAAGCCGCCCTTGCTGCTGATAGTTCCCAATTGGATGGAAATCTCTCTCTGAGTTCACCGCCGAGGGGCACGTTGTCCGTATGGCCTTCCACCACAATCTGACGCATTGAACCTTTGTTCAGGGTTTCGCTGAGTGTAAGCAGTAATTGTCTCCCCTCTTCATTGACCTCCGAGCTTCCGGAATCGAACAAGATTTTGTCCACTAAAATGACTTTGATTTCCTCATCAGTATCCTCGATGGTGATATCCTGGGCAGCGATCTGATCCTTGAGACTGGATTCGATGGACTTTTTAGTATCGTCCAGGAGTTGGATCACCTGCTCCTGGAGGTTCACGACCGATTTGTGCTTATGAAGTTCTACCTTCAATTCTTGAGCCTGCTCGGATAACTTCGTCAAACTTGCTGAAAGGTGCTCATTGACTCTTTTCAAAGTGTCGAGCTCTGTTTGGAGATCCTCCAGGTCCTTTCGAAGAGCCATCTTTTCCCTGTCTGTCTCCCTTTGCCGGCTCTGTTCAAACTCCAATTGTTTTTCTACCTCTGTAAGCCTTTTCTCTGCCTCGATGAATCTCATTCCTGTGGCACATGCACCAAAAGAAAGGCAAACCAGGATAGTCAACAAAGATCCTGTGACTCTCTTAACCATAGTCCTACCTCCCCATACTTCAGTACACCAATCTCTTGAGAAATGAAAGATCATTCGTTTCGAATATCCAGCGGTTATGAATGTCATGGATTACAAAGCTTGCATAATTCCTTCATATTTGCTCAATCTGTGTTAAATTTATACTTTTATTGTTGGCTCATTTTCAGCCGTAGTTCGAAAGAATGTGGAATTATTTGCGGCTTATCGGAAATGATTTACATATATTCTTTGAACGGGTTTACTCATTCGAATCCTCACGCCCCCCTAATTTCAATAAAACTATTCGAAATCATTGCATATTTTTGTGTTCCAATGTCTGTATTCTGTTGGCATGAATCATGAAAGACTTGATTCTGTCCACGGAGAAAATATACTCCGTGATAAACGTGTGAGGAGATCCTGTTCGGACAACCCTAGCCTATGTCGATGCATTACAGATATTTCCCCCGGTTCAGATCGCTGAGCAGCCGATATGCACAATCGCTGACTAAAGAGGAGGAAAGACGGCGAAGTACCAGAAAGCCCTGTGCTATTCCTGTGGACTATGCAGTCGATGATCACCCTTTGAAAGGCCTGATACAGAACTTAAGTGGTGGGGGCGCGTTGCTCAGCGGTGGTGGTGGACACTTCCTCGTTGGACAGGAAATCTCCATGTCTTTTCTGTTGCCCCCGTCAGGCGAGCATGTCAAGAGTCAGGGCAGAATCGCCTGGAGTGCTAAGGAGTTTATCGGAATTCGATTCAAAGACATGGACGCAAAGACCTTTGATCGAGAGCTTGCTTCTCTATTGAGTGCTCACGAGATAGCGATAGGGTGGGACAAGGGGATCATAGGTGCCGTGGGAAAGGCGAGAAGGAAAAGAGTACGTTGGAAGCCCTCAGCAAGCTCTGACGTGTATGGCTACAGGCTCTATTGGGCCGTGGGCAGAGAGGTCAATTACGATTCACAATATGTGGAACTGGGCAACATAACCGACGTGACCCTGCCGGATGAGATCCCTTCACTTATTCAACGAATCGGTGACATACAACTGGGAGTCACCGCTATCAATCAAGCCGGCAACGAATCCGACATGACCGTCCTCAGTGCCTTCATCGATTTCAGGCTACCGGAAGCGCCAAAAGATCTGGAGATAGAGAACATCTGACGGGATCGATGGCAGAGCCCGTGTGAATCTTTCCAAAAAAAGGGCGCTCTTTGTCAGCGCCCTTTTGAATGTGAAACACTCATCTTTCTATGAAGAATCTCGATTAGGACTCCCGGCCCCACCGTTCAAATACAGGTTTCCTTGACTCACACCATCCACGCAGATCATCACCAAAGAACCACCTGTTGAATACATTCCACTCTTTCTCTGATTTTCTGACCAGGTGACCGATATACAACGCGCCAGCACCCAACATGACCATAAAGGTCGCCGCCAGTGCGATCAGAATTTCAGGGACGGCAACAATCAACAAGGCTATGAGGATCAATATGATCCCCGGAAGATAGTATCTTAGGTTTTCCACGGCAGTCACCTCCTTTTATCTCGCGTAGTGTTTCAGAGGCTCAAGATCTCTCATTCGAAGCTGACATTGAACCTCTGAACTCGTGACTCTTATGCGACCTCTTGGTATTCCGCATCAACCACATCGTCGTCATGGGATCCATGGGGGGCTTGCCCGCCTGCGGCGTCTCCGGCATATCCTCCACCCTGATTGGATCCTGCTTGTGAGGCCTGCTGGTACAAGGTCTCAGAGAGCCTGTGCGAGGCATGGGTCAACGTTTCGCTTAGCCGCCTGATCTCAGCGACATCCTCACCTTCCATCGCTCGCTTGAGATCATTGATCACATTTTCAATCTCAGACCTGGTCGCTGCGTTCACTCTCTCTCCAAGTTCTCT
>Ga0209536_100010020_pt1 | contig 14018 bp, 13 predicted proteins | sample DeeMarSeWOR28_12_FD_187461 | JGI IMG/M metagenome (GOLD analysis project Ga0209536, IMG submission 187461) | Marine sediment microbial communities from White Oak River estuary, North Carolina - WOR-2-8_12 (SPAdes) (version 2) | ecosystem: Environmental > Aquatic > Marine > Intertidal zone >...
ATTAGTTGGATCATAAAGAGCCCATTCAAAGATTTCTTCCTTTGAATGGCTCTTTTTACTTCAACAGCTTAAATGCATGCCCCCAGGAATTTTCTCTGAAACCAGGGATGCACCACAGCATGCAGAGTGGTTCGATAGCCCTGGCGGCCTCAGCACTTCCCATATCCTCGGTTTCAAATCCGAAAAGATCGGTGATCTCTTTTACCTCCGATTTTGCCTGTGCATCATTTCCGCAAATGAACATAGTTGGTTTTATACCTCCTTCAAATGATGGATTTACCATCACAGCATTACCAATTGAGTTGAATGCCTTTACAAACCTGGCTTTTGGAAATGATTCCTGAAAATCCTCCATAAGTGAATGGTTCTGGTTAGTAAAAAACTTTAATACGCCATTTTGTGGAGGAGCATCTGCAATCGGATTTGTTGCATCAATAATAATTTTATTTTTAAGGTGAGCAGGACCAATCGTATGAAGTGCATCGCTGGCAATAAGCCCTTTTACCGCTAAAATGATTATTTCTCCATATGCCGCAGTATCAGAAAAATTTCCGGTTTGGATATCGCCACCTATTTCCTGTTTTAAAATGTTTTGCTTTTCTTTCGAACGCGAGCCAATCATGGTCGGATATCGGAAATTGAGAAATCCTTTTGCCAGTGTTTTACCAACCTGTCCTGAACCAATTATTCCTATCTTTTTCATACTTAATAGTACTTTTTTTCTTAACTCATTCTCGTGACAGGTTGTTTATCATCCCATCAAATATATAATAGTGGAATGGCAACATGATATACCAATATAACCTCCCCAAAACTCCCCTTGGCCGGAATGTGGCTTTTTGATGGAGAACGTTTTCATTATCAATTTTAAACTCCAGCCAGGCTTCTCCGGGAAGCTTCATTTCAGCAAACAATAACATACGCTTATTTTTGTAATCTGCCAGCAACACCCGCCAAAAATCCAGCGCATCACCAGGATTAATAGCATCCGGATTTGTCCTTCCTCTTCTTAAGCCGACACCACCCATAATCCTGTCAATAAATCCCCTTAATTTCCAAAGCCAGTTGGCATAATACCAGCCTGTATACCCGCCGATTGACCAGATGTTTTTCAAAACTTTCTTTGGATCTTTGACTTTCCTTTTTTTAATATCAGTAAAGCATCCATACAATGGCACCTGAATATATTTTGAAAGTGAGGTGTCCATTCGACCACTCACCAATGAATCTATCCAACTGGAAACCACTTCATTTTGCTGAATTCTTAGAAAGGCATTTTTAATTGCTGTATTAAAATCCAATAATTCAATCTCCAGCACTTTTGCCAGATCGTTTGGCTCACAAATGACAGGCACTTTCATGCTGTTCACAAGATTTATGGCCAGGTTATATGAAGTAGACGTGACAAAATATAGCCAATAAGATGACAACCTGGGTGTCATAAAGGGTAAAATGATGATCCATCTTTTCAAATTTCGTATCTCAGCAAATTTAATGATCATTTCCTTGTAGGTCAGAATATCAGGTCCGCCAATATCAAATCGCTTATTGTAAGTGTATTCATTGAAAAGTGATTTTGATAAAAATTGAATGACATTTCGTACGGCAATAGGTTGAGATTTAGTTGATAACCATTTGGGAGCAATCATGAATGGTAACTTTTCGACTAAATCACGAATAATCTCGAAAGATGCACTCCCTGACCCAAGAATAATTCCTGCATTTAACGCTGTAAACGTAAATTTTCCTCTGGATAAAATATTCTCCACCATTTTTCTGGAGCGCAAATGTTTGGAAAGGTTGGTTTCATTGACAATTCCCCCAAGATAAATGACATGTTTAACCTTCGTTTGTTCGATTCTTTCGCGGAAATTATATGCTGTAATCGATTCCAACTCATCGAAGTTTTGGGTGTTGGTCGACATGGAATGGATCAGGTAATAAGCTCCGTCGATATCTTCCGGGATGTTTACCAGCGTATCAAATTTTAGAAAATCTACCTCTATTACCTTGACCTTGTCGGCTAATTCTTCATCTACGGTCATCCGGTTTTTATCGCGAACACAACAGATTACTTCATGTCCCATATTCACGAGTATGGGCAACAAGCGTTTGCCGATATAGCCATTTGCTCCTGTGAGGAGTATTTTCATTTATATTTATTTACAGTAATATAAAATAAATATTGATCCAGTAGAAATTTTTCTTTTTGTTCAGTTAATATCTCCAACTAGTCAGGTCTGCACTTGTCGGTGCTGATTCATTAATCCGTTTTAATATTTTATCCAGGTACATGGTGTTATAACGCAGACGTGATATATAGTTTGGATGTTCATGATCACCATTCCAGCAATGCTCTGCACGGTCACCATAATCTACTTCACCATTATAATGCGGATTCTGAGTATTTTTCAAAAAATCTTCCATAAGATATACCGCATTATTCAGGTAATAATTGTCCATATCCCCGCAGTAAATATGGATTTTACCTTTCAGTTCCGGACCCAGGGTATCCCAATCCCTTTCAAGAATGTGGCGCAGATCATAATGTTCTTTCCAGTACGCTGCAACTGTATGATCAATATCTCCCGTATATTTATCCCACAACCGTTTAGGGTATCCATCTTCTCCCATAGGCGAATAAACAGCTTCCCAGATATCCCATTGTCCACCTGATCTCGTTTTTGTTCCCAGCACCAATTCCAGCCAGTTCATATCGCGCACGGTTGAATTGATCTGTCCAAGATAATCTCTATGTCCCGGGATCAATGTTTCCTTAAAATCACTGTCATAATAATAGGCGTTTTTATTCTCGTAAATATTGATCAGGCAATAGGCACGAAAATCAATCGGATCGGGGCAAGCCGCAAAACATCCGTTGTATTCATTTGGATAAAATACCTGTGCTGCCAGGGCCTCCCATCCACCAGTAGAGCCACCATAAAGAAATCTTGACCAGGGCGCTCCAATGCCCCTGAATTTTTCTTCAATATAAGGTATCAGTTCATAGGTGATCGCGTCTCCATAGGGGCCAAGGTTGGCGGAATTAACGGCATAAGAGTCGTCGTAATACGGATTTGCATGTTGTATTTCAATAACAATGTATCTCGGAAAATCATCGCTTATCCATGTCTCATAAAAATCATATGCCTCCTGTTGAACAATTTTATTGTACCCGTTTATTTTAAAACGTTCACTATAGTCTGGCTCCGGATCAGCATCGGGAGGTATTTCCCTGAACCCATCAAAGGTATATGGAAAATGTCCATGAAATATCATCAATGGATAATGCGCTTCAGGATGTTCATCAAAACCGTGAGGTAAAAGTACATTGGCGCCAAGATACATATCCCTTCCCCAGAACCTGGTGAGCAGATCACTTTTCATTTTCACGTGTTTAATATATTTGGTATCCTTTGGTAGCTCAATAGGAGGGATCTCCTGGTCCATCAGGATATGATAAGCCTTCCCGGATATCAAACTGATTTCAACAGGTTTGCTGAAATAATTACCTGGTTTTTTATTCCATTGCTGTCCTTCTCCCTTATCTGGCGGTAGTTTTACCGTATGACCAGTCGTTAGGTTGAATGTCTCATATCTGTTTAAAAGTGCCTGAATGTAATATTTGCCTTCAGGTATTTCGTCAGTTGATGTTTTGGGGAATCCAAATGCCGAGCCATCAATTTCTATTTCTTCTCCCGGTACCATCTGGTCAACATCTACACCATAAATGAGTTGGGTTTTCAGTCCATCATTGATTTGAAACCTGGGTTCAGATTGATTATCATTGGATATCATCAATAAAAGTCTTCCATCCTGGGCTAATTCACTTAACAAATCGGAAAATGAAATTTTAAAAATGTATTTTGATTTTTGTGGATTAGTGGCACATGCAATAGCTAAAAATAGCAATAGTGTTAGTCTCAAAATTTTCATCAACTACAAGTTACTTTCATCCAATATAGTGAATTGTTGAAAAAGTGGTAGCTTATAAAAAATAAAACCTGGGAACCATGACAAATTCCCAGGCTCTTGATTTGGTTTTATTTCAATTATAGTGCTGCAAACAGGATATTTTTAAAATCGATGTGCATATCTCTTCCAGGATGCAACTGAAGCCCGACAGGTCCTTTTTCAACGGCAGTATCGGAATCATAGGTTAACACTTGTTCTCCATTCAACCAAATGGTATATACACTACCAATAGCTTTCACTTTGATGGTATTCCAGTCATCCATTTTCAATAGTACCTTGATGCTTTTGGCCTCCACAGGATAACCTTTGCCTGGAATATATGGGGAACATGTCATATCCCGTTTCAGGGATCCCGATTCACCAATTTGAATTTGCTGAGATTCGGCACGAACAAAGATCCCTGAATCAACTGTCCCTTCTCCAAATTTAAAATCAAGCTGGATTATGAAATCCTGATATACCCCATTGGTCCAAAGGATAGATCCTTTTTTTTCAGGGCCGCTTTTAGCTGTTAATATTCCATTGCTTGCGGACCACCATATGTTTCCTTCTGGTGCTTTCCATCCATCCAGGTCTTTGCCATTGAATATTTTTTTGAGTTTCGGTTCCTTTTCTGAATTGGTAAAACCGGTGTTGAGTAAGATAGTTATGATTGCAGCAAAGGTAATAATGTGGTTAATTCTCATGATAAATCAATTTTGGGTTTTAAATAAATCATTTAAACGTATCTGATTTCATCAATTACAAATAATGTTTATGGCTAAAATATAAATAGGTTCAATTTACTCTTTCTTTCTTTGAACCCAAAAGCACAAATTTAGCTGTTGCAATCAGCAACCATACAACTCCAAAGCTAAATTGACGTGGATCACTCATGATGACACCCAGGGACAAAAAAGCAATCCCTAGCAATGAAAAAGGTAATGTGGTTTTGAAAAATTTCATACAACTATGTTATGGACCCTGACTAAATTTACTAAGAATTCTGAATATGTAAAAATATTGTTTACGTGATCATATTTATGGTATTACTTTAGATTGAATATCCAGTTCAAGAATAAAGCTAACCTGAATTAATATCCTTTTCTGGAAATGTAGACTAAATTTTTATGCGAATTTAGTTTTTAATTTCAACATGATAATGTTTCTCCGAATATTTTTCGATAAACAGAATATAAATAACGAAGAGTAAAAATTAGCGTCTGGGTAGGATGGAAAAAGGAATGATAAGTTGCTGCCACTTTGTTGATTAAGCATGCAACAACTTATCTATTAATACATTTACTTTTAATTTGACTTTTCAAATTGTTTGATCTCGTTTAGAAATGTGAGTGAGCTGTTCAGTGTTTTGCTTGCCGAATCGGGAGTAAGGGAAGAATCATCACTTAAGGATCTCCAGAATGCAGATTTGGTCTCCCTGCTGTTATACTTTTTTATCAACCAATAGCAAAATGGTATCCACACCACTGCTAAAAATAAATTTGGAATCATCCATTTTACTGGCAAAAGTAAAAGATCAATATGCAGGACAGTAAATATCATAAGAAACACATATGGGTAAGATCCATAGAAAAGGAATTTGTTATATCTTAGTTTCTGAATTTTTAACTTTTCAATTTTCTTCTGAATATTGAGTATTGGTTCCTGATAATTAATTGTAAAGATTAATCCCAGTTGATACATATTCCATATTAACGCGATATAGGTTAATACTCCCAAAATATAAGCAGGAATGGAAAGTGTAATATGTTGAAAATTATCAATAATGAAATATACCAGGAATTGAGCTACTAAAAATTGAACTATCAATGAAACAATCTTCCATAATGTAAAGGTCCTCATGGAGGATCTGGCTTTTTGCAGGTTCATTTCTGTGATCAGTTTTAAATTTAATTTCCAGCTTTGTTCCAGTTTTGTGTCGTATTTTTTCCAAAGATCTTGAAATTCTTTCGTTTCCATTTTTTTTAATTTTTAATTGTAATTTCTTATTCAAACCAGGTTTTCAGCCTTTTTTTAATCCGGTTGATCTTTGTGGCCACGTTTGTTTCCGAGATACCAAGTACTTCTGAAATTTCTCTATAATTGTAATTTTCCAGGTAAAGCAACATGAGGGCCTTATGCAATTTATCCAGGTTATTAATAAACCTGTGCAAAGATTCCAATTGTTGATCCAGATGACCGTTTGCAGAATTTTCATCCGAAATGTTGATCAATTCATCATTCATATCAACCTCGGTGGATTTTCTCCTTGTTGTTTTTCTGTAATGAGAAATCGCCACGTTCAGAGATATCCTGTATATCCAGGTAGAGAATCTGTAGTCCGGATTGTACTTGTGTTTCGATCTCCATAGTTGGATGATAATCTCCTGAACAATATCTTTACGGTCTTCAATATCTTCACAGTACGCGTTGCTAACCTTGAAAAGTATCTTTTCGTGTTGCTTTAAAATTTCAAGAAAGTTTGACTCGGTAAATCGCATTCATCAATCATTTACCTTATTATTCGCAGGTTGTCATTGAAAATCACACTTTAAATAAAAAAATATATTTTATTTTGTAGCTATATCCACTGCTATCGCTTCAAAAATATAAGTTTTCACCAGGTCTGTATCTATCTCTCTTGCATCAAAATAAGTTTTTGAATATACCTGTTTCCTGTTTCCTTTCTCCAGGTACCCGATTTCATCACGCATTAAGTATCCTTTCGGAAAGCCTAGTTGTACACCGTTCATTCTAACATTTCCCCAGGGTATGGAAGCGGGCCAAATAAAGCAAATACGCGAATGAAGATAATAATAGGGGACATTATAGGCTAGTTTCTCAATTGGATTTGGCAGGCATTCCAGAATGATGGCCCTTAGAATCTGGACGATTTGCAATTCATGCTTTGGTAAAAAGTTTAAAAAATCACTGATTGTGTCAAATCTTATGTGTTGGAATTGATTCATGTATTTCTGCTCGGTATTAATTCCTACCAAGTCCCGGCATAGGACAAGTCATTTCCGGATGTAAACTTTAAATATTGAAATTGAAGTCGAATGATCTGACGAAAATGAAAAATATCGTGGGCGAGCCAGTTAACGAGGAAATGTTCTGCAGTGAGGACGCCTAATTTTGGATGCTCGTAAGAATTCTTCCACAGTGGATTCTTTAGGGAATTTAACCACTTGCTTGAATTTCTCCTTTCATTTAAAAATTTATTTACCATGAGTTCATAATCTTGATCGATATATTTCCTATCCGTTACCCATCCGACCGGATTGATGGGTGGAGGATGTTGACCGGGGGTTTCCAGCGTGCATTTCACCCTGGCCCTGAAATCTTCACGTTCTTCATCGTACAAGTGGCAGATTATTTCCAGTAGACACCATTTTTGGGATTCAGGTTTCCACAGATACTCTGTCTTTGATTTATTATGGAGCAGGGTGATGAAAATCTCAACATTATCTGAGAGGTTATCGATTATCTTCTTATGATCCATAGTTAAAGTTCGATATCTGGCAGTTATTGTAATGAAGAAAGATAAAGTTAGTTATTTATAGTCATTGACAACTAATTTTTTATGGATTTGACTTAAAAAATAAAACCCGGACTGGGTGCCCGGGATTTATCATAATCCTTAAAATAGGATCCTAGTTGTATGGAGGATACGCCCTTTATGATCATTTTTATAAAAGGTAACCCTCCCCAACAATTTTTTTCAAAATTTAACCGATCCTATACTAAAACTTTCTGTTTGCCATTCAATTTTTTCTCTTTGTGGTACCTGAGTGAATAAACCGATTTATATTTTTTAGGATTTTTATAGAAGGCATTCAATTCTCTTCTCGTATTGCCATCAATGAAAGGCATTAATGGTTGCTCCAAATGAAATAATTTTCCAATTGAATTTTTGATTTTCTCATCCCAATCCTGATAGTAATTATCAAAATCCTCAGGAGTGACTTTCATCCTGCAATTTTTTTCCCCACAAACCAGCGTCATTTCTTCCTCCAAATTGAAAACACCATATTCATCAGTAATTTGCTCTCCCTTTTTTATATCTCGGATGGCAATCTCAAATCCATAACCTGTACTTATGGTATTACAATTGCAACAGTGATTGACGTATTTGGCAAAATCCCAGCTAATGATGCGATTGCCATGTTCGTCGATATAGGAGTACTTATCAATAACCTCCTTCATTTCTGTCGTATGTAGTAAAAATTCGGTTGGAGTGATTACTACCTCCAGGCTGTCTTTTACATACACAATTGTTCCCTCTGGAATATCATCTGTGGCAAATACACCATAACCTACCTGGTCATTAATGTATTTCAGTTCTGTTTTTGGATGTATCATCGTTACTTGTTAATTCTTTTTTTGGTCATAAATGTTAAAATGATTTTAGTATTCTTTCAAATGCTTATGGGAAATAATAAGCATCATTGAGAGAATAAATGTGTTAGAATGATTTTGATTATGTCAACGCTCGGAATACGAATTCCGAATCTTCCGCCAGGAATGGAGAAGGGTCTTTTCGCATCCCGCGAAATCCCTTCGGGTTCTATTTCAGACTGCATTTTGTTTTAACAAAAAACATGCAAAAGTTATACTTCATTTTAAATAATACAAGGTTTTTTTGTGATTTGTTTGATAAATATAAATCAGAATATTATCTCATATAATTCGAATATTAAAATATATAAATCTGTATCATTATATAAAATAAGAATATAATTATGTTTTGAAAATTCTATTAATTGGTGGGATGAAATAACTATATTCGCGGGATTTTTAAACGATGAATTTTTATTCAGATGAACAGTGGCTCGACTGGGTTGAGCGGCTTTCACAGGATGATTATGTGATCATAGATAAATTTGTTCCTGACGATCTTTATCATAAAATCAGGTCATTTTTCCAGCAACATTTATTGAAAAATGATTTTTCAAAAGCTGGTATAGGGGCATTATCAGAATATCAAATAAAAAATTCGATTCGTGGTGATTTTGTTTATTGGTTGGATAAAAAGAGGGATACCGAGCTAGCGAATTTTTTTCAATTGGTTGATCATATCATCCAAAAGATAAACGAGCTGTGTTATTTGAGTTTATCCGGATTCGAGTTTCATCTGGCACATTATCCGGCTGGTTCTTTTTATAAAAAACACGTAGATCAGTTTCGAAACCGAAACAATCGAATGATAACGATTATCATTTACCTGAATGATCACTGGCTACCTGGGGACGGTGGAGAGCTGAAAATATTTAAAGATTCCGGCAAGGAAATACTTATCGAACCTGTGGGTGGCAGATGTATCCTTTTCAGAAGTGCAACGCTTGAACATGAGGTTCTTATCACCAATAAAAACAGGTTGAGTCTTACGGGTTGGCTCTTGTATCAACCATCATCAGTGGGATATCTATTAGGGTAAAAATGTATAAAACTATTTTATCTTTTCCCTGACTCTTTGTACCTCTTTCGCGCTAATTGCTGATGAATTATTATTAAAATTTTGGCGAATATATGTAAGGACCTGGGCAATATCTACATCACTCAGAAAGTCATGCTGTGGCATTATATTGCTATATGTTCGATTATTTACCACAATTTCACCTTCCAATCCTTTCAGCACAATTTCAATTAGTCGCTCTTTGTCTCCATTTACGTATTCCGTATTGGAAAGAGGAGGAAATCGGGCCCTGTCTCCCTTACCGTCAGGTTGATGACAGGTGGCACAATAGGTATTGTATATCCTGGCCGCTGGAGAATCATTGAATTGGAGATTGTCCCTGGTAGGATCCGGAGTTTTAATATGAGGCAATTGTTCCCTTGCTTTCATTTTTGCCAGATTATGAGCTCCAAATGTATTTTTGTCGCCGGTAAATATCACTTTCCAGATAGCTCCTTTTTCAGTATCACTTATATACAAAGCACCATCAGGCCCAACTGAGAGACCCATTGGCCTGAAGATTGACTCACTTACTGTCCTTATGGTATCCACTCGAGCAAAACCATCGGCAAAAACTTCCAGGGGACCTGAAATTTCTCCATCCGTGAATGGAACGAAACCAATGAAATACCCTGCTTGCGGATAGGGTGCCCGGTTTGTAGAACCATGAAATGCAATAAAGGCCCCTTGCCTGTAATGTTCCGGAAATTGATCGCCATGATAAAACAGGAGATCATTTGGTGCCCAGTGTCCTGGAAAACCAAGAATTGGATCTTCGCAATCCTCGCATCTGCCAACGATTTCTCCATCACCTCCATATTCCGGAGCGAGTACTTTTTTACCTGCCATCTGATCGTAAAAGCAATATGGCCATCCATAGTCTGCTCCTTCAGTGACTCGTAAAAACTCCTCTGAAGGAAGTAGAGCGCTCTCCCAGGGAGAAAATTTATCCGGAAAAAGACGTAATAAATCATCCCGTCCATGCATAACGGTATATAGGTTTTTGTCAGAGGGATTCCAATCCAGCGCAACTACGCTACGTATACCCGTGGCAAATCGTATTCCATCCTTTTGAAATTGATTCAGCTTGTTTGCATCAAATCGCCAAATACCTCCAAAATGTTCTAGCTGTGGGCAAGGATCCTGCCCGGGTGCCTGAGGAGTTCTTTTTGGCTCCTGGCAGGCATTGGAAGGTGCTCCGAATGGTACGTAAATATACCCCTGATCATCAAAAGCCAGGGGCTTACCAATGTGCTCGCGAGATTTTTGTTCGAAATCTTCATCGACAACAATTTCCATTTCCGGGTCCGGAAGCATTTGTCCTTTGATAAGTTTTTGGCGATAAACCGTTGTTTGAGAGCTGTAGTAGATATATCCATCATGAATACGCATGCCAGTGCCGTAACTACCATGGACTGGATATTTACCAAAATAAATGACGCTGTCAGCAGTTCCATCCCCATTTGTATCTCTAAGCACGGCGTTTCCGCCAAGCTCATGCGGGTGGCGCAATTTCACATAAATGTCTCCATTTTCATTTACGGCAATATGCCTGGCTTCACCTTTTAGCTGATTGACTACTGGAATGGCTATAAATCCATCGGGAAGGAATAATCCGCCATCTTTCTCTGATGCGAGGTCGGGAATTGTCTCATCCCCATCCTGCTGCGATGTACATCCGGAAATGAAGGTTATAAATAGTAAAATAACACCTATATAACTTAAAGTATCTGGTATAATGAAACTTTTTTTCATGAAGGTTGATAATCGGATTCACTTTATAAATTAAAATCAAGCAATATTCATTTGGCCAATTTATATAATTCTATGGGATATTATCTACATTAATTTTTATAAAATTGGCTTTTCTGCTAGCAATTCTCTTAAGTTCTTTTAAAGAGATTGTATGAGAGAATTAAAAGGTGTATGGGGAAACTACATTACAGAAACTACTTAAGCTAAAAACTGGAAATGCTAATTATTAAAGAAATTTCTGGCAAAAGGATTATTTGTTTACCAAGATCAAAATGTTTAGTTAATTTTAATCATGAATATATAACCAGAATCTTTTTTGCAACTACTATTCATATCGCTTCCATTTTAATATTAAAAAAGTTGCTTTGGATTATTTAATAATATTCTTAGATTCGGCATAATCCACCAATTATGAAACGACGGGATTTTATTAAATATGGAGCCAGTTCGCTCTTTGCGACACCGTTAATTCTTAACGGGTATCCAAAATTATATGCTGATAATCATGCTTCACGCATTGTTAGCGTGTTTGATCAGTTTGCAACAAAACTCCAGGTACAGGAGGGAAAAACATCGAATTATGATGGTGTAATTGTTGATAAAATACTTTCCTGGGACATGACAAATTTACGCATTGCCCGAATGGTCGATACGGCAGTCATGAAAATCACAAATACTTCAAGTGTTGGAAAAGCCTGGGAATCCCTGTTTCCTTCAGGCCATCCAAATATGAATACCAAGATTGGAATAAAACTCAATTTTTCTTATGGAGATTGGAAAGGGGATGAAGAAAATGACTGGTCGAAAATCTATTGTCCATTTGGCCCTAAGGCAGCTGTAACAAATGCTATCATAGCTGGCCTGTGCCAGATGATGGATGGCACATTCCCTATCGAAAATATTACCCTGGTGGAAAGAATGTATTCCGTTGGTTTACGCAAGTATTATCCATTGATCCAGGGATATCGGCCTGTGAATGAAAATGAACAGGGATTATTTAAAGACAATACTCCCGGGACCTTTGGCGCTCATTGGATATATGCCACAAATCCATTGGAATTGCCACCAGAAGCACCTTCATTTATAGCCGCCCCTGATTTTCCTGAACAATATCAGGCTCCCCAGCGCATTTATGCTGCCATTTATAAAAATGATTTTCTGATTAATTATGCTATCGGCAAAGACCATCGGGCTGCGGGGATCACAGGGGTTATGAAAAATAATTATGGTTGTACTGATAATCCTTTTGGTACACATGGATCAACTGAATGGCGAACGGATAATAGCCCATATGCTGGTACACGACTATGTGTGCCTGTTTTTTATAAAAATGTAAATCAACATGCTCCTTATATTCTGAATATACTCGATACGCTCGCCGGAGTATACCAGGGTGGTCCATTGTCCGGTAAAGTATTTCATGCAAATACCATTGCGGTCAGTAAAGATCCGGTAGCTTTAGATGCCTATTTGCTAAACATGATAAATAATGCCAGAAAGCAGCGAGGATTATCAGAATTACGAACAAATGAGGGCAGAACACCAGATCGCCACCCAAATGCTTCATTTTTACGAATTGCTTCCGAAAACCATGAATTGGGTAGTTTATCTCAGGATAACATACAATCATTTGATTTATCATCCGGTTCATTGGAATATACAGTGCCAACGCTCCAAAATAGTCAATCGCTGCTTAGCGAGGTAAGAAAAACAAGTAACTCCTATCAGGTACAGGTTTTACTTGATCATTCCAAACGAACACATACTATTGAATCCAGGATTGAAAATATGAGAGGGAAAGTTATAAGATCTTATCCAACTTTATCAACAATATCTTCGCAAACTACACTGGAATGGGACCATAGAAATGATGATAATACAATTGCTAAAGAGGGTGTGTATATCTGGTATATTACTGTGGATGGAATTTTACATAATTGTACGATAAATGATTTTTATTCAGTTTAGATTCAAAAAAACTCTATGAAAAAATACTATTTACATTTTGCTACTTTTTTTATCATGAGCTATTTAGGTATTGGTAATTTGGCGAACGCCCAGGAATATGATATGATCATTAGTGGTGCTCATCTTATTGATCCAAAAAATGACATTGATAGAATTATGGATATTGCGGTTTCCGATGGGAAAATAGCAAAAGTGGCACCGCAAATCTCAGATAATGCTTCTTCTATTATCAATGCAAAAGGATTATATATAACTCCGGGCATCATTGATATTCATGTTCATGTGTTCGCAGGCACAGAACCTGATTCCTATATCGGAAATAGCTTTACCAGTCTGCCGCCAGATGGATTCACGTTCAGGGCTGGAGTAACAACAGTGGTGGATGCTGGCAGTTGTGGCTGGAGGGATTTCAGAATATTTAAGGAGCAAACAATTGATCAATCAAAAACTAGAGTGCTTGCTTTTTTAAACATTGTAGGGTCCAGCATGAAGGGAGGTGCTATCGAGCAGAATCTGAATGATATGGATGCAAAATTGACCGCAATGGTAGCCAGGAAATATGCTGATCATATTGTTGGGATAAAGCTTGCACATTACAGTGGACCCGAATGGGATCCTACGGAAAGGGCAGTTGAAGCAGGAAATTTGGTGGAAAAACCAGTAATGATTGATTTTGGAGGCAATCAACCACCGCTCTCCCTGGAAAACCTTTTCATGGAAAAACTCAGACCAGGAGACATTTTTACGCATTGCTATGCCCATGTAAATGGCCGGGTACCGGTCGTCGATGATAATGGTAAATTGCAGGATTTTGTACTGAAAGCACAACAGCGTGGGATAATATTTGATGTTGGTCATGGGGGAGGTAGTTTTCGTTTTGATCAGG
>Ga0209536_100010021_pt1 | contig 14017 bp, 12 predicted proteins | sample DeeMarSeWOR28_12_FD_187461 | JGI IMG/M metagenome (GOLD analysis project Ga0209536, IMG submission 187461) | Marine sediment microbial communities from White Oak River estuary, North Carolina - WOR-2-8_12 (SPAdes) (version 2) | ecosystem: Environmental > Aquatic > Marine > Intertidal zone >...
GGGTGAAGGTGGCGGTCGAACAGTTGAGCATGTCATCCGTAACTCACCCTACACCATAAGCATCGCTGTCCGCTTCGGCGGACGGGGCGCCGGCCGGATGACACCGGTTGCCCCGACCCGGTGAAGCGGAGTCCCGCGAGACGGGACGATATGTCTCACAACAGGAGGAGGAATGGCAGAAATCTCCACCACCACGAACGAGAAGCGGCAGGCGGGAAACGGCTCGACTGCACAGCTCTCGATCATCGACCGGGAGTATACCGAGTCGGAATACCGGGATATGATGAAGCTCTACGAGGGCTCGCTGGGGAAGATCAGCGAGGGGGAGATCGTCAAGGGGCGGATCGTCGCCATCGGCGAGAACGACGTCTCGGTGGACATCGGCTTCAAATCCGAGGGTGTCGTCTCTCTGGGGGAATTCACAAAACCGGACGAGCTGAAGCTCGGGGAGGAGATCGAAGTCTTCCTCGAGAGCGTCGAGAACAAAGATGGGCAACTGGTTCTCTCGCGCAAGCGGGCAGACTTTATGCGCGTCTGGGAACGGGTGACCAAAGCCTTTGAGACGGGCGAGGTCATCCAGGGCCGCTGCGTTCGCCGCATCAAAGGCGGCATTGTGGTGGATCTGTTGGGGATTGACGCGTTCCTTCCCGGCTCGCAGATCGATGTGCGGCCCGTGCGGGATTTCGACGCCTTCATCGGGCGCACGCTCGATTTCCGCGTCGTCAAGATCAACCAGCCCTCTGAAAACGTCGTCGTCAGCCACAAGGTGCTGGTCGAAGAGGAGATGTCCGGCCAGCGCAAGGCCATCCTGGAGAGCCTCGAGAAGGGTCAAATCCTCGAGGGCAGCGTCAAGGCGATTACCGACTTCGGAGTGTTCGTGGACCTGGGCGGCGTCGACGGCCTGGTCCACATCACCGACCTCTCCTGGGGGCGCATCAATCACCCCTCGGAAATCGTCAAGCTGGATCAGACGATCAACATCGTCGTGCTTGACTTCGACCAGGAGAAGAAGCGCATTTCCCTCGGCTACAAGCAGCTCCAGCCGCATCCCTGGGAAAACATTGAAAGCAGGTACCCCGTCGGTACCAAGGTCAACGGCAAGGTCGTCTCGCTGGCCGACTACGGGGCGTTCGTCGAGATCGAAAAGGGCATCGAGGGCCTCATCCACATCTCGGAGATGAGCTGGACCCAGCACATCAAGCATCCGTCCCAGGTCGTCTCCATGGGGCAGATGATCGACGCGATCATCCTGAGCCTCGACAAGGACGCCAAGAAGCTCTCGCTGGGCATCAAGCAGCTGGAGCCCGATCCGTGGCTGACGCTGCTCCAGAAGTACCCGGTCGGCACCCGTCACACGGGGATGGTGCGCAATCTGACCAACTTCGGCGTCTTCGTAGAGCTGGAGCCCGGCGTGGACGGCCTAGTGCACATCTCGGATCTCTCCTGGACCAAGAAGGTGCGCCACCCCGGCGAGATCGTCAAGAAGGGCGACCAGCTCGAGGTGATCGTCCTAAACGTGGACGTGGACCAGCGGCGTATCTCGCTGGGGCACAAACAGGTCACCGACAACCCCTGGGACCGGTTCGGCGAGGATTACAAGGTCGGGACCGAGGTCGAGGGCAATATCGTCCGCATCATCGAGAAAGGCGTCATTGTAGAGCTCCCGCCGGGTGTGGACGGGTTCGTGCCGGCCTCACAGCTCGGCCAGCCTCCGGTCCGAAACATTGCCGAGCGCTTCAAGGTCGGGGAGCCGTTGAACCTGACGGTGGTGGAATTTGACAAGGACTCGAAGAAGATCGTCCTCTCTGCAGTCGAATACCTGAAGGGGAAGGAGTCCAAGATCGTCGAGGAGTACGCCTCGGCACACAAGATGCCGCCGAACACACTCGGCGATTCGGCCTCGATCAGCGGGCAGACGCCCGGCGGGGACACGTCGATTCCACAGGAGAACTGATCCCGCCTCAGGCCGGGATCGCATACAGAGCCCCCTGGCGACATGGGGGCTCTTTTTATATGACCATACCCCGAATCGCCCTTCACACGCTCGGCTGCAAATTGAATGCCGCCGAGACCGCGACGATCGGACGCCAGTTCCTCGATCGAGGCTACCGTCTCGTTGAGTTCGGCACGGCGGCCGAGGTCTGTCTGATCAACACCTGCACGGTGACCGAACGGGCGGACAGGGAGTGCCGACAGATCATCCGGCGCGCCCGCCGGACTGCTCCCGGCGCGTTCGTGATCGTCACCGGGTGCTACGCACAGCTCGCGCCTGAGGAGATTGCCTCGATCGACGGGGTCGATGCCGTGCTGGGCTCACGCGAGAAGTTCGCCATCTTCGACCACCTGGATCCATCCGTTCGTCCGGCCGTGCCCAGGGTCTGCGCGTCGGAGCTCGAGGGCGTGACGGAGTTCGGACCGGCCTACGCCGTGCATGAGATCGGTCGCACGCGGGGCTATTTGAAGGTCCAGGACGGGTGCGACTACCTGTGCAGTTTCTGCACCATTCCGCGGGCGCGCGGGGGGAGCCGCAGTCAGGCGCTGGAGGAGTGTGTGGGCCAGGCCCGCACGATGATTGCAGCAGGGTCAAAAGAGATCGTCCTGACGGGCGTGAACCTTGGGGATTACCGGGGTAAGACGGGGGAGCGCCTGGTGGATCTGCTGCGCGCGCTCGTCGACATTGCCGGCCTCGAACGCCTCCGCATCAGTTCGATCGAGCCCAATCTCCTCTCCGACGAGATCATCAATCTGGTCGCCTCTGACCCTAGAATCTGCCGGCATCTCCACATCCCGCTCCAGAGCGGGAGCGAGAGCGTCTTGAGGCGAATGCGCCGCCGGTACACCGTCGGCGACTATCGCCAGCTGCAGGAACGCCTGGTTGCCAGGATCCCGGACTGCGGGATCGGTGTCGATGTGATTGTGGGTTTTCCCGGCGAGACCGACGAGGAATTCGACGAGACCTACCGGCTCCTGCACGAGCTGCCGGTGAGCTACCTGTATGTCTTCACCTATTCCGAACGCGCGCACACGGCTGCGGCGGCCGCGGGCCGCGCGGTGCCCCCGCAGGTGGGCCGCAAACGCAATGCCATGCTGAGGATGCTGAGCCAGAAGAAGCGGCACGCGTTCTACCGCGCGCACCTCGGGAAGGAGCGAACCGCGCTGACCGAAAGCACTACGGACGGGACACTCCGCCTGGGGTTGACCGACAACTACATCCGCGTGGGGATTCCGGGGGTGGAGGAGAACACCCTCCTCCGTATCCGCATCACCGACGTCGGGGAGGACCGCTGCCGCGCCGAAGCGGTGGGGGAGGCAACATGAGGATTGTGCAGGTGGAACCGGACACCATCGCTGCCGATCTCGGATTGCAGGAGGGGGACGAGCTTCTGGAGATAAACGGGCGGAAGATCCTGGACAGCATTGATCTCCGCTTCCACGAGACCGAACCACGCGTCGAGCTCAAAGTGAGCCGCGGGGGTGAGGTCACGATCTACGAGATCGAAAAGGGAGACGGGGAGGCTATGGGCATCGAACTGGAAGAGATGCGGGTGCTCGCCTGCGGGAACGACTGCATCTTCTGCTTCGTGGATCAGAATCCCGCCGGCTTGCGCCCGGGGCTGTACTTCCGTGACGGGGACTACCGGCTGTCGTTCATGTACGGCAACTACACCACGATGACCAACGCGGGGCCCGCCATTCTCCGCCGCATCATCGACCAGCGCCTCTCTCCCCAGTACATCTCGGTGCATGTGACCGATTACGAAGTGCGGCGCCGGCTGATGGGACTGAAGAAGGATGACCGGATCCTGGAGAAGATTCGCCTCCTGCACGATCACGGCATCGATATGCATACGCAGATCGTTCTCTGCCCAGGGATCAACGACGGCGAGGTGCTCAAAAAGACGGTGTTCGATCTCTATCAGTTCCGCCGGCATATCATCTCTCTTGCCATTGTCCCGGTCGGGTTGACCGATCATCGGTTCGGGCTCACCGAGCTCAGCCGGGTGGATGCGCCGTACGCGGTTGCATTACTTGAGCGCGTCGGGCCCTGGCACCGGCAGTTTCGGCGAGAGATCGGACGGGGATTTGTCTACCCTTCCGACGAGTTCTTCCTGGTCGCCGGTCACAGGATTCCGCCGGCCCCCTACTATGACGGGTTCCAGCAGATCGAGAATGGGGTGGGGATGGTCAGGAGCCTTCTCACAGAATTTCGCCGCCAGGGCCGCGGATTCCCCCGGAGCCTTCCCCGGCCCCGCGCGCTCACTCTTGCCACCGGGGAACTGGCCGCTGACACTCTTCGATGCGAGCTCCTCCCCCGCCTGCGCCGCATCGAAGGGCTCTCGGTCGAGATCCGAGTCGTGCCGAACCTCCTCTTCGGCCGGAGCGTCACGGTTGCTGGACTTCTCAGCGGCAAATGTCTATATTCGTCGTTGAAGGAGACCGGCTGTGGCAATCTGCTCCTTCTCCCCCCGGACATCCTGAATGCTGACGGTCGCTTCCTGGACGATTCCACCGTCGAGGAGCTCCAGCGCAAGCTCGGTGTTGCCGTCCAGGTGTTCGACGGGCGCTGGTCTTCGGTCTTTTCCGCACTCACGAAAGGGTCGCACGATCGCCTCTCTGCTACAGGTCGAGTTCAAAGAGCCGAGACATCCTCTTCAGTAACGGAGCCATGATGGCGATCAGAATCCTTTGTGCCGCACTCCTGCTGGCGATTCCCACGCTGGGCCGATCCCAGGACTGGCAACCGCTGACCCGGGCTGAACAACGGCTTGATCTCTTCGGCCTGCACGGCTCGCCGGCAGGCCAGGATGAACCCGAGATCTTCCCCTCGGAGACCGAGGGCAAGAAGTCCCCTGCACTTGCCGCGGTCTTCTCGCTGCTCCTGCCTGGAATGGGGGAGCTCTACGCTGGGGGTTTCAGCAGCGGGAAGTACTTTCTGATTGCCGACGGTGCCCTGTGGCTGACCTACGCCGGGGTGGAGCTGTACGGGAACGCGCTCAGGGACGATTCGCGTGCCTATGCGGTCTCCGCTGCGGGGATCGATCCGACGGGCAAGGACGACCAGTTCTACGTCGATATCGGGAATTTCCTTACACTCCAGGAGTACAACGAGAAGCAGTTGCGCGACCGGGAACCCGACCGGCTCTACGATGCCACGGCGGGCTATGCCTGGAGCTGGACCAGTGATGCGGCCCGGGCGGACTACCGCGATCAGCGCATCTCGAGCGAGGAGGCCTACAATGCGCGCAAGTTCATCGTCGCCGGCTTGATCATCAACCGGGTTGCCAGTGCCATCAACGCCGCGCGTTCGGCAATCGCTCATAACTCCGCGCTGGAACAAGCGCTCGGGCGGCTGGAGCTCTCGGCATCGGTGCTCGGAGACCTCAATGCCCCGCACGGAGTCGAACTCTCGCTCCGTATGGGCCTGTAAGAGCCGCATGCGTACCCTCAAGCTCACGATAGAATACGACGGGACCGATTTTGTCGGCTGGCAGTCGCAGGCCGATGGGCGAACGGTCCAGGACGAAATCACCAAGGTGCTGGAGCAGGTGCTTCAGCGACCAACGACGCTCCTCGGGGCCGGAAGGACCGACTCCGGAGTGCATGCCAGGGGCCAGGTGGCGAGCCTTCGCACCGAATCCCAGCTGGGGACCGGGTCCCTCTTGAGCGCCCTCAACGGGCTCCTTCCGGACGATATCGTCATCCGCTCGGTCGAGGAAGTCCCGGCCGAGTTCCACGCGCGCTTCAGCGCCCGGGAACGTGTCTACCGCTACACGATTTCGCTGGTTCCCGCCGCCCTTGGACGACGCTATCACTGGTATGTGAAATACGATCTGCACCTGGAGTCGATGAGCCAGGTCGCCTCCGTGGTCAACGGGACGCACGACTTCGAGGCGTTCTCCCGCTTCGATCCTGAAGCAGAACATTACCTCTGCACCATCCACTCCTCAGCCTGGACCCAGTCGCAGGAGAGCTTGCAGTATGAGATCTGCGGCAATCGGTTCGTCCACGGGATGGTGCGGGCCCTGGTGGGAACCATGGTGGACGTGGGCCGGGGCTATACCAGCGTTGAAGATTTTGCGGAGATCCTGGCCTCGCGCGACAGGCGGCGTGCCGGGATGGCCGCCCCGCCTCAGGGGCTCGTGCTGGAGGAAGTCCGCTACTGAAGAGCCCCGCCTGAGGGCGCAGCCTCGTGCCGTGAGTCAAGACAGGATAGGTGACCACCCGCGACCGATGAAGGAGTGCACTCGATGACCGGGGGGTTCTTCGGCAGATTGCTGGGACGAGGCCGGCGAGGGACGCTCCCCCGTGACATCGCCCGGCTCCGCCGGCACGTTGGCCCGCCGGAGGATCAGGATCCCGACTCCTACCCCGGTGCCGTCTATAAGAAGGGCGACGTCATCGGCAGGATCTACGAAGTCTATGGCGTCTTGGGCGTTGGGGGCTTCAGCGTTGTCTACCTTGCCCATTCCCGCGAGACCGACTCGGTTGTGGCACTCAAGACCCTGCGCGATGAATACCAGGAGGACCGGGATTCCCGCGAGCAGTTCCGAAAGGAAGCGACCCTCTGGGTGAACCTCAAGCGCCATCCCAACCTCGTCTCCGCGCATTTCATCGAAGAACTCTCCGGCCGCCTCTACATCGGAATGGAATATATTGAGCCCAACGACGAGGGTTTGAACTCGCTGGAAGGGTACCTCGAGCACCGGCCGCCCGATCTGATCCAGTCTCTGCGGTGGGCGATTCAGTTCTGTCACGGAATGGAGTCCGCCGGCACGCAGGGGATCCGGAGCCACCGCGACGTCAAGCCCGCGAACATTATGATTACGCGGGAGGGGCAGGTGAAGATCACCGACTTCGGGTTCGCCGACGTGATCGACCCCTCGCGCAAGCAGGCGGTCTTTGACGGGATGGCCCGCGCCCGGCGGGGTACGGAGCCCCGTTTTGGGTTCGGCACCCCGAGCTACATGCCGCCGGAGCAGTTTGTCAACCCCGCCAACTGTGATGCCAGGAGTGACATCTACAGCTTCGGCGTGGTGCTCTATCAGCTGGCCACGCGCGGCCGCCTCCCCTTTGCCCCGAAAGTGCGGCGCCGGCGCCCGGGCCGCAACCCGCCCAGCATCTGGAAGCAGATGCATCGGCTGCACACCGATGCCCCCCTTCCGCCCCTCCGCTCGCCGCTCTTCCCCATCCTCCGGCGATGTCTCCAGAAGGAACAGCGCGCGCGGTATCAGACCTTCAGCGATCTCCGGCACGACCTGGAACTCCTCCTGCTCAAGAACGGGGAGGAGCTCGAGGCTCCCAGCCGCTCCCGCAAGGCCGAGGCATGGGAGATCTACAATCGCGCATTCAGCCTGGCCCAGCTGGGCAACTATGAGGATGCAATCCGGCACTACGACATGGTGCTGGAGCTGGAGCCGCAGAACACCGATGCGTGGAACAATCGCGGCGTCTGCTGCAAGAAACTGGGAAAGAACGAGGACGCGCTCATCTGCTACGAGAACGCCATCCGCGTGGACCGCCATAACGCATCGGCCTGGACCAACAAGGGAAACATCCTCTATGCCACCGGGCGATACAGCGATGCCCTTGTCAGCCTGACGCGGGCCGTTCGGATTGACACAGCCAATGAGACGGCCTGGCTGAACAAAGCCCTGGCCGAGGAGCGCCTCGGCCTGAACAAAGAGGCGGCCAGTTCGTACCGACGCTACCTGGACACCAAACCTCAGGAAAGCGCTGAACACGTTGCCTATGCGCGGCGCCGCCTGAAGGAGCTTGGATCCCGGTCACACCCTCGCACGTCATGAGCCGTCTCCCCCACCTCCACCAGATGTTGATGCCCGAAGGAGTATTGATGGACGCACTGCATCGTTGGCGATTGCTGCTGCTCGGCGTGCTCACCCTTCTGCTCCCGCTCGCTGCCCTGCGGTCCCAAACCGGGAGCGAGCGGTCCCTCACACCCGCCTCGGTTGATTCGGCCGCCGTGCTGATCGGACTCTCCTTCACAGAGGCAGAGCGGGACTCGATGCTCGAAGGGCTGACCGAATGCTTGTCCGACTACGACGTGATCCGGGGTGTCCCGCTTTCCAACAGCTACGGCCCCGCCCTGCGGTTTGACCCGCGGCCGCAAGGGTTTCAGCCGCCAGCTGGAGGCTCCGAGGTGAGACAGAGCGCACCGGAGGAGCTCCCGACAGACCCTGTGGATGTGGCATTTGCCACACTCGGGCAGCTGGGTGAGCTGCTGCGCACCCGACGCATCAGCTCGGTGGAGCTCACCGGTCTCTACCTCCGGCGGCTGAAGGAGTTCGGTCCGCGACTGGAGTGCACGGTCACGCTCACCGAGGAACTTGCGATGGAACAGGCACGGCAGGCCGACGAGGAGCTTGCCCGGGGGGTCTACCGGGGTCCGCTTCATGGGATCCCCTATGGGCTCAAGGATCTCTTCTCAACGCGGGGTGTGCGGACGACTTGGGGGTCGGTTCCTTTTCAGAACCAGATGATCGATGAGGATGCCACCGTGGTCCGGCGCCTTCGTGAGGCAGGTGCGGTTCTGCTGGCAAAGCTCTCCGTGGGAGAGCTTGCCTGGGGCGACGTCTGGTTCGGCGGCAGGACACGCAATCCCTGGAACCTGGAGCAGGGCTCCAGCGGCTCCTCGGCCGGGTCGGCGGCAGCGACAGCGGCGGGTCTGGTGGCGTTCGCCATCGGCACCGAGACCTGGGGATCGATCGTCTCCCCCTCTACGCGCTGCGGCACTACGGGGCTGCGCCCGACCTTCGGGAGGGTAAGTCGCCACGGCGCTATGGCGCTCAGCTGGACCATGGACAAGGTGGGCCCGATCTGCCGGTCCGTCGAGGATTGTGCGCTGGTGTTTGCATCACTCTGCGGAGCGGATCCCCGGGATCCCTCGACCGTGGACTATCCCTTCGGCTACGCCCCACTCCCTTCCCTCGAGGGGATCAGGATCGGCTACCTGATCAAGGATATCGACAGCTCTGCCAATAGCGTCCGGGACCTCGCGACGCTTGATGTGCTGGAACGACTCGGCGCGGAGCTTGTTCCCATGACGCTCCCGGCGATACCTGTCGGGCCCCTCTCGCTCATCCTCTCAGCCGAAGCCGCAGCGGCGTTCGACGAGCTGACCCGGTCGGGACAGGATGATCTGATGGTTCGGCAGATCAAGAATGCCTGGCCCAATGTCTTTCGGATCGCCAGGTTCATCCCTGCCGTCGAATACATACAGGGTATGAGAATCCGGCAGCTCCTGATCGAGCAGATGCCGAAGGTGATGGCGTCGGTGGATCTCTACGTGGCACCTTCGCTCTATGGCGACAATCTTCTGCTGACCAATCTCACGGGACACCCCTGCGTGGTCATCCCGAACGGTTTTGACGAAGGGGGTGCACCGACCAGCATCTCATTCATCGGCCAGTTGTACGACGAGGGAAGGCTCCTGGCCGTCGCCAAAGCCTGTCAGGACGCCACCGACCATCACCGCCGACGACCGCCGGTCGCCGTGGGGGAGCACCAGGAGAGATGATTCCGAGGCAGGTTGCCCACACGCCAGCCGCCGGTCTCGTGTTGTGTTCGGACCGTGCGTTGTACTTCAAGGCTCTCCCTAAGGGTGTGACGTGAAAGACTCACAGGGCCAGTGCAACATCTGTGGCTCGCCGGGTGCGTTCTCCCGCCTCGAGGACGGCCGGGAGGGGCTGCTCTGCGGCAACTGCGGTGCCTCGAGCCGGCACCGCGCGGTCATCCATGCGCTCGGGATCGTGCTGGGAGCCCCGGCAGTCCCGCTCTATGCCTGGCGGCGGTCGCGCCCGACGGTGATCCTCGAGTCAAGCGCACGCGGCTCCTATCCGATGATGCTTGCCGACAAGTATAACTACATCGCGACGGAGTATGATCCTGAAAAGATCGCTGAGGGTTCCCGCCCGGCGAAGTTTGCAGATTTCCAGGATCTCCACTTTGCGCGCGAGACGATGGACATCGTCATCGCCTCGGAGGTGTTCGAGCATGTCCGGCGTGACCGTCAGGGGTTTGCCGAGATCCACCGGGTGCTCAAGCCCGGCGGGAGCCTGATCCTTACCGTCCCGTACGACCACACGATGGAGAACACGCTCCAGCGCATTGATACCAGCGGCCCGGAAGACCGGCATCTGCTCGAGCCCGAATACCATGGCGGAGGCGGTCACACGCTGACTTACAGGAACTACGGCCGCGACCTGCCGGAGCGCCTCCGGGAGGCGGGCTTCTCCGTCCTCCGCCTGCACGTGGACCGTCCGGGAGAGGGTATCACGCCGCAGTATGTCTTCATCGGCCGGAAGGGCCCGTGCGTGGATCTCGCGATTCGCTCCGCTGCCGGTGCGGAGCAGCGCTCGCTGGGGGTACTGCTCCCGTTCAGGCTGTTTCTCCTTCTGAAGTACAACATGAAGGGGCTCCTGAGGCTTCTGAAGCAGCTGGGGGGAAGGTCCTCATGAGGGAGGAGGCGGGTTGCAGCGTGTTCCCGATTTGGCTATGTTAGGGGCATGAGGATCGGCTCCATCAATATTGACCGCGGAATTCTCCTTGCGCCGATGGAGGACGTGACGGACTTACCGTTTCGCGTCATCTGCAAGCGGCTCGGGGCGGATCTTGTCTATACGGAGTTCGTCAATTCCGAGGGGCTGGTACGTGGATCGGAGAAGACTCGCACCAAAATGCTCTTTCTGGAAGAGGAGCGGCCGTTTGGCATCCAGATCTACGGCGGGGAGATCTCCTCGATGGCCTCGGCGGCCCGCCTGGCCGAGAGCTTCGGTCCCGATCTGATTGACATCAACTGCGGGTGCTGGGTGAAGGACGTGGCGCTCCGGGGTGCCGGCGCCGGCCTTCTCAGGGATCTGCCCCGGATGCGGTCGCTCGCCGCTGAGGTGGTCCGTTCGGTCGATCTCCCGGTGACTCTCAAGACCCGGCTGGGCTGGGATGCGCACTCGATCAGGATCGTCGAAGTGGCCCGGATGCTGGAGGATGTGGGCATCCAGGCGCTGACGGTGCACTGCCGCACCAGGGATCAGGGACACAAGGGACCGGTGGATTACAGCTGGATCCCGCGGATCAAGGAGGCTATTTCGATTCCGGTCATCGTCAACGGGGATATCGTCAGTCCCGCCAATGTCCGGCAGGTGTTTGAAACGACTGGTTGTGACGCCGTCATGATCGGGCGCGGGGCGGTCCTGAACCCCTGGATCTTCCGCGAGGCGCGCCACGAGCTTGCGACCGGGACTCTGCGTGGCGGACCGACGCTCCACGAGCGCGTGGATCTGCTCCTGGAGCATCTCCGGCTCTCGGTCGAGCACAAGGGAGAGCGCAAGGGAGTTCTCGAGCTGCGGAAGCATTATGCGGGATACCTGCGGGGGATGCCTCACATTTCCCGAATCAGGTTGCATCTGATGCAGTACACCGAGCGAGCTCCGATGGAGGAGTTTCTGCAGAGTTTCCTTGAGGCCTCAATGATGACCGACGACCCGGCGTCGGCGCTGGAGCTGGCTTCGGCGGGATCCGTCATGCAGGAGGGATGATGCTGGTTGTTGGCCTTGTGACACAAGAGGAACCGAGCGGGGATGCTCAGGAGCGCCGCTCCCGACAGCTCCTGCTGGTTTACGGAGTCATGGCGATTGCCGCCATGGCAGTGGCGGTCATGCCTCAGGTTCTGATGCGGAGGGAGCTTCTCTCCAATCTCACACTCATCGCGGCAGGCCTCCTGGTACTGACCGGAATCTGGAGCACCGCGGTCTCCTCCCTTCTCTACGGTGCGGTTGGAGGCGGGCTCGTCGGCATCGTCTTTGCCCTCAGCGGAACCATTGTCCACACAATCGACCACTCCCTGGATGCCTCCTCCTCGCTCAAGCTCATGCTCGCTGGCTCAATCATCAGTTCCATCCTCGGATCGCTTCTGGCTTTGGCGGGCGGATTGATTGTCTGGGCTGTCCGTCTGCGGCGTCGCCCCTCGTCGATCTCCTGAACCCCCAACAGAACCGTGAACAAGAACGCCGTTGCCGCTATCCTGGAAGAGATGGGATCGCTCCTGGAGCTTCAGGGAGCCAATCCCTTCAAGGCCCGTGCCTTCTACACGGCCGCCCGGACAATCGAGGGACTGACGCGCGATCTTCAGGGGGTGGTGGAATCGGGTGAGATCGCCGACCAGAAGGGGATCGGGAAGAGTATTGCCGCGATTGTTACCGAGCTTGTCACCACGGGTAGATCCCGCGAGCATGCTGAACTCCGGGCCGCCGTTCCGGGAGGACTTCTGGAGATGCTGAAGATCCAGGGTATGGGCCCGAAGAAGGCGAAGATCCTGTACGAGAAGCTCCAGATCAAGGGAGTCGACGACCTGGAGAAGGCGGCGCGTGCCGGGCGCCTGGCCACGCTCGAGGGGTTCGGCCAGAAATCCCAGGAAAACATTCTGCGGGGGATCGAAAGCTATCGGACAAGTAGCGGGCGATCGCTCTATCCCGCTGCCGCTGAGGCCGGTGAGGCAGTCTTGGCGAGCCTCCGGTCGCTGAAAGAAGTGCAGCGGAGCGAACTCGCGGGGAGCATCCGCCGAAAGAAAGAAGTCATCGGCGACGTCGATATCGTCCTGAGCGCCCGGGACAACCATCGCGCCCGCATCATGGAGGCCTTCGTGACCCACCCCAGGGTCGAGAGGGTCGTGGCCCGTGGAGAAACAAAGTCCAGTGTGATGCTCGCCGGCGGCATTGCCTGCGACCTCCGGATCGTGACCGATGAGGAGTATCCCTTTGCACTCCACTACTTCACAGGGAGCAAGGAGCACAACGTAGCCATGCGCAGCCGGGCCCTCCGCTTCGGGTGGAGTCTGAACGAGTACGGGTTTTCGAAGGCGGCGGGGGGAGAGAAACGAGGGAAGGCCAGGCGCATGGTGCGCTGTGCCTCGGAGGCGGATATCTACGCTGCGCTCGAGCTCGCCTTCGTTCCGCCTGAGCTCCGGGAGAACGCCGGCGAGCTGGAGGCGGCCGAGGAGGGCACGCTTCCCGAGCTGGTCGAGGAGAAGGATATTCGCGGGACCTTTCACTGCCACACCGACTACAGCGACGGGGTCAACACGCTGGAGGAGATGGTCCAGGCGGCGAGGGCGCTGGGGTGGCGCTACCTGGGAATCGGCGATCACAGCAAGGGTGCGGCCTATGCCGGAGGGCTTTCGGCTGAACGGGTGCGTGACCAGTGCAGGCACATCGACCGGCTGAACGCCTCATTGAAGGACTTTACCGTGTTCAAAGGGACGGAGTGCGATATCCTTCCCTCCGGGGAGCTTGACTGGCCAGATCGGGTGCTGGCTTCGTTCGACTACGTAGTCATCTCGGTCCACAGCTCCTTCAAGATGAGCGAGGCAGACATGACCCGGCGGATCATCCGTGCGCTGAAGCACCGGTATGTCACCATGCTCGGGCACCCCACCGGGAGGCTCCTCCTGTCGCGTGAAGCCTATCCGGTCGATATGGTCAAGGTGATTGATGCCGCTGCTGACTACGGCAAGATGATTGAGATCAACGCCCACCCCATGCGGCTGGACCTCGACTGGCGCCTGGTTCGGTATGCCCGGGAGAAGAAGGTCCTGGTGCCCATCAACCCGGATGCGCACACGACGGACGGACTTGCTGATGTCCGCCACGGCGTGGGCATTGCCCGAAAGGGGTGGTTGCGCAAGGGAGATGTGCCCAATACACGCTCAGCCGCAGAGGTGACAAAGCTCTTTGCCTCGATCCGCTCGTAGCGCTGAGCCCTCTCAGAGGGGAGTCTGGAACAGCAGAAAGGAACGCATCGGTGCCGCGCGTACGCTTTGAAGCGCTCCGGAAGGAGCAGGATGTGCGACTCGGATCGACCATTCTGAGTGCCGCCAACAGTGCAGGGGTCCCGCTCGGGCAGTCCTGTGATGGCGAGGGGATCTGCGGATGGTGCCGGGTATCGATCCTGGGAGGGATGGAAAACCTGAGCCCGCCCACCGTCTTGGAGGCCACGCTCCGCTCGT
>Ga0209536_100010022_pt1 | contig 14017 bp, 4 predicted proteins | sample DeeMarSeWOR28_12_FD_187461 | JGI IMG/M metagenome (GOLD analysis project Ga0209536, IMG submission 187461) | Marine sediment microbial communities from White Oak River estuary, North Carolina - WOR-2-8_12 (SPAdes) (version 2) | ecosystem: Environmental > Aquatic > Marine > Intertidal zone >...
TTTTCAAGTCTGACAGTCCACTGAGCAAATCCTGTTGCACCCACGTTGATTCTAGGGTCTGCTGCAGATGACTGATAGAACTCCAATCGGTCCCAATAGACAGTCTCAGTATGTCCATACATGCTGAATCCTGTTATTCCATAAGATGTTGCCAGACAAGTCGAGAGAGTGTTGTAGTTCACAGTAGCATAAGCAAGTCTGGTAGCATTGCCTTCCCACAGACCATCACCAACATGATACAGGCTGGTGAAACTCAGGCTGAAGTTCCCGGAGATGATCGGTGAATCATCGAAGTCATATCGCAGGTACGACTGGACAATTATGTATTCTCCCGGATCGAGGTATGTAGCATTAGTGAAGATAGAAACCACTTCTACCTGGTCCCAAATACACCAGGTGATGTCGTTCAAAGAGATAGCAGTGATTCCGTGGATTCCACCAGTTGCAGATGATGCGGTGTAGTATTGTCTAGTGACCATGCTGTATTGGAATACAGTGTTATTGAGAAGAATAGTGCCATCAAATGGTGCGGAATCATATCTATAGACCGCTGACACACCGATTCCTGATGCATTAGTATTGAGGTTGATCCTCTGGTCTGTGGGATTTGATATACTTACAATCAGAGAGTCCCAGATGATGCCACGGTCAGTTGCTGCTTGAGTCCATGTTGAGAGACCATAACCTGACTCGGTTGCCCCCACGACCTCATAGCCTACTCTGACAGATGATGAGCGAGTTTCCTGGTAATACCATCGGCTATTTCCTGCATCCCAGACCAATAGCTTCGAACCGTTTAAGGTTGCCAGCAGACCACCTGTGATTTCAGAATCATCGAAATCATACCGAACGTTCCACCATACAGAACCAGCTGTGTTGATGTTTATTCGCGGGTCAACAACACCAGACAGGTAGAACTCAATCTGGTCTGTGATGAATGTGTCAGTAGGACTGGTGGAATAGAAGAGGTCAGTCGCTCCTGGACCTCCTCCAGTGATCACTATCTTGAAAGTGTAAGTGTTAAGTCTGACAGTTGCCGCTGAGCCGATGCCTGATATTGTGAAATCACCAAAGGTATCGACATCACCGGTCCAGGTGCCTGAGAAGTCGTGAATCACCCAAATGTCTGTTTCGTTGGCGAGTGGAGAAACTGAAGATCCATAGTAGATGATAGATCCGGTAGCCTGAAGGTCACTAGTGCCCACATCACCTCGGTCATCCGACAGAGATGGAAGAGCTGCATAGCTCAAACGGGTTTCGACATCCCAGTCAGATTCATACCAGTCTGTGTCAGAAACCGCAACAAGGTCTACAGCATACTGTCTTGTGTCGACGTTTGCTAGATCAAAGTGGTCCCAATCAATCTTGATTGACCATGTGACATTGAGTAGAGAACCGACCTCTAGGTATGTACTTCCTGTGAGGTCGAGGTATTCTAGACCAACCTCTATCGAGAATGTGTGTGTCGAAACAGTGAATCGTAGTCTCCAGACCTCGATGATTCTGGAGTTGTCCCAGAGTGCCAGTTCAACATAATCCAGGTCAGATGTTCCATCATAGTCAACGAATGATGACCGAATGAAGTAGAATCTCAGTCTGGAGAACATAGAGTCTGATTCATCAGGGTTGAGTAGAGTGGGGCCGCCATTATTGAATGGCGCAAAGTTTGTTGGAGTGGTCCAAGACACTTCAACTGTATTGCTAGTAAAGCCTGTGATGCCATATGCACTCTCAGCCACTACAATCTGAATCGTGTACTGATATGTCGTGGCTATGTTGTTATCGACGAACTGTGACACATTGGCATTGATGAAAGACTTCCAGTATGTACCGTTCCGGCTAACATCAACAGTATAGGTTGAACATGCAGAGTCATCATAGTCAAAGGACACGTCCAGTGTGAAGGTGACATCTGTGAAGTCAAACACAGACGTTGAATCAGGGGTTATTGTGAAGAGCAACCTGTCCCAGATCACATCTTGCGACAGTCCGGCTGTATTGATTGATGAGATTCCATAGGTCGCCTCATTTGCTGCTGATGTGTTCACAAAGTAAGTCCAGAGTCCAGCTGAGGATTGGCTTACATCTAGATAGAACCAGTCGTTGGCAACATGCCACGACATGGCCAAGTCATCCATGAATAGGCTATCACCAGACCCAAGCAGGTGTCCATCATATTCTAGTTCTGCGGTCACCATTATTCTGGCTGTGGCGTCAGTGTTTAGTCTGTCATCGTCAACAGTGGTAGTGAGGACTCGGATTCTGTCCCAGATGATTGTTGTTGATGTACCAGCCATGTCGATTGAAGTGATTCCATGACTGTTCCCAGATACAACTACTGAATCATAGGTCTCAGATGTAACGATGCTTCGAGTCCGGTCAGCCGACCAGATTCCGTTAGCTCCAGTGTATGTAAAGGAAACTGAATTGATGATCACAGTACCGCTAGTAACATCAGAATCATCGTATTCGTATTCGAGAGTTACTGAAACAGTGATTGTGGACCCAACATCATCACGATCATCAGATGGAGTCAATGAACGGACAACGACCTGGTCCCAGATCACTGTCTGGCTCTGACCGTTCTGATCAACGGTTGTTAGGCCGAATGCGTTGTCCGTGGCCACCACAGAATTGTAGATATTGTCACCGACTGCGACCTCAGAAACAGAGATACGCCAAACTCCACTGCCTTGATGTGTGGCAGATACTGAGTTGACACTGACACTCGCGTCAGTCACTTGAGACCCATCATAATCATAGGTCAATAACACATCGACAAGAACGGTATCACCTACATCCACTCTATCATCTAGAACTGTATAGGACATGACTACAATCTGGTCCCAGATTACTAACTGTGATTGACCGTTCTGGTTAGCCGTTGCGATTCCATAGATATTGTTAGAACATGCAACAGTATTGAAAGTAACACCCTGGGCTGTGCTCCTTGACTGAGAGATACGCCAGACTCCGAGACCCTGAGGAGTGGCGGAGATTCCATTGATTGTCACTGAGCCAGAGGTCACCGGAAAACTGTCATACTCAAACACCAGAGTGACGTCTATATTTACCGAGTCATCCACGTTTACATGGTTGTCAGTAACACTGTAGCCAATGACCAATACCCGGTCCCAGATAACGGTCTGAGATTGGGAGTTCTGGTTTACCAATGAGATACCAGGAGTGTTGCCGCTACAGCTGACAGAGTCATAGGTGACACTCAACACATCGCTACGAGATTGACTGATCCGCCATATGCCTGAGCCCTGATAGGCTGCACTGACTGAGTTGATAGTGACTGTTCCATCGTCAACAATGGAGTCATCAAACTCATACTCAAGAAGAACGTCGATATCCACAGAGTCTGTGACGTTGACACGACTATCTGCAACAGAATATGAACGAACCACAATGCGGTCCCAGATAATAGATACATCCGAGGCTGTTTGAGTCCAACCTGTGAGACCATATCCAGACTCTGATGCTGAAAGAACAGAATATCCAACTCTTGAAACAATCAAGACAGATTCAGAGAAGTACCAACGACTATTGGTCGAGTCCCAGAGTAGAGTCTTGGAACCATTCAGGAGAGCTGTCAGACCGCTGGTGATTTCGGCATTATCGTAGTCATAGCGTATATTCCACCAGACTGTGCCTGCATCATTCACATTGATTTGATCATCAAGAACTCCTGAAAGGTAGAACTCGATCCTATCAGTGATGAATTCCGAGGTCACACTACTTGTGTAATAGAGATCAGTTCCTCCTGAACCATCTCCATCCACTACAACCTTGACCGTGTAAGTGTTCAGCCTCACACTGGCTGAAGATGAAATACTGCTTATGGAGAAGGCTCCGACCCCATTGACGTTACCTGACCAAGTTCCAGATACATCGTGAAGTACCCAGACATCAGTCTCGTTGGCCAATGGACTGAGCGATGAGCCATAGTATACGACTGTCCCTGTCAGGACCAAATCATTGGTGTTGAGGTCACCACGGTCATCTGACAGTGAGGGCGAACCTGAGTAGCTCAATCGGGTTTCAATGTTCCAGTCAGACTCATACCAATTAGTGTCTGATTCAGTAGCCTCATCGATGACGAACTGACGTATGTCTACGTTCGAGAGGTCAAGATGGTCCCAGTCAATCTTGATGACCCAAGTGACATCAATATCATTTCCTGATTTCACATAGGATGACCATGCAGCAAGAGTGAGATAGGATGGGCCGACCTGAATTGAGAATGCATTCGTGGATTCTGTAAAGCGAACCCGCCAGACCTCGGTTGCGCGTGTGTTGTCCCACAGACTCAGCTCGATGTAATCAATGTCAGCAAACCCTTGTGCATCAGATACATTGGAGGTAATCACATAGTACCTTATTTTAGCATACATGAAGTCTGTGTCATCAGGATTGGTCAGCACGGGAGCAGCGTCATTCACTGGAGCTGAGATTCCAGCGCCCCAAGATACAGTTTCAGTGTTCGTTGAGAAAACTGTGATCTCGTAGGTTGTTTCACTCACCACGAGAGTTGCTGTGTAGTTGTACACTAGAGCAGAATTAGTGTCAGTGAAGAATGAAATGTTGGCATTGGTGAATGTGTGCCAGTGAGTCGCATTCCTGGCAACCTTGATGGTGTAGGTTGTACATGGAGCGGAATCATACTGGAAAATCACGGTCATGGTGAAGTTCACTTGGATGCCGTTCGCCACGCTATCCATGTCTGCGACTATGTTTATTGCCAACTGGTCCCAGATCACAGCTTGACTCTGACCATTCAGGTCGAGTGCTGTGATTCCGTAGGTGACCTCAAGGGCTGACTCGACCTGATAGGTCCAGAGGCCAACACTTGCCTGTGAACGTGTCAAATCAAACCAGATGTTGACTCCATCCCAAGTCATGGAACTGCTGTCCATCATGATGGTATCACCAGAGCCCAATTGATGACCATCAAAGGCAAGCTCTGCAGTCACTCGCAGTTCAACACTATCACCCATATTGACTCTTGCATCATCGACGACTGTTGTAAGAAGCCGAATCTGGTCCCAAATCACACTGACATCCTGCGAGTTGAGGTTCAGTGTAGTGATGCCATAAGTCGACTCTAATGAGGAGTTTACATAATACAGCCATTCTCCGACAGTCAGTTGCTGTCTGTTCAACTCGAACCTCGAATCTCCACCATCCCAGGTCATTACCACTCCATTCAGGATGACGGTATCTCCAACCCCAAGAGGGGAGCTATCATACTCTAACTGAAGTGTGACTCGTATCTGAGAGTAGGTACCCGTGTTTAGACGAGTGTCGTTGGCTGCGGTTGTCAATACCTGGATTCTGTCCCAGATTATCGTCTGTGACTGACCGGTCTGAAATACATCAGTGATATTGAATGCATTGCCTGAAACCACAACAGAATCGAATGTTTCATCAGTTACAGTGAACTGCACTCGGTCTGCAGACCACTTGCCAAGAGAACCAGTGTAGGTGAATGATACGGTGTTGATTGTTACAGTCCCAGTAGTAACATCAGTGTCGTCATATTCGAACTCCAGCTCAACTGTGACTGTTATGGTGTCACCAACATTGTCGCGTGAGTCTGTAACTTCATACCCTCTCACAGTTATCTGATCCCATATGACATCAACCGATTGTGAGTTCTGGTTGACATCTGTGATTCCATGTGAGTTGTCAGCACAGACAACTGTATCGTATGTTACAAGTTGGATACCAGCCCTGGACTCAACAATCCTCCAAACACCCCCACTCTGATGGGTTGCAGAGATGGTATTGATTGTGACTGTTCCAAGGGTAACCGGACTGTTGTCGTAAGCATATTCGAGTGTGACATCGACGTCCACATTACCATTGATGTTGGTCCGACCGTCAGATACTGAATAAGACACGACTGTTATCTGATCCCAAATGATTAGCTGAGACTGACCATTCTGGTTGACATCTGTGATCCCGTAAGTGTTTCCTGAACAAACGACTGAGTTGTATGTCACACCCTGTACTGAGCCTCTTGCGGCTGTAATTTGCCACACACCATTTCCTTGATATGACGCTGAAACCAGGTTGATTGTCACAACACCATTTGTAACATCGCTGTTGTCAGATGCATATTCTAGTGTGACATTGATAGTTACCAAGTCATCCAGATTGACTCTATCATCAAGAACAGAGTATGAGAGCACTCGTATCTGATCCCAAGTCACATCCTGAGTTTGGGAATTCTGATCAACCAGGGTGATTCCATGAGTATTATCACTAGTTGCTACCAGATTGTAGGTGAAGCTCTGAACTGTGGCTTTAGAGTCTGTGAATCTCCACACTCCTGCGCCTTGATGGGTAGCGGAGATTGTGTTGACTGTGACCGAACCATCTGTTACTGATGTACTGTCATAAGCGTAGATGAGTGTGACATCAACATTAACTGATGTCCCGACATTGACTCTATCATCGATGACTGAGTAGGACACCACAGTGATTTGGTCCCATATCTGATTCAGACTCTGACCGTTCTGGTCTTCTCCAGTGATTCCATGTGTACCTCCTGTGTAAGATACTGCATCGTAGGTGTTCATCTGTGCAGCAGACTCTGTTTCACTGAGGTCCCAAACACCATTTGAGCCACTGTAAGTTGCAGTGACACCATTGACTGTCACTGTCCCATCAACAACAAAGCTATCATCATAGTCATAGTAAAGTGTGACATGCATACTTGCTGCAGTATTCACATTGATTCTTGGGTCATCAGTCGAGTATGACTGGACCTGTACTCTATCTGAGATGTAATTGACTGACTGACCTGAGTCGAAGAGGTCACTTCCACCTGCCCCTAAACCTTCCTCCACTGCCTTGAAAGTGAAGGCGTCGAGTCCAACCGCATCATCTGCATAGACTGTAGCAGAGAAAGTACCACCTGAGTCCTCGTAGTTGGTTGCCTCCCAAGGACCTGTCTGAGTACCATATTCAGCTGCACTGATCCAGACATCAATCTCAGATGCGACTGGATGGCGAGCACTTCCGAGGTATGTGATTGTGCCAGACGCAGTCATCGAGCTGTCTAGGTCACCTCGATTGGGTGTTCCAGTTCCATCATTGAGGGACGGTCCAACACTCATATCAAGACGAGTCTCGAAATCCCAGTCCACCTCGAAGTAGTCCTGACTTGATGCAGGAACACTGTCAAACACCTCACACATAACATCAGTGTTGCTGATATCAGGATGGTTCCAGTTCACTGTCAAATAGAATGTCACATTGAGTTGTGTCCCACTCTTCGAGAAGGTTGATGATGCTATATCTAGAGCAATGTAGTCTGAGGGGTCAGATTGCTCATTGAAGACATTGGTGTCTTCATCATAACGGACTGTCCAATAGTCGGTCAGGCGATCGTCTGAACTGAGTGTAAGCTCAAGATAGTCGATGTCCGTATATCCGTCGTCATCTGAGAAATAGGCTGTAATCTGATACTGCTTGTACTTACCATAGAGGTAACTTGTATCATCAATATTGGAAACTGTGGGTTGAGCAGCATTTACAGGCACACTATTGTTCCATGTATGCAGCAAAACACAGTCAATCTGCCAGGAGGACTGGGTTGTGTCACCAGTCTCAACATCGCCCCTGAATCTAATTGTGAATGTTGACCCAGTCAGCCACGTTCCAACACTCACATTTGTCCAGGAGTTTTCATTGAGGTCAAATAAGACATTGGTCCAGCTCAAACCATTCCACACATCAACTCTGATACCCTCGGCATCCAAACTCCCTGAATAGATACACAGCTCTTCAAACGAGTCAGAGTACTGTGCAGTGGTCCATTGGACCTCAAGGTCAAGCTCATAGTTGTATGAAAGAAGTGTCCAAGTGTGTAATGTGATGATATCAATATTCCACACATCCTGGCTTGCGTCAACACTCTCAGAAGCACCACGGAATCTTAGTGTATAGGTGGATCCGACAAGTCCTGTCACTGTAAAATTGGTCCAACCTGTTGAGGATATGTCACCAAGAATCTGCCAACCTGCATTCCAGTAGGACACGGTCAGATTCTCAGAGCCTGTGTGGGATGAAACATAGAAGCAGACCTCCTCATTGAGCTCATCATAGTCAGCAGTAGTCCACTGATACTCGAAATCAATCTCATAGGGAGTGTCCACAAGTGAATAGGGCCACTGGATAACATTGCCTGAGAAGAGCCGCTCCTCACCATTGTCACTCTCGGTCAAGGTTATTGTATCTGTGGCAGTCAGACGATAATCGACTGAGCCCCTTGGATAGGTTGTGCCAGTTCCATCCATTGAGACATAGATGAAAAGCGAGGTCTGATTGACCTTGTCGACTGAGGTTATGCTTTGTGTGAAGACTCTCTCCTCACTTCCAGAAGTTGTCGAATCATACCAATTGAGATGTTCGACCTGCATCTGTCCCACACCTGACTGTGTGTTTTCCACAATCCAGACGACCTTCCATCGATTTCCATCTGTGTCACTGTTTCGAATTCGCAGCTGAGTATTGCTGATTATCTCAACAGTATCCCAACAATCGTCTTGATTGGTCGGGTCATTGTCGGTTCTAAATTGCATAGTGAGGAATGCCTTAGAGTAGTTTAGGAGGTTGACACCACCCTCACTTGTAATTGTGACGTCAGTGTATGCAGTGTTATAGTTAGATGTATCCCAAGCAGTTGAGGATTCTGTAGTAATCTGAAGCCTTTGAACTGGTCGCCAGTTAGAGCCTACGAACTCAACAACCGCATAAGAAACTCCATCATTGGAAGAAACTGACAGTCCTCTCGTGAATCTTGGAGTATAGGGACCTGAGCCCTCTAAAGAAGCTGTGAAGAGTGCATTTTGAACATCCCTTCGGCTAGATGTTGTCGCAAACTGACCTGTAATGAATACCACCACATCACCAGAATCAGAGATGGTGGATATAGATGCACCATCGCAATAGGAAGTTGTGCCAGATGTTGTGGCAGTTCCAACATCTCTGACAATCATCTCATTGGCTCCGCCAGATGCACCAACATATTGGATGATTTCCCAAGTAACTCGGCATACTGTACCAGTGGCATCCCTCTCGAACGTGATTGAAGTGTCAATGTTGTCAGGATTCTGAATCCTGGCTGCCCAGGTATCATGGTTCTGGTTGGCTCCTCCTGATGTAGAGCCCATTCCCATATACAGAGTATTGGCGATCCGAATGAAGCAGGTTGAGCTGTCCTGTCCCGATTCAAGGGTATAATCAACTCCTTCAGTGATGGTTATTGTTGCATCGCTTGAACCGAATGTTGTAGTGCCTCTAATCACAACAAAGTCCTGGACTGCGGTCACACCTGCATTGGCCTCAGTGAGAACCATATTGTTGGAATCCAGTGTTGTGCCCTGAGCGTTGCTGAAAGTGGTTTCAGTCCCGGTGTCACTCACTCCATCGACATTGGATGTATTGCTGTCCACGTCGTTCTCTGTATTTGATGGGGGGTGAGCTGTGTTCGCCTCTTGGAGAGTATCATGACTCGAGTCAGGTCCTGCCTGTTGGTTTACAAACGCAGAATGTGTCCCCTTGTCAGCAGATCCGTCGACATCAGACACTCCATCTACAAAATTCTCAGTCCCAAGTGCAGGCGTCATGTTTTCTATCAACGGGAAGTAGTTTTCTGGTAGACGGGGTAATTGCTCTACGTTATAGTTGGTCGATGATGAAAATAAGAAGAGTAGAGTAAAGCCGAATACGAGCATTATGCTCTTTTTCCGATATCTTGCGCAAGTGGACATATTGCAACCTCAGGTGGCTGTACTAGTCAAAGGGACTGGTTATGAATCAAAAAGAACGGGTTTTCATATTAGAATGTTATACGCATATATCGCAAGTCAGAATTGGAAAAAACTGAAGGAGTTTAGGTCATTGGACTGCGATTCTCGTCAGTAGCAGAAAAGAGAACCGCAGTCGTACGTTCAATATACTGTGACAGTTAGAAGACAATAGCGCACGTAGTTGTCAACTTCTTCGAAACAGGTTGCTATAATGAACACATTGTATTCTCCTGTAATACTAGCTTCAAAGGTATGAGTCATGTATCCACTGGTCATAAGATCACTGCTACTACTCAGGTAAATGCAGCCCGAGGGAATGTATGTCCCGTTATTTTCGAAATTAAGCCTAAGAGAAGTTTGTGAACTATCTGTATCCACATATACTTGGCAACTAAATTCTAGTGTTACTGTATCACCAGCTTGCGCACTATAGGTGATATTTAATTCGCGTAGAGAATCTACTGCAGAATATCGATCTATCCAGACAATGTCATCGTGTTCAAGGATGTAGACCTGAGGTTCTGATGATGTAGGAATAATGAATTGATACACGCTAAGGCCCAGTGCGACAATCGAGATGACAAGAGCCAAAGCTCCTAATGTCTGTCCAGACACTTGTGTTTTCCCAGTCTTCTTCTTACGAGATTTTGACATCTCAAACACCCCACTGATTCTACATTACCAATCCAGCTATTGAATTCTATGCTTATTCATACAAACTTTGATAGTCGTAACACTTATTAACGTAACATGTAATACTATTACACAAGTATAACTCGTTTGAGGAGACGAGGTGACGAAATGGCGGATCTAAAAGTACCAATTGCAAACGCGGTTCTCATGATAACGGACCTAGCAAGTCGAGATGGAACAGTCCATTTCGATGTCGAAGTGTCAGCCCATATTCTGAGGAATATTGGCGGGACTCGGGTCAGTGTCTATGTCCATGACAAGAGAATGGCTCAATCGTGCTCATAGAAACTTGACAGGAAGAATAGGAGCCTAGAACTAGTCCTACATAGTACTCATTTCCGCGCATAGATTTATAGTGAAGTTTGTACCTCGGACAGTCCGAGGGCGGTTAGTATCATGAATCATAGAGCTTCTTCTATCGGCGCTGTTTCTTGTTTCGTTATCGGAATCTTCACAGTTGTGTCAGTTATTGCGAATCTACTGTCAGGAGATTTCTTGTACTACAAAGAGACTTATTTTCTGTGGAGTCCGATTCCGGGATCTTTGGATTGGTACAATGTTGGAACACTCAAGGAATTGTTTGCAAGCCTGGGATTGATTGCAGTTCTTCTCTCAATACCTGCAGTTGTGGGGATTGTTTCACATCTTGGAATTAAACTGGGCAAGGTTGGAAAACTGGCAGCAATTTCGATTGTGGCTGGTTCTGTGTTTATGGCGTTGTACTACATATCAGCGCAGAACTATCCAGGAGCTCACCCTCCTATTACTGAGAGGACTCCAGCTGCAGCGTTTCCCGCTATAATCAGAGTACTTGAAGGCGAGATAGCGCTGATGAATATCTACCTTATTCTCGGTGGAGCCCTGACATATGCTGCGGGATTTGGTCTCTTTGCACTCAGACTCAGACAGTCTGATATACCAAGGGCAGTATGGATTATCGGAGTGATCCAGAGCTTGGTCATGCTGGTGCTACTGGTCTTACTACTGACTGGCCCTATCTATATGATCTACCCCCTTCTTGATGCAGCATTGATTTGTAACCAGTTGATCTTCGCAGTGTGGATGATCCTGTTGGGCACTGTCCTCTCTCGGGGAATTGTCCGAAAGTCGCTATTTCATGTGCGGGGAAGCGGTTTGGCTTTAATCATATCTGCCCTGATACTGATCGCTGTAATCGGTACAAGTTTCATGACCGGACTCTGGGCTATTGTCTATGAGACTGAAAGGATGTTCTTGGGACAACTCACAGATTTCACACTACCCTTGAGTCTACTCTTCTTCATGGGAGTTCTGGCATTCATGATCGGAGCCATTGGGAGTTTTGGAACCATAGGATTTCTGGGTCAACAGAGTCGTAAGCGATTGGTACCTGCAACTGGTATGTTGCTGGGATCTTTGATGTTCCTTGGTGCCTATGGTCTAACCTCTATTCTTTCACACCTGGGAACAATAATGGAGTTCAGTACCTTTCATGATTGGAGTCTGAGACTCCAGTTGCCGATTGAGATGAACTTGACACTCATAGCGATGAACTTCCTCTTCATAGTTGGAAGTCTTCTATTCTTCACCCTTGGAGTCATTCCAATTGGATATCTCTGTTCGGACGCTCCTCCCATGTTCATGGAATTGAACATATTTTTTGGATTCATAGGCATAGCGGCGACTATCTTGTACGCCCTGAGTTGGCCAATAGCGATATTCCACCTCATCCCACAGATTGTCCTTGGTTTGATGTGTGTTTCATTCATCCTGATTGGAGTCACAATGAGGCGTGATGTTTCAACACCTGAAACTATGATCACCCCAGCAGATGAAGGAGCAATCATTGAATAGATCATCTAGATGCTTTCCGCTTTCGAAGCAAGACAACAACTATGATGACCACCGCAGCGGCTACTATACCTATAATGATCAATGGACGTATTGCTTCCACGAGTGGGATAGGTAGGATTGTCACTAGAACCATGTCGGTAGCAACATTACCATAGATATCCTCTGCAACTAGGGTAAAATTGTAGACTCCCTGTCCCAAACTATCATCAAAATGATGTGTGACGGACATAGGTGTTCTGGGAGAGTCATCATAATTGACCTCGGTCCCGTTTCTAAGGAGTGAGAAGGTCATAGGACTAAGGTCATACATGGACCATTCCAGTTGATAAGTGATTGAATCACCCATGTTATAGGATAAGTCATCAGGATGATTCAGTGTTGGAGGTGTTGTGTCTCGTACATAGACTGTAAAGATTGCTTCAGAGTAATATCCGTAGATGTTGGTCACATTCACTAGTAGTGGATAGTCGCTAACAGCCAATGTAGTGCTACTAGAGAGCGTGGGCACACCGGTCCAGAAGTTGGTTGAATCATTCACCTGTACAACATAGGGTGCAGGACAATTGATACTAATGTTGTATTGGAAGTATTCACCAAGCTCGATGTACTGGTCGGTAATTACCTGAGCCCATTCAACAGGGAACGGGGGAAACATCAGTGGATAATTGTCGACCCATCCAAAAATGTACGGAGTGTCTCCGATACCATCTGAATTGGCGTCAGAGCCAATATAGTCTGACCAGTAGTTGTAGTCCCAGAACAAATTTGTACCATCATCTTGTATGTTGTTGGAGTTGTTGGCAAAGATATTCCAGTGAATCGGATTGTCATTTGATGCAGTGGTCCAGATCCCAATGTCATTCTCATTCGAAGTGTTGTTTTCGAACACATTATAGATTGCAGCTTGGAGTCGAAAGCCTGAATGTGTGTTCTCATTACAGATATTTTCAGTGAGGATGTTATATTGGGACCAGGAAGTCAGATGAATTCCATTGTCCCCATTTCCACTGCAGGTGTTACCGCTGACTGTTCCATTATTAGAATTTGAAAGATAGATTCCTGTGAAGAAGTTGTGCGAGCAGAGATTCTGTGTGATTGTAAAGACCTGAGAATCCTCCAACCATATACCATATGAGTTGTAACTAACATTGTTTCCAGTCACAATGATGTTTCTACTGCCCCCAGAAACATTGAGTCCGTGAGCGAAGTTAGTAATTAGATTATTTATGATCCGACCGTTAGTTGAGTTCTCCAGATAGATGCCATAGGAAGGAGTCGCTGCGGGACCAATGAGATTGCATCCTTGAATGGTGTAATTCGCACGGGTGTTTGTGATTCTAATGCTGGCTTCTGGAGTGGGACCCAATGTGATATCATAGTTTTCAATGACATACGGGTCTTCAGCTGAACCATACCCGGACCAACCCTCAGCCAAAGCGGTTGATGAGAAGTTGTCGTCTCCATCAATGGCAATTGGCCCATGGGGATCATTTGCTATAACTTTCGGATTTTCAGTTGCCAGGACATGATAATGCGTCGTGACAACCGGAAGAAGCGTCATCAAAGGCATTAGTAGTACAAGTAGAATGAGCGATGATACGACATTGCGACATCCCATATTATTCTCTCCTAGTCAGCGATGAAGGTTTCAAGGCTGTTAGAGG
>Ga0209536_100010023_pt1 | contig 14017 bp, 11 predicted proteins | sample DeeMarSeWOR28_12_FD_187461 | JGI IMG/M metagenome (GOLD analysis project Ga0209536, IMG submission 187461) | Marine sediment microbial communities from White Oak River estuary, North Carolina - WOR-2-8_12 (SPAdes) (version 2) | ecosystem: Environmental > Aquatic > Marine > Intertidal zone >...
AGCGCGGCCGGAGGGCTCTGCTGCACGAAAATCGGGGCTCGGCTTGGCATCCCCTTCAGAAAGGAGGTGGAAGATTTTCTGGAAAGGCATGGTTAGAAGTTCCGGGGCAGGCTGCTTTCCTTAGAGACTCTGTTCAAAAAGTTGTGTATCTGGAGCATTAGTCTTTGAAGGAGTCTTTACTTCCTTGAGGGCTTCCTTGGTTTGGGAAATCTGCACGTCAACCTTGGCCCCCCTGGATATAGAGATATACTCTTTATAGAATATCTCACCTTTTCCACTGGCATTTGCCCCTATCTCGACATCATTGCCCGCAAGTTTTCCTTTAAATTCACCGTCGACAAATATTCTACCCGCAGCCTTTACCTCTCCACCATTGAACTTGCCGGATATTTTCACATCCTTGCCTGCACTGATGTTCCCGCCATGCAGTTCACCCTCTATATCGACACTGCCTTCTTTTGTTTCAATGTTTCCCTTGCAGACTCCTTTTATAAGGATATTTGACTCCTGCATAGAGGTTATATTGCCGTCAACGTCGCCGCTTACTTCCAAATCACAGGTAACATTGATATCTCCTGTCAGCTTGCTGCCTTTTAATATTTTGTTGACACTTGAACTAATGACAGCTGTTCCCGAAGGTCTTGCCGGAACTTCTTGTGTCAAATCCTCCGTCAATGCGCTTTTGTCATGCGCTTTGTTTTCACCGCCGGTTTGTTTAGTTTTTTTTTCGTATGAACTCCTTTTAGTAAACATTCTGGCCCTCCTTTTGTATAGCACGTGATAGTGCCAATTGTTCGTTCCGGCACCCGTTGAAAATCGAAGCAATCATAGCAAATAGACCTGACAGTTTCTACAAGCAGGCCATCAGCAAAAAAAGCCTTTTAAAATGATGCTACTACGATTCAAATTTACTTGCCACAATAGAAACTATATGTGGGGCGGTTGAAGTTATTGTAATTGATGGAAATCTTAACTAATATTCAAAACCGCAGGTTTTGGGGCAATAACTCTCTTGACTGAAACAATCATTTGAACATTGATCTGGGATTAAATATTATTTCAATATGAATATTCGTTTCATACTACTTTGTATTTTGGCTGTTTTAACTCTGGCCTGTTCTCAGGTCAATATCTGTCCTTCGAGTTCCCCCCCTCCCTCTCCTGAAGAGCTTTCTCAAAGAGCGCCGGGGAATGCAACTGAAACTGCGCGGCAAAGGGCATTTCTGGGGGTGGCACACAGGCTGATACAGACGGGTGAAATAAAACAGGCGGAGGCAGACTATGGGTATCTTGTTGACCGTATTGTTCCCGATTCTACTGCAGAAAAGATTGGACTACAACCTGGGGATATTATAGTCGAATTCGATGGCATTAACCTGGACTCAGTCGCAGATGCTGAACGGAACAATTATTTATCCCAATATATTACCTTTGGGAAAAAGTCCGGCGACTCCATTTGCTTAAAGGTTCTGCGGCAGACTTCAGCTATTCAGGTAAATGGACGCGCAGGGACTATCCAGCTGAAAAATAAAAAAGAATTAGAAAAGTTTTTAGAAAAGCAGGCGCCGGACGAAAAGTTAACGGTCACCATTGATAATAAAACCCAGGTTCTCAATTTTGCCGGCGTATTGGGCCAAAGTAAAAGCTTTACAGAACAGGATCTGCCGCCCAACAAAGACCTTTTCCCTGAGTATGAGACTGTTACCACACCTCATATTGAATTTATGGAAAGGTTGATTGGTCAATTTAAATTGCAAAACCAATACCAGGATATTATTTCCCGTTACAGTGAAGATGAACTTCAGGAAGATCCATTTCGCCTCAAACTTTTTAGGTACCTGCACCGGGACCCCTTTAAACTTGTCCCGGTTTTAGAAGAAAAGACAAATAGAATTGAGGAATTAAGCAGGAATTCCAGCCTCAATGAGCTGCTTCTCGAAGGGGCCGGTTTGCTTGATATAACAATGGCACCTGTTCCGGTTGAGGCAAATTTATCAGGCCAACCCCAACCATATTTGGGTCATATTCTGAGAATTATTGATACAGCCTTGGAATTTCGCCAAAAGGCCTTTGAAAAGCTGACCGGGGAGGAGGTCAGATACCTCGAGGAACAGTTAAACGGGCTTTTTGACAGGTTTGCCGGCTCCTACTATGTTGAGCGTCCAGGTGATTTGGGGGACAGAGCTCACAATGAGAGAATAATTGAGCTCGCCCAAAAAGTTGATTTTTCCAGTCTTTTCCAGTCTGCCTTAACCCTGGCAGAGTTAACTGATCCACTATGGCTTTCCAGCCTTCAGGAGGTTTTGATGGCCGAAGGCCAATTATCAACAAACCCGGTTGATGGGGTGAGCGGAGATGTCATCTATACGTTTTCATCCAAGGCGGGCCCCGTGATTATTGGTGGGCCAGGGAGAAATACATATAAAACTTCAGCTGCCGTAATCATAGACCTGGGCGGGGATGATATCTATACAGGAGAGGCAGGCAGGGTGCATGAGGGCCGGCAGATTTCCGCAATATTCGACTTGAGTGGTAATGATGAATATTTGGCCACTGAATTTTTTGCCCAGGGGGCTGGAATTTTAGGTGTCGGGCTACTTTATGATCTTGCCGGAGATGACTTGTATGTCGGTACCAGGTTTTCACAGGGTTGCGCAGTATTCGGCATAGGCGTGTTAGGGGACCTCGATGGAAACGACAGGTATTTGGGGGAAGAATTTAACCAGGGCGTGGCTTTCTGGGGTGCAGGCATTCTGCTTGATGCAAAAGGCAATGATTATTATCAGTCAAATTTATTTGCCCAGGGAGTTGGAGGAGGAAAGGGTTTAGGGGCTTTGCTGGACAATGCCGGTGCCGACTTCTATTTTGCTGGTGGCCGGGATAAAAGTTCATACGGCACTTCCGGTGTTTTTAAGGGCTCCTCCCAAGGTCTGGGCATCGGCTTCAGGGGATATGCTTCAGGCGGCATAGGACTATTGCTTGACGGTGAAGGAGACGACAGCTTTTGGGCAGGAAATTTTTCCCAGGGAACAGGATATTTTTTTGGAATAGGTATTATCAGAAATTTTGGTCAAGGTGACGACACCTACAGCGCATCCCGATACGGACAGGGAGCTTCAGCCCATTCCGCTGCAGGTATTTTGATAGATGACGGCGGCAATGACCGGTATAAAGGCTACCATATTGCTCTTCAGGGGGCAGCCTGGGACTTGGGTATTGCCGCCCTTGTTGATAAAAAGGGCAATGATACTTACCATGGTGCAAATGGGTTTTCACAGGCAGCAGCATCACACAATGGCATGGCTTTTTTTATTGATGAAGCTGGCATTGACCACTATTTCGGTGAACAAGCCCAGGCTGAAAGTAATGATTATCACGGGGGCTCGAGCCTTTCTTTTTTTATTGATGGCGGCGGTGACCAGGATATTTACTCTTCTGGTTTCAATAATTCCATTACAGTGGATGGAGAGTTTGGAATTCGGGCAGACCTGGAAGAAAATATACCGGATACAGAACGCAACAGGAGCTATCTTAAGTCAGAATGAGTAGCTGTATGAGAACCGCCGCAATTGATAAGCGAACAGGCCAACAAAAACAAAAATTATTACTGCCCAACAATGAGGGAATTATTTTCAACCGGCATGGAGATGCTGTCATTGTAATATTTCCCCGCCGCCCACCACCTCGTCACCGTTATAGAAAACGGCAAACTGGCCCGGCGTGACAGCCAGCTGCGGCTCTTGAAAGCGCACCCTGTATTGTCCTTTTTCCGGAGGCATCACCAGGGCCGGCGCACCTGCATGGCGGTAGCGGATCTTGACCATAAAATCACGGGGCAGCCCCGGCTCTTTACCGGCAAGCCAGTTTACATGCCCGGCTGAGAGCTCCCGCCGCCACAGGTCTTCCTTTTTGCCGACTACCACTGCATTGCGTTCAGGATCCAGGGCCAGGACATAGTAGGGGGTTGTATCTGGAATGCCAAGTCCTTTCCGCTGCCCCACGGTGTAGCAGTGAATCCCCCGGTGCCGGCCGACCTCGCTTCCGTCCAGGCTGACAATCGGACCCCCGCCTGGCGATTTTCCGGAATACAGGGCCATAAAACTTTTGAGGTCCCGACCTTTTAAAAAACAGACATCCTGGGACTCCTCACCGTGTACGCCGGATATCCCCAATTCGGCTGCAATTCTGTAGACCTCTTCCTTTGTCTGCCGGCCAAGGGGCATGAGAACTCTGGCAAGTTGTTCACCGGTTAAGCGGTGCAGAAAATAGGACTGGTCTTTTTTGGGGTCAAGCCCCTTTAAGAGATGAAAGCTGCTGTCCGGCCCTTTGACGATCCTGGCATAATGGCCGGTGGCCATAAGGTCACAGCCTGAGGCAATGATTTTTTCCAGCAGCCTGCCGAACTTGATTCTTGGATTGCAGATAATACAAGGATTGGGTGTTTTTCCCATGAAATAACTATTGGTGAAATAAGCAAGAACGGTCTTATTAAATTCAGCAGCCAGGTCAATAACGGTAAGCGGTATATCCAGGCGGCCGGCTACTTTTTTTACCCGCTCAACCTGTTGCTCCAGGTCCGGTTGGGCCAGGGCCATGAAAAAACCATGGACATTATAACCCCTGTTTTTTAAAAGGCTGGCGGTGACGGAACTGTCAACGCCGCCGCTCATGGCAACCCCGACCGAGAGCTGAGACCTTCCGGATTCCGATTCTGTTTGTTTTTTTGCAGTTTGCTGGGGCATATATATTATGTACTAATGATTTGTCCTGACAGGCAAGTATAGAAATAATGGATAACCAGAATTTTATATCGCAACAGATTAAAATACGTGCAATTATCTGTAACTTTTTTAGGCTGTTCCCTTGAACCCTTGAACCCTTGAACCCTTGAACCCTTGAACCCTTGAACCGTTTTCGGCATATGGAACTGCCGACGATTGACAGACCCCTTGACCCCTTGAATTATGTCATCAAAAGCATCAGGAACAGCATCAGAAAGTAACAGCAAAACTAAGGCAAAAATTCCAGAACTCCTGGCTCCGGCCGGCAGTTTTGTGAAAATGGTCACAGCCATCCATTATGGCGCGGATGCTGTCTACTGCGGCGGCAGGAGGTTCAGTCTCCGGGCTCATGCCGCTAACTTCTCAGAAAAGGAACTGGGTGAGGCGGTGGAATACGCCCATGAAAAAAGCGTCAAACTCTATGTCACGGTAAATATCCTTGCCCACCAGGAGGATTTTCAGGGGCTGGAAGAGTATCTGTGTTACCTCAAGGATATCGGGGTGGACGGCATCATCATCTCAGACCCCGGCATACTCACCCTGGCAAAAGAAACCATTCCGGAGGTCCCGCTCCACCTGAGCACCCAGGCCAATGTCACGAATCCGGAGAATGCCAGGTTCTGGGAATCACAGGGGGTGAAAAGGCTCAACCTGGCCCGGGAACTCAGCCTGGGCGAGATTACTGCAATCAGACAAGGGCTGGCCCCGGAGACCCAGGTGGAAATATTCGTGCACGGCGCCCTCTGCATCTCCTACTCAGGCAGGTGTCTGCTCAGCTGCTACTTCACGGGGCGGGATGCGAACCGTGGGGAATGTGCCCATCCCTGCCGCTACAGGTACGCACTCCTTGAAGAGAAAAGGCCGGGCCAGTATTTCCCGGTGGAAGAAGACGAGCACGGAACATACATATTTAATGCCAGGGATCTTTGCCTGCTGCAAAAGCTGCCCCAGCTGATCAATATTGGCGTGAACAGCCTGAAGATAGAGGGCAGGATGAAAAGTGCCTATTATGTCGGCGCCGTCGTGAGGGTATACCGGGCTGCCCTTGATTATATTGCGGCAAGCATTGCAGAGGGCATGACAGAGACCAGGGCTTTAAGGCTGCCGCCCGTTTACATGGAAGAGCTAATGAAAGTCGGCACCCGGGGCTATACGGAGAATTTTATTTTCGGGCCGCCGGGTGCTGATGACATGCTCTATGACAGGCCGCGCATGGACCAGGAGTATGTGCCTGCTGGTGTGGTATACGGTTTTGGCAATAAAGCGGAGGCCGGAAACTGGCTTGAAGTGGAGGTGAGAAATCCCTTTAAGAAAGGCGAAATACTGGAATATCTCTGCAGGGATATTAATGTTGTGCCAATTGAGGTTAAGGAATTGCTGGATCAGGATGGGATCCCCCTCGATCAGGCAAATCCGGGAAATGTGGTCAAGGTAGGATATGGTCCAGGTATTGCTGCGGACTGGGAACAAAACTGCCTGCTGAGAAAAAAGAAGTAGATATTAGTCCTGCTCATGCCGCAGAATACAAAGCGGCAACCGTCTGGGAATAAGATGATAAAGACGTACAGCTATGCCTGCCTCAACCGTTCTGCAATAAACATGCTTTTATTGAAGCTTGCCTGATGATATCCCGTTGGATGGTTCAGCCTTGTCAATTGGAAAGGTGAGGGTAAAGGACACGCCGTCGTCCCCGGGGTTGTTCGCCACGGTGATGCTGCCGTTGTGCTGCTCGACCAGACGTTTACTTATAGCCAGTCCCAGACCGGTTCCCTGGGACTTGGTGGTAAAAAACGGCTTGAATATGTTCGCCAGGGCTTTGCTGTCTATTCCTCTGCCCGTGTTGGCAATGGAGACCTGTACTGACTCGCTGGAGGGATGACAGGTTTGTATGGTTATGACACCATGGTCGTCTGAAGCAGAGTAAATGGCGTCCACAGCATTCAGTATCAGGTTCAGGAAAACCTGCTGCAGCTGATCGGGGTCGGCAAAAATATGCGGGAGGTCAGGGGAGAGGTCTGTGACGAATTCGATCTGCATATCAGGGGCTTTTATCTTGTATTTTGGTGAGCGCATTGAATATTGGGCGGACTTGATCGTAGCCTCTAAAATCTGATTGACATCCATGGAAACCATCTTGGGTACCGGGGGCCGGGCATAACTGAGCAAACCTTTGAGCATATTGGTAATCCTGTCAATTTCATTGATCACCCGGAGCAGCACCTCTTTGTCCTCTGGAGGCAGGGGAGAATCATGACTGAGGACCTCCATGGACACCTTTATCCCTGCCATGGGATTTTTTATCTCATGGGCCATACCGGCGGCAAGTTCTCCAACTACGGCAAGACGCTCAGTTTGTTGCAATTTGGCATATTGCTCCTGCAGGGAATCCGCCATTTCGTTGAACGATGCTGCCAGCTCACCAAACTCGTCTTTTAATTTTTCCTCGATGCGGTACTGCAGCTTACCTGACTTAATGTTGCGGGTGGCGCCCAGAATCTCCGTCACCGGTCCGGTGATACTTTTGATGAAATACACGGAAAAGAGGATGCCTGTTAAAAATGCAAAAATAAGTGTGCCGGTTAATATCTTTTTGGAGTCATTAACTTCCTCCATTGCCGCAGTAGTCTTCTGCCGCAGGGTTTCGTTGGCGGTCATTGCCATCCACTGCGACTTTCCGATAATCCTGTCCCCTATATCGGCTGCCAAAGACTGAAGGCGTTTGATTCTTCGAGCGTCCGCCGTCGAAGTGATGAAATAGCTGAGGGCTTCCTTGTACTGTTCCGTCAGATTTTGTAAGTTGTTGATCTCATTGGCTATATCTTGTTCGTGATGGCAGTCGGAACATGTTTGGGCCCGATCGCGGAGGGTGAGGACATTATCCACGATAATATCCAGCTCCTTGCCGAATGTTGTGCCGATGGTATACAGATTTGACTGAACAGTTTGAACGTTGATGACCAGATCCTGCCTTATCACCTCTACCTTGTGCAATAAAAGCAAAGCGGTGAGATTGGCGGTTGTCTTGTTGATTATGTGCAGGGTTGTGACAATGCCTGCGAGGAACAGCAGAAATAACAAGAAGAAGGCAATGACAATCTTTTTCTTCATCTGCTACTTTCCGTGCACCGTCAGGGACCCCAAACTTTCCTGGGCCATTTTTTCTATGATTGCAAAGTCCTCAGTGTTTGACTTGACAAAACCCTGGGCTTTGAACTGTTGGAGAACATTTTTGCCAGCAACCGTCTTATCCATATGCAGAAGAACCCGGGTCAGTCTCTCCCGTAAATTCTGGCTAATTTCACTTTTGATGCACAGGGTCACTTCAGGAGCTTTGGGCGATTGGGCTATGATATCAAGCTCCTGTCCAATGGATGGGTCACTTTTGACCAGCTGGTCAAAAACCGTACTTTTCGCAGCACCAATGTCGGCCCGGCCGTCAAGAACGGTAAAGATTGCTGAGGCATGACTGCCGGAAAAATAATAGTCATGAAAAAATTCGTTAATATTTTTAACACCGTGCTGCGCTAAAAATACCAAAGGAAAGAGGTAGCCTTCCATTGTGGCCGGATCCACAAATACAATGCTGCCGCCCTTCATGTCGATCATGCTGCGTATACCACTGTCTTTCCTCACAAAAATGTAGCCCTGTGATGTTGACGCACCATAGAGGTTTACAGGACTGGCTATCGGCTCCAAATGCAATTCCTTAATCCCCATGGTGGCGGTATAGGAGGTAAGAAAGGCGCCATCCAGCCTGAGGGTTCTGAAGCGCTTGATCACCTCACCATAGCGGCTCATGATAGTAAGCTTTACCTTCACTCCAAGCTGTTCCGAGAGATAATCTGCCAAAGTGCGGTACCGTTCCATCTGGTCGAAAATATTGTGCTCCGGCTCAATGCCGATAAGCAGTTCATCCGGCTGCGCAGAGGCGGAAACCGCTAAGGCTGCGGTGGCAACAGAGCAGACAAGAAGGCAGGCGATGAAGCACCGGGCAAAATGACGTGCTGACCGTGAAACATGCCTCATTCAATCACCCTTGTCGCTTCAATTAACAGCTGGATCGGAAAGTCAATTTCGAGACGTCTGGCTTCCACTTTATTGAACACCAACTCCGTATCCCGAAAGGTGTAAGCATTAATGTCAGCCGGTTTTGTCCCAAGCAGAATCTGCCATGCCATTTCAGCTGCCAGATGCCCTTGCGAAATTGGCGGCTGAGACAGGGTCACCAGCACCCCTGCTTCGGTATCGTCAGGAAAAATAGTCGCAACAGGAATCCTTTGTTGTTCCAGAAGCTTTATAATATCATCGAGAAACAGGTGGACAAGGGAACTTCCGGAAATGAAAACTACATCCGACTCCATTGCCTTCAGTTTGTCCAGGTCAGCCCGTGACCGGATATCAATTTTTTCAGTCTTTATATTCTGCTGCGCCGCGAGATCCTGCATTGTTTCGAATTGCCGTACCGAATCCTCTTCCAGGCTGCAGAAGAGGATGCCTAAGGTATTGACGGTTTTGAGACGTTTAAAATAGCGGAGAATACTTGACAGGGGCACCTTGAAGCCGCACCCAGTTGCATTCTTGGCCTTTATAGCCGCGTTTTCAGGCTCAAACAGGCCGGCGTAGACCAGGGGAATGCGGCTTTTTTCGTGGATAACCGCCTCGGCGGCGGGCAGGCCGTAGGTCACGATGAGGTCCACGTCAAAAGCTATGAGCTTCCGGGCGGCATTACTCCAGGATATGGGATTCGGAAAAGGTCTTTGCAGGATAATTTCGATTTTTTCAGACCCGGCAAACCTGCTGTTGATCTCTGCGACAAAGGCCTCGTGTATTGCCCTATAATAAGGGATGTCACCGGTCATGATAACACCGATGGTTTTTTTGGCATGCAAATCCGCTGCTGCTGCAAGGATGAAAACAACAGTAAGCGCTATCTTCAGTAATGGGCGGTGTAAAGTATTCAATTTAAAAATACCTTTTCAGCGCAAAGGTGCCGGTGAATACATTGCCGTCAAGGAGGCCGGTCTTTTTATCGTTATAGATATGCAGGTAGGAGTTGAGCCCGATTTCCCAGACCGGGGAAAGTTTTTTGGCCAGATCAAGGGAAAAGGTGGTTTCCGATGCTTTCATTTTTGAAAACGAGGAAAGAGAAAAGGGCGCGTCCTCAAACACATCGCTGTAATGAACTTTTCCCTCTGCTATGGTGTAGGTTACATTTCCTCCTACGGTAAAATCGTCCCGCGGCATCCAATGGAATGCCAATGAAAAGGAGTTGGCCTTATCGGTGTGAGGAACATCGTCATCGATATAAGGCAGATCACCGGCATCTTCCGAGAGCCATTTTCCGTAGGCGAGGTCTTGTTCCACGCGCCAGCGCTCATAAAACCAGCTGAATGTCAGAGATGCCTTTGGAGATATTTCCGTTGTCAGGCTGGCGACAAACTGGTCGCGCTTTCCATCTCTATCGCCTGTCTTCAGCAGGGCAGCAGGATCGTTATTGAGATAATGCAGGGAATCCCGCTCGGAAATGAACAGGGAATATTCCAGGTAGACGTTTATAGCAGGAGACGGCGTGTAGTTCGTCGTCAACCGCAGTTTGTTTGACGAGTCAGGGGTGGTGTTGTAAGCCGGCTGGTCGTAATTCTTATATTCATAAATTGCCTTTACGGCGACATTGTTGAGCGGTTTGGCGTGAGCCCTTAGATCAACGGTGTGGATCTTTGTTCTCGAAGGCAGCAATTCCCAGTCGTCAAGGTTTTTGCGGTCAAGAAGGGAAAACTCATAGCCTGCGAAAAGAGAAAGCCGCTGCAGGGGCTTATACCGTGAAGACAGTGAGAACACATCCTTGTCATAGGAGATGCCGTTCCGTACAGGATAATTTACGGCTGTATGCAAGCCATTCAGGGTAACGGTATCAGGAGTGTCCATATCCACATCCCGATGCCTGTACTTGAAGAAAAGGCCGATGACCGGAGCAGGTATCCAGCTGAAATCAAAGGCTCCCTTCCAGGTAGTGGATTCGGTATCGCTGTAGTTGTTTTCCTGGTGAAGATTGCTGACAGTTGCGGCAGCCACAATGGAGCCGGTATAGGAAGAATGCATCCTGATGGAATGGGACGATGATTCGGTTTCAGCTACAACATGGTGGGGATAGCTGTCAGCAGCACGGCCAAAATTGTCTGCAGCAGGATAATCGTCATAAAGAATATTGTTGCTTCCCGGATCAAATTTGGACGTATCGTATGCGTATTCTAGTTCAACCGGTCCTAAATGGCTGTTGGTTCCAAGCTTCAGAGCCTTTGAGGTCCAGTCGATATCGCGGGTTTCCGAGACCATGTTGAGTTCATTAAAATAACCCTGGAGAAATCTCTGCTGGATCTTGCCGTCCCGGTCAACATAACGATGGTTTATAAAGGCATGGAAGGGGAAATCCGGCGCCTTCAGACGCAGTGTCGCCAGGTTGCTGAGATAATTGACATAAGGATCTTTAACCGTATTTCTGTCGGAGTATGTGATTACGGGGGGATCACCGGCATAATCATAATTATAAAGGTCCAGATTATGACGGACACCGACCAGTATGTCCCTGAACAGGATCAGGTCCTTATAGGCAAAACCGGCATCAGAATAAAGATCATGCTTGCTGAGAAATTCTGAATGGACGTGATAACGGTATGGAAGGGGGCAGGATAGCAAGTTCAGGCCAAAGGTGACAGAAGAATGCGGGTAGAGATATTCAGATGCCTTTAAAGAATCTTCGGTATTTAACCAACGGTAACCCAGAAAAAAATTCCCTTCGGTCTCGAACACGACTTGAGGCTCGTCCTTTACCATATTGGCGGCTGTCTCCCCCGTCCCCCCCGCAGTTTCGGCTGGCGGTCTGGCTTCCTCAGCCATGCCCGGGGAAACAGAGCAGCCTAGAGCAATTGCGCAAACAAAGAAAAGCAGGATGCCATTTTTTATTTCACACCTCATTGGGTAAACCTTCCCTGACCTGATGTTGAGGGCACGTCTGACCCATGGATAGTGGAGTGGCAGTCCGTACATCGGCTAAAAAATGCCCTGGCACGCTCGGCGGAGATACTCTCGCCAGTCGCGGTATTGATTCTGTGGCTTTCGTGGCACTGGAGACACAAAAAGGGTTCCCGGGCGTTGAGAAGCTTGCTGTTCACCGAACCGTGCGGAGTGTGGCAGTTGAGACAGTTCTCGGCAACATCTGCATGTTCATAAAGGAATGGGCCTCTTTTTTCCGCATGACACTGGACACAGGTTTCTTTAACCGAGTCCCCGAAAAGGTCCTGAGCCGCGATACCTCCATGGGCGTTGTGACAGTCTATACAGAATATCCGGCCCTCTTTGAGAGGATGGTGGCTCGGCATGGAAAACTGGGCCTCGGCAGACTGATGGCAGCTGAAACAAAGTTTGCCGGAAGCCAGCGGCGTTACTTTTAGATCAGGACTGGAGTGCACATCATGGCAGGGGAAACACGAGACCTGGTTAATGGCATGGACGCTGGCATTCCAGTTGTGCAGGTTGAATGTGGCGTTGGCAGTGTGGCATTTGAGGCAGATGAGAGACTGGGCCGTGGCGGGTAGATTTTTCAGGTCGATCAGGGTCTTGAAATTACATGCCACCTTGATACCCTGCCTGGCTTTTTCCTCAACAAGTTCTTTGGTCAGATCTTTGATGGCCAGGCTGCCGGGACCATGACAGGATTCACAATCAACCAGGGGCATGCCCGACTCTTTCTTGAGTTGGGCCCCCATGGTGCTGGCATCAAAGAACAGCCGCAGCTGGTCATGCTCATGGCAGGCTGACAGGCAGTTGTCGGTACCGACATAATCGGCATAGAAGTTGCCGACCACCATCTTCTCATATTCGCGGATCGGCAGAATGGGTTTTGATTCTTTTAAACCGCTGCATCCGTGTATGGAAGCAAGAATAGCCACCATGATCAGTAATGCCAAGTTCAGATGGTATTTCCTGCTGCTCATATCCGCCTCTTTATGTCAGAAGTTATGAGGAAGGTATACTGCGGTGCTGGGCAAATTGCACATTCAGATCTCAACACCCATATATCCTATAATGAATCTTCAATCAGCGTGTCAATACAAAATCCCTAAAATCAATAGAACTCTTGATGAGACTGCCTTGATATTGCTCCCAAACCGAAGAGCGATACAGAGAAGAAACAACCGTAAGAGTCTGCATCCAATAATTGCAGAATTAAGGAGCCGGAATTGGTGAACCCGAGCAATTTTATCAAACAAATTTGCCTGAAGCGCAAGCAGAGAAGCTGAGGCAAAGATGGAATTGAGCCCGCATGTCCGGAATTGTTCATGGATAGAATCCATTAAATCAGCCCGTAACAAAACGGTGATAAAGCATCACTGAGGATGATTTAATGGATTTTTAACATGTAATTATTCGTTTGCAAATTTCTGCCGGCTATCCTTGCAGCAGTAATTAAAGGGACCGGGAATCAGCCGGGATATTTTGAGATGGCTTAAACTGGTAAAGTGCATTCGGAAACCACTGGAGATAATAATTCTATTATGAGCAGGAAGAATTGTAAAACGGTGCTGGTTGTGGGCGATGACCCGAAAATATCAGATATCCTGGCAGAACAGGAAAGCGCATATGGCTGTAAGCCGATCCTGGCCGCCAATGGCGAGGAGGCGTTCAGGATAGCATTACAGCATCCCCCCGTTGATTTTCTTTACGCGGACCTCATGCTCGACAACGGCTACACTATGCCGGAAATAAACGGGGTGGATTTTGCCAGGGCGTTCATCAAACTTTACCCGAAGACGGATGTCCTTTATATGATTTTATAAGCACCGCAGGAATGATGACTATGAAAATAAAGCATATAGTTAAAAGATGGAGCAATATTTTCTGCTCACATCAACAATGGCGGCAGACAACAACTGAAGAGGGCGGTCTGCTGCGGCATGTGTGTGCCAAATGCGGCAGGAGAAAAACGGAAAGCCAGGGTCTGGAACTGCATATCCTGCTGCCTGAAAAATTTGCAGGGAATCGGAATATCAAACATCGGGATGAGCTGCTCTAATAGTTCAGGTCGGCTTTTTAGCGTTTCTTTCTGAAGCTGTTTTTGCCAGCGCAGAAAAAAAGCCGGCTAAGGAATGGATCCTTAGCCGGCTTGCAATAAGCCTAACCAGGTTTTTTGACTGGATGTGGAAGGCCTTTTATCCTACCCGCATGCACGATGAGGTTAA
>Ga0209536_100010024_pt1 | contig 14017 bp, 17 predicted proteins | sample DeeMarSeWOR28_12_FD_187461 | JGI IMG/M metagenome (GOLD analysis project Ga0209536, IMG submission 187461) | Marine sediment microbial communities from White Oak River estuary, North Carolina - WOR-2-8_12 (SPAdes) (version 2) | ecosystem: Environmental > Aquatic > Marine > Intertidal zone >...
TCTGGTGTTTGCTGCAGGTGTTTTAGGCGCGATGCTCAACAGCTTAGCGGTTTGGGCTTTTGGAGAGTTCGGCATCTCAGCGGCCCTGGGTGTCAAAATTGCGCCCAAGCTTTCGGCGGCCTTCCTCTATCCGCGACTGGTGTGGGGTGGGATCTGGGGAATGCTCTTTTTGCTGCCGATGATGCAGACAAGCATCTGGTCCCGAGGTTTTATTTATAGCTTAGGTCCGACCCTGGTTCAGCTTTTTATCGTTTTCCCGCTGAAAGCCAACAAAGGGGCAATGGGGTTGGAGCTGGGTATGCTCACGCCTTTATTGGTGGTTGTTTTTAACGCCATCTGGGGTTGGGCGGCAGCCATCTGGTTACGATGGACGGGCAAGTAGTAATTGGAAAAATTGCTTTTTTAGAGTGTCGATTTATCCTACACTCACAGCATCGCTTGAATTCAACAAGCAGTTAATATTTTGGCGTATTTTCCCTCAACCGTAAATTCCATCAAAACTCTATTAAGAACACTGATTATTGTCATAATTACAGAAAAAGCTTGACAGTTAAAGACGACCGGTCTATTTTATGAGATAAAGCTTCATCTGTTCATCCAAGGAAAATCATAAAATGCCATTCAATACCAGGGACCGGATCATAGAGACCGGTGCCGCCATTATCCATCGCAAAGGATTCAACCACACCGGTATCCAGGAAATATTGACCGCCGCCGCTGTGCCAAAAGGATCATTTTATAATTATTTCAGAAGCAAAGAGGACTTCGGACTCCAGATCATAGATTATTATTCGGCGCGCTTCGAGCAGATCGCAAGCAAAACACTGGCGGACACCTCCATTTCACCATTAAACCGCATTTATGAGTTTTTAGCAGCATTTATGGAATATTTTGAGTCCCAAAATTATACCGGCGGCTGCCCGATCGGCAATCTGGCCCAGGAAATGGGGGATTTAAATCCGGCGTTTCGCATTAAGCTCAGCGAATCCATCGATATGATGGTCGACACCTACAGCCAGCTTCTATCTGCTGCCCAAGAAGACGGTAAAATATCAAAAACATTAGATATAGAAGACGCGGCCCGGTTCATCGTGGCCAGCTGGCATGGGGCCATTATTCAGATGAAGCTGACCAAAAGTCTGGAACCTCTCAAAAACCATCGTAAATTCATTTTTGATCACGTCTTAAAGAAGTGACCTGCCGCAAAGCTAAAAGAAGATAACTATGATTTTAGGTTTACATTTAGACCGACCGGTCTAATACTGCAGCGGGCGTCACGCTGCAACCCCTCAAAAAGAGCAATTGAGGGTATCCATTATGTTAAGATTGCCGGTAGAGCCTGTCGGCCATATAGGGGGTAAAAATTAGAATGTTTCACTTTTTGACAGGAACAATGATCTAACGGAACAAGGGTATAATCCTATTATTAATTTTCTCCCGGCAGGTTGACCCACTCATAAGGAGGTCATAGGTTTAATTCACCTGTATTTTGTCAATTAAAGGATTAGGAAAAATGATATCCGTTAAAAACAAAACCAAAGACGAACTCATCAAAGAATTAAAGGCCCTGAGAAAACAAATCAAAGACCAGGCGAATTCTTATGAAAAAGAATGCAAATTGCACGATCGTGCCGAAGAAGAACTCCGTCTGGCTCAGGTGATCATCGACAACAGCCCGGTGGTTCTTTTTCGCCGGATGGCCGGCGATAATCCTCGGCTGGTGTACGTTTCAGACAATATCCGTCAGATGGGGTACATGCCTCAGGAATTTTTGGAAGAAAAAATTCTGTTCAGAGAAATCGTCCATCCCGATGATATGGATCGCGTAGCAGAGGAAATAAAGCATTATGCCGAAGAAGATGTTGAAGATTACACCCAGCTTTACCGCATTATGACCAAAGACGGCCAGGTCCGCTGGGTGGAAGACCAGACTTCGGTGGTGCGGGATGCAGAAGGCAACAAAATATTTAACCAGGGATTGCTAGTGGATATCACCAGCCGCAAGCTGGCTGAAGAAGAAGTGCGCAAAAGCGAAGAGAAGTTTCGCCGCATTGTAGAAACCGCCGGCGAGGGATTTATCCTCATGGATGAGGATCTGACCATCATCGATGTCAACGAGGCCTATTGCCGGATGCTCGGTTATAGCCGGGAAGAAATCCTGGGTAAAACCCCCGTTGACCTGGCTTCCGACGACTTCAAAACTTTCATGCTCGCCAATCGGGAGGAAATTTTGGCCAAAGAATACCGCGAGTTTGAGGGAACCGTGGTGGCCAAAGACGGCCGCCATGTGCCGATTTTAATTCACGGCAACACCCTGCGAGATGATCAGGGAGAAGTCATTGGCAACATGGCATTTGTCACCGATATGACCGAGCATAAAAAAGCCCTGGCACTGGCCGGCGAAGTTCAGAAAAGCCTGCTGCCCCAGAGCAAGCCCGATGTGCATGGCCTGGACGTGGCCGGCCGCAATGTTTCCTGCGACGAGATTGGCGGGGATTATTTTGATTTTCTATGGCGACGCGAAAATCCGGATGGCCCTTTTAGTGTCGTGGTCGGTGATATCACCGGTCACGGAGTGGACTCGGCCTTGTTGATGACCTCGGCCCGGGCGTTTTTACGCATGCGTGCCTCTCAGCCCGGCACCATATCTGATATCGTCAACGCCATGAACAGCCACATGACGCAAGACGTGTTTGAAAGCGGGCGCTTTATGACCCTTTTTTATTTAACCGTAGATCCGCAAAATGATTGCATCGACTGGGTGCGCGCCGGCCATGACCCTGCCCTTTTGTACGATCCCCAACAAGACGCGTTTGAGGAATTAAAGGGTACCGGGATGGCGCTGGGCGTCAATGACGCCTTTAAGTATCCTGAAAACCGCCACGAAGGACTCACAAACGGACAGATCATTGCCATCGGCACCGACGGCATCTGGGAGGCCTTTAATAAAAAAGGCGCGATGTTCGGAAAAAAGCGCTTTAAGGAGATTATCCGTCAAAACGCCGCCGCGGGGGCTGATGATATCCTCAATGCGGTTTACAATGAAATCAATCAATTCACCGCAGGTCAAAAAACAGAAGATGATATTACCCTAGTCATCATAAAAATTAAAAAACCTTAATCTTGCATAAAAATAAATGAGAGGTTGTATTTTTCTCTAGCAGCGGGTTAAGTTAATCAGCAATATCGGCATGCGCTACTGGGTGCCGACCAAACAATATTTTCAAACCCTGTATCAGGCCAATCTGGCGGTATATACTGATCTGGAGCTAACCGGAATAACGATTCCCTTGCCCCAGCGAGACATTCATATGTCCGCCGCTGATCAACGCTAAGGAGGCGTAATGACCCTTGAAATCATTCGTGATATGCTGGCATGGTGCACCTTCATAAACTGGATTTTTCTGCTGTGGTGGCTTGTATTTTTCATCGCGGCACACGATTGGATTTACCGCATCCACAGCAAATGGTTTCACATTTCTGTTGAGAAATTCGACATCATTCACTATAGCGGTATGGCCCTTTTTAAAATAGCTATACTGCTGTTTAACCTGGTGCCCTATCTGGCTTTGCGCATTGTTGGCTAAAAAATATTTTCAATTATTAAAGTAGATCACCACTGAGCGCTAAACGGATGGATCGATTGGAACATAGCGGCTTGTAAATATTCCCGCGTTGAAAGCTGCAGGTGAGCTTGGCTTTTATAGTTCGAGGATAAAACCGTGCCGTATATAAACATCAAAGTCACCCGTGAGGGTGTGACTGCCGAACAGAAGCAACGCCTCATTCAAGGTGCCACCCAGTTACTGGTCGATGTTCTGGGCAAAAATCCGCAAACCACAGTTGTCGTCATTGAAGAAATCGCCACCGACAATTGGGGAATAGCCGGTGAGAGCGTCACAAAGCGCAGAAAAAGCGGCAAATGAGTCGTGCGTTTTAGCCATTATGAACAGCCACACGCTGTTTCGGCCGAGCTACCGGAAGCTTTTTCAGTGTTCTTGGGAGCTTCCGATTCAAGCGGGCAGTCGACGGGGTTGTGTGCCGCTTGAAGATGAGTGCCTAGAAGCTCATCTGACTTGGCCTTCATATGGCTGGCCGGCTGATCATTGACAAACTGGCCGATGATAGCAGCCGCCCGCATTTTTTTTTCATCGATCCTTTCAGCACGCGCCATTTCGGTAATACTTTCCAGACAGGGGATGCAACCGGATGCTACGGCCGAGCCCAGAGCCACCAGTAATTGGGTTTCGGTGTCTAAGCCTTTGTAAAAAGGTTTCATGTTGGTACCTCCTATTTCATTTAGGGTTTGCCGGTTGAGCCATGGCAATGGGGAAGACCCCGTCTAAGCCTTCTTCGATGTCTTGGCGACCGATTAAAAACCCCAGGACCATCAATCCCGCCGCATGAACACCGCAGGTATATGACGACAGCATGCCGCCTAAAAAGGCTGTGGCAGATCGCGTCACCAAGGTATCGTGCAGGCCCCATTTATGAATCAATTCTTTCCATTGCTCCATCACTCCAACACTCCAACACTCCAGTATTAATAAACTTCTTTGCGTCTTTGCGTCCCACGCCGCCATCGCGAGGCGCTCCATTCGGCACGAGCTCATGGCCGAGGGCAGGCGAGGCGGGCGGGTTTGCGTGAGACCTAAATCGGTTTACGCGCCTCAATCGTAGCCGAGGTCACATAGTCTTCCAAATTCCGCCCCGGAAACCACTCCTGGATACTTTCACGGCTTTCAGCTTTAGGCTGGATCTTAAGATCCTCAAAGCCGGCTTCAGAGAGCATTGATTCGATTTTCTCAATTTTTTCGGTACCTCCGACACAGCCGGATATGAGCGCTAAATCATTTTTTATTTCAGCCGGCAGCGCCTGCAAGGCCACCACGTCTAAAATAGCCAAGCGGCCGCCAGGTTTGAGCACCCGCATGGCTTCCCGGAAAACGTTGATTTTTTCAGGGGAAAGATTAATCACGCAGTTTGAAATAACCACATCCACGCTGGCATCGGCCACCGGCAAGTGCTCGATCTCCCCCAATCGAAACTCAACATTTTTAACACCCATCTTTTCGGCATTTTGGCGGGCTTTGCTGACCATGTCGGCGGTCATATCCACACCGATAATCCGGCCGAATTCACCCACCGATTTTGCAGCCAAAAAGCAGTCGAAACCGCCGCCGCTGCCTAAATCCAGAACCGTCTCGCCTTCTTTCAAAGACACAATGGCCAGGGGATTGCCGCAGCTCAGCCCCATGTTGGCGCCTTCCGGAACACTGTTCAGTTGCTCTTTGGTGTAGCCAAAGGCCTGGGATATTTTTTCAATGGACACCGGATTAGACCCGCAGCAGGATGAAAGCGTGCTGCAGCCGCAACCGGATGTTTCTTGTTTGGCAATTTCACCATACCGGATTCTGACCGCTTGTCTAATTTCATCTGAATTCTTTGTTTGCATTTATTTCGATCCTTTAATAATTTAATATTTCGACAGATATCGAAAAATTAAACCAAAAAAATGTGGCCCTGTTAGAAAGAGAAAAAATATTTCAGTTCATCTAAAATTTCAGGGTCCACCCAGCATTCGATGTTCTGCCCGTTACGTCTGGTTTTAATCAACCCTGCTCCGCGCAACTCCTTGATATGATGAGACACTGTCGACGGTACGATATTTAGATCCTTACCAATATCGCCCACACAGGCGGTATTATCTGGCTCAAAGATACCGATAGTGCCGGGCTTGCAGCAGGTGGCCAGACTAAAAAATATCTTTAGTCGGTTGGGGTTGGATAATGCTTTAAATATGGCGGCATATCTTTCAAATTTGCTTTCATTATTCGACATACATCGAATAATAACATGAAATTTTTTTTTGTCAAGCGTTTTTTAAATTTTCTGTTCGCGTAGATTTTTAATCAACCGCTGTTCTTCCCGCTTACCGCAAACAAACTGATAAATAGACAATGGTAGGCAAGTAATCGTCAAGCCAATGAAAAACAACAGGCCCCAAAATGAAGACAGTATCGTCTTTGCTATTTTGCTGCCCGGACCGACATAAGCCGGTTGAATAAAAATAAACGCAATAATGAGAAATGTTAGACCTATCCCCAGAAGTCTGTTCTTATTCATAATCCCCCCCGAAGAAAAACTCATCCTAAGAAAAAGCAAAAATTATACCATTTGAAAGCAGCTTAATTTTTATTGAGTGATTACAGGGGGCTAAATACATCGAACCATTTCCGTGGGAAGAAAACTTACAAATATTGTCAGCAATAGCAGCAATAAATGTCAGCCGTTATTTCTTTAGCGGATTTATCGCAGGCTTTTTTCATGATCCAGCAGCCATTGTTTGCGCCAGATGCCGCCGCCGAACCCCACCAGTTGGCCGTTGCTGCCGATCACGCGATGGCAGGGAACAATCAGAGGAGTCGGGTTTTTGTTGTTGGCATTGCCCACAGCCCGAAAAGCCTTGGGGCGATCGATGGCCCGGGCCACATCGCCGTATGAGGCGGTCTGACCAAAAGGAATTTTTTCCAACTGCCGCCAGACCGCTTTTTGAAAGGCGGTGCCTTCCAGCTGGAGCGGAACATTGAATTTTTTACGTCGGCCTTTGAAATATTCATCAAGCTGCCGCAGACATTCTGTCATACAGGCCGGCAGGCTGCGGTCCGTCTTTAATGGCGCTTTATTAAATGCGATCGTCAAAATGCCTTTTTGATTGCCAACAATTTCAAAAGGGCCAATTTCAGACCGGTAGCATGCGGTGTAGGTTCGCACAAATACCTCCTTCTGTTAGGTTTGGCGCTTGCCGGTTTAGCCCGTTGAGCCAGTTAATAAGAAATTGGGATCATGTGTAATATTTCTCACGGAAACCCGCCCGCCTCGCCTGCCCTCGGCCATGAGCTACATTCGGCCTGAGCTCATGTCGAAGGCGGGCCGAATAGAGCGGCTCGCGATGGCGGGCGTGGTGGCAGGCGTGGGCCGCTAAGCTCGCTAAGAATAAAAATTTTGTTAGTCTCTTTGTGAACTTCGCGGGCTTCGTGTTCTTCGTGGTATAATCCAACGATTCATATAACCACGAAGGCCACGAAGCGCACAAAGAATAATATTTTGAATAAAAACTTTCTGGGTGTCCTTGCGCCTTTGCGAAAAGATTTAAACTTTATCCCGTTCTTTGAGCGGAGTGCGACCGATTCCCGGCCATATCCTCACCATCCCGAAAACGGCCCGGATGGCTATCCACAAAGCCGTAATCAGCCAGATCCAGGTCAGGGCGCCGGATGCCGCTTCATCGAGCAGATAAATCGCCATCCCGCCGAAAGCGGTTGCCGCAATCATAACGTTACGCAAGAAACGAAAATCGCCGGTTCCCCAATGGATGCCATCGGTGGCGAATGCCAGGGCGTTGACCGGTTGGCTGATAACAGCCATCAGCCATGCGGCAAAAAAGATGTTTGTCGCCGATGGCGGCAGCAACAGATGCACGACCCAATTCTGCGCCAGCAACATGCCCACACTCAAACTGATGCCGGTGGCCAGACTCCAAAAACAAACCAACCGGGCCACGCGGCGCGCCTGCTCCAGCCGGCCGGGGCCTACAAAGAAACCAATCAGGCTTTGCCCGGTGATGGCAAAGGCATCCAAAAAAAGCGCCGTAAACACCCATACCTGCCGGATGGCCTGGTGGGCTGCCCCGGCATCCGGACCGATGCGGGTGGCAGCCCGGGTGGTAAAAATAAAAAACACAGTCAACAGACCGGTACGGACGAACAGATCGCGACCGATTTGAAACAGCTTTACAATATCGCTCAATCGAAAACGATGGGGAAGCCCCAGACGGCGCAAAACCACCGCTGTCGCCCAAAAAGCGCCCAGCCACTGACTGATGACACTGGCCAACCCCGCACCAAAAATACCTAGCCGCGGAAACGGTCCATACCCAAAAATGAGCAGTGGATCTAAGATGATGTTTAACGTGTTAATACTGACTGCCACCCAAAACGGGGTGCGCATATCCTGTAAGCCCCTAAGGATGCCGAAAACCGCCAGGCTGACCAGAACCGCCGGTGCCCCGAACAGGCGCACCTGAATGTATTGGGAAGCAAAATCATGGACGGCGCCCTCGGCTCCCATTAGCGTGGATACATGCGTTACCAGCGGGAGGCCGCCGATCATCATCAGTCCACCGATGGCGGCGCTCAGCGCAATGGCAAGCCATCCGATTTCAGCGGTCCGTGTCAATTCCTCCCGGCCATAAGTCTGGGCCACTTCGGTCTGGGTCCCGATGCCTAAAAAATTAAAGACCCAAAAAATACTTGAAAGAGCAACCGTTCCGGCGCCCAGCGCCGCCAGCGATTCTGCACCCAAACGCGCCACAAAAGCGGTATCCACCAGACCTGTCAATGGCTCGGCCACCAGCGACAACAGCACCGGTAAAGACATAGATAAAAGGGTTTTATGGGGAAAAGCGACGAAAGGATGATCCGATTGCCGGTTCGTTTCGGTTTTCACGCAATTATCCATTTTTAAATTTGAAACGCTCATTTTAGGGCCTAAATTGGGCGATTGTCGAGGTTGCCGCAGCTACACGGCAGATGGCGTTTCGCTATAGTTGCCTATGCGGAACGGCATCTAACACAGTAGATGCGGTAAGATCGGCAAGCCCCTTAGGGTTTCAAATTTAAAAATTAAAAACGATAGAATACCCTAAGAAAAATTTCTCCATTTTTAAATTTGAAACGCTCATTTTAGGAAAAGTGGGGTTCTTCTACCCTACTAATAGATTTTCATCAAATAATTTTGAATATAATCCCGAAAAAATCAACGTCGGGGGTTGACAATCCCCTTTTCAGTCTGATAATGTTTATCGTAAAAATACGATAAACGGATGTGAACACTATGACCCAAACAAAAACAACGATTCCACCGGCATGTTGCACACTCAAGATAGCCGGAAAAGAGCAGAAACAGCTGGTAGCCATGCTGAAAGCTCTGGGCAATCCCATCCGTTTTGAAATTATCAAATTTTTGGTGACCCATCCGGGATGCATCACCGGCGATATTGTCGAATATCTACCCATTGCCCAGGCCACCGTTTCCCAGCATCTTAAGGTGCTGAAAGAGGCCGGTTGGATCTCCGGGGTGATAGAAGGCACCGCCACCTGTTATCAACTGGATGAAAAGAATATCGGATGGTTTCGTTCAGTCGTAACCGATATTTTTTAAAATCAATGACGCCCGTTGATGGGACAAAAGCTGCATGAAAGCAGCGTTTTTTTAACGCTTGATCATCGTAAATTTACGATAAACTTTTTTGCCATTACTTTTTTTTGGGGCCAGATTATCGCAAAAATACGATTAACCCAAGGAGAAAATCAGCATGCTCACACCCGTCTTAGACATCAGCCAATTCATTATCGACGCCTTTTTGCACATCTGGCCGTACTTACTGGTGACAATCCCGCTGGCCGTTGCGGTTCAGATGTCAGGCGCGTCCAAATATATCAGACGCGCGTTTGAGGCCCGTCCGCTGACCGCTATTTTGTTGGCAACCCTTGTGGGTGCCTTCAGCCCCTTCTGCTCGTGCGGCGTCATCCCGGTAATTGCCTCACTGCTGATCAGCGGGGTGCCACTGGCACCGGTGATGTCTTTCTGGATTGCTTCACCATCCATGGACCCGGAAATTTTTTTCCTGAGTGTCGGCATGATCGGCTGGAAACTGGCCGTCTGGCGCTTGGCGGCCACCCTTTTTCTGAGTCTGGCTGCCGGAATCATTACCCACATGTTGGTGCAAAACGGCTGGTTGGGGAGAGAAATCCTGCGCATGCACAAGGGGGTAAGAGTACAAAGCACTGCGGAATTTTTAAAAAGGGGCTGGCAGAGAATTAGAGACAGCTTCACAAGTGTTAGACCCTCAAGACATGTGTTTCCGCCGGTGATACCCAATCAAGGGCGTCCGTTGCAGTATGCACCCATCATCACTCCCGCAAAACCTGAAATAACGGCCAGTTGCCGTTCGTGTTCAACCGAAAACACAGCTCCAATCGGCGTGTTGCCAGAAAAGCTTGCGTTCATCAAGGCGTCTAGAGATGATGACGCCAGCGGCAACGCAAAACAAGGCTGCGGCTGCGATGAGACCACCGTGGAGTTCCGGCAGCGCCTGTTTAAAGAAACCCTGAGTGCGACCATGATGGTGGTCAAATTCATGGCCCTGGCCTTTTTTCTTGAAGCTTTGATTATACTGTATGTTCCTCAGGAATGGATAACCGGGGCGTTGGGGCAGAACAACCCGATGGCCATCACAACAGCAGCAATTTTAGGTATACCGATCTATACCAGCAGTTTGACGGCCTTACCGATGATCAGCGGTTTGTTAACCCAGGGTATGAACCCGGCAGCCGCCCTTGCATTTCTGATTGCCGGACCGACCACGACGCTGCCGGCCATGGCGGCGGTATGGCCTCTGGTTGCCCGGCGCGTTTTTGTTCTGTATGTCTCCTTTTCTTTAATCGGGGCCGTCCTAATGGGCTATTTTTTAAAATGGCTGGGGTAGTCTTCTGAAAGCGGGATTTAAAAATGTTGACTTGTTATTGCAAAACCAGAATTCTTGCTTTAATAATAGATCAGCTAATCTGAGAATATTTTGCAGTTTTAATTAAAGGAAAGCCAAATGGACGAGCCAAAAGAAGTCACGATCCAAAATTACAAGGGTTGGGAAGACTTTTATAGAATCTCAAAAAGCGAAAAACTCGATTTCTTTACTCGCAACGGGCGCATGCTGGATATTTTGTTTTCCCAGCAATTTGACAGGAAATTTCTGAATGATATGTGCCTGCTGGCCACCCAAATCCGTCGCATGGCACTGACCAAAATGGGGGCCAAAAAATTAAGCAGTCTGCTGGCCCATAAGCGTGCCATGCTGTATTTTGTGCAGCCTTCCACCCGAACCTTTATATCCTTTCTAAACGCCTGCCATATTTTGGGAATGAAAATATCCGAAATTCGCGGCACCTCCACCAGCTCGGAGGTCAAAGGCGAATCCCAGGAAGACACTATCCGCACTTTTGCCAGCTATGTAGATCTGATCATTATCCGGCATCCCGAAGCCGGTTTTGCCGAAAAAACCGCCTGGCTTCTGAATCAAAACAAACTGCCGGTGGCCATTATCAATGGCGGCTCCGGGCCCGATCAGCACCCCACCCAGGCCCTGCTGGATATCTACACCCTGGAGCGCTCGTTTCGCAACATCGGTGGCATGGACGGCAAAAAAATCGCCATGGTGGGGGACTTAAAGCGCGGCCGCACCGTGCGCTCGCTCAGCTACCTGATGCGAAATTATAAAGATGTCACCCTGTATTTCGTCGCACCGGAAGTATTCCGTATGAAAGACGACATAAAAAGTTTCCTCACCAAGCATCAAATCGAATTCCACGAAACCGATGATTTTGCCAGTGTCATGCCGCATGTGGATGCCATCTATATGACCCGCATTCAAAAAGAATATGCCGAAGCGCCCGCCCAAGAAACCGACGTTTACCCGGAATTTCATTTCACCAAAGCGCATCTCTCCGTGATCCAATCGCATTGCATCATTATGCACCCGCTGCCGCGCCGCTATGAAATCGAAGTCGAGGTCGATAAAGATCCGCGGGCTGTTTATTGGAAGCAGGAACGCAACGGCATGTGGATGCGCGCAGCATTGATATCGTACCTTTTTGGCGTGGATGATGAAATTGCGACAGAGTTCCGGTAAAATTTATCAACATGATTCGTCAATGCCATGATCGGGATTTTGAAGCGCTTTATTCCATTATTAATGAGGCTGCCGAAAAGTATAAGGGCGTTATCCCCGAGGATTGTTGGAAAACGCCGTATATGTCCAAAGAGGCGTTACAGCATGAAATCGATGCTGGGGTTGTTTTCTGGGGATATGAACAAGACGGCGCATTGATAGGGGTAATGGGAATACAGCAGATTCAGGATGTAACCCTTATTCGGCATGCCTATGTGCGGCCTGCGAAACAACATCAGGGCATTGGGAAAAAATTACTATTCGAGCTTTGCCGACAGACCGATCGCCCGATATTAATCGGTACCTGGGCCGATGCCAAATGGGCGATTCGTTTCTATGAAAAACATAACTTCAATCTGGTCACCCGCCAAGAAAAAAACCAACTGCTTAAAAAGTACTGGAAGATTTCCGCTCGTCAAATCGAAACTTCCGTGGTTCTTGCAGACCAGAAATGGTTTGACAATTGTTAGAGTGGAATGGCAGGCTGTTGTCAACCCACTAGATGCCATACCTTTTGAGAGTGAATGATTCTAACCGGCCCGTCTTTCCGGATTCAGATCTTAACAACTCTCTTGGGGTCGGATGTCTCCTGCTGGCGGGGTAAACGGGGAGAATGTTGCGTATTTGAAGGATCACTTTTTTTCGCCCTGAACCGGGGCAGAATCAGGAGCAAAACAAAAATGATCACAAAACCGATTAAGCTGAAGCCGATGAAGGTTAAATTGTCCAAAGCATCAACCCTTTTTTATAAATGACCGGTTTGCAACGACTTGTAAAAAAGGGGGCAACCGACAATGAACTGCCCCCATTTTTAAGGATGTACATCTTATCAGGACTCTCACAAAGTATTTATTATTATAGCACAAAATAGTTTCATAAGAAAGACCCTCCCCTCATCAGCGACTGCCGGTATTAAGTTCGCTTCTAAAGTATTCCTGATAAATGCCAATAACTTACTGGAGGCGTCTGAAAATGAAACTTTTTTTATTGATACTTGGCATAGTGGTGATAGCATTGAACGTATTTCTCTGGTATGCGAAAAAACAGAGAAAGGCCGCAAGCATTGCTAAAACAACTGATAGATTAGAAAAATCGGTGGACTTGGAGACAAATTCAACCGACTTTTTGGATAGCCCGGCAGCTGATGAATTAAAACAGGCAGCGGCAGCCGAACTGGGAATTCCGGTTGAGGAGCTGAATCGTATGTCTGCCGAAGAGATTGTCCATTTAGCGACCCAAAAGGGATTAATCAAAGGCTAAAAGGCGGACTTTAACTGCAAAATGAAGAGGGACCGAATTTGACATTCGCATGGCTGTCAAGCAGGTCCTTTTTTTATCAGCGGATCCTGTGGTTTTCTTGACTTCGTCAGCCCTGTGATCATACTATTATCATAAATGTTCCCAATACCAATATCCATTCAGAGGTGTGCGTCAAATGAAAATATTACATGCATGTACAATCAGGTTGCACCATCCGTTCATATTAATTGTGGTGATTTTAGTGATCGTAACGGGTTGTACCGCATCAAATTACGGCAGGCTGGAATCAAATTCAGAGGTTACGCAAGCTTTTCAAGCCCATCAAATTCTGCCGGATCATACTTATTATTACAGGGGAACATTTAGTCGCCCTTTTGTTGTCGCCGCGATTCATAAGAATTTCACATTGGATTCACCGCTATGGGTGGAAATCGATACGAAATCAAACGATTTCCGCACGCTGATCGATCGCGTATCTCTGCAAGGCACGGGCAGCACCACCCATCCTTGGGGATTCAAAATATTAGACAAATCCGGCAGCAATGTCGGTGTATGGTATTCCGCCATTCGCGCAGCGGCGGTGGACATAGATGAAAATGGCCGAATTGTTAATTTATCGCCGATAAGAATGGTCACCACAGGGGATCAAGGCATGTAAAGATGCATTTTGAATAAAAATTAAGACCATCAGAAAATCCGCATCAAAAATCAAAATAATTCTTTTAACCTCTTATTGAACACATCACGTATTGTTCCGGTCAATTTACGCTAATATTTTTCAACTCCTTTTTAATTAAAGGTCTTCCGAATTTTTTTATCTAAAGAAGTAAACAAGCCTATATGCCTTTATAACAACATGTTAATATTGATAATTTTTGATTGACATTTATTTTATTTTTTTCTATTCAATCCTTATACGGTTGTTCAATTGAATTTTGGAAAGCTTGGCAATACACGAATGATGCAGGC
>Ga0209536_100010025_pt1 | contig 14017 bp, 12 predicted proteins | sample DeeMarSeWOR28_12_FD_187461 | JGI IMG/M metagenome (GOLD analysis project Ga0209536, IMG submission 187461) | Marine sediment microbial communities from White Oak River estuary, North Carolina - WOR-2-8_12 (SPAdes) (version 2) | ecosystem: Environmental > Aquatic > Marine > Intertidal zone >...
GTGCCTGATGCCATTAAAGGCGCCAGAATTGTGGCGGCAGTGACCGCACCCGTTGAAGAGAAGAAGATCCTGAAAAAAATGGGGGCTGACCTGCCCAAGATCGCGCTCCCAAGGATCTTTACCGTCTTAGAAGAATTCCCTAAGATGGGCAGCGGCAAGATCGATTTCCGAACTGTGACTAACATGGTTCAGAAGATATTAAACAGCAAAGAAAAATAAACAGGATTGAGCTGCTCCAACGGCCGCTTGGCCCTGAACAGCCTATGCCGCTGAAAATCCTTAAGGCACGGTGCTGCTTCCGGCAAATCCATGCACTCTGCCTCCGTCCTGCCAAAAATATCCCTCATTTTTCTCAAGAATACCCTTCCGGAAGTACAATTTTTATTTTCTTCTCTCCTCTGCAATATATTGGGCTCTCCCTGGTCCGCACCACAATATGTTGTACAAATGCACTCACTTATGAACAACGGGGATTCCCGGGTATGGGACAGCAGACCAAAAAGCGCTTGACTTTTCCCCCCACACGATTCACCATGTGATCGGAAAAAGGAGATTTTTTTCTCATAACTCTAAAGAGTTAGCGAGCCACGTATCATTTCATGCAAAAATCTGCAGTCGTATTCATACTCCTTCTAATAGTTGCCCTGGCTTTTCCTTTTGCGGGCCAATCTGCCGATAAACGTGCATCCTCGCCGGAAACAACAATTCTCAGCTCGGACCACAAGTTCTCGCCCGAGGACAGGCTTTCTGAAGTACGCAGGCAAATAATCTCCTCCTACAGTGCTGTCCCGGACAACTCACCTGTTCTTCTCAACAGGTCATCGGACATAAAGAAAAAACCGGTTCAACTTGTCAGGATTTCCGACAGTTCATTCCGCAAAAAACTTTCTGCCCGCAGCGCCATAGTCATTGATGCCGCGACCGGCCAGGAGATATACTCCCATAATCCGGACCGGCCGGGACAACCTGCCAGCACAATCAAGGTACTTACCGGCCTGATAGCCATGGATTATTTAAAAAACAATGCCCTTGTCCCGGTATCAAGTTGGGCTGCAAGCATGCCCCGTTCCAAGGTATATCTCAGAAAGGGCAAATCATACTATGCCAACGACCTGATTAACGCCGTACTTCTTGCCTCGGCCAACGATGCCAGTGTGGCCCTGGCTGAGAAAATAGCCGGGTCAGAATCCGGTTTTGCCAAGATGATGACCAGAAAAGCCGTCGAACTGGGAGCCCGGAAAACAATCTGCAAGACAGCCTCAGGGCTTACAGCCAATGGTCAGCAGACAACTGCAAGAGACCTGGCAATGATCTTCAGGGAAGCCATGCAACACCGGGAATTTGCCGCCAGGATAAAAGCCCTTAAGGCAAAAACCTCCTACGGCAAAACCCTCAGGAGCCACAATAAGGCCTTATGGCAGATAGCCGGTGCCCAAGGCGGCAAGACCGGCTACACCTGGGCCGCCAAACAGACGTATGTCGGGAAATTCACGCGCAACGGTGAAGAAATCCTCGTGGCAATCCTCGGCAGCCGCAACATGTGGAATGATATTGCCAGGCTCGTTGACTACGGCTTCAGCAAAAAACAGCAGATCCAACTGGCCGGCCGGGAAGATAACAATTCTGAGACCCCCGATGTCGCCCCTGCTTTTAAATCTTCTGTAGTCGTCCTCTCCGACAGCAAAAAGACGGAAAAACTCTAGTCGCATATAATTCTTTTCCAAAAACCCCTTTCTTCTTTCCCCCTGTTTTTATATCGTAGCATTTAAATGTGGATGCCGGCACACGCTTGGCTTCTTAAATACTTTGTGAGCCCGCACAGGGAATAAATATGACAGGCAAAGAATCCGCCCGGTCTGCATGGCGTGAAGCCCTTGCAGGAATAACTGCTGTATCACAATGGGGCAGGGCTGCTGAAAAACTGAGGGGGCTGCAGGTGTACCGTGATGCTTCTGCTGTCTTTGCCACTCCAGGCGAACCTCTGCATCAGGCCCGCATCAACTGCCTTGTTGACGGCAAAGACCTTGTCATGCCGGCCCCTTCCATCCGCGCAGGGTTTTTCTTATTGCCTGCCCGCAGCGTCCCCTTCAAAGACCTTTCGGCTGCAGTAACTTACAAGGGCCTTGAAAAAAATGGTCAACTGCTGCAAAGCCGGGCCATCAGCGAACTTTCAGTGGGGCTGCTGCTCACCGATTCCCTGGCAGTTGATCCTGAAGGCGGCAGGATTGGTGACGGCAACGGTTTTTTTGATCTGTGCTGTGCCCTGCTAAACGAACTGGGTGGCCTGCAGCAGGATTGGACTGCCTTTACTTTCGTCCCTGAAGTGCAGATTTCCCGGCACTCGCTGCCTCAGGATGCATGGGATATAAAAATGGGCGGTGCAATAACTCCGGACGGGATACACTTTTTCCAACACCCACTCCAGAAGCCGCAGATTTTCTGGGACCTGCTCCCCAGGGACCGGATCAAAAGGATCGATCCACTTTGGAAGTTGTACAGCGCCAGGCGGAAGAGGTGAAGAACTGGAGTGTTGGAGTGATGGAGTGTTGGAAAAAACCTTAGGGTTCGAGGGTTGTCCGCATACGAAACTGCTGACGATTGACACAAGGGGTCAAGGGGTCGAGGGGATACTTCAATGCAGAATGCAGAATGCAGAATGTAGAATTAACCTTTTCAATCCATGAAACCGTAAAAATAAACTTTTCTACTGATTCATGAAATCTTCACAGGCAAGGCATGCAAGTTTTTTTGAATGAGGCGTACATCGGGCGGAAAGAAATAAAAAAACCCATTTTTTTCGTTATTTTAATCTCGTATTAAAGATTTTCGATTGTGCTGCAGATGTGCGAAAGCCGGTCTTCAGCTATAGTAACCCTATGCTGAAGGCCGGCTGACAATGCAGATGCTGTGCAAGCGGAAATCGCTTTTTCTATCTAAACAATAGTGCGGCAGACGCGCCCGAACCCCCCCGGATTAAACCCCGAAGCCCAAAAAACCCGGGCCTGGGCATAATCAATAAACCAGTGCCCCCCCGGATCCCTCTTGTCACAGGTAAAGACAAATGGCTGGCCTGCTGAGAAACATGGATGCAGGTACAATTCCTTGCTGTTTTTTGTCTTCACCGCCAGGGACAACGCCTCTTCAAAGGTCGGCAGACGCCAGTCATTATATCCGGCAAAGTCAGACCTGTTCAGCTCCTGTGTCCAGTTCTGTATTGTGCGGATAGAGTTTATTTCACTTCCTCCCCGCTGCCACATGAGTTTTGTGGTCAGGTCGGTTACAGTCAGGCCGTCCCCATTGTCCACGAGATACCCTTCAGCATTGCCTTCCAGGTTGTATCGCCGCTCAAAAAGTCCGGATTGACGGACCAAGCTCTCGATTTCCTCCTCCTTAAAGGCCAGGGGATTACTCCTCAGGGTGCGCATAAGCAATTCCGGCACCGGGTCGGATGGAGCTGGAAGACCGGTTTCCCCCATTTCCTCTTCTTCTTCAGCCTTGATGGGTATGACCAGTGTGTGGTCAGCACTGTCCACAACATTTTTCTGCAGCCACTGCTTGATGGCATCATCAATGGCATAACTTGCATCAAGGGTGGTTGACTTGCCCTGGCCTGCAATACATTTATCGATCAAGGCCTGCGGAGCCTCAATCCTTGCAAGGATCCGGGCATATTTAATGCCCCGCTCCATAAGTAACAGCCTTGCCGGAGGCTGCCAGTTATCGATATAAAAATAATAAAACCGCTCGTTCTTGTTCTTTACCCTTTCCTTGCCGCCCCAGCTTTCAAACATGCCGAAGGTATCTGCCGGCTGTAAATCCCAGTCAATGGAGGCCTGCGTCGGGTCAATGCCCAGTTTTGTAAAAAAACTCATAAATTCTCCCTAGATTCGGAGTTGATTGGTGATGAAATGAAAGCCCTTTTTAAGAATAATTCCCAACAACAATAATTTGTCAGATTTTTCTGGCAAGTTATTTTTTTCTGCCGCGCAAAACCAGCAGGATCATCGGAATTAAATTCATAGTACCGGATGTGGAGCACATGTCTCAACAGAAAACTTATACGATTTATGTGCAATATGGGTAACTGCCTGTTTTTACACCACGGCAGTATTTTGCCTGTGTCATTGTTTTCATCAGGCCCTGTTGCTGGCTGCGGATTTTTTATGGCGCAGTCAAACTTGATTGTAAAGTTTTGTTGCAATAAGCAGAACTTGCAAATACATTGGCATGGCAGAATGCAACAAGACCCTGATCCCGGACGTAAGGTCCTTTCCCTGACCAGCAAACATCTGACGGCGCAAGGATCAAGGGAGATTGCCGGATGAAATCAGCCCTCACTTTTAAAGCAATATGAAAAAAGTTTCACTTGCACCAAAATGGACCTTTGAGATCACACCGGGCTCACCCATGCAGCTCGGTGCCACCATTATGCCCGAAGGCATCAACTTTGCCGTTTTTTCCCGGCATGCCGAACACCTTTGGCTGTTGCTTTTCACCCCATCAGGCAAAAGCCTCGGTGAAATTGAACTTGATCCTGTCCACAATAAAACCGGAGACATCTGGCACATAATGCTGCGTACCAGGAAACATGATCTGCAATACTGCTTCAGGGTCGACGGCCCCCATGACCCCAAGGGCTCCGGCCTCTTTTTTGACAAAAATGCCCATCTGCTCGACCCTTATGCACGGGGTCTTGCCGGTGGTGAAAAATGGAATGGCCCGGCAAAAAAACAGGCGGGTTTCAAGCGCCGCTGCCTCATCGTGGAAAACCAGTTTGACTGGGAGGGGGACAGGCCCCTGCAAATTCCTCTCCAGGACTCGATCATTTACGAGATGCACGTCCGTGGCTTTACCCGGCATCCCAGTGCTAATGTCAAACATCCCGGCACCTTTGCCGGTATTATAGAAAAAATACCCTACCTGCTGGAATTGGGTATCACTGCCGTCGAACTGATGCCTGTGGCCGAATTCAACGAGAATGAAAACACCTATATCAACCCTGTAACCGGCCAGGAACTTGTTAATTACTGGGGATACAGCCCCTTGACCTTCTGCGCCCCCAAGGCTTCCTACGCTGCAGATAATAAAAACGGCAACCAGGTAAGGGAATTCAAGGAAATGGTCAAGGCGCTGCACAAGGCCGGCATAGAGGTGATCCTGGATGTAGTCTTCAACCATACGGCTGAAGGGGGCAGCGACGGACCGCTGCTCAGCTTCAGGGGGCTGGATAATCCAATCTATTACCTCCTTGACCCCGGCACCAGGGAGTATCTTAATTTCTCAGGCTGCGGCAACACACTCAACTGCAACCATCCGATTGTCAGGCAGCATATTATCGAATGCCTGCATTTCTGGGTTATTGAGATGCATGTGGACGGCTTTCGTTTCGACCTTGCATCCATACTGGGTAGGGATCAGAACGGGGAACCCTTGAGCAATCCCCCCATGGTGGAGATGATCGCCGAAGACCCCATCCTGTCCCACACAAAAATGATCGCCGAGGCCTGGGATGCCGGAGGCCTCTACCAGGTGGGAAGTTTTTCCACCAGCGGCCGCTGGGCCGAATGGAACGGCCATTTCCGGGACGATGCCAGGGCTTTTATGTGCGGCCATGAAGGCAAGGTAGCATCCCTGGCTACGCGCATAGCCGGCAGTTCGGACCTGTTCCAGAAAAATTTACGTCGACCCTTCAACAGCATTAATTTTATCACCAGTCATGACGGTTTTACCCTTTTTGACCTTGTAAGTTACAACACCAAACACAACCTGGAAAACGGCGAAGATAACCGGGACGGTTTTGACCATAATATTAGCTGGAACAGCGGCTATGAGGGCAGAACGGGTAATGCGGCAATAAACCGGCTGCGCGCCAGGAGAATGCGGAGCATGGCTGTCATTCTCATGCTGTCGCAGGGTGTACCCATGGTGCTGGCGGGCGATGAGTTCGGCCGGACCCAGAAAGGGAACAACAATGCCTACTGCCATGACAACCCCCTGAGCTGGGTTGACTGGAGCCTGAAGGAAAAAAACAGGGATCTTTTCCGTTTTTTCCGCCTTCTCATCGCCTTGCGTAAAAACCATCCTGTTTTCAGGAGGTCTGATTTTTTCCCTGATCTGCCCCATGAACTTCATCATCCTATCAGGTGGCAATCCACCCGGCCCGGGACCAGCGACTGGTCTGACTCATCTAAAAACCTGGCGTTCCTGCTGGACGGCAAAGGAGCCGAAGGCAGGCCTGACAATGATTTTTTCATCATGCTTAATGCACATCCTTCGCAGGCTGAGAGATTCACAGCTCCGAACCCGAAAAACAATTACAGGTGGCGCATAATTATCGATACTGCTGCACCGCCGCCCCTTGACATTCTTGAAGAATCCGAGGGAATTCTTCTGCCCTCCAATAAGAACATAAAGGTTGAGCCCATGGGTGCGGTGGTTCTCATTTCAGCCTCGAAATGATATGGCCAGGCGGTTCCTCTTCATAGGCGACTCGTTAATCGAGTTTTTCAGGTGGCAGAAACGGTTCCCGGACGTAAAGGTTTATAATTTCGGCTCAGCTGGTGAAACTGCGGAAGGGCTGCTCTCCAGGCTGCCCAACATTATAGACCGCGTCAAGTCCCCCGACCTGGTCATGATCATGACCGGCACCAACAACATTGCCATGGAGGATTACGGTTTCCTGTTCACCTATGAAAAAATTATCGCTCTGCTGCAGAAACATTATGAGCAGGCAACCATAGTTATGACCAGCCTGCTGCCAATAGAGCTTTTCTTTCTCGGGGATGCTGTTCCCCGGGTCAACAGGAAATTAGAGGATATTTCCCGGTCCACGAATACTGTTTACCTGGATCTGTACCCGTTATTTCTTGGGGAGGATTCAAAGGCCAACGGTGCCTATTATGAGGCTGACGGTGTCCATTTAAGTAAAGAGGGTTATGAAGTCTGGGCCAGGGCCCTTGAGGCAAGTGTCCTGCCTTCCCTTGGCTGAACCCTTTTGGGGGAGCACTCTGTTCCCGTGCCAATTGTTCCGTCAACTTCACCTTGCCCAAAACAGAATAATTATTTATAGTCCCACTCTTGTTATTCGCTTTTCAAACGCTTATTGTGTTTGTAATTTATTGCCGAGATCGCACTGTTTTATTGAAATCCTTACTCCTGAAACAAAAGCGATTTAAAACAGGCCGTCTTTTTCGGCCTTGGACAAAAGCTCTCTGCCTCCTGGTATTGTACTGGCAACGAGTTGATACGCTCAGGCCCTTTGATGACTGTGAGACTTTTACGTTCACAGCATAGTTGAGCCCTGGACCTTTTGGCTTGACCATTAATTTTACGTAACCATTAAGCAGTGGCATTAAAAAATTTTGAGGAGGATATTTCATGTACAAGTTTATTTCTTTGTGTTGCAGCATTGTTTTAATTCTCGGCTTGGCGGCCTGCAGCCAGGACAAGCCCAAGGAACAGGCCAGCACACCCCAGAGCACCCAGCAGCAGCCTGATACCGGCATGGCGGCTGCCCCTGGGACACCTGTTACAGGAAAGGTGCTCGAAACCATGGATGCTGCCGGGTACACTTATCTGAACGTGGAAACAGATGAGGGACCGAAATGGGTAGCTGTAAACCAGACAGCTATAACCGTTGGTGAAGAAGTTACCTATATGGACGGCATGGTTATGCAGAATTTCTTCAGCAAAACCCTGGACCGCACCTTCCCGGAAATCATCTTCTCCGGGGGTCTAGTGGGCAAAGGCGCAGCTCCGCCGGCAATGGCTCCACCAGGCTCAGGTGCTGACCCCTTTTCCAAGCCACCTGGCTCAGGTGCAGGCTCCTTTTCCCAAGCCCTTACTGCTGAAAGCAGCGCACCAGCACCTGGCGCCGGTATGATCACCGGCAGCCAGAAGGCCATGGTACCGTTTGCTGAGATCAAAGTAGAAAAGGCCCCTGGGGAAAACAGCTATTCAGTTGCTGAGATTTTCAGCAAAGCCGAGGAGCTTAACGGCAAAACCATTGTGGTCAGGGGCAAGGTTATGAAAGTATCCCCGCGCATCATGGGCCGTAACTGGCTCCATCTCCAGGACGGGACCGGCAATCCTGACAGCAACACCCACGATCTCGTAGTCACCACCTTGCAGGAACCAGCAGCTGACTGGGATATCATAACCATGGAAGGCGTTCTCGCAGCCAACAAGGATTTTGGCTCCGGTTACTCCTATGTGGTAATTATCGAAGACGCGAATCTTAAACAATAGTTTGGTATAAAGGGTCACGGGTTCCATTTCACTGGAACCCGTGATTTTTTTCCGTTTTTTTAACTTTGCATACTGACCTGTCATTTCTTTATGAAAGTTGTAATTATAGGTCCCGGTGCCCTGGGCTGCCTCCTGGCCGCCTCTCTCACCATTAAACTGGATCAATCGAGCAGAAAAGCCTTCGCCCCTGACCTCTGGCTCCTGGATCACAAACCGGAACGGGCCCAATACCTCAGCGAACACGGCCTGATCCTGGAAGAAGGAAACCAGAATAAATCCTGCAGGATAAAAGCAACTGCCGACCCCAAAAAGATCGGTCCGGCGGATATCGTCATACTCTGTGTCAAATCGCCGCAGATGGCAGCAGGCCTTCAGCAGGCCGCAAAACTTGTCGAGGCAGACACGCTCCTTGTTACTCTGCAGAACGGCATTGGACACCTGGAACTGCTGAAGGACAAGCAGAAACTGCCTTCAGTCGTTCTCGGTGTAACTGCCCAGGGTGCGAACATGGTGGCCCCCGGTCATGTGCGGCATGCCGGAGACGGTTTGACCAGGATCGGTTTTCTCAAATCCGCCAGTTTCTCGAAATCACTTCTTCTTGCCAAGGTATGCAACTTTCTGAACGCCGGGGGTATTGAGACGGTTATCGTTGACAATATTCTTGACTATGTCTGGTCCAAACTCCTTATCAATGCGGGCATTAATGCTTTAACCGCTATCCACCACTGCCCCAATGGCGAACTTCTTGGATCAGCCGCCATTAAGGGGAAACTTACTGCTGCGGTCAGGGAAGGCGAAGCAGTGGCCCGGGCCCTGGGCATCGAACTGACGGCTGACCCGCTTGCCATGACCCTTGACGTCTGCAGGAAAACAGCACAAAACCTTTCCTCCATGCTGCAGGATGTGAACAACGGAAGGCCCACTGAAATAGATTCAATCAATGGCGAAATTGCCGCAGCCGGCCGGAAACTCGGCATACCCACCCCGGTTAATGATGAACTGGTGCAAAAAGTAAAAGAAATCGAGCAAGCCTACTAAGTTTTTGAAACACCCCTTCAACCCTGCAGATGAACAAAATCAACCCAACACTTATCGGCTTTGATATTGACGGCGTTGTCGCTGATACAGGCGGCGCCTTCGTACGGATCGCCGGTGAGGAATATGGCATCAACTCCCTCACTCTGGACGATATCACGAGCTTTGAAGTCGTCGACTGCCTTGATGTGGACCAAATAATTATTGAAGAGATTTTCACCCGCCTGCTTGATGATCCTTTAACTGCCGGGTTGCAGCCTATGGAAGGTGCCATATCCGTACTGCACAGGTTTGGAGCGGCAGCGCCATTGACCTTTGTTACGGCCCGCCCCCAAAAAGAGCCGATCGCCCGCTGGCTTGAACATTTTCTGCAGCCTGCTACATATGAAAAAATAAGGCTCGTGGCAATGGGCGCACATGACAATAAAACCCCCTACATAAAAGAACTGGGCCTGAAATATTTCGTGGATGACCGGCTGCAGACCTGTCAGATGCTGGCCAGAGAAGGGATTACCCCCCTTGTCTTCAACCAGCCCTGGAACAGGAACGGACATGACCTGCCCACAGTCAGTGGCTGGCAGGCCATCCATGCCCTGTGTTTCGACTAACCTCATTTTAGCCCTGATTTCCTGATAATTATTATTGTTCATTAAACAGACTGTTTACACATTAATAACAATATGTTAGTAAATTCAGTCTGTTGTTTTTTTCTGGCTGCCAATCTACTGCCCAAGGAACCTTTCCAATGGAATGTCCCAAATGCGGCCACCATTTTAGGAGCTACACTAATCCGCTGCCAACCGTGGATATAATAATTGAGACAATGGGTGGTATCGTTTTAATTAAAAGAAAAAACAAACCACTGGGGTGGGCCCTGCCGGGAGGATTCGTTGATTACGGAGAATCCCTTGAACAGGCAGCAGCGCGTGAGGCCCTTGAAGAGACAGGCCTGCGTGTTTCGCTTATCCAACAGCTTAAGACCTATTCAGACCCGGCCCGCGACCCTAGGCACCACACGATTTCCACAGTCTTTATAGCAACTGCAGATGGCCCGCCCAAAGCAGGTGATGACGCCGGCATGACAGGCATCTTTACCCGGCAGAACCTGCCTCCTTTGGTTTTTGATCACGCGAAAATTCTCGCTGACTATTTCACCTTCAAGAAAAACGACAGCCTATGACCACTCACAGCATGAAGATACTGCTAGTTGACGATGACCCGGCCATACTTGAGATCCTGGCAGACCTGATGGCCATCTTCGGGCATGAGTATGTTGTTGCCAATGACGGCCTTGATGCCATAGAAAAACTGAAAGAGGACCACTTTCATATTGTACTGACCGATATGATGATGCCCGGTATCGCCGGCATGGAACTCCTTAAATACATCCACAGCAACTATCCAAACATCAAGGTCATGGTCCTTACCGGCTATGACCGCACCTTTAACTATACGGATGTGATCAGGGCCGGGGCCAGCGACTTTATTTCCAAGCCCTTCAATACCGATGAACTGGAAGCCAAGATTAACAGGCTTGTCCGCGAAATAGAGCTTGTGCGCCAGCTGGAACTCCTTTCAATTTCCGACGGGCTGACGGATCTTTATAACAGGCGTTATTTTGATATCAAGATATTCGAGGAGGCACGCCGGGCCCACCGTCAGAACCATAATCTCTTTTTGGCTGTGCTCGACGTTGACAATCTCAAGGCCGTGAATGACAAATACGGCCACCTTGCAGGTGACAAACTCCTTAAATCCGTGGGCGATATCATAAAGCACTGCATCAGGGAAAACGTTGACTGGCCCTTTCGTTACGGCGGAGATGAGTTCTGCGTCATCCTGATCCAGGTTTCCCAGGAACAGGCCCTGGCGACCGCTGAACGTTTCATCCAAAGCTTTAATGAAAAGAAACTGCCGCTGACCGGGCTAAGCATCGGACTGGCCAAATTCATCCGCTCCAAGGACAAAAAATGGACTGACGACATTGCCGACCTGATCAAGAGGGCGGATAACGCCCTTTATGAAGCCAAACACAGCGGCCGGAACCGCGTTATGGTAGATACGGAAAATGGCTAGCGCCGGGCAGGGCAATGATGCAAACAAGCCGGTGGCAATAAGCCGGCTTCTTACAGCTGTTTTTGCAAACAAAAAATGGCACTCCAAACTCGAACTGCACAGGGTCTTTGATTTCTGGAACGGTACCGTTGGCAGGGAAATCGCAGCCGTAGCCCAGCCTTCGCTTATTCGCGGCCATGTCCTCTGGGTCAAGGTGGCCGACTCGGTATGGATGCAGCAGCTGCACCTGCAGAAAATCCTGCTGCTGGAAAAGATAAACCAGCAACTCCACGAAGAAAAAATCAGCGATATCCGCTTTCAGCTCAACAGCTCTTTAACACCCCCGCCCGAGCCTGAACCCAGAAGAACCAAGCCGGTTTTCCTGGACAAAAAAAAAGAGCAGGAATTTGACAAACTCCTCAGCTCCCTGGAAAACGATGATCTCAAAGCCTCGCTTAAAAGCCTCTGGGTCAAGATGCAGATGAAAGGGTAGGAAATTAATTAAGAATTTAAAATTCAGAATTTAGAATTCGCATCTGTTAGCCGGCAGCTAGCAGATGCGCGGCAGCGGCTCGCCATGGAGCATATCAACCGTTCGGGCCGAGCCGATAATGGTCTCCAGTACCACCTGCCCGGGATGCTTGGCAACCACCTCGCCGATTATGCAGGCATTTTCCCCGTATTCCATTTTCTGCATAACAGCCAGCAGGCTCTCCGCAGCAGCCGGTTCGACAAATGCCAGCAACTTGCCTTCATTGGCCAGGTAAAGCGGATCAAGCCCCAGCAGTTCGCAGGCGCCCCTGACAGCATCATGCACCGGAAGATCTGCTTCCCGGATGCGGATTCCAACCCCTGAAGAAATGGCCAGTTCGTTTAAGGTGGTGCCTACCCCGCCCCTGGTAGGATCACGCAGGACATGAATGGATGTTGCTGCTTCCCTGATCATAGCGGCAACCATATGATTCAAAGGAGCCGAATCGCTTGTAAATCCTCCCTGGATCTGCAGGCCCTCCCTCTGGCAGAGGATAGTGGCGCCATGATCCGCCATGGTGCCGCTCAGGATAATCATGTCGCCCGGCCGTCCATTCGCGGCAGAGATGTCTAGCTCCCTGTCAAGCAGGCCTATACCGGTTGTATTGATAAATATCTTGTCCGCTTTGCCGGACTGGACAACCTTGGTGTCACCCGCCACTATCTCGACACCTGCCTTATCCGCGCCCGCTTTCAGCGAACGGACAACAGTCTCCAGGTCCTTATAGGCAAAACCCTCTTCAATAATCATGGCTACGGAAAGATACAGGGGTTTGGCGCCCCGCATGGCCAGATCATTAACTGTACCGTGGATGGCCAGGGAGCCGATATCGCCGCCGGGGAAAAAAATGGGATCGACCACAAAAGAATCGGTGCTGAAGGCAATCTTTTCCTCACCTGCCTGCAGGACAGCACTGTCCTCCAGGGCGACGAGGACCTTGCTCCCAAAGTTTGCAACAAAGAGTTTTTCTATCAGTTCATGGGAGGCTTTGCCGCCGCTGCCATGTGCTAATGTGATCTTTTCTGCCATAATTGTTACTTTTCCTTTACTCGCAATTCGTAACGTGCAACTGCTTAAAACTCTGATAAATTCGACGTCTTTCGGATTGAGGAATAAATTAGCCTTGAATCATCGTACATTACACATTATCCTGCCACCCTACTCATTGCGCTGTATTGCTTATATGGGTTTGTCGGCAAAAAATTTCCGGTTCCGGGACGATCTCCGCCGGTAAGGCATCTGCTCTTTCCGGGAACCAATACCATTATCAAGGCTCAATTTAAAGCAATCTCTTTGTTTTGCTTCTTTATTTTAAAACGGTTAAGGAATTATGGCCTATCACAACATACTTGAAAAAATCGGCCACACGCCGATTATCCTGATCAACCGGCTCAACCCGGCCCAGAAAGTAAAAATCTACGCCAAGCTCGAATCATTCAATCCCGGCGGCTCGGTGAAAGACCGCATCGCCCTCTCCATGATAGAAACAGCGGAAAAGAACGGCGAACTGACACCCGACAAGATCGTCCTGGAGGCAACCAGCGGCAATACCGGTATAGGCCTGGCCATGGTCTGTGCGGTCAAAGGATACCGCTGCCAGCTTGTCATGCCGGAATCCGCCAGTATCGAACGCCGCAAGATCATGGAGGCCTACGGAGCGGAAATCCTTCTCACTCCTGCCAAGAGAAGCACGGATGGAGCCATTGAGCAGGCCTATATCATGGCCCGGGAGCATCCGGACCGCTACTTCCTGACCGACCAGTTTAACAATGAAGCAAACTGGCAGGTCCATTACCGGACCACCGGGCCGGAGATTTGGGAGCAGACCGGCGGCAAGGTGACCGATGTGATCGCGACCCTTGGCACAACCGGAACAGCCATGGGGCTCTGCAGGTATTTTTCGGAACAGCACCCCGAGGTAAGGGTGACGGCTGTCGAGCCCTTTCTCGGTCACAAGCTGCAGGGCCTAAAAAACATGAAAGAGTCCTATAAGCCCGGAATTTTTGATAAAAATCTGCCATTCCAGATCATCAACATCCCGGACGACGAATCTTTCAGGATGTCCAGGGAACTGGCGCATCGGGACGGCCTCTTTGTCGGAATGAGCTCCGGGGCAGCCATGTGTGCAGCCCTAACCAGGGCAGAACA
>Ga0209536_100010026_pt1 | contig 14013 bp, 33 predicted proteins | sample DeeMarSeWOR28_12_FD_187461 | JGI IMG/M metagenome (GOLD analysis project Ga0209536, IMG submission 187461) | Marine sediment microbial communities from White Oak River estuary, North Carolina - WOR-2-8_12 (SPAdes) (version 2) | ecosystem: Environmental > Aquatic > Marine > Intertidal zone >...
ATAGCAGTTATGATAGTAATACAGCCGTAGAGTTATACAAACTAGAGAACTCTATTGCTGAAAAGAATAAGTATATACAAAGCTTAGAGAATGACATCTCTGTTATATCTGATAGCATACTTGTTCTTAGTCATTTGAATGACTCTCTTTACTCCGTTAAAAACAAAGTCAAAATTAAGTACCGTGAAATCTATATTGACATCCCTCATTATACTAACTCACAGCTTGACAGCGTTATACGCTCAAACTGGTAAGTCAGACACCCTGACTTGCTATTCTAATGAAGAACTTCAAAAGATAGCAAGCAGAGTAGTCCGTGCTTCAGAGTGTGATACACTCCTCTCTATTGCGGAACAGCAATTATTAGTATCAGCTGAGGTCAACAGGAAGCTAGAAAATATTATTGAGTTAAAAGATATAATAATAGTATCAAAGGATAGTATCATTACAGATCACGTAGCCATTATAGATATAAAGACGGAACTGTATGAGACTGAAAAAAGAAAACACAAATGGACTAAAGCCGGATGGCTGTCCAGCACCATTGGTTTACTTGCCGTTATAGGCGCACTAATCTTTTAATACTTGATCTTTGGTGATATGAAAAAGTTTCATTGATTCTTTTTCTGTACTTACTAAGTAACCTGACATTACTTCACCGTGTATGTATACATCCTTTACACCAGATACTAGGTTTACTTTTACCTTATTCAGTTTTTTCTTTGCCATGTGTCAGTTTATAATAAGTTATTAAATTGAGTCCATGATACAAACATAGTGATGTTATTGCTACAATCTCTGTTAAAAGAATAGAAATATTCAACAAAGGAAAGCTTAGCATGAAACACATTATTATAAATGTATTTCTATTCTTCTTTGTGAGATCTATCAAACAGCTTATAAAGAAAGCTATTGCAAGTACATCATGTAGTATCCTGAAGTCATATGAATTAAATGCTGTAACAAGGAGTAACAAGAAAGCACTGATACGCCAGTGCTTCTCTTGAAACAAATAAAATGCTGTCACAGCGTTAGCTAATATGAATATAGGCTGAGATTCTGTTATCCAATAGGATGAATATGATTTCTGATAACCGGATAGTAGAATACAAAACAATGGGCTAAGAGCTACTAAACATATAATAGTTAGTCTTAAGTAGTACTCCGCAGGTTTCATTGTTAAAAGATGTATCTAATAGTATTCCATGGTATAGCTTTATCATGTGCCTCCCTAAATAAATATACAAAATTATGTTTAATTGTATGTTCATATCTTATGTTTTTTCCGCCATACTGTGAAATTTTATTTTCTTGTATGTCTGGCCTCCACAACAGATCCTCACCTGGTAAATTATTTGCCAAGTTATACTCATGTTTATCTTCATTATGAGTAAGGAATATTACCTCAGCTTTTACTTCAGGTTTATATTCTTTCTTTACTTGTGAATTGAGTATGGCAAACAGTTCTGCATAATCATCTAGCCACCCGTCATATACTACAACAGGACTGAAGTTGACATGTACATCATAACCTGCAGCTTTAAAAGCATTAATAGCACCTATACGTTTAAGTATACTGCTTGTATTAGGTTCTAATTCTTTTCTCAACTTCTCTGGCATAAGACTAAATCTTATACGCACCTTACCTTTAGGATCAAACTTTAACAGATCCTCATTTACATATTTAGTAGCAAAGCTCCCCAATGCTAACTCATGATCTCTAAAGAACCCAAAGATTCTTTCCCAGTCATGGTACTTAGCATGCAAAGCAAAGTCTTCATTACAGGATATATCATACGTTATATACTTCTCATGAGTTTGATTAGGCTTTTCAGTTGTATCAAACCACGCGTGATGATCTATCTCTGTAAGAATATCTGTTACACTTCTTGTATCTGCATAATCTAAACCTTCTGGTTTATGACGTTTCATGTAACAGTATGTACAATTGTATAGACACCCGTAGCCAAAGCTTGGACTAATATAGTCTGTGCTCCGGCCACTGGGTCTAATTATCATACTCTTTCTAGTAACTTCCTTGATCATATCTTAGATATAACTAAGTCACGGGACTTACCAGGAAACTTATGAGACTGATGTACTAAGAAGTCTATACGGTTCTTAAATCTTCTATTCATAGAATCATGGACAACCCATAGACCATTTACTTTCTCACTGCCCTGAGATACTCTAATAGTATCCCCATAATTAAATGGGCCTCCCCATCTTGCTAGTAAATCTCTAGATAAAGCAACCCATCTGATCTTTTTATCTTTTAGCTTTACTAAATCTATCTTACTATTGTCTGCCGTTATCAATGGTGTAGCGTCACATTGTGCAGCTACGGCATGATAATATGTCCCTGTAATTCCGGACAGTTCAACACTAGCCGTTTCTACATTTGCAGTTTCATAAACATGCTTAACTGTTTCTCTTATAATAACTTTCTCTTTCTTATTTATGAAAGACATAGTTAGCATACCTAAACAAAACGTTGCTATAGGCATGATCTTACCAAACAATCTTCTCTCCATAGTTCTTATGTATTATATTGTTAATCTTATTAAAGACATCACCTGTCTCCCACTTGCTACCTTTACGGTAAGCAGCTGATGCAGGATGTGGAATAAAAAACTTATAGTTCATACTACCCGTTGATTTACTCCATGCCTTTGCTTTATTTCCTAAATACACATATACAAGACCTGTATAGCTGGTATCTAATACATCTAATAGGTAGGATGTAAATGGTTCCCATAACTTAATATGTGACCCAATGTTTCCTATCTCACAAGTCATTGCTGTATTTAGCATGAGTATACCCTGATTACTCCAGCGTTTTAAATCTGGATCCCAAGTCATACCATCTGGATAGACAGTCTCTTCTATCTCTTTAAAAATGTACCGTAGTGATGGCTGCACTTTACCTGTATGTGAACAGCTGAAAGATATACCATCTGCAACACCTGCTTGAGGATATGGATCCTGCCCTATTATAACAATCTTAAGATCATTATACGGACATTCTTCAAATGCTCTAAACAAATCTTTCAGTACTGGTGTAAACTTTCTACCGTCTTGTGACTCATTATATAGATGTGTAAGTATTTGCTCAAAATCTTTACTGAGTAAAAACAATTTAAGTTTATCACCCCACCCTGAAGGTTTAAGTTTCTCATAAAGTTTTGATTGTATTTCCTTAATTGTCATAATAAATGTTTTATATTTGTTTTCATGAAGACTAAATTATCAAAGATAAACATCCAATCTATTCCAGAAGACAAGAGTGTCAAAGTGGAAATTGGCGGCATATTTTATCAACGCTTAAACAAATTGCTTATTGACTACTGTGATTCAGTAGACCAGAAGCAACTGTTACTTGCATTAGGTAAGATCAAGATAGATAAATACCTAACTAATGATAAGTTTGCCTTTAATCTAGAGACATTGCTTATACTGCTTAAAGCAATAGAGGAAACCTTTCATAAGGAAGGTTATGCTCAAGACAATGAAATAGAGATTGAACTACCGGATCTGGAAAAAGAAACGGATGATTTACTTAAAGACTTTGAAAACAATATAGATAAAGAGGATTAAAACGTAATGTTTACATTCTCGCCTGCTTGATTCAAAGCTTCAATAACTAGACTTAGTTCTTCTTTAGAACATTCTGCAAAGGATTTGCAATACTCTGTTCCATCTGAGCCATCCCAACAAAGACCTGACATTCTTTTAATCTCACGTTTCATTTCTTCAAACGTGTAACCTAATTCAATAGCTAACTTTCTAATAGATGCATGGATCTTAGCAAGCTGTGGATTAGTACCGTCATCTTTATGGGCTTCAAAAAATGCTTCAACTACTTGACCATCTTCTAAAGTATCTACAAAATTTTTATAGAGGGTAAGCTCAGCATCTAATTGATGCATAAGCTTACCATTCTTTTTAACTAACTTAATGCTGAATACATTATCTCTTTGCATTCTTATTAATATCTACGTAAATAATTACTAAAAGGACTATACCAATAATCCAGTCAACTGTACTCATAATTTTTTCAATTTGCGTTATAGGTGATTGGAAGCATGGTTAAATTCTCTTGCACTTTTACTCTGTAACCAAGTGTATCTAAAGAATTTGGGTCATCTGTCTCCATAGAATCATAGATGTGTTCTATGAAGTCTTCTACATTGTCATAGTAAATCTCAAAGTTAGGATAAAGATCTTGTATCCTTTCATCATCTATTGTGATTTCTACAGCAATGTGAAACTTTCTCATACTATAATATACTAAAAAAAGCTGAGAGTATCAGAATGATTGTTCTTCAATCTGATATCCTTTCTTTAACTTACTATACATAGTCTTATCAAAAACTTCACAGGCTTTCCCGTAATCATTAGTGGTTAACTTCACGTCTGTCCTAGGATATTGATAACGCCTACCGTAACTAGTATATATACGGTAGGTACCGTTAACGTCATCTAAAATAATAGTATATACTTTATCTGAGTTAGCAGCCCAGTCTCTATAACCTAAACGTACCTTCTTATTTGTTTTCATTTTGTTTTTCTTTTAAATAGTCAAGAAATCCACAGTTCCAACTATAATTAGCATCATAAATATCAAGATCTCTATGGTAACCAAACTTCTCTTCAAACTGATTAACCAATGCTTCTTTAGTTTTAATAGCATTCTCTATAGTTTTGTATGTAGTTTTATCTATATGCTCTACTATACTTTTTGCTGACCAGTAACCTTCCTGGTATTCATTATCTTTTTTGATATCCATCAGTCTTGTTTTATAATGTTGGAACTTAAACATTGTGTACATATTGTACAATCTTCTTTTACAAAAAAATCATCACCGCAATCTAAACAATAATACTCATTCATAACTTATCAATAAGGGGCCATGCCTATAAATAAATATTTACCTAATCTTTCACCTGCTGCAGGCTTATAAGATATTGTAGCACACTTGCTATTACCTGTCTCTAATTCTTTACAAATGATTATATCTAACCTGGTGTTTGTATGCTTTTCAACATAAGCCCTAGCTTTCTTTATACATCCGGTTTGTGTCTTGTCTCTAGCAACTTCCTTACCAGACCAATCTACTGCTTTGTAGATGGTGACCCACTTACGTGCACCTTCTTGAGGAAAGTTTTGTACTTGAGTTTTAATTTTGTTTTCATTAAGTTTAGGTTGCTCTAAACAATAACCAATTACCTCTCTCTTATCTGTCTTACTAAGTATAAGCTCAGCAAGCTCATCAGGATGCATAGTAGGACGCTTTGAAGTGTAATCCCCAATGAGACTACAATTATTAATAGCTCCATTGTAAGAGTCATTGCCGTACTGTTCTTCCGCTTCTTCTTGCGCATTACTGAACGCTTCTTTGATGTCTCTACCATATCCTGTTACTTCTATACTAATTGCTCCCATCTTCTAATTTTTTATCTAAGTTTGACAATCTTGCAGGTAGTACTTTCTCAAAGTTACAACTAGTGCAACACCTACCTTCTTCAGCTAACGGTGCCGGATTGTGTCCACCTACAGACACAAAAGACATGTTACCTATATGAACCTTTTCATGTTCATCAAATTCTTTATTACATAATACACACATCATGACTCTTTAGTTTTATAACCCGGATTCCATTCAGGATCCGTGCAGTATTTCTTTTCTAATTTTCCCGCAGCATCAGAGTCTAAACGTAACTTTCTATGAAACTCTTCTTCTGTTGAACCTACTTCATACTTAATGTTTTTACCTAGAGGTTTAAGAGTTTCATCTACTGGAGTTATAGTTGCAACTAATATTACAAACTCTTCATCTATATCTTTTTCTTGTATCTCTAATGTTTCAAACATTAAATAAGGAGCTTCTTCCTTATCACTTTTTACTACTGTTATAGCCATCTTATCTTAATTTATCCATTAACCATTCTTGAAAATCTAATTCATCTGTTCCTAATAACCCTAACTTATAAGCATCAATAGCCATTTGTCTAATCTCCATACCAGTTTTTATACGGGGTCTTTTAGGTTTTGTTGTACTAGAATCTTTTAACTCTGCTGTTGCCATATTATTACAACATGTTCTGCAGTAAGGTTGTGACCGTGCTGCTAAGAAAGATGCTAAACATTCTGTACAAGTTTGCACAGACTTACCTTCTTTAAACTTGTAAGGTGTAATAATAAAGTCATGTAAACTTCTCTCATTTATGTTCAGCAGATCTTTCTTAATGATCTTCTTCCATGACTTAACAGCAATAGGATAACTAGTTTTGTTTTCAGCAAGTGTTGCTAAAGTATACGCAGTATGATCACTAAGTGTTAAAGAAAGTTCTTCACCAGTTACATACCAGTCACCATTACTATTAACATGTTCAAAAGTAACTATGTGTGCTTTAGAATCTACATATACTAAGCCAATGGTTCCAGACTCTATACTGCTGGAACTCAATGGCTGTAGTGTGATTAAACCCTTTTCTATCCTATCCTTCATATTCATTTGGGTATATCCATTTTATTTTAGATTGATCTAAATGACTTAACGCTGAGGTTACCCACTCTTTATCTACAGTATTCTCATAACAAAGTATGTGTACTGTAGCTACATCATCAGGATTCAATCTCAACAATCTTCCAATTTTCTGGGAAGCTTTCCTGTTATTAGCATATGCATGCATAATAATTCCTACCCGCAATCCTGGTATAGTAACACCTTCACTAAGCTGCTCAACTGCGCTAAGTTTATCTATCTTATTTTCCTTAAACAATATAAGGTTATCATCTGAAGATTTATTCTTAGAATGATATGAATGAGTACACAAAGAATCTGCTTGTGCCTGTGTGTTAGCAAATATAATTGTCTTCTCTTGCTGCATTTCAAACAACTTCTTAGCATAAGTTTCCTTAGAAGGAAACATTTGTATGCTTTTCATACGCTGTATTCTACAGATCTGTTCATCTTTACCGGGCTTAGCATGTTCTAATCTATCTGTCCAGTAATTATATTCCTTAACTTCTGATGTATAGTATGCGCCAAACTTACCTTCTTTTTCTATGGTACCTTTGCCATCTAAGTTTAGTTTGTGTACATAGATTCTATAATCATTTAGAATCTTGTCATTAACAGCGTCATCTGTTTTGTACTCATATACTTTTGGGCAGAAGTAATTACACATCTTACCTTTCTCTGTTTTATCTCTTACAGGATACGTACCGGTGAGTCCTATGATTATACCTCCTCTACGCTCATACTCTAATAACCATTGTTGATGGGACTGTTTTAATGAATGACATTCATCTAAATAGATGACATCATAATCAAAGTCTTGTTTATTTAATGATAAGTATGTGCTGAAATCAACATGTGCTTCTAAGTGAGTGTAATTAAATTTACTCATATCATCCACCCAAGATTTAAATATAGATCTTTTAGGTGCAATAACAAGAAACTTACTGATATCTGTATAATTTGAGGCCATGTGTTTAAGACCTAACAAAGTCTTACCCACACCCATAGAGACTTCAATGCCACCTTTACGCAAACCCTTCAGAGCTACTAGAGCTTCTGACTGAATCTGGTTCTTGGTTTTCATTTTCTCTTATAATTTTAAAGTAAATTTTTTCTGGTGCTTCTGGAAAATACTTTAATAACTCTTTGTTAAAAGATAATCTAAAGACAAAGACTTGTCCTGCCTCTAGCATCTTAATGTTATAATAGTATCTGTCACCAACTGTTTCAACTAAAACTAGTTCTTTTACATCTTGTTCAGGAAATTCTTCTGTTGCAAACATTATGTATGCCCTGTTAGCATCTTTTGCGTAATGATTCAAAAGTATATCAGCACCATTACAAAAGGTTAGGTTATCTATACCATATTCCTTATCACTAAAAGACCACACGCCATACTTTTTTAATGTCTGTATAGTATGTGCTTTAATCATAATGTAATTACAATGTGGGTACCTGGCTGTTCATCCCCGGCATCACTTATTATTATTTCAATCATATTCTGGATCATAGGGATCTTCCTCATCATCTCTGTAATCATTGATACCTTCACCAATAAAACTAATACCTTCATCAGCTAATCTTTTTCTTACTGCATTAGTAACAGCTTCATCAAATTCAGGATCTACATCAGGATCTACTGAGTCATCAACAATTACTCTAACTAGTAGATCAATATTAACTAACATTGCTTTTTTTCCCATTGTGTTTTATTTATATTCAAAGATATAATAATTTGTGTAAAGTTGCATAAGTATGACCCGTATTTACTTTACCAATCTCAGGCCCTATAAAGCCTTCACGTAGTAGAGCGTCTGCTAAACCAGCATTCTCACTCCATGATTTAATTAGTACCTGATCTTCTTTAAGATTATACTCAGGTATATTTACAGTTGCGGTAGCTATAGGCATACCGTCTTCAGAATCAAAAAGTTGTAAGGCAACACGCCCATTACTGTAACAGTTCTTAACTACATTACAGTTAAAATCATTCCATACCATTCTTCTTATAGGTTTATAGTCCACCGTTAAGGTTCTTAAGTTTTTGAATATACAGTATAGCATCCATAAGTTCTTCCTGAAGATGATTTAAAAAATCATCAGTGTTATTCTCATGAAGAGTGGTGCCATACTTTTTAATACCAACTTCAGATCTATTCTGAAACTTATCTATTACTTGCTGTACTACTGGATCCTTCATTTTTTTCTTTGAGTTTTTCTTTATAGTTCTTAATTATTTTAGAAGCTTTCTTTACACTGTTCTTACCACCTTTTTTTCTACCTGGTTTCATCTAGTCTAAGTTTAAGTTATAACTATTTAAGATATCTCTAAGCTCTTCTCTTATCGTATAGTAAGCTTCTACTACATTTGGATCATCTTCATCTGGTGCGTACTTACTTTTAACTCTTAACTCTTGATCTAAATCCCACATTGCAAGCTTCCATTTCCAACCATCTAATGCTGTTCTAACTTCTTCTTGCTCTTCTGTTCCGTCAAATTCAATTGTTATCTTCATCTGTTATATTTTTTAATTGATTCCATACTGCTTCAGCATTATCACCCCAATACATATCACAAGTGAATTTACCATCTACAATTTCACCAGGAGTGTCCATAAAATAAGATTGCCATAACTCATTAGCATCAGCTGTGTATCTATAACACTTAGTTTTAACTGGGCAATCTTCATAAGTACATTTTGTTATATCCGCCATATTTTTTTCAGTTTATATCCTTACTTTATTACACTTTTTATCAGTCTTTAGCCTTACTTTATTACATTGAATAGTGTAACATATTACACTAATAAACGGTTTTTATCCGTGTAGATATCTAAATACTTACAAAAGTGTATTATATTACACTTATTTGTTTTGGTTTAAATAATCTCTAATTTTTATACACTTTTCATAATCTTCTATTTCTTGAAAATACTTCAGTGTAACTGCAGGGTCTTCATGATTCTTTGGTAACAAGAACGGTCCATCTTTACCTAATTCATCATACGTTGTTTCTCCTACCAATAACTTGTAGGAGTTTTCATACGCTTCACTCATCTTTGTTTTGGTTTAAAGATTTATATTTTTCCCAACTTTCTTCAGGCAAGTATCCAATAAGATTTTCAACAGGTGTGAAAGAAAGTAATTCTTCTATTGCTTCTTCCCATCCCATTTCTAAAGAATACTTTATATCCTTTACAACTTCTTCAATTAGTTGTTGTTTTAATTCTTCTTTACTCATCTTTGTTTTGGTTTAAGTATTCAACACAGAATCTTCCTATGAGATTCATAATGTTTTCATCAGTAGCAAATCCGGCAGGTGATATAGTAGCTTGTCTTTCTTCACCGTTAAGCCAAAAAGTTGTGACTGATATTTCATGTTTACTATTAGGAGCATCAACTATTTTAGTTTCTCCAATTTCAATTTGAAATTTAGTTCCTGCCTTCATATCTGCTTATTTAAATACTTTTTACAAATTCCCCGTTTTGGGAAATACTATTTTACATTATATGCTTTTGCATTGAATAGTGCAGTTAAGTACACTTTTATATGCTATTGCATATTGCGATACGCAATATTTGTCAAAAAGTGTTGTGAAATGCACTTTTACATGTCAGGAAAAATGTCATCTAGTTTTTTCTCTAGCTTATCATCTCCAAACATCATAGCTACCAATCCTAAACATAGAATACTCAGTATTATGACTAATAGTAACATAACCATACCAAATGCAAGGTGTAAAATGAAGTGTCCTACTGATTCAGACTCTAAGAGTTTCATTCCTCCCCATCCTATTCCATATAGAACTGCAATGTTGCATATCATCCAGGTTAAATAACCCATTCCTAATAATATCTTCTTTAATTTTTCCATTTTGTTTTGGTTTAATAATTTTTCTGTTTCTAAATTAACCTGATCTTCTGACCAATCATTATACTTAACATGTAATAACTCATGAACAATGTCTTCTTCAGTTAGAGGCCTGTCATAATATATTACAGCGTGTTTAGTATCTGTATCATAATTTACACCTATAAAATAACAATCTTCTGGTGGACAATCACACAGAACCTGTTCATTATCTAATGGTTCTAATGTAATTGTCCACTCAGTTAGCTCTAACTTCTTAAGCCATTTGTCAATCATTTCTATACTATTATATTCTTAGCAATATACTGATAACTATCTGTTGCATTAGTCATAGCTTTCAATGTATTTAAATGTTTCTTAATGTTGCTTAGACTTTTTCTATGATCATAAGAGTCATACTTTCTAATGAATACACCTAGGAACTGATGCTTAATCCATCTGTCCGCTCTACCTATCTCAATAAAAAGGTCATTAAAGTCTTTACACATCTGTTCCGCTTTTTTATTTGTGATGCTAAACTCTCCGCTTTTAATGATCTTACTCATACCAGTAATATTAATAGTGTCACCATAAGCTATACAAGCTAACATCAGTGGCTCAATATCATATAAGTTTTTCCATTTAAATAGTTTATGGTAATCCGGTATAAGAGTTTTGTAAGCATTTACATAGTCCATTAGTTGCCATGACTTAGAACTGTTGTTCATGTGAGCCATTTTGTCTACTAGATCTAATTCATTCTCTACGTCTATTTCAACGTACGGGATATCTAACTTTTCTCTTTCTAAAGCTGTAGCTAAATGCTGTCCATCAACAATATAAGTTTTAGTAACTCCTTCTACGCAGTTAGTTTTACATATTACTACAGGTCTTATGACACCCATTTTTCTAATACTCTTTATCATTGTTTGCACATGCTTAGAGTTTATATTACGGTTCATTGGCAATAAGGAAAACATGCCATAATTGTTTGTGTGTTTTAGTTTTTTCATTTTCTTGATTTTAAATTCTGGTTATAGAGAAACCTAGTTCTTTGGCTTGAGCGGGATGCTCTTCTATCCATGTATGACATTGTCTACATACAGCTAAGAATTTAGTTTCATCAGTTAATAAATCACCAATACGTCCCTGCATATGGTGTACGTCTGTTGCGTGAGTTGTGCAGATGTTTGGAAGTTTGGCTTGGCACAGTTGGGATGATAGTAAAAAGCTCTTACGCTTTTGAAGATACTCACGCTCTTGTTTACTACGTTTGGGAGAACGCTGGGCAATAGGCTTAGTTTGCCTAGCTGGTTTAGGTTTATTTGTCATAGCCTGTTTACGTGACCAACAAAGTTTACAATACCTATTACCCTCATGATTTTTCCAAATCATACGCGTTTCTCCGCACCCATCACAAAGCTTTTGCTTACCTCTCATCTTAGTGAATGAAAATCCGGTGGCAATACACCTTTCTCCACCAATTTATTAACTATCTCTTCCTTCTCAATCCCTAAGTCTTTAAAGCTTGTCTTGCAAATAAAGTTAGGATCTGGCTCTGAATACTTATCTACTAGTATATTAGCAAGAGAAGACTTATTATTAAAGATACTAAATATAGCATTAGTTCTTTTAATAATCCTTTCTTGTTTCCATAGGTTAAGTTCTTCCTGTGCTCTCTTGTGTACTTTAACTATACGCTTACGCTTCTGTGTATGCATAGCTTTAATTTCTTCTTGCGTGTACATCTTTAATCCAAACAATGCACGCTTGTATAGAAAATTCTGATACTCATTGTATGGATCCTGCTCATACTGGCTATAACGCTTTCCTTTATAGGAACTTCCAAATTCTTGAAAACTAGAGAACTTCCCAGTATATTCCGTTCTATCTTTTCTGTTTTCAACTTGTTTAATTAAATGTGATTTGTTCATGGGTACTTACTTTAAAATTTACAAAATCTGTTTATATATATAGTCTTTGCAAAAAAAAGGGCAAACAAACAACTTGTGCTTGCTTACCCTTAATTGCAAAATTAAAAATGGAGACTTATATCTCAGGAGTACATACTCCTTTTGAATGCTCCGTACGCTTTATAGTGACTCTACACTACCTGGCATATCAACAGGATTTAAGATTATAGTGAGAAATCCTCATTAGGTTTCATAGCTGAAGTCTCTTTCAACTCAGCATATGCTGCCTTAATTTCTTCACCATTTGTATGTTCAACAGAAGTATCTTCTGCACTTGCACTAAGTGTAAAGAAGTTCTTTCTGTAAATTGGCATACCATCTTGACAGCAAACAATACCTGAGTTACCCGCAATCTTGTAATCACGCTCTGGTTCTTGTGTGTTAAACGGAGTCAATGACTCTTTAACAATGATTTTACCGTCTACTAGTTCACCGGCTGTCCAGCCAAAACCTTTAAGGTCTTCAACTAAACCTGGGATTAGTGCTGATAATTTCTTTCTACGGGCAAACCCGCTGTCATCAATTACCATTCTTGTTTGTTCTACACGTATGTGTCCATACTCTGGGTTGTTAGAAGATCTAACAATTACATTACCTGCTTTGTCAGCAGCTACTACTACTTTTGCATCCATCTTGATTATATTTTAGGATTTAACATTGGTGGGCTAATTAACTACATGTCATACGTGTAGCCCTGTCACATATGACAATATCTTTATAAGGTTCTTCTTATGAACTTATTATCTTATTATCTTACCACACACCGTTGTGCGCGCGGGTAAGTAGGGGATGGGATAGAAGTTATGACTTACATATCTGGGATGCTTTCCCAGTCTATAGGTCCTAGATCAGGATCCATGTCATCAGTAGATGTCATGTCTATAGATTCATCATCAGAATTATCTTCTTTGTATTTGTATACCTTTGTGGGATGTGGAGCGTCTTCACCTAGCCCGCTGTGAACCAGCTGATGAAGTTCTAGGTCTGACATATTTAAATATTCTTCTATACTTAAATATATTACCTTTCCACTAGGTAATTGATATAACATAATAAATACAAAACGTTCAAATATAATATATTTACGTTGTATTTATATTTAAAGTTGTATAGTTTATCTTTAAAAGAACAGAGATACTAAAAATGATACGCATAATATAGCTACAATTGCTAACTGTATCTTCTGTGTTTTACTCTGCTGTTTAAGTAAAGACTCATGCAATGCGTCTATACGTTCTTCTAACTGCTTAGTTGTTCTTTCATACTTATCTAAGTACACATACTTAACTGGTCTTCCTACTTTCTTTTTGTTTTCCATATCTTAAAATTTACCTTCCTCATCTGGGAAATCTTCAGCAAATTTACCCATTATTTCTCTATCTCTAACACTTGTATGTGTAATCATTTCTTTACCGTCATCGTTAATAACCTTTATTGCAAGCTTATAACACTCTGTATGATAAGGCCGTATATCTTCCACGGTGCAGGGTGTATACCCTGTTTTATCAGCAAACTTTTCAATAGTTTTTTCCTTATCAACGTTATACATGTAAGTGTTTTCTAAGTCTACATAAACTACATCTCCTATTACATAGTTAAGCGTAGGCTTTATACCTAATGCTGCTTTAAATACAGCTTCCCTGTCACGATCACTAGTGACTAC
>Ga0209536_100010027_pt1 | contig 14010 bp, 10 predicted proteins | sample DeeMarSeWOR28_12_FD_187461 | JGI IMG/M metagenome (GOLD analysis project Ga0209536, IMG submission 187461) | Marine sediment microbial communities from White Oak River estuary, North Carolina - WOR-2-8_12 (SPAdes) (version 2) | ecosystem: Environmental > Aquatic > Marine > Intertidal zone >...
GGATGCGGCCGCCTTCCATCATGCCACTGGCACTGATAATGACAGCCGGCCTCTTCAGATAGTTGAGCTTTTTCGATTCCTCAACATTTGCCGTGAATTTCAAAGTATCAAAACCAAAAGGATCGTTATGGTGATCGTTTAACAGAAAAGCACGCATTTCGGCATCAAAGCACTCCGGATGCATGCGAAAGATATCTGTAGTGTTGGTGGCCAGGGGACTGTCAACATAAATGGGCAGATGCGGTATTTTTTTCTGATCGTAAAGCTTGTGCAGGGCATAGACAATCTGCTGCGTTCTCCCGACGGCAAAGGCCGGGATAAGTAACACCCCGCCACGGTTATAGGTATCATTAATAATTCGTTCCAGTTCTTTTTCAGATTCAGGATAGGGGGGATGCAGACGGTTACCATAGGTGCTTTCCATAATAAGTATATCAGCCCCTTCAATGATGTGTGTGGGGTTGCGGATGATTGGTATACCTTCGCGCCCGATATCACCACTGAAAATTACCCTCTGCTCCCGGCCGGTTTCTTTGTCATTGATGTCCAGAATAACATGGGTTGAACCCAGCATATGCCCGGCATCGACAAGGGTTAGATTGACACCTGGAACAATTTCATGTTTGCGGTTGTAGCTGAGGCCGATGAAATTCTGCATGGCCATGACCACATCCTGTTTCGTATAGAGGGGTTCAAAAAGGTTTTTACCCTGTTTTTTACGCTTCTTATTAACATACTGTACATCCTTTTCCTGGATGTAGGCACTGTCTAAAAGCATTACTGAGCAAAGATCACGGGTAGCGGGAGTGGAGTAAATATCACCTGTAAAACCGTTTTTGACCAGGCAGGGAATATTACCTGAATGATCGATGTGTGCATGGGAGAGGACAAGGACATCGATGCTGCTGCCGTCACATGGTCCCTGGCGGTTTAGTTCAAATGCCTCTTTGCGTTTACCCTGGAAGAGTCCGCAGTCAAGCATTATACGGTAGCCGTTGACTTCAATGAGATGTTGAGAGCCTGTCACAGTTTTTGCTGCACCGTGGAATGTGATTTTCATTTTTTCCCCATGGTAAAAGAAGTTAGGCAAAAGACACCGTGATTATTAGTTGCAAGTAATTTCCAAAATGCTTCAACTATATAGCTATATGTCACATCCATTTCTGTCAAATAAAAAAATAATCAGTAGGAAGAGGGCCGCTTTCCTGTCTGTCCGGGTTATGCACCCGGAGTGATTTAGGTTTCAAAGGGAGAAAGGTCAGAGTAAAGAATAAAATGAATTAAGCAGTCTTCAGAGAAAAGCATTTTTCCTTCTAAAAATTTTTGCTGACCCGATATAATGACCCATGAGTCATTTCAGACAAGTTGCTGTTTCTTCATTTGGCATAATAAATTTAAACATAACCAGTTTTTCGGCGATGATTTAAATTGGTTCAGAATGCTAGAGAATTGTAGAGTTCAGCCAGGGGTGCGCAGTGAGCTTATCTTGGATTTTTTGCCAGTGTCATTAATATTAATTTTGGTTATGCCGGCAAATAGAACACGCCGGGTAATTGGTTTTTAATCCATGAATTTGAGAAAACCTTGAATTGGTGGGCCGTGAAGGAATCGAACCTTCAACCTACTGATTAAGAGTCAGTTGCTCTGCCTGATTGAGCTAACGGCCCACAAGAATTGCACCAAAGAGTGGGAATTAGTATCATACCTTAGGCAGTGCGTCAAGCAGAATGGCAGGGTATGGTGTCCTGCAAGATTAATATAAATAGGGGAGAATAATTTGTTGCACAAAAAAGAAATTCCGCGGGATCCCGTATGGTATCCTTTCACCCAGATGCAGGAATTTGCTGGACACTCACCCTTGAAAATTACTGCCGCACAGGGATGCTGGCTGGAGGATGAACAGGGCAGGCGCTACCTGGATGGGGTTTCATCTTTATGGGCAAATGTCCATGGACATCGGCATCCTTTAATTGACAGGGCAATAGAGGAGCAATTGGGCAGGGTTGCCCACACCACAATGCTGGGACTTTCACATCCGGGTGGTATTGAACTTGCCCGGCAGCTAGTGGAACTAGCCCCAGAGGGTTTGACCCGGGTTTTTTATTCCGATGCCGGGGCTACAGCGGTAGAAGTTGCTCTCAAGATGGCCTATCAGTATTGGCAGCTCAAGGGAGAGAAACAGCGCTATAAATTCCTCAAACTTTCTGAGGCCTATCACGGTGATACAATCGGTGCCGTCTCTCTGGGGGGAATGTCTCTGTTCCATGAGAGGTTTGACAGGCTGCTTTTCGATACCATCAAGGTTCCGTCGCCACACCTTTACCGTCATCCTTTTGCAGTTGGCGATAAAAAAGAGATTGTCGAACGGTATTTTGCACTTACAGAAGAACTTATAGTAAAGCACGCAGAAGAAGCCTGCGGCTTTTTCATTGAACCCCTCATTCAAGGTGCGGCCGGCATGATAGTCCACCCGGCTGGATATTTAAAGTATATAAGGGATTTGACCCGCAAGCATAATATGCTTCTCATTGCTGACGAGGTAGCAGTTGGATTCGGCCGCACAGGCAAAATGTTTGCCTCGGAGTGGGAGGATGTTGCCCCGGATCTGCTTTGCCTTGGTAAAGGAATAACAGGCGGGTATCTGCCATTGGCAGCCACCATGGCTACAGAGGAGATTTTTTCAGCCTTTCTGGGTGACTTCAGGGAATTGAAAACTTTTTTCCATGGCCATACCTATACCGGCAATCCGCTGGCATGTGCAGCAGCTCTGGCCTCACTTAAGGTTTTTGCAGAGGAAAAGACCTTGGATACTACTGTATTCGGGCCCAAAGCAGAAAAATACAGTGAGGGCATGAAAAGACTTGGAACGCTTGAGCACGTTGGCTCCGTCCGCTACAGGGGGATGATGGGAGGTGTGGAACTGGTGCAGAATCAAAAGACGAAAAAAAATTATCCCTTTGAACAGCGTATTGGGTACCAGGTTATTATGGAGGCAAGAAAAGAGGGAGTCATGCTCAGACCTCTGGGTGATGTGATAGTCCTTATGCCACCTTTGGCAGTCTCTCAGGAAGAGCTGGATGTGCTCTTTACAGCTACTGAAAAGGTGATAAGGAGAGTAACGGAATGAAAAGCTAGGAGTTAGAGGTAAGAAGAGAAAAGAAAAGACTTATGGGTCGCGTGATCAGGATTGAGGACAGGCAGTGTCGTGCTCTGGCCGAATAAAGTTTTGCATTCAATAACCCGAATAGCTTCATTGGACAAAACAATAGACATTTTAGTAGTTTTGTAAAATTGACAAGCTCCTTGTCCCATGAAACCTTGGCATCATGGACCCTGGACCCCTGTGAGCTTGTCATTCATGGAGCTTACCTTCTGCCAGTGTCAGGCAGCGGTCCATTTCTCCTGCCAGTTCAAGATTGTGAGTGGCCATAACTGCTGAGAGTGAGTATTCCGCGCTCATTTCCTGCAGTAAGTTAAAAACCTTATAACCGGTCTTGGTATCCAGGTTGCCTGTCGGCTCATCAGCCAAAAGCAGTAATGGCTTCATAATGATAGCCCGAGCCAAAGCGACCCGCTGCTGTTCACCGCCGGAAAGTTCACCCACCTTGTGCTGTATGCGCTCGGATAATCTGACTTTCCCGAGAATGTCCGCAGCCTCCTCAGCCATCTGTTTTTTATCATGTCCTGCAATCAATCCCGGCATCATTACATTTTCAAGGGCTGTGAATTCCGGAAGCAGATGGTGGAATTGAAAAACAAAACCAATCGCTTTATTGCGGTATACCGAAAGTTCCATATCGTTTTTTTTCAGGACTTCCACGCCACTATAGAAAAGCATGCCTGCAGTCGGCCGGTCAAGGGTGCCCAAGATATGAAGCAGTGTGGTTTTGCCGGTACCGGAAGCCCCGACAATGGCAATCATTTCACCCTGCGGCAGGTGCAGATCCACCCCTTTCAGGACATCAATCCTGTTGCCCACATCTTTATAGTATTTTTCAATACCTATGGCCTGAAATGCAGCTGGTTCTGTTGATATTTGTGATTGTTTGATCTTTTCCTGCATGTTTCATTCTGCTGGCTCAGCTTAAAACTGGCAGCATACTGGTCCTTGTAATAATGTTTTCATTCTCGTTGGCCTGTAATCTTTTTTATTCATACCGCAGGGCCACGGCAGGATCAATTTTCGAGGCCTTCCAGGAAGGATATATAGTTGCCAGCAGTGTGATGAGTGCAGCAGATACAGCAACGAGGGTGACATCCATGGGCAGGATTTTCACGGGCAGGGTTGTAATGGGATAGACATCACTCGGCAGCTTGATAAACTGGTACCTGGAAAGAACTTTGCAGAGAATAAGGCCGCCGATGACTCCCAGAACAGTTCCTGTCAGACCGATGACCAGCCCTTCGTAAATAAAGATTTTCATGATGCCTTTGGAGGTGGCACCCATGGATTTGAGAATTGCAATGTCCTTACCCTTGCTCATTACCACCATGATCAGAGTACTGATAATATTAAAGGCTGCTACAAGGATGATGAGGGCCAGGACGATAAACATCGCTGTTTTTTCTAATTTGAGGGCAGAGAAAAGGTTTTTGTTCATGGATATCCAGTCCTTGACTACATAGCCAAAGCCAAGTTTTTTCTCTAATTCTCTTGAAATTTCAGTAGCCTTGTAGATGTCATCAACTTTTAATTCAAGACCGTGAACAGCGTCATCCAGCTCCAGAAAATCCTGGGCCGTGGTTATGGAAACATAAGCCAGCGATGAATCGTATTCATACATGCCGGTGTCAAATATACCGACCACCCGGCAGGTTTTTATCTTGGGAATAACCCCCATGGGTGTGAGTGGACCAGAGGGTGAAAAGAGACGTATGTTGTCACCCATATCAACCCGCAGGCTTCGCGCAATTTCCTTGCCGAGAATGATGCCCGGCAATGACCGGGCAGTGCTTTGTTCTGACTGGGGAGTCTCTAGTTGCTGTTTTCCATTGTTGAGGGCGTCCACAGTTCCTGCAATCAACTGACTGCTCAGGCTGAGTACACTGTTGGCAGTTGCAGGATCAATGCCGCGCACCACAGCGCCGGAATTGGCATCGGGTACTGAAATCATGGTCTGGGAATAGGTGTATGGGGTTGCGGCCAAGACGCCCTCGGTTTGCAGCACCATGGCGCTTACCGCTCGGTAGTCAGTAATACCCTTTCCCAGTCTTTGCACTACAATATGAGAATTGATGCCGAGGATTTTTTCACGCAGGCTGTCAGTAAAACCGGTCATTACGGCAAGAACAACTATAAGGGCCATAACCCCAACTGTCACACCTGCAACAGAAATGATGGATATCAGGGAAATGAATCCCTGGCGCCGTCTGGCTTTAAGATATCGTAAACTGATGAACCACTCGTATCCCATAATTTGATAAGTGCCTAATTTTTTAGCGTCTGAAGTGAGCTCAAGTTGAAAATTACAGGTGCCGAGAGTTTAACTTAGCTGTCAGCAATCAGCGGAAACTCTTTTTATCCGCCAACTGTCGATTGATGACTGCCATTCAATTTTACTCTTGTGACTCCTCTAACCTTGAACTTTGGACCCTTGGCCCCTTCATTTCTCAGCCTTCAAATGAGGAAAAATAATAACATCGCGGATTGACGGTGAATCGGTTAAAAGCATAACGAGTCTGTCTATACCAATTCCTTCACCCGCTGCTGCAGGCAAGCCATACTCAAGGGCCCTTATATAATCTTCATCAAGGACCGGGTGAATTTCCTCATCATCCCCCCGTTCCGCAATCTGTTTTTCGAACCTTTTTTTCTGGTCAACAGGATCGTTTAATTCACTGAAGGCATTGGCAATTTCACGCCCGGTTATATAAAGCTCAAATCGGTCGGTTACCTCCGGATTTGCCTGATTTCTGCGGGCCAGGGGTGAGACTTCTGTAGGATAGGCAGTGATGAAGGTCGGGTTAATGAGTCTTTCCTCGACAAGCAATTCGAACAATTCGGTTTTGGCTTTGCCCGGCCCCGCCTGGGGTTCAAGCTCAATGCCCTTGTCCTTTGCCAGTTTTATGATTTTGTCTGGATTGTCCAGAAGGGCAGGGTCCACACCGCCCACCTTGATGAGGGCCTCGTCAATGTTGTAACGCTTCCAGGGCGGGGAAAGATCAACGATCTGGCCTTGATATGTCACCTCCATGGAGCCGTTGATTTCCTCGGTCAGCCAGGAAATCATTTCTTCAGTCAAATCCATGAGGTCATGGTAGGTAGCATAGGCCTGGTAAAATTCCAGCATGGTAAATTCAGGGTTATGCCTTGTGGATAACCCCTCGTTGCGAAAGTTGCGGTTAATTTCAAACACCTTTTCAAAGCCCCCGACCAACAGTCTTTTCAGATAAAGTTCCGGAGCAATACGGAGATATAGATCCATGTCCAGAGCCTTGTGGTGCGTCTTGAATGGTTTCGCGGTAGCACCACCCGGTACAGCCTGCATCATCGGGGTTTCAACCTCAAGAAAACCTCTGTTGGAAAGAAATTCGCGCAACAGCCTGATAATTTCTATTCTTTTTCGGAAGGTTTCGCGGACTTCAGGATTGACGATGAGATCGACATAGCGCTGCCGATAACGCATCTCGACATCGGTTAAGCCGTGGAACTTTTCCGGCAGGGGGCGAATTGACTTGGTGATCATCTTGATAGTGTCTGCCAGTATTGTAAGTTCACCGGTTTTGGTCTTGAAAAGTTTGCCTTTGAAGCCAACAATATCTCCGATATCCCATTTCTTGAACTGATTGTATAAGGATTCGCCAAGAACATCCTTTTTCACGTATACCTGGATTCTGCCGGAGCCATCCTGGATATGGAGGAAGGCGGCCTTACCAAATTTTCGCAAGGTCAGAATTCGTCCCGCTACTTTAAAACTTGCCCGGACATTGGGCGCGTCTTCCAGGTCCGAAACAGCAGAATTGGCACTGCCAGATGAATGAACTTCAGCTATATGGTGTGTCGGCTTAAAATCGTTAGAATAAATTTCCACGTTCATTTCCGCCAGTTCATCAGCTTTTTTCCGGCGCTGGATAATGAGTTGGCTTAACTGATCCATATTGATTTCTTTTTTCCTGTTTTTCTTAATTTATTTTAAGAGACCCAAACATTTATCTTGAGAAACGTTTCAATTATGAAGATCGTGTTTGAAGAAGTATCTATGTCAAGTATTTTGCTCGCAGTATTGTCGAAACCTCTTTTGTTAACTGCAGCACTTTTTGGGCAAGTACCGGCGATAAAGACCCAGTGCCACAGCTCGGGGTAATAAGCGTCTGCTGCAGTAGGGCTTTAATATCCCAGCGGCCTCCGCAAAGTAAAAGGGCCTGTTTCTCCCAGCGGTTCACGAGTGAGTCGCTTGTCTCCAATTCGATATTGTCTGCTTCCGCAGTCGGGATGATTCCCCAGGCTATGAGTGCCCCCCGTTCAAGAAATGTGTGAATCCGGCTTTTGCAGGTTATAAATTTCTCAAAAAAAGAGTAGGCATCAAAGCTGAGGATATCAATTTCAGAGTTCAGAAGAATATCCCAGTCTGTATTGGCGCAGACATGGACACCAGCCAAACCACCTGCTGTATGGATGGCCGTGGTGACTTCAGCAAGGTCCTGAGAGATGTCGTCAAGCGAAACACTTATAAATGAGGAGGAGCCCAAACCGGCCAGGGCCGGTTCGTCAATAAACAGGAGGACAGGGACATCGTAGGCTTGCTTTAGATAGGCGACCTGCCAAGCTGCCTTCATGGCAATACCCTTAACAACAATATCCCGAAAGTCCGGCTCATAGTAACCAAGCTTCTTATTAACATCGGATATGCCGGTTAACATGGTGAAGGGGCCGGTTATCTGGCCTTTAACTGCAGAAACAGTTCTCCCAATTATTGGGGCTTGCTCCGCAAGGAGGTAGAGACCTGCTGCACGCGCAGGACTAGTATGGAAACGAGAAACAAGCAGTTTCTCGGGATGATCCGAAACCGTGAGGTAATCTTCATAGAATGATAGCTGAGCCTTGTTAAAACCACTGGCAGTAATATCGAAATAGGTGCGATCTTCAGTTTCAATTATTCCGGGCAAGCCTTCAATAAACTGGTTGAGCATCCTTTCCTGAGGAAGGGCGGGTAACTGTGGCCAGAGAGGAATTTCCGCGGTGGTTTTCAGGATCCAGTCCATGGCCTGCTGATGGTTTGCAGCCGGAAGACTACCGATGAGGGTCGGAAGTCCGTTTGCTGCTATTTTTTTTTCTTTTGCTGCCATGTGAAATTTTTAGCCCTAGGATTATTAATCTGCATGACGGTTCTGATATTACCCGTTGGCAGGAAGCTTCAATCAGGTCCCTACCTAGCAATATTAGCTGTTTCTGTCAATATATTATACTTGGAATATGACGATCGGATCCTGGAAAGAACATCCGGTCTTATTGATCAGAGGAAAGACCGTTTCAGGAGTGTAACGCTTTCCAGATGATGGGTCTGGGGGAACATGTCTACCGGAACCAGGCGGGACACTTGATAACCTGCCTGTAATAACGGAGCCAGGTCGCGGATCAGGGTTGCAGGGTTACAGGAAATATAAATGATCTGAGCAGCGCCGAGCTTTGGCAGTAGGGAAAGTATCTCAGAAGCACCCTGCCGGGGCGGGTCAAGAATTATTGTGTCAAAAGTTTTGCCCTCAGCAAGAAGGGCATTGACCGCAGCCGGAACCTGTTTTTTTTCAAATAGGCAATTATGAAGGCCATTTAGTACTGCATTTCTTTGCGCGCTCCGTATAGCTGCATTTTGGCCGTCAATGCCTAGAACTTCTGATGCCAGCCCGGCTACGGACAGTGAAAAGTTGCCATAACCGCAGTATAAATCCAGAATCCGCTGATGGGGTCCGTTTAAAGTCATTTGCCGGACAAGTTTTACCAGATTGTTGTTCTGTTCGAGATTCACCTGGCAAAACCCACCCGCCTCCCAGGTGAAGGTAAGATCAGCTTCAATACCATTAACAACCATATTGTAAGACAGTATGGGCCCGCTTGGTATACATCTCTGGGCCAGGGGATCATATAATCCGTATCCTTCAACCTGCATCAGGATGGAGGAAATGCCAATGGTGTTATCGTGCAGATTTTTAACAGATACATTATCGGCAGGCCTTGGTTTACGTATGAAATGCAGCAACAGAATAACATCCTTTTTTTTGGGATCAAAAAACATTTCAAATGCCTTGCAATGTTTTGTAAGCTCTCCCCAAAAATGGCAGGCATGTATCTGCCGCAGCGCATTATTCAGCTCGTCACGGGCAAGCAGACATTGTAAAACCGGCTCCACTATATGTGATTCGGGACGATAAAAACCGTAATTTCCTTCCTGATCTACCTGAAAGCGTATACGCTGCCTGTAGCCGAATTGTTCCGGTGCTGGCAGTGGATCCTCCAAAAATGCTGGCAGGTCAGAAAAGATACCACCTGCAGCTCGTTGCAGACTTTCAGCCAAAATTTCCTTCTTCAGAAGGATTTGCGCTTCAGGTCTCGCATGCTGCAGATCACAGCCCCCGCAAAGTCCATAAATAGGACATGGAGATGTAATGCGGTCCGGAGAGGGTGATAAAACCTGCTTGAGGACAGCAGAAATATAATTCTTTTTACGGTTTGCTTCCCGTACCAGCACCTTTTCACCCGGCAGGACATAGCGCACCAGGACAATAATGCCCTCCTTCAGCCTGCCGAGACCAAAACCGCCGGGCACAAGTTTTTCAATCAACAGTGTGTGCAGATTTTTTTTCAAAATGTTTGTTAAGTAATTTTACATAAACTGACTGTAAACTTTTAAAATTATTTCCAGACAATATTTATTAAGAGGCAGGTCAGATGATGCTTGACAAGCTTTGTGCCATGTATCGGCACTGCAAGATAGCACTGAATAAATATAAAAGCTGTCTGATCCGCGGTAGGCGCGAGTTTTAATTGCGGAGGGCGGTCTGTATAATTTATAAATTGTTCAACAAGGCCGGAAATTGCCTCCTCCTGACAATCCTTTAAAATCACCTCAAGTTATAAATTCCCAGTGATTTCAATTGAAACGAATCAGCAACGCTTCTTATGAGTCACTGATGATAAAGCATCATATGGCATTTTGCCTGGCAAGAGAGTATATACATTATATAATGTATAAAATATCTAAAAGTGAATTATATAACTTGTTGAAACATATTTAACTAAAGGGCATCAAAGAAAAGGTGTTGTTCAGGTGAAAAAGAAAGGTAAGCCTGTAAAAGTGTTGGTTGTCGATGATGATAGGTCGCATCGCTTTATGCTGAAGTCCATGTTTACGGAATGGGGCTGGAATGTCGAAGAAGCTGATGACGGGACTACGGCTGTTGCCGCCGTAGAAAGCCATTCCTACGATGCTATCCTCATGGATGTCCGTATGGCAAAAATGGACGGGATGGAAGCTTTGCATAAAATTCATGCCTTCAACCCTGCCATCCCCGTTGTCATAATGACAGCATATTCATCGGTAGATTCAGCTGTCGAAGCCATCAAGATGGGGGCCCATGACTATCTAACCAAACCTCTTGATTTTGAACGGTTACGCCTGACGATGGCGCGGGCCTTAGACCATCGCCAGGTAGTGGAGGAAAAAGAAGGAGCTAAGTCCCGTAAAAGAGATGAGATAGATACTGTAGGAATCATAGGCAAATCACCTGTTATGAAGGAACTACTGGAGATGATTTCCTTTGTGGCGCCCACCGAAGCAACCGTCCTTATTACAGGTGAATCTGGGACAGGAAAGGAGTTGATAGCTTCAGCCCTGCATCACAACTCGGTGCGGAAAAAAGGCCCCTTTGTAAAGGTTAACTGTGCCGCCCTTGTTGAAACCCTCTTGGAATCAGAACTGTTCGGCTATGAAAAAGGGGCCTTTACGGGTGCTGACCGCAGGCGGGACGGCAAATTTGTCCAGGCTGACCATGGTACACTTTTTCTTGATGAGATCGGGGAGACATCGCCCGCCATGCAAGTGAAACTCCTTAGGGTTTTGCAGGAGCATGAACTGCAGCGTGTCGGCGGTCAGGATGTTGTCGAGGTGGATGTCAGGCTCTTGGCTGCCACCAACAGAGTGTTGGAGGATGAAGTTAAGGCGGGGCGCTTCCGGGAAGATCTCTATTATCGTTTAAATGTGGTATCATTGCATGTTCCGTCTCTCAGGGAAAGACGTGAGGACATCCCTCTTCTGGCAAAACATTTTCTGGAGATATATGGAGATAAGAATAATCGCAGGATTTCAGGCATAACACCGGGATGCATGGATATCCTACTCCACTATCCTTGGCCCGGTAACGTGCGTGAGCTGGAGAATGCCATGGAACGTGGGGTTATTCTCATGCGGGGGGATTATCTTGACGAAGAAAGTTTGCCCATCCCTATCAAGAAATGGGCTCAAGAGGAAACTGGAGATATAACTTCTGGTATGGAAGGTTTGCCCTCATCTCTTGAGGAAGCAGAAAAAATGGTGATCTTAAAAACTCTGGAAGAGGTGGATGGTAACAAGAGTGAGGCGGCAAGGCGCCTGGGCATTACACGTAAAACTCTCCTGAGCAAGTTAAATAAGTATGAAAACAACTAAAGAATCAGCTTGATTTTTGTCAGGCAATGAAGTGATATTGTGTTGATTGACTATCTTTGCGGCCTGTGGTAATAACAATTTTTTTGATAGGTATGCTAAATACCGGGCGAACAGTGGGAATTCCTTGTTCGCCCGGTTTGTTTCAAGCAAAAGGGTCTGATACTAAAGAACATTGAGGATAGGATTAAAAAATAACCCGATTGGGAGCGTGATTACAGGATGAGGACAAATATTCTACATATCGGTGCCGGCGAGTTGACATACGAGATCCGCAATATTGTTGCTGTCGGTGAAAAATTAGAAGAGCTCGGAATGAAGACATACTGGGAAAATATTGGTGACCCCGTGGCCAAGGGTGAACATATGCCCCAGTGGATGAAGGATATAGTCTCTGAAACGGCACAAGATGATGCCTCTTATGGGTATAGCCCCACCAAGGGTGTCCTGGAAACAAGAAAGTTCATTGCTGCACAAACAAACAAAAGAGGTAAAGTCCAAATAGGCCCCAATGATATTATCTTTTTTAACGGCCTTGGGGACGCCATCAGCAAGGTTTTCGGTTTCCTGAAACGAACAGCCCGAGTTGTTGTCCCAACACCGAGTTATACAACACATTCTTCCGCAGAAGCAGCCCATGCCGGGGATCGGCCGGTTACCTACAGACTGGATCCCTACAACAACTGGTATCCGGATCTCGATGACCTGGAAAAACGCATAAAATATAATCCTGCAGTCGCCGGCATCCTGATAATCAATCCTGACAATCCGACTGGCGCAGTATATCCAGTCGAAATAATCAAGGGAATGGTGCAGCTGGCAAAGAAGTATGACCTTTTCGTAGTATGCGATGAAATATACATTAATATTATATACAACGGCCAGACCACGCTGCCTCTCTCTGATCTAATAGAAGATGTCCCGGCTATTGTCATGCGCGGTATTTCCAAGGAGATGCCCTGGCCTGGATCACGCTGTGGCTGGATAGAGGTCTACAACGGCCACAATGATCCGATGTTTGAGCAGTATATCCAGTCTATTGTCAATGCCAAGATGCTGGAGGTCTGCTCAACCACCTTGCCTCAGCTTGTTATGCCAAGGGTGGTGACACATCCACAATATCAGGAATATCTTGAACAGCGGATAAGGCGTTATGAACGTATTTCCAATATTGCCTATGACTGCTTGAGAAATATAGATGGAATTTTAGTGAACCGGACAAACGGTGCATTTTACATGAGCGTGGTATTCAATGATGGAGTGTTAAATAACAGACAGTCGCTTCCCATTGAAAACAAGGAAGTGAAATTATTCGTTGAGTCCCTAGTGAAGAAGCCTGACGTTTCCCTTGACAAGCGTTTTGTTTATTATCTGCTAGGTTCCACCGGTGTATGTGTTGTGCCCTTGTCCTCGTTTGCCACCCAACTGCAGGGTTTTCGCTCAACGTTGCTGGAAACGAACGAGGACAGGTTCAAAAAGATTTTTGAAATAATCGCTGAATCCATAAAAAAATATCTCGCCAGCTGATAAATTAAGTCTGGTCAGTTTTTTAAAAAACAAAAACCCCTGCCGCCATTCAGTCGGCAGGGGTTTTTGTTTGGTCACTGCCTTGACAAGGTCTAGGCCCATACTTATTGTTCCCCACAACTTCATTAGAGAAGATTTCCATGATTGCATAGGAGTTTCAAGAGGTTAGTATAATAATTGTATACTCGAAAAGTGCACGGAGAGGATTGAGTGAAAAATAAAGAAAAGAAAAAGGCAGAACCTTCTGTTTTCGGAGAGACAACAGAGAAGATGGAAGAGAAAATTCCGCCTGAAGAGGAGAAAGACATGGCCGCCGCCCTTGAAGAGGCAAGGAATAAACTGCAGGAAAGTGAAGATAAGCTCCTGCGACTTGCTGCAGACTTTGACAACACCAAAAAGCGGTTGGAAAGGGAACGGGAAATATCCCTGAAATATGCCGAAGAAAATATCCTCAAGGAACTGCTGCCAGGCATCGATAATATTGAGCGGGCCATGGACCAGGGCAAGGAGGCTAACAATGTGGAGAGTCTGCTGCACGGCGTTGAACTCACCAGAGATGGCCTGCTGGCAACGCTTGAAAAATACGGGGTGAAAGCCATAGATGCCATTGGGCAGCCCTTTGACCCGAATATCCATGAGGCGCTTGCCATGGAGGAAACTGATGAAATGGAGCCTAACATGGTACTGCGGGAATTTCAAAAGGGATATTTATACAAAGACAGGCTCTTGCGGCCTGCAAAGGTTGTCGTTTCCAAGCCGCTTGGTTCAGGGGCTTGACAATAAAAAGATCGTGCACATTGTAATTTGTAAAAGAGTCTCTTCCTTAAAGTGAAGAACTAGAATAACA
>Ga0209536_100010029_pt1 | contig 14008 bp, 13 predicted proteins | sample DeeMarSeWOR28_12_FD_187461 | JGI IMG/M metagenome (GOLD analysis project Ga0209536, IMG submission 187461) | Marine sediment microbial communities from White Oak River estuary, North Carolina - WOR-2-8_12 (SPAdes) (version 2) | ecosystem: Environmental > Aquatic > Marine > Intertidal zone >...
TTCGAGGCGCTTGTAATGGTTATAGACAGCAACCGACAGCACCTTTTTTGCACGCTGCTGACCGATCACGTATTCGTCGAGGACGGCCTTTATTTCATGGGGCTTGGGTAACTTCGTATCACCCTGCTGGGAGCGATCATCCAGTTCTTCGCGAATTATGTCGTTACAGAGTTCGACACACTCGTCGCAGATGAAAACCGAAGGCCCGGCAATAAGCTTGCGGACCTCATGCTGGCTCTTGCCACAGAAGGAGCAATAAAGGAGCTTGCCCTCGTCGCCCCTGCCTAGTGTATCGTCAGACATTGTGTTCCTCGGTGGTCAACTGAATGACCATCATTGCGCACTTTCAAACAACCCGTACAAACAGCCTACACCCTATAGGCCACAAGTGACTTATATAGCACGCATCTGTCCGGCGGTGCAAAGCACTGTTAGCGGAATCCGTTAATTCCTTATTTACCAGCGCCTTCAGCCTTGTTTGCCGGATCACGACGCTGCAGCACGCTGTCAATCAGCCCATAATCCACGGCAACTTCTGCACTCATGAAGTAATCGCGGTCGGTGTCCATTTGGATTCGCTCCAGGTCCTGACCGGTATGTTCCGCCAGCAGCTTGTTCAGCCGCTCCTTGGTCGCAAGAATTTCTCTCGCATGGATATCGATATCAGAAGCCTGACCCTGAAACCCTGCCAGAGGCTGGTGAATCATCATGCGCGAATGCGGCAAACAGAAGCGCTTGCCTTTAGCGCCGCCTGACAGGAGAAATGCGCCCATGCTGGCCGCCTGCCCCAGGCAAATAGTGCTGACATCCGGCCGAATAAACTCCATGGTGTCATAGATCGATAAACCCGCGCTGACCGACCCACCCGGCGAATTAATGTAGAGGTGAATATCCTTGTCGGGATTTTCCGACTCCAGGAACAGCAGCTGAGCGACCACGAGGTTTGCCACCTGATCCTCTATCGCGCCGACGATAAACACGACGCGCTCTTTGAGAAGCCGAGAATAAATATCGTAGGAACGCTCGCCGCGCGAGGTCTGCTCGACCACCATTGGAACAAGATTTAAAGCTTTAGTGTCCATTGTCATCCTTCACAAAAGGCCGATAAGCCAATTAACAGTATTTGACGCTATATCAGGCCTGCAATTCCATCAATTCCTGAAATCCCATCTTTTTGGCGCTGACCTGCACCTGGGAAATCAGCCAATCGACCACCTGCTCTTCTAAAACCATATTCTGTATTTGCGACATAAGGTTTTGATTTTGAAGATATATTGACTTGATTTGATCCGGGTCTTCGTACGGGGCACACAGCTCTTCGAGCTTAGCCGTTACCAGCGCCTGGTCGAGATTGATGTCGTTGTCCTTGATCGCGGCGCTCATGAGCAGGCCGATCCTGACCCTTTTTTCAGCCGCTTCCCTGAATGTTTCGAGTGCCGGCGCCTGCTCGGGCTCCGTAATACCCATGCGCTGCATGGTGTCGCTTTGCATACTGCGGCATTCCTGCTCTACCAGCACGCCGGGCACGGCAAATGCATTCGCTTTGAGCATACCGTCGAGCAGTTGTTGCCGGCGTTCCGACTTCTTCTTGCCAGCCACTTCCCGCTCCATGTTCGAGCGGATATCTGCACGCAAATCAGCGAGTTCACCGCTTTCGATACCGAAAGCTTTGACGAGTTCGGCATCAACCTCGGGCAGGACCTGCTCCGCCACCTCACTGACCTTGATCGCAAACTCAACCTTCTGACCGGCCAGGTTCTCGGCGCTGTAGTCCTTGGGAAACTTCATTTTGAAGCTTTTCTCGGTACCCGCGGTTACGCCCACCAGGTTCTTTTCGAAATCCGGGAGCATGGAACCGTCTCCCAGGACGACTTTGAAGCCCTCCGCAGCACCGCCCTCAAAAGGCTCACCCTTAAGGGTACCCTCGAAATCCAGCGTAACCTGATCGCCGTTTGCGGCTTTGCGCTCGACGACCGACCAATCGGCCCGCTGCTTGCGCAAGTTCTCGATCATCGTGTCGATATCACTCTCCGCAATCTCTACCTCAGGCTCATTTATTTTTATAGATTTCAGCCCCTTAACCTCTACATCTGGGTAGATTTCTATAATGGCTGTATAGGTAAGATCCTCACCCTCTTTGATATTGCCGGGCTCTATCGTCGGGCTACCGGCAGGCTGTAATTTCTCCTGGACAACCGCCTCCGAATAACTCGACTGCAGGACCTCCTGCAACACTTCCTGCCTGACCTGGTCGCCGTAACGCTGCCGCAATACCTTGGCCGGAACCTTGCCAGGCCGAAACCCCTGAATTTTCGCCTTGCGGCCGACCGAGGCCAGCCTGGTGGCTATTTCCTGCTCGATTTTTTCCGCGGGGACCTGGATGTGCAAACGCCGCTCAAGTCCTGCCGAGGCTTCCACAGAAACCTGCATAATCTTTTCCTGTATCAAAATGTTTAACTACCGGCCGGGCACCCGAGCGACTGGTGCGAAAGGAGAGACTCGAACTCTCACGGGTTGCCCCACTGGAACCTAAATCCAGCGCGTCTACCAATTCCGCCACTTTCGCTTTGCCAGGCAGCCTGCCGCCAAAGCGCGGCATTATACCGGAGGAATGGGCTGACGGTGGGCGCTTTAGTCATCTAATTAAGCGCTGTGCTGCATCACGCGCAGGCAGCACTATACGCGGCAGCATCAGCACTAACCGAGACTACTGAGAGCTCGGCATGAAGGCCGGTAGTAGCAGCCCCCGCGGTTCAGTGGCACACTTTGCCGCCCCTGACAGGATAAGCACCAAGGAATCATTATGAATGTAGTCATCACCGGCAGCACCAAGGGCATCGGGCTGGGCATGGCGCGGGAGTTCCTGAAGCGCGGCCACAAGGTCGTTGTTTCAAGCCGCGGGCAGCAGGCGGTTGACGCCGCCGTGGAGCTGCTGTCTGCCGACTTCCCGCGAGAGAGCATCGCAGGGCAACCTTGCGATGTAGGGCACTATGACCAGGTACAGGCGCTGTGGGACAAATGTGCGGCAAGTTTCGGCCAGGTCGACATCTGGGTGAATAACGCAGGTCGCGACAGCGAAAAAGAACTGTTCTGCGAATTGGCGCCCGAAGACTACGTAGCGACCGTAAACACCAACCTCATCGGCATCATGCATTGTAACCGCGTGGCTATAGCCGGCATGAAAGCACAGGGCGGAGGCAAGATATTCAACATGGAAGGCTTCGGCAGCGACGGCAGGACCATGGCGAAATACGCACCCTACGGCTGCACCAAATACGCCCTGCGCTATTTTACCAAGGTGATGATCAAGGAATGCGAAGACACGCCCGTCGAAGTCTGCTATCTGAGCCCCGGCATGGTCTTGACGGAACTATTGATCGAGCCGGGCTGGGAAACCGATCCCGACTGGCCTCGGCGACGGAAGTTTTTCAACATCGTTGCCGACGACGTCGAAACCGTCACGCCCTGGCTGGTCGATGGCATGCTCAACACCAAGGGCAACGGTGCAGCCGTGCGCTGGCTGACCACGCCAAAAATCATCGGCCGGTTCCTCAAGTCACTGTTCGTAAAACGCGACCTGATGACCCGGGCGGGTTATTAATCGCGGCCGGTAACATCTGCAAGGCCGTGCGCGCCGCGTTCAGCCTGATAACCCGAAGGAAGCCTCTCACCCCATTACGAACCGACCAAACAGAAACGCCCCGCTCTGCGGGGCGTTTGTGTTTGGTGGGCCGTGTAGGATTCGAACCTACGACCAAGTGATTAAGAGTCACCTGCTCTACCAACTGAGCTAACGGCCCGTTTAGGACGTGCTTGCATCGCGCCACTCGGAAATACGTCGGCTGAAGACGCAGCACTTCATTCGACGAAAATTCCGCTTAACGCAGCGTCATTTTAAATGGGGTGGGAGACGGGACTCGAACCCGCGACGACTGGAATCACAATCCAGGGCTCTACCAACTGAGCTACACCCACCATCGTTTTCCTGCATGCGCCAACTGGCGCGCCCGGCAGGACTCGAACCTGCAACCCCCGGCTTAGAAGGCCGGTGCTCTATCCGGTTGAGCTACGGGCGCATTATACCGGGCATTGTATCGTTCTTCTCCCGCCCTCTGGGCGGCTGTTCGAAAGCCTGCGGCTTTCTTCCAGTGCGCGTCGCCTTCGGCGACGGATCAATTTGCGTGTCCAAATACACGCGTTCCGCCCTGCGGGCGGCTGTCCGAAAGCCTGCGGCTTTGTTCCAGTGTGCGTCGCCTTCGGCGACGGATCAATTTGCGTGTCCAAATACACGCAAATTTGGTCGGGGCAGAGGGATTCGAACCCCCGACCCTCTGCTCCCAAAGCAGATGCGCTACCAGACTGCGCTATGCCCCGCCGGTTACTTCATCCCTGGTCGCTGGCAACCGCATGCGACTGCAGCCCCCGGGGCGGCAGGATGATACGGACGCACCCACAGAAGGTCAATTAATTCAGTGTCCCCGAAGCCGCAGGCTTTTGCGGAAGGGTCTCGTCTGGTATGTTTGCGCGCTTGCACTCCGGACTTCCTCCGGAGCAGGTAAACATGATGCCGGCCAAGCTTATCGATGGGAAAAGCGTTGCGTTGTCCATTCGCGCGGATATAAAAAAGCGGGTGGCAGAGCGCGTCGCGGCCGGCAAACGCGCACCGGGGCTGGCGGTTATCCAGGTCGGTGCGGACCCCGCCTCGGCAATTTACGTGCGAAACAAGCGTAATGCCTGCAGCGCAGCCGGCATCCTGTCGTTTGAGCACGATCTGCCGGAAATGACCTCCCGGGACGAATTACTGCAGCTGATTGACCAGCTGAATACAGATATCACCGTCGATGGCATACTTGTCCAGCTGCCGCTGCCTAAGCACATCGAAGCGCACGAAATCATAGAGCGGATCGACCCGGCCAAGGACGTCGATGGCTTTCACCCTTTCACTGTGGGCAGACTGGCGCAGCGCGTGCCTTCGCTAAGGCCCTGCACGCCCTACGGCATTATGCGACTGCTGCAGCACATTGGTGTCGACGCAAAAGGCCTGCATGCGGTTATCGTAGGCGCATCGAACATCGTCGGCCGCCCCCTGGCGCTGGAAATGCTGCTGGCAGGTGCCACCGTCACTGTTTGCCACAAATTCACCACAGATCTTGAAGCCAAAGTCCGCCAGGCTGACATACTGGCGGTTGCGGTCGGCAAGCCACAGTTGATACCCGGCAATTGGGTTAAACCCGGTGCAATCGTATTTGATGTAGGCATAAACCGGCTGAAAGACGGATCGCTAAAAGGCGATATTGAATTCGAATCGGCCGCTGAAAATGCGGCCTGGATAACTCCTGTACCGGGCGGCGTGGGGCCGATGACTGTCGCTATGCTGCTGGAAAACACGTTGTCTGTTGCCAACCGGGCAGACTGATCTTACGAGGACCACGATGAAAAACTTGCTAGCTATCACCATTGCCCTGTTCGCCGTGAGCGGGTTCGCCCTGGCACAAGATTCGCAAGTCGAGACTGCCCTGCCCGCGTACCCCAAGATTCGAATCGAGACCACTGCCGGCAACCTGGTTATCGAGCTTTTTACGAGCCGCGCACCCTTAACCGTTCAGAACTTTGTCCAATACGTCGAGAGCGGATTTTATGACGGCACGGTATTTCACCGCGTTGTCGCAGGCTTCGTGGCACAGGCCGGCGGCTATGACGCCGACTACAAACGCAAAACTCCGGGCCCGACGATTCCCAATGAGTCCGGGAATGGTCTCAGCAATCGACGTGGCACCGTTGCCATGGCTCGCACCGGCGAACCACATAGCGCTGACTCGCAGTTTTATATCAACCTGACCGACAACACCGCACTCGACCCCAGGCCTACTCGCTGGGGCTACACTGTATTCGGGCGCGTGATTGAGGGGATGGAAGTCATCGATGAAATCGGCTACAGAACCACCGGCGCAGGACCCACACCCGAGCTGAGCAAGGACGTGCCCAAAGAGCCCATCGTGATCCGCAGCATGACCCTGGTCTCGACTGAAAACGAGGCGCCTGTATCCGACGCGGAAGCCCCAGTCACCGAAGCAGATTCTGACGCTGAAGCTGATGCCGGCACTGACGCTGACGCTGACGCTGACGCGCAATAGCTTAGGATTCTTGCTCCGACGTGACAACCCTCTTCATATCGGATCTGCACCTGGATTCCTCTAGACCGGCAGCCACCGATGGTTTTCTTCGTTTTCTGAAGCGAGAGGCTGCGGGCTGCACATCACTTTATATCCTGGGCGACCTGTTTGAATACTGGATCGGCGATAACGAACTTAACCCGCATGACAGACAAGTGATCGCCGCGCTCTCCGAGTTCACGAAATCCGGAACACGCTGCTTTGTAATGCATGGCAATCGTGACTTCCTGCTGGGCGAGCAATTCTGTCGTGAATCGGGCGCGACGCTCCTGCCCGACCCCACGCTTATCTATGTCGGCGGCGAGTCCGTGCTGATAAGTCATGGGGACTACCTGTGCACAGACGACGTTAGTTATCAGCGGTTCAGGAAAATTGTACGCGACCCCCGCTTCAAAACTTTATATTCGAAACTGCCGCTTAAATTCAAACAGTCGCTCGCGAAAAAGGCACGCAAGAAAAGCTCCAGCAGCTATGAACTTAAGCCGCCGGAAATTCTCGACGTCAATCAGCGTGCAGTCGAGCAGGCTCTAACGCAGTTCAATGTCACCACGATGCTGCACGGACACACGCATCGCCCCGCCATACACGAGTTCAGGCTGGCGAACCGCGCATGCAAGCGCATCGTTCTGGGCGACTGGTATAAGGAAGGCAGTGTGCTGCGTTGGGCTGAGAACGGGCCCCAGTTGGCGAGCCTGCAGTTCTAGAAAACCTTAAGCCGGCTCGGGGTGCCACTCAAGGAGCTCATCTACCGACTGAAAACGCTGCCCCGCCTGCTTGGCCATCATGCGATCGATCGCCGGCTGGTAACGCTTCATATGCTCCGGCAACCTCGGTATCGGTTCGCGGGCGTGCTTCATTATCACGGCAAGAGCATTGTCGCCCTCATACGGCCGCTTCCCGGTTAGCATTTCAAAAAACATGACACCGAGACTGTATATGTCGGAACGCTCATCGACGGCTTCACCATGGCCCTGCTCGGGACTCATATAATAAGGCGTCCCGAATATTTCACCTACCCCGGAAATTTCTGCCTTCAGGTGTGTTTGTCGCGCGAGGCCGAAGTCTATCAACGCAACGGAATCATCTTCCCTGAACAAAACATTCGTGGGCTTAAGGTCGCGATGCAAAATCCCCACGCTATGGATAGCATCTAGAGCCTGCGCGATCTGGCGCATTATCTCCTCTGCGCGGTCGGCGTACATGCCGCTAAGAATGCGCTTTTTGAGGCTGCCGCGACTGCAATACTCCATCGCAATGTAGGCGTTGTCGTCAGACACGCCGAAGTCGTATATCCGCACGACATTAGGGTGCCTGATGTCGCGAATCAGCTCGAACTCACGCACAAATCGGTCAAATGCCACGCTGCTTTTGCCGGCATCGGGCACCTGCTGCAAGACCTTGAGGACCACCTGTCGTCCGTTCTTCGCATCGCTACTAAGATAAACGGATGCGACCTCTCCGCCGGCTATCTTTTTCTCAATCGTGTAATTTTTTAACAACGCACCATCGAAAGTGTCGGACTTCGAAGCGTTGTTTCGGCTCGAGGCGCGCTGCTGCGATTCCAGCGCTGACTCACACAACTGTATAAAGTCGCTGTGAGTTAATTTGCCATAGGAAATGTAATCGGCGGCTCCTGCGCGCATAGCCTCGACAATAGCTCTTTCATCGCCATCGCCGAGAACAATAACGGGCGGAAACTCCTTGATTGAATTGAACTGCTTTAACCAGTCCACGGCGCGTTCTTCACCCAGCGGGTCGCCAAGTATCACGAGATCATTACCGGCCCCTGCAAAGCCCTGGGGTAAACGCCCTGCTTCAAGTGGGTCGTACTCTGTGACCTTTGCGGAACCCCAGTGGGTCGTTAAGTGATGCGCGATCAAGGAGCGATAGTCATCGCTCGCATCAATAATGATCGCTTTAATACCCATATCCGGTGTCTGGTCAGAGCATCGAGGAGTCCGGCTGGACACTCTGCTGTTTGCGCGCCAACTTTCTGGCCTGCTTGGCTGCATCCGACCGATTAACCTCTATCTCGCGAAGGTATTCCGTCGTCACATCGCCGGTTACATACTGGCCGGAGAAACATGATGTATCGAAATCCTTAATACTGCCGTTGTCGTAGCGCACCGCGCGAATCAGATCGTCCAGATCCTGGTAAATCAGCCAGTCAGCTCCAATATATTGCGCAACCTCATCCTCCGTTCGACCACATGCGACCAGCTCGGATGCCGCCGGCATATCAATCCCGAAAACGTTCGGATACCGAACAGGAGGCGAGGCTGAAGCAAAATAGACTTTCCTCGCTCCTGCCTCCCGGGCCATTTCAATTATCTGCCTGGATGTCGTTCCGCGAACGATAGAATCATCGACCAGCAGTACCACTTTATCTTGAAACTCCAAATCGATGGCATTGAGCTTTCGCTTGACTGATTTCCGCCGCATTTCCTGGCCCGGCATGATAAATGTCCTGCCTATATAGCGGTTTTTGATAAACCCTTCCCGGTATTTGACGCCGAGCCCGTGAGCGACGGACAGGGCACTGGTGCGACTCGAGTCAGGAATGGGAATAACGACATCGATGTCGTGTTCAGGCCGTTCACTCAGGATTTTCTTCGCAAGCCTTTCACCCATGCGCAGGCGGGACTTGTACACCGAAATTTTATCGATAATCGAATCGGGCCTCGCAAAGTAAACGTATTCAAAAATGCATGGCGTGTAGCCGTTTTGAGGGCCGCACTGCTGCGCGTGCATAGAACCGTCTTGACTGATAAAAACTGCCTCGCCCGGCAAAATATCGCGCTCCATCTCAAAACCCAGCGCATCGAGCGCAACGCTTTCAGACGCTACCATGTGCTCTACGACACCGCCCTGCTCGCGTCGACCCAAAACTATCGGCCTTATACCGTGGGGATCACGAAAGGCCACAATCCCATGGCCGACTATCATCGCGACAACGGCATAGCCACCTTTGCAGCGTTCGTGCAGCCGAGTGACCGCCTCGAAAATAACCGCAGGCGTCAGGGGCTCCGCAATCTGGACCTGAAGCTCATGGGCGAACACATTGAGCAAGGCTTCGGTATCCGAGCTGGTATTGAGATGCCGCTTATCCCGGTCCCGCACGAGAGCCTGCAACTCGGCCGTGTTCGTCAGATTGCCATTGTGCCCCAGGCAAATCCCGTAGGGCGAATTGACATAGAAGGGCTGCGCTTCGCTCGCGGCCGCTTCGCCCGCAGTAGGATAGCGTACATGACCAATACCCATGTTGCCGCCGAGGCGCAGCATATGTTTACGCTGAAAAACGTCCTGCACCAGGCCGTTGTCTTTACGCATACATAGCGTGCCATCGTCATCGGTCATGATACCTGCAGCGTCCTGACCACGATGCTGCAACACGATCAGCGCGTCATAAATGGCCTGATTGACAGGCTGACTACTAACGATTCCTACAATCCCACACACTGGCTAGTTCCTTGCTGTGATTTCTGCTGCGCCCGGGTAACGCTCAGGCATCGGTATCAAGCTCTTCGAGATATTCCATTCCATCTTCGGCAGCATGACGAATGATATCCGCCACGGGGGCGGCATACGGTATCAGTTTAGACTCTTCCCACCAAGGGGCTTCGCGAAAGCCCAGCAGGTCCAGAATCATTACCAGCAGCCCCGCCAGCAACACGCCCCTTGCGAAGCCAAAAACCGTGCCTATCGCCCGGTCTGTGCCGCTCAATCCGGTGCTATCCAGAACCTGGCCGAAAAACCAGCCCAACAGGCCTCCGCCGAGTAAGGCTGCTATCACCACAAGCACCCTTGCCGCCCATAGCCTCAGAACCGATGTCGCTATCCAGGGCTCAAGCATTTCGGCGACTTGCGGCCCAAGCCTCCAGGCCAGCCATAACGCAACTACCCAGGTACCGAGGGAGACGGCCTCTTTAAAAAAGCCCCTAAACAAACTGATAATTGCGGAAAGCCCTATAACGACAATCAGTACGTAATCAACTATGACCACGGGCATCCACCACCGCTTAGTTAGTTAGAACTCATATCGATAACCATCCCGTCATAGCCCGCTTTTGCAAGCGTTGCCGTCAACTTCTCGGCTGCATCACGGGTTGGCCGTGGCCCGGCATAGACACGGTAGACCGCTCCTGCCGGTGAACCCGCTGACTGCACGAAAACGGGAAAGCCTTTAGCCTTGATTTTGTCCGCGAACTGGCTCGCGTTAGCCTGCTCACGAAAACTACCCAGCTGCACGGCGTAGCCTCCGGCAGCACGCACAACGTCCTGGGCCGCCGACTCCTTGCGCTCCGTTGCGACCTTCACCGGTGGCGCAGGAGCTGCTGCTTGCTCGCGCGGCGGCTGACTCACGGGCTCCGGCACAGCTATCAATTCGGGTTCGCGCGCTGGTGTTTCTGCCTCGGCCTGATCAGCGGGTTCGATTCGCGATGATCTTTCGCCCGATTCATTCAAAACAATCACTTCGGTGCGCATTCTGTCACCCGACGGGGAATCGCTGTCAGAAAGGGACTCTTGCCGGCTGCCATCCAACACAGCGGGCGCAACAATGACCAGCAATAGAACGAGCACCGTGGCCCCTATCATTCGCTCTATCAACGCCCGATCCATGGAAAAACCTCTTTCAACACGGCGAGTATAGACCAAGCTGCTCCAGCGCGGGCCCGACAACCGTGAAAGAGCCGCAAATGAGGATACGGTCACCTGGTGACGCAAAACGACGTGCCTGTTCGAGCGAGTCGGCGACTGAACCAACGGCCAATACGGGCGCGTCGACAACGGGCTCTATCCGCTCGGCCAGCTGCCGTGCGCTGGACCCTCTCGCGCCGGCCGTATCGCAGGTAATCCAGCGATCAGCGAGCACCGCCAACTGGCTGACGAATTCTTCGGCCTGCTTATCGGCCAGCATGCCAATGACCACTATTGTCGATACGCCCTCTGCTTGCGGTAATTGCTCCAGCTTCGCCAATAGCGCGGCGGCGGACTGTCGGTTATGCGCCACGTCCAGGATCCATTCGTACTCGTCTGTATGAATCTGGAATCGACCCGGAAGGCCGTGCAGCCTGATAGCATCTGCGACGGCAGATTTGTCGGCAATTAACTGCGGATCAAAGGCGTTTATCACCGCGAGGGCCGTACTGATGTTCCTGAGCTGCTCCTCGCCGGCGCCGTGAGGCAGCGGCAATGTGTCGAGCATTACCGATGCGCTGCGCCAGCTCCATGAATCGGCGTGCCGAACATACGCGAAATCCCGCCCTAGCAGCGACAAATCAGAATTGAGTTGATCGGCAGCGGCAACAATAGCTGCGGGCACTTGCCTGTCACCGAAAAAAGCCGGGTGCGCCTCACGCATAATACCGGCCTTTTCAAAGGCGATGCTCTCCAGGTCATTACCAAGCCACTCGCAATGATCGATATCGACGGTGGTAATCACACTAAAATCGGCGTCAACTATATTGACGGCATCGAGCCGGCCGCCGAGCCCGACCTCGAGCACCCAGGCATCGCATTCGCGCTCGGTAAAAAGCTTCAGCGCCGCCAGCGTGCCGTATTCGAAGAAAGTCAGCGGCGTTTCGCAGCGAACCGCTTCTATCGCTTCGAAAGCCTTAACCAAAGCCTCGTCATCAACGGGCGCACCAGCAATGCGTATGCGCTCGTTGTACTTGATCAGGTGGGGTGAGGTGTAGAGCCCGGTCCGCAACCCACCGGATCTGAGCATGGCATCTATAAACGAAGCACACGAACCCTTACCGTTAGTACCGGTAACTACGAAAACCGCCCCCGACGGTGGCTCGAGTGCAAGCTGGCCGGCCACCTTGCGAATGCGCTCCAGACCCAGCTCGATCTCGGCCGGGTTAAGGGTCTCCTGCCAGGCAAGCCAGTCGGCCAGTGAACGGTGGTGCATAGCCCCCTAAGCTGCAGGAACCGGCAGCTTCTGGAGCTTTGCCAGCAATTCCGCGAGTTCGTCACGCAAATTACGGCGGTCGATAATCATATCCAGGGCCCCATGCTCGAGCAGAAACTCACTACGTTGAAAACCTTCTGGTAATACTTCACGAACCGTTTGCTGAATTACTCTCGGCCCGGCAAAACCTATCAACGCTTTAGGCTCCCCCACATTAACGTCGCCGAGCATAGCAAGACTGGCTGAAACGCCACCGGTGGTAGGATCTGTCAGAACAGAGATATAAGGAACACCCGCCTCCGACAGGGTTGCCAGCGCCGCACTTGTCTTTGCCATTTGCAACAAGGAAAACAACGCTTCCTGCATCCGCGCACCGCCGCTGGCAGAAAAGTTTATCAGCGGCATTCGGTTTTCTTTACTGTAATTAACGGCGCGGACAAATTTTTCACCGACGACCGAGCCCATCGAACCGCCCATGAATCCGAACTCAAAAGCACATGCGACTATCGGCTGGCCCTTAAGCATACCCGTCATCGCAACCAGCGCATCCTGCTCGCCCGTCACTCGTTGCGCCTGCAGAATACGGTCCCTGTACCTCTTGCTGTCCCGGAATTTAAGCGGGTCATCGGGCGCAAGACTCTCTGCGATTTCGCGGCCCGTGCCCTCGTCTAAAAACATATCCAGACGTTCCCGCGCTGTGACCCGCATATGGTGATCACATTTGGGACAAACCATCAGATTGCGCTCGAGGTCAGCCCGATAGAGCTGCGCACCGCAGGAACCGCATTTTTGCCAAATGCCTTCAGGGACCGAGCGGGTTCTACGCTCCGTCTTTATTCGCGATGGAATGATTTTTTCGTACCAGCTCATGACGACAGCATAATAAACGAGTAACGGTCAGGTATCACCTGATTCGACACCGCGATAAACAGGATTAATCAGCAGCCCTTCCGGATAACCGATTCCCGTCAGGGTCAGCCCCTGCGGCGGAGCCGTCATGCCCGACATTCGCCGGTCACGGGCCACGAGGGTATGGCGAATCCAATCCTCAGTTTCCTCGCCCTTTCCGACCCGGACCAGCGAGCCGACGATATTGCGCACCATGTGATGCAAAAAAGCATTGGCGGAGCAATCAAAATAAATGCGCTCCCCGGCCCTGGTTACATCCAGTCGGTTGATGGTTCGCACCGCCGAGTGGGACTGGCATGCAGCGGCCCGAAAGGCCGAAAAGTCATGTTCACCAAGCAGGCAACTGGCACTCGCGCGCATGCGGCTGACATCGAGCGGCTGATGGACCCACCACGCACGCTGTCTTAGGAGCGCCGATCTTACCGGCCGGTTCAGAATCGTGTATCGATATGAACGCTCGGTCGCCGAAAACCTCGCATGAAAATCAGCGGAAACCGGGGTTATCCAGGTAACCGAAATATCCGATGGCAAATTACTGTTGATGCCCAAGAGCCAGGACCTGAGCGAACGAGGGGCTGACGAGTCAAAATGCGCCACCTGAGATGCGGCGTGCACGCCCGTATCCGTGCGCCCGGCCCCCGTGCATTCAACCCGCGCATCGGCGACACGCGACAAGGCATCGTTAAGTGACTGCTGAATGCTTGGCGCATGCGGCTGGATTTGCCAGCCGTTATAGGCTGAACCGTCATACTCTATTCCAATGGCGTAGCGTTGTGGGGTCGTCGAACTTCCGCTCAATCGCTCAACTCATCAAGAAGCTGGCGCGCCTCCTGCTGCTGACTTTCGCCACCTTCATCCAGCACTTCCTCAAGGATGCTGCGTGCTCCGTCAGGATCCCCCATATCAATGTAGGCCCGCGCCAGATCAAGCTTCGTGCCCACCTCAGTCATGGTAGCGTCATCCGGCAATAGCACCCCGTCATCGGCCGCAAGCGTGGCCTCTTCCGGCAAGG
>Ga0209536_100010030_pt1 | contig 14007 bp, 9 predicted proteins | sample DeeMarSeWOR28_12_FD_187461 | JGI IMG/M metagenome (GOLD analysis project Ga0209536, IMG submission 187461) | Marine sediment microbial communities from White Oak River estuary, North Carolina - WOR-2-8_12 (SPAdes) (version 2) | ecosystem: Environmental > Aquatic > Marine > Intertidal zone >...
CGCTGCCCAGGGTCAGGTTGCCGGCCAGGTTGGCCAGGATCATCGAGTGTCCGCCGCTGCGATCGATCTTCATCAAAGCGTTGGCGGTACCGAATCCGATCCATTCACCGTCGGGAGACCAGAAGGGGTCCCGGGCGCCCTCGGTACCGGGCAGTGGTCGCGAGACTGTCGTGGCCAGATCGCGCACCCAGATCTGATCCTGGCTGACGTACAGCAGAAAACGGCCGTCGGGCGATATCTTCGGTGCAAAGGCCACGCTGGCCGAGGTGTCGGTCCTGTCCAGTGGGATCTCGAACTTGCGCAAGGGTAGAACGGTTGCTGTCCGTGGTCTGAGGAATCCTACCCCAGCGGTCACAATCGCGATCAGCGCCAGGCCCAGCACAGCCCGCACCGGCCAGGGGCTGGGCCGGTGGGTCGGCACCGGGGTGGCCTCCTCGGATTCTCCGGCCAGGACTTCCTGCAAGGCAATGCGGGCATCCCCGATATCGCGCAGGCGCTGTCGCGGATCCCGCTGCAGGCAGCGTTTCAGCAGGCGCGTTGCGGCCGGCGGCAGGTCGTCGGGCAGATCTTCCAGGCCGATATCCGATTTCAGGACTGACGCCAGGGTATCGCTGACCGTCTCGCCATGGAACATCTGCTTGCCGGTCAGCATCTCGACTACGACGACGCCGAAGGCCCAGATATCAGCCCGCTTGTCGACCTCACCGCCTCTGGCCTGCTCGGGACTCATGTAAGCGGCTGTGCCCAGGATGACATTGCCCTGGGTCATATTCGCCGTCAGGGTGGGGGACATGCTCGGGTTGTAATCGCTGGCGGCGGGATCTTCGGCCAGGGCCTTGGCCAGACCGAAATCGAGAACCTTCACCGTGCCTCGCTGGGTCAGCTTGATGTTGGCCGGCTTCAGGTCGCGGTGGACAATGCCCTTCTCGTGTGCTGCTTCGATGGCCTCGGCCAGTTGCAGGGCGACTTTCAGCGCTTCCCTGGTTGGTAGCGGTCCCTTCTGCAGCTGCTGAGCCAGGTCGGGACCGGGCACCAGTTCCATGGCCAGAGCGTGGTGCTTATCCTGGGATTCGAGTCCGTAGATCGCTGCGATCCCGGGATGATTCAGCGCGGCCAGCACCTGGGCCTCGCGCCGGAAGCGCGCCAGACGCTCGGGATTCTGAGCCAGATTGTCAGGCAGCATCTTGAGGGCGACTTCACGGCTGAGACGGCTGTCGGTGGCGCTGAATACCTCGCCCATACCGCCGGAACCGATCTTCTCGTTCACCGTGTAATGCGCAAATGACTGTAAACGCGTCATCTGGGGCTCTCCTGGCGCAACGATCTGAAGGGCTGGGATTCAAATAAGATCTGACTATCATAATCAAAAGTTGACGATATCGCTCCTAAATATCAACGGTTATTCAAGACCCGCGCCGGGGATTTTATTTTTGAACCACAAGGGAAATGGCCCGTTCCAGAACGACGTCGCGGCCTGCGATGAGATCCTGGATTGCGGGTCGAACCTCGATATCGGGAGGAATGCCGCGACCAGTGGGGAGACAGCGGGCCGAGGTCTCGAATGTGCGCCGGGGCAGGTTCAGTCGCAGGCGAGTGTTCGGCAGGACATGCAGCTGCGAGGCATCGTTACAGGCGCTCGAGCCGCCACTTTCCTCTCCGACAAAGATCCCTCGACGGTGACAGCGCAAGAGCGACAACGCGTGACCGGTGGAGGAAAAGCACCAGCCGTCGGTCAGCACGATCAGCTTACCGGTGAAGACGTGGCGGGGTACCGGCAGGGGCCTGACCAGATCCTCGTAAAAAGCCGTGCCGGTTGCGAAGTAGCGAACCGGCTCTGCGAGCACGTGGTTAACGACGAACGACGAACAGTAGGGGTCGCCGCCATCGTTTCCTCGCAGGTCAATGATGAGGGCCTCGATGCCGGCACTGTCCAAGCGCGCGAAGAATTCACCGACGGGCTGGCGGAAGGCGGGGAGGTTGTCATAGTAACCGAAGTCCTTGATGGTCAGGACAGCGTGGCTGTTATCGCTGGCGAATGTCGTGCAGAGCCGACGGCAAGCCTCATCCTGCGAGTAGCGGTCTCTGTTCACCCGCTCGGCGTCGTTGGGCGTCATGGCGGTGACGACACGTGCCATGGTCTGCCGGGAAACCGGTTCCATGATTTCCAGCTCGTAATGCGACGCCTCGCCGATCAGGAGTGCGAACCAACGTGCAAAGAAGAGATTGATGGCATAGTCCTTGTAGGTGGTGTTCATACCGTCGGCATAAAGGCTGGCGCGCATACGCGCGATGATCTCGGCAGAGGATAGACCGTTGATGGATATGACCCGACTGCCACGCGGGATGGTCTCCTCCGGCGTGAAATCCTTGTACACGTAAAGAGTATCGCTCAGCAGTCGTATCTCGAGGGGGAGGCACTCCCCGCGTTCTGCCAGGTAATCACGGCCCTGCTCGGACAGGTAGGTGCGGGTATGACCACAGCGGACAGCAGCGCCGACCGGAGCGACCACCCGGAAAAACTCGATCTCCGTCATCCCGTCCCGCAGCAGGGTCCTTTGCGTCGAGATCGTCTGTTCAAGAACCGTCAGGTCCGTGAAGGTCAGGGGGTGGTCCCGGCGGATCAGGTTGACGTATTGATCGAAGTCGGACTGGAGCTGGGTGAGTGGGTACCCTCCGGTATGGTAGGGCCTGTCCTGGTCGCTATGGCATACCGAGGTAGCCGTGCTGGTGATCAGAAGGACGGCCATAACCAGGACTACCTTACGCCACATGGAATTTCCGATCTGCCTGGGCCCGGTACAGAACAATGATCAACTGTAGCAGATGGTGCCGATTCTCCGTCAAGTGGTGGAACCCTGATCAACCTGTGGGCATGGTCGGTCATTCATCCTGGTTACCTTTACTTTCTACCCGCCGCTTCACGTCGAGCAGCTGCCGCGCCCATAGATCTTGGTAGCCATCCACCAGCTCCTCGTACACGAGGCGGATGGTCAAGGCATTGATAATGTTGAGTTTGCGCCGCCCCTCCTCCTTGGTGCGGATCAATCCCACCTTGCGCAGCAGGGTGATGTGCTTCATCACGGCGAACCGGGTCTGCGACGGAAAACGTTCCACGAGATCGGTCGTGGTCCTGGGACCGTCACGCAGCGACGCCAGGATTGCCCGTCGCTGGGGACTGGCCAGCGCGCGCCAGATGAGATCGGTGTCTGCCTTCACCATATCCGCCATCACCAGGTCTGCCTTTGCCGTGGCGACATCACGGAAAGAGCAGCACTTCCGTCAACGACCGATCGATTGCGCTGCCACCTTCCTCAGCACGTCCTGCCAGCCCTCTACCACATCTTCGCGGTGTTCCTTCTCGAGCAAACCGAAGGCACGGTGACGAAACAGCAACCGGGTGCCACCTCCGACCTCCTCGAACCGGATGATGATGTGGTTGATCACTGGATAGCTCATGAACATGGGGCCATTGAGTTCGATGAGTTCGGGCTCTCGGATTGACTGTACGAATCCCCAGACATGACCACGCTGCTCACCGAGGTTGCGGTACCAGCGGCCACCGGGTTTGCGCTCCAGCGCGAGGTGCAAGGGTTCGTCATTTTCGCCCATCAGGCCTTCAGTGAGCTGGTAGATCGTCGACTCGTAAACTTTGGGCATGGGAGCGGCGATCACCAGTTCCTGTTCGATGTCGATTTTCAGATCATCAATGTTATGCATGGTGGGTCCTCGCTTTCGTCGATCAATCAGTGAAAAAATAGTAACGTTACTTATTGGTAACGTCAATGAGTCGGTAGAAATTTCTTTTAAGATAATTTATAACAGCCACTTGTGTTTTTCAGGGGGGATGCAGCGGTCCCTGCTGATCAGGACTCAGCTGGCCAGAAATGCTCTCCCGCCCTCCAGCACCATCTGGATCGCTAGCATGACGAGCAGCATGCCCATCAAGCGTTCCATGGCCAGGATGCCACGTTTGCCGATGACTCGCAGGATGAATGAAGAGGTGAGCAGGATCGCCGCCGATGCCGCCCACGCGATCACGATTGCGATCAGGCCGGCGATGCGCTGGTCGGGTCCGGACTCGACCAGGAACAGGATGGTCGCAAAAGCTGATGGGCCGGCAATCAGTGGGACGGCCAGCGGGAAAACGAGTGGTTCACCCTCCAGGGTGTCGCCCAGGATACCTCGTTCGGGCGGAAAGATGAGCCGCAGGGCGATAAGGAAAAGGACGATGCCACCGCCAACCCGGATGGCTTCGTACTGCAGGTGCAACAACTCGAGCAGCTTCCTGCCCACGAACAGGAAAATGATCAGGAAGGCCAGGGCGATGCAAAGTTCTCTCGCCAGCACCCTGCGGCGGCGCTCCGGGGCCACACGCTCGAGCACGCTGCTGAATACGGGCAGGTTGCCCAGTGGATCCATGACGAAGAAGAGCACGATCGCCATCGAAACGATACTCAAGTTGACCTCCCGTCCGATGCGTGGTGAGCGAAATCCGTCCAGGCAGGCAGCATTGTATTGGGGGTTCCCTGCTGCGATCAATGCCTGACACAAGCGGCATATTTGCACTTTCATGACCTTGATGAAAGTGGTACCATGAATTCCGCTCGCAACGGAGAACTCGCACGGCGACAGTGTTATGCTGACTGTAATGTGTGTGTTGACCGGATTGCGCAGAGATCTCAGCAATTTGCGGGTGTCCCGCGGGGACGGCGCCTGCAACCACGGCTCTCAAAACATGGGAGGTTACCTGGTCTTGACCAGCTTTCTTTGACACGATCTAAACGAGGGAGGAAATCATGACTAGACGCTATGGCTTCACCAAGGGGAGTGCCGTCGTCCTGCTCGCATCCCTGCTGCTGGCAGGAGCGGCGTACGGTCAAATTCCCGTCCAGATCATCCACAACTCTCCCGATCCCGCCGCTGCCGTCGTGGACATCTACATCGACGAAGTGCTCGTGCTCGACGACGTGGGCTTCAAGCAAGCCTCGCCCTTTGTCGATGAATTCGGCAACCCGCTCATACTTGTCACGCCGACCTCCGTGGTCGAGGTGAGATCCTCGGACGGAAGCACGGTCGTTCTCAGCGAGACGCTGGCGCTCACGCTGGGACTGCCCACAATGATCCAGGTCATCGGGCTGGTCGATCCCATGGGCTTCGACCCGAATCCCGACGGCCTCGATACCTCGCTGGATCTGCTGATTTATGAGGGCTACAAGCCGGCGGCTGACGATCCGCTCTCGGCCGAATTGATGGCCGTGCACGCGATCCCGGATGCCGGCACGGTGGACATCGTCGTGCGCCTGCAGATCGATCAACCAGGAGTTGGCATCCCGCTCTTCACCGGATTGCAGTATGGCGATACCGCGCCGTACATTGTCCTGATCCCGAGCAATGCAACCCTGGATCTCGTCGAGACCGGCACCTCGAACGTGATCGAGAGCTGGGCCGCACGCTTCGGTCTGGTGGTGGGGGCCGGTGTGGTGGGCAATGCCGCGGGTCTGGTCAATCCCCCGGACCCGGAAGTTGGTATCACCCTGTTCGGCGCCATTGCCACGGGCTTCGTCTTCGAGCTGAACCCGACCAGCACGACAGCGGTCGGGGACACGCCCCAGACCGGATGCGCCCTGGGTAGCAATTACCCCAATCCCTTCAACCCGAACACGACCATCCCCTTCACGCTGCAGGTGAAGCAGGATGTGAGCCTAAAGGTCTACGACCTGCGCGGCCGCCTGGTCGAGGTGCTGGTGGACGCGGAACTGAACCCTGGGGACTACGCCATCCCCTTCCACGCAGCGGGTCTGTCCTCCGGCAGGTACGTGTACGAGCTGCGTACTCACACAGGTTCGCAGATGGGCACCATGATGCTGGTGAAGTGATCGCCGGCACGGTGTAGCACGAGAGCTGATTGCCCGGCAACCCGGCCAGGACGGTGGGGATGCCGGGCTATTTTTTACCGGGGATCAGGAATACGGCCAGGGCTGGCAAGAGCAAGATCGCGCCCAGCATGTTGGCCAGGAAGATGAAGGTGAGCAGGATGCCCATATCGGCCTGGAACTGCAGGGCCGAGAAGATCCAGGTGCTGACTCCGATGGCCAGGGTGAGGCCTGTGATCACGACGGCGCTGCCTGTCACCTGGAGCGCCTGCCGGTAGGCCGTTGACAGTGGAACACCCTTGTCAAGATAACTCTTCATGCGGCTGAAGATGTAGATGCCGTAATCCACGCCGATACCGACTCCCAGAGCCGCGACTGGCAAGGTCGAGGTCTTCAGACCGATTCCCAGCAAGCTCATCAGGGCATAGGCCAGTACCGATACCAGGCTAAGCGGCAGGATGATGCAGAGTGAGGCTCGCCAGGAGCGGAAGGCCAGCAAAGACAGCAGAATGACGGCGGCGTAGATGTAAAGCAGCATCTTGATCTGCGCGTCGCGAACCACCTCGTTGGTTGCAGCCATCACTCCCACATTGCCGGTGGCCAGCCGGAAGCGATGGCGCTCGGAATCGTGTTCCCTGGCAAAAGCTTTCACCGCTGCGACCACCCGGGCGATGGTCTCGGCCTTGTGGTCCTCCAGAAAGATCATCACCGGCATGACACTGCAATCACTGTTCAGGAGCCCGGTGCTCGTCTCGACCGGGCTGACAGCCTGGGAGAGCGAGGCCGGGTTCCGCGGCAGGACGCGCCACTTCAGGTTGCCCTCGTTCCAGCCGGCGTTGATGATCTTGGCCGCATGCGGCAAGGAGATGGTCGATTGCACTCCTGGCACGTTGGCGATTTCCCACTCGAACTGGTCGATCATGTCCATGATCTCGTGGTCGACGCAGCCGTCCGGAATCGTCTCCACGATGGTGTTGATGATATCGAGACCGATGCTGAATTTTTCGGTGATGACGGCGGTGTCCTGATTGTAGCGCGAGGAGGGGCGGAGTTCGGGAACGCCCCGGTGGATGTCACCGATCTGCAGATTGCGCCCCTCATAGTAACCGTAGGCGCCAAGGAGCAGTGCCACGGCAATGGCGACCACCGCGGTGCGCCGCCTGGTGATTCCCGCCAGGTGTGCCCAGATGGACTGCCGGTTGCGGTCATACCTTTGCAGGCGAGTGCGATAGCTCTCGCTGAATTTTAAATAGCTCAGCAGCAGGGGCAGGAGGAGCAGGTTGGTGACGATGATGATCAACACGCCAAGGCTGGCCAGGATTGCCAGCTCTCGGATGCTGCGGATGCCGATCAGCAGGATCGTCAGAAAGCCAACGGTGTCGCTGATGAGCGCCACCGCGCCGGGGACCACGATACGCCGCCCGCCTTGCCGGACGGCGGTCATGCCATCGTGACCCTGAATGATCTCGGCCCGGACAGCATTGACCATCTGGACACCGTGCGATACGCCGATGGCGAAGATCAGAAACGGTACGAGCAGGGACATGGGGTCAACGCCATATCCCAGCAAGGTGACCAGACCGAGATTCCAGATGACGGCGATGATCGAGCAGGCCAGCGGCAAGATGGTCAGTCGGACCGAGCGCGTGAAGTAGTACACCAGAATGGCCGTGATGAGAAAGGCGATACCGAAAAAGACCATCACGCCCGCGGCGCCATCGGCAATGTCACCCATGATCTTGGCAAAGCCGATGATATGGATGTCCACCTCATCGCCCTGGTAGGCGTCACGAATGTCGCTCTCCAGGAGCTCGGCGACTTGCAGGTAATCCAGTTGTTCACCGGTGGCGGGGTCGAATTCCACGAGCTGAGCCGTGACCATGGCGGCGGTGAAGTCATTGGCGACCAGACGCCCGACGGTTCCCGACTTCAGGATGTTCTCGCGTACCTCGGCCAGACGCTCCGGTGTCGGCTGAAAATCGGCCGGGATGACATTGCCGCCTGAAAATCCGCCCTCGACGATCTCGATGAACCGCACGTTGGGTGTGAAGATCGACCGCACCGTGCTGCGATTGACACCCGGCAGGAAGAACACCGCATCGGTAACATTCTTCAGCTTATCAAAGAATTCCGGCGTGAAGATGTCACCTTGCTTGCTGCTCACGGCGATGAGGAGCCGATTCGCGCCGCCGAACTCGTCCTTGTGCTTCAGGAAGGTCTTGATGTACTCGTGCTTCAGGGGCAATAACTTCTCGAATCCCGCGTCGATGCGTAACCAGCGAAGCTGGTAGCCCAGGAAAACGGTGATGATTGCGCTCAGGACGAGGATCAGCATCCTGCGCTTGAAGATCACCGATTCAACCTGGGTGAGGATATTCTTAAGCATGGGACCCCGCACCGTTACCGATTTGAGGCGCATCCTGCGCCTGCTGGAGGATCGCCTACTCTCTGGCCAGCACTTCCCACCAGTGCAGGCCATCTTCGCCCAGTATCACCAGACGGTTGGCAGCCGACTCGTGAATGGCCGCCATCGCGTCGCGTCCCGGCCGGGTGGCCAGATTGAAGGTCAGTCCGCCATCGCTGCTGGTCAGCAGGCAACCGCTCAGGCCGACGATGATCACCGTGCCGTCGGTGCGCTGGGCTCCAGCGGTGAGTGCGGCCGTGGTGCCGGTGTCGATCTGTTGCCAGCTGTTGCCATGGTCCGTCGAGCGGTAAAGGTTGCCGCGCAGGCCGAAGACCAGAACCGACTCGTCTCTTAGAACCAGTACTCCGAAGAAGCTGCCGTGATAGGGGGAGTTGCAGATTTGCCAGCTGCGACCCTGGTCGGTGGAGGTGAAAATAGTTCCAAACTCTCCGGCCAGATAGAGAATACCTGCAGGGCTTTCGGCGAGCGCGAAGTGGTGGGGTCCCTCGTCGCTCAGGCTGCGGGATTGCCAATTGTGCCCCCCGTCGAACGTTTCGAGGAACAGGCCATAGGCGCCGACAGCAATACCGTGCTGTGAGTTTTCGAACCAGATATCGAACAGCGGAGCCTCGACTTCGGGTGCGTAATACTGCCGGGACCAGTTCTGACCACCATCACGGGAGTGGAGAATGATCGCGTCGTGGCCTGCAACCCAGACCAGGTTCTCGTCGACGATGTCCACCGCGCAGAGCATGCGCCGGGTGGGCACGGCGGCCTGAGTCCATGATTCCCCACCATTGGTGGAGACCAGTACATGGCCTCGTTCGCCGACTGCGATGGCCTGCTGGCCGGTGGTGTCCATGTCGAGGAGGAGTGATTTTTCCGCGAGACGCGCCGGGAAGGCCCAATCATCAGCTGTGTTTTCCTGGGCCACGGCAAGGCCGCTGCCCGCTGCAAAGAGCAGCGGGCAGCAGATCAGCAATCCCAGACCGGACAGGCGTCCGGGCCGTGCCCTTTCAGGTGTGCTCAAAACCGATATCCCTCGTCTCTCTCGCCGCCCGAGGCCGGTTGTCAGCGGCCCGCTGCCAGTGGGCGCAGGGTCTCAGTTACCGCCGACCCATCTGACGCAGAATACTTGGATTGTATTCGTTGACGGATACCTCGATCCCGAACTCCTCGATGGCGTCCTGATTGTTCAGCCCGTAAGCCAGGTAACGTCCATTCTGCAGGTCGTAATGCACCTGCATCGTGTCCCAGATCATGGGTACATCGTAGTAGTTGATGCAGTATGCCTCGGAGTAGCGCCAGATCTGCCCGCGGCCGTCGTACTGATCGACTGCCAGGGCCTGCCAGCTGTCCTCGTCGAAGTAGAAGGTACGCCGCGCGTAGACGTGGCTGGTCCCCTCCTTGACCCGGGCATCGACCACCCAGACGCGGTGTAGTTCATACCGCAGGTGTTCGGGATTAAGATGGCCAGCCTTGAGGATGTCGTCGTATCTCAGCGCGTTGCTGTGCAGCGAGTAGCAATTGTAAGGAACGTACATCTCCTGACGACCCACCAGCTCCCAGTCGTAGCGATCGGGTGCACCGTTGAACATGTCGAGCTGATCGTTGGTGCGTTGACCGTCCGACGCCGTGCCGGGGTTGTCGTAGGCCACGTTGGGGGCACGCCGCACGCGACGCTGGCCAGGGTTGTAAACCCAGGCCTTGCGGGGCTCTTTGACCTGATCGAGCGTGTCGTGGACCAGGAGGATATTCCCCGCCAGACGGGCCGGAGCGGCAATGGTCTGCAGGAAGTAAACCAAGCGATTGCCAATGGTTTCGGTGCTGGCCTCCGGGTCGTTGTAGGGCAACATGACTTTCTCTTCCAGGGTGACCATGGTGTACGAGGCGCTGGGCGTGGGTGCCGCCTGACCGATGACGTGCTGGATGGACATCCCGCGATAGCGCATGGTGTGATTCCAGATGGCATGCAATCCTTCTTGTGGGATCGGGAAGGGCGAGGTGACCCGCGCGTTCAGGACGCCGTTTCCGGTCTCGTTAAGGCTCGCATTGATCGCGTTCTCCTTGCTGGCCTCGTAAACGAAATCTGGGTAGGAGGCGCTGCGCTGGCTGGGGTAGACCGTCATTCGCCAGGTGTCGGGATAGCGCTGCAGCATCGCCAGCTGGCCGGGGCTGAGCTTGTCCTGGTACTGCTCGGCGTTCGCTGCCGTGATGGTGAACAGAAACCTGTCCGCCGCAAAAGGATCGGGATGGTGCATGCCCGGCTGGTAGCCGGCCGGCGGTGTGGTGATCCCGCCCTCCCAGGGGGGGATGGTGCCGTCGGCGTTACCGGCCTTGATGGCGCCCAGCGGGGTGAGCTCGCCGTCGAGCTTGGCCGCCTCCTCCGGTGTCACGCCCGCCAGAGCAGCGGTGGTAAGCCAGATGGTGGCGAGCAAGGATCCACAGCCAATCCAGGTTGTGCACAGTTTACTCATGATTATTCCTCTTTTCGGTCTCCGGTCTTCCTGCCGGTTCGAACCTCTCCCGGCGCCCGCTCAGAACGAGTAGCTGAGCACCATCGACACGAAATCTCGATCGTTGACGAGATTGTACCGGCTACCTCCGAAGTAATTCGTGTAGCTCAGATTTAACCCCCAGGAGAGCAAATAGTTCGCGCCGAGTACCGCCGTGACGCTCTTGCGCCCCTCGACGAAGCTCAAAATGGGTGTGGGTGAGGTGCCTTCGACATCGTGGTACCACACCACGGCAGGCGTCAGATTCACCGATCCAATGGCACTGTTCAGGTCGGCTTTCAGGACGGCGCGGTAGCCCCAGCTGAAATCGTCGGCAAAACCATCGGTCTCGGTCGCGGGCTGGATCCCCGCCTGGGTGAACCACTCGGTGGCGCTGGTGTAGGTGCCGGGACCCTCGTAGCGCAGCACGTCCTTGCTCTCCATGTCCTGCACCCAGAGCGCGCCTATCTCGGCCAGGAAGGTCCACTGGTCGGCGCCCAGGCCGGGCCCGAACAGCTGGGTGAAAGTGGTCTGGGCCTGGATCACGTCCTTGCGGCGATAGCCGTTGATTAGCTCGTCGAAGCCGAAGGGTACACCATTGCAAAGCTGGCTCAGCTTGAAACCCTCGTCGGGATCGGTGAAGCCAGCGAACGGATCCAGGGGCGAGAGGGCAGCGAACAGCAGCTCCACGTCGTCCACCTGCAGTGGCTGGTCGTTCTTGTAGCTGACCTCGCCCTGCCAGGCCATGCCGGTCAAGAAGCCCAGCTGCGGCAGCTGGGTGTTGAAGCTGAATCCATACGTGTCGATCTCGTCGGGAAATTCCCGGAAGTAGTTGGCCGTGGCAGCATAATTGCCAGCGACGAAGCCTTCCCGCAGCAAGCCGGTCCAGCCGCTGATCAGAGGCAGGCGGCTGTGCAGGCGGGTGAAATAGAAGCCGAACTCGGTGTCGCCGAGCTTGGGCTCGAACCAGCGCAGGGCGACGCCGAACTCGCCGCCGTCGCGGGCGTCCATGTCACCGGAACGGAACACGTCCACCCCGACCGGGGCGCCGACTCCCGTGTTCAGCTCGGTATCCGATATGCCCTCCCGGCCGAATCCCAGCAGAACGCGACGGCCACCCGGACTGGCGAAATCGTTGGTCGAGAAGAACGATCCTGCGGGTTCGATCTCCGAGTGATTCCAGGCGAAGGGGTAGAAGCCCTCGATGGTGAACCGCTGGCCCAGGTTCCAGCTGGCCTGGATCATGGGAATGGCCTCGAGGGCATCGCGCAGCTCTGAGCCTGGCGTGCGCAGCACGGCCACGTCGACGGTGTTCATGCTGTTGATGCCGTGCTGGATGAAGGTGCTCTCGCCCCAGTTCACCACCTGGTTGCCCACTTTAAGGTTCAGGAAGGTGCTGCCCGGCTGGAACTGGCCGGACAGATAGGCGTCGAGGAGTGTGAACCTCTCGCCGATCTCGTTCTTGGCTTCGTTGGTCAACTCGGTGCGTCGTGTGGGTCGCCCCATCACCTCGAAGTCGTAAAGGTAGAACGCGCGGCTGAAGACGCTCCAGTTCTTCCAGTCGAGCAGCAGCTCCCAGTTGACCTTCAGGGTGTTGAAGACCAGGTCGCCGCGATTGTAATTAAGGTTGCCATCGTCACCATTCACGGAATGAGCTGTGCCGTCCTCAGAGTTGTAACGGGCATTTTCGGTTCCGATGATGGCGCCGTCGCGGTCGCTGACACGCCAGGTGTAGCCCAGGGAGATGTTGGTGTCGAAATTTCCGAACACCTGGCCGAGGTTCAGTGTCAAAGCCCACCCTTCTGGTGTCATCAGGAAGCAAATGGCAAGGGTGGTGACGGCAGCCCAGAGGAGCTTGGATCGAGCCCCCCACTGCCTGCGGTGGGGTGCCTTGCGGCAAACATCGGTAAGCATAACTCTCCTTCCCGTATCCAGGACAGGAACGCACCGATTTTAATGGTGGTTAGCTGAGGTTATTCTCAATCGGATGAAATTGTCAACAAAGGTGAAGCTGATGTTTTTACCTTATTTTTAAACCAGGAAACCTGTCTAGGTGAGGATGTTCACCAGGCACGCGCTGTCTCGGACCGGCGATTTCCTGACCCCGGAATCGAGCCGCGTTTTGGCTTTGCCCCGCACAGACGACGAAGTATACTGCTGAGGCTGAACTGCCAAGAAAGATTCTTGGAGCATCCCACGGCGAGGAGGGTCGCAATGTCACGCTGTCGGCCAGTAACCTTCGTGGCGGTCATGATCCTGGCAATCCTGATGCTCGGGATCGGATTTCTGGGCTGTGAACTGGAAACTCAGGAACCGCCCGTGCGTACCGAACAAACCTACCACGACACTTACATGGCCTCGATCGGTAACAGCCTAACCGCCGGTTTCATGAGCGGTGGGCTGGAGAAGGCCGGCCAGGCGGCATGCTTTCCCAATCAGCTGTCGCAGGTGATTCTGGGTCGGGAAATGCAGATGCCGATCGTCGACTCGCCCGGCCTGGGTTCAGAGTCGGGCATGACGCCCCTGTTCATCAACGAATCAGGCGACCTCACGCGGGAGCCGCTGACTGTCGATCCATTGGAACTACTCCTGAATCTGACCTACCCCGCGCCTTACGACAACCTGGGGATTCCGGGCGCCACGACGCACCAGCTCCTGACCACGCTCTTCGCCGATGAGGTCGGCAATCCGATGTTCGATCTGATTTTACGCAACGCCGCCCTGCCCAGCGGTGGCACCGCCATCGAGGAACTCGAGCGGCTGACCCCGGACATCATCACCGCCTGGGCGGGCAACAACGAGATTCTGGGCGGCGCCCTGAGCGGCTCTCCCCAGAGTGACGACCCTGAGGCACCTGGCTACGTGGTGCCGCTGGCGGATTACCAGCAGGCCTTCCGCACCCTGTGCGATCGTATCGCCGCCCTGCAGCCCAAGATGGTCGCCATCGCCAACATCCCACCCATCACGGATATCCCCTACACCCGATTCTTCGGCACCGGTTCGATTCCGGGGATCAACCGCTGGATCATGGAGGAAGACCTGGACGATGACGGCGACCCGGTGCAGCTCGTGCTCCTGCACGCGCCCGACGGTCTGCGCACTGCGGCCACCTGGCCCGCCGACCTGGGCTCGAACGGGGAACTCGAACGCGTGGCGCGCGCCGCCTTCGACGAGCGGCGCCGGGTCGTCGAGCCGGGCCCGCGTCTGATCGAGCGCCGCAACGCGAAATCCCGCG
>Ga0209536_100010031_pt1 | contig 14006 bp, 13 predicted proteins | sample DeeMarSeWOR28_12_FD_187461 | JGI IMG/M metagenome (GOLD analysis project Ga0209536, IMG submission 187461) | Marine sediment microbial communities from White Oak River estuary, North Carolina - WOR-2-8_12 (SPAdes) (version 2) | ecosystem: Environmental > Aquatic > Marine > Intertidal zone >...
GGTACGACACTGAATAACATCGATATGATCGATGCAGGTGCCGGTAATGATACCGTTACTGGTTCAGCTGGCAATGATGTCATCCTTGGCGGCAGCGGTGCGGATCGTCTATATGGAGGTACCGGAAATGACACGTTGATTGGCGGAGAAGGTGATGATGTGTTAGTCGGCGGTGAGGGAGATGACGTATACCATTTCACTCGCGGATCAGGCCAAGACACTGTGGTTCAACAAAACGAATTAGGTGTTGTGATAGCGCAAGGCGATGATGCGGTTGCATTTGGGGCAGATATTGATGCATCTCAACTTTGGTTTGAGCGGGATGCTGATGATTTGACCGTAACCATTATCGGTACCAATGATTCTGTGCGGATAGCGGATTGGTATTTGAGCGAGGACAATCGTGTTGCGCAATTTCAACTGGATAATAACGAAGTTCTGTTGAACAATCAGGTGGAATTGCTGGTCAACGCAATGGCAGCATTTAGTCCGCCTGCTTCGGGAGAACTGCAGTTGTCGCCTGAGTTAGACGAGGCATTGACTCCAACTATTGCTGCGGCTTGGCAAACTGCATGATGTTGTGCTTTTATAGTGCAAAGTAGTAACGTACCTATTGGGCACGATCGGCGGTGGCTTCGCCGCCGGTCGCAATGCTCATTTTTATGTTATTGATCTTCGTTAGGCGGCGCGTTGCGTTGCGCCAGTTGTTTGGCGATTTCCATTTGTTGTTGCCATTGACCATAGGCTTTGCCTTGGGAGGTCAGTAGTACCAATTGCCGTTGGGTGGATTTATCGATATCGCCGGGAGCTTGTTGACTGAATGGCGTGCCGGGCAACGGCATAAACGTGTGATTGTGAATTTTCGCGCCCATGGTGGTAAGTTTTTCTGCCAATCGCAGGGTGGTTTTGACATCCTCTTCAGTTTCTCCGGGTAGACCGAACAGAAAATCCACATTGGGGATAAATCCTGCTTGTGTCGACAGTTCTACGGCTTTCACAATGCTTTGCACATCATGACCACGCCGGCTGGTTTGCAGCACTTGGTCTGAGCCGGATTGACCGCCGATAATGAGGTTGTCATTGTTAACGTAGCGCTTTAACAGTTCCAAGGATTCCTTGCTCACGTGCTCTGGACGCACCTCCGAGGGGAAGGAACCAAAAAATATACGGCCGTCTTTACCTACGGTTTTGCGGATCGCGCTTAACAATGCTTCAATAGCAGTCAAATTCACATTCTCGTCGTATGATCCATAAGAGAGGGAAGTGGGACTGATAAATCGGTAGTCCTTCATTCCGTTGGCTTTCATGGCGGCAATCGCGGTAATGATATTATCCACATTGCGATGGCGAAATTTGGCTTTATTCACAAACGGAGTTTGGCAGAATTTGCAACCGTAAACACAGCCGCGGGTGATTTCAATAGGACCAAATTTGCGATAGCGAGGTGCACAAGCGGGGAAGTCGTTTAAATCAATGTAATCACCTTTGCCGTTTTTGACCATGACGCCTTGTTCTAAATGCGCTAATCCTTTTATGTTTGACAAGGATTGGTGATTGGCAAGCGCACTGGCCATATCCACAATGATTTGTTCACCTTCACCCACGGCTACATAATCAAATCCCGCATTTAAGGTTTGCAAAGGCTCGGCCGTGGCGTGCACCCCGCCAGCGATATGTAGTACTGCATCAGAATGCAGATATTTTTTTATTCCTTGCAACTCGCGGCGAATTTTATTGAAATCCGGTGAGTAGAACGACCACAACACGACCACTTGATCCGTCTGGGATTGCAAAGACTTACAGGTATCAATGAGTTCTTGATGAGTTTTCGGAAAAAACAGAGGAATATCACGAGTTGCATCGCGGCAATCGAGCGCGCCTGCTAACACGTTCATGGCGTATTTGCCGGTTTTGCGGTAATAAAAAACAATCGCGATATTTGAAGAAGCCATTTTGAAGAACTTCTGCTTAGACTAACTAACGAGTTTCTGCAATTCTATCGCATTCTTGGCGGCCGCGCATTCGGCGTCATTATCAAAATAAATCCATGCATTATGGTGATGCTTAATACACTCAGCCCATTTTTTCAGCTGTATTGTTGTGTAATTAGAAGAATAGGTGTGAGTGTGGCCGTGTAAACGAATATAAAGCGGATCATTGTTGAGTGTAAGCCACATTGGCCAATCTGCGGCATCGGAAACGCATGGCACCGCATTGTGTGAGGCTAAAAGTGTTTCGGTTTCGTCGTCAAACCAACTGGCATGACGGAATTCGATGGCATGATTGACTTCTTGCCATTGCGTGAGCGCGGCAACAAAGTGTTGCAGTTTATGCATGTCTTTGGTCTGGTTTTTAGGTAGTTGCCATAACACACAAGCCAGTTTGGGGTGTAGATATTGGGCATGTTGTTTTTCGATAAGCACCGAATCCAAGGGATCATTGAGTCTTTTGGTATGAGTTAGATAACGGTTGGCTTTCAAACTAAAACGAAAGTCGTCAGGAGTTTGTTGACACCATTTTTGGAAGGTTTCTGCCGATTGCAAGCGGTAAAAACTGGCGTTGATCTCCACGGTGTTGAATTGTGCCGCGTAGTGGGTTAACCAATCTTTTTTCACGACATCGGCGTAGAAACAGTCTTTCCAGTGAGGGTAGCTCCAGCCGCTGGTGCCAATGTGTATTATATTTTTCAATACCCGGCTATCCTTTGATGCAAATCATGGGCTCAAGTTTTGCGACTTTGCGGGCTAGACCCGCCTTATCTGCGGATTCGACCACTGCGCTGACATCTTTATAAGCCAATGGAGCCTCTTCGGCAACGCCACGCAGCGATGGACTATGAATAATGATGCCACGGCTGGCAAGCTGCTCGATTAATGCGTGGCCGCTCCATTGTTTGGTGGCTTGCCGGCGGCTCATGGAGCGTCCGGCGCCATGACAGGCAGAACTAAACGCTTTGTGCTCACTTTCTTTAGTGCCGGCCAATATATAAGAGCAGGTTCCCATGGAGCCGCCGATCAGTACCGGTTGTCCCACATCGCGTAATGGTGCCGGAACATCGGGGTGACCTGGACCGTAGGCTCGGGTGGCGCCTTTTCTATGGATAAACAGTTTTGTTTTCTTGCCATCGACAACATGTGTCTCCTGTTTGCAGGTATTGTGGGATACATCGTATAACAAATTAAGCGTTGCGTTGGGAAATAACGTATGCACAGCATGCCGGGTTAAATGGGTGATAATTTGCCGGTTGGCAAGCGCGCAATTGATGCCGGCACGCATGGCGCCTAAATACGAGCGGCCGATAGGGGAGTTTAACGGTGCGCAAGCCAATTCCCGGTCGGGTAAGATGATTTTATATTGGGGAGCACTCAAGGCCATTTGTTTTAAAAATTCCGTACCGATTTGATGGCCTAAGCCGCGACTACCGCAATGAATACTAATGACCACATCGTCTTGCTTCACTCCAAAAACAGAGGCGATGGCTTCATCGTAAACTGTAACCACACGCTGTACCTCTAAATAATGATTGCCCGAACCTAAAGTGCCCATTTCATCTTGTTGGCGCTTTTTGGCTCTGTCGGATACTTCGGCGGGTTCAGCACCTGCCATACAACCGTCTTCTTCGATACGGTGTAAATCTTCTTCCCGGCCATAACCGCGTTCAACGGCCCATTGAGCACCGCCTCTTAACATGGCATTCATTTCTTTTTGATTTAAATGAATATGACCTTTGCTGCCAACGCCGGCTGGAACAGTGCGGTAGAGCTCGTCCGCTAACAGAGTTTTAAATTTTTCGATATCGTTGACATGTAGTCCGGTATGCAACGTACGAACACCACAAGAGATATCAAAGCCCACTCCACCGGCGGAAATTACGCCGCCTTCTTCAGGATCAAACGCGGCGACACCGCCGATTGGAAAGCCATACCCCCAGTGCGCATCCGGCATAGCGTAAGCCGCTTGTACAATGCCGGGTAAGCTGGCCACATTAGTAATTTGTTCGTAAACCTTTTGATCCATGGCTTGCATAAGATCTTTATCGGCATAGATAATTGCAGGCACTCGCATATTGCCTTTGGGTGGAATTCGCCAAGTAGTTGCATCGATTTGTTCGAATTGTCCAAGTTCCATCATCGTTTCCTAAACATATGAGTTTGATTAGTTTTACTCACACATCAATAACGCATTGGGCCAACCAAAGCCCATCAGGCTGGCGCATTACCTTTAATTCAGTGTAAGTAGCGCCCTTGATTTCTACCGCTGGTTGATGTTTTTCGATATTAACGGCTTCACCGGCGGCAATTGCAGTTAATTGATCATGTTCTATGGTAACTTTGAAGCGGCTAAATAGCATTTTGCGTATCGCCATTTCGTAAATAAGACTGTTTAACCAATCCACCAGCAATATTTCTTCGTCTTCCGCTGCACATTCAATGTTGACCTCAATATCTGAATTGACTTGTGAAAGATCGGTCACTACCGCAGTCATTGCCAACGCAGTTTGTTCAAAGGCTTCGGCCAAACTAGGCGCGATACCTCTTATGCCAATATCGGCTTCATGTTCGAAGTGTTCCCAATAGCTAGTTTGCATATGAATCCACGCATCGACTGCTCAAAATATAAAAATTCATGAAAGTTTTACTCCTTTATGCGAATTTTCATTCAATTGGAATGAATTTTCTCTGCGAATGATCAATAAAATGTGAATTGGATTGAAATTTTTAACCTACAGAGCATGTTTGAGCATGTTTGTGGTGATTGTGGATGCGGAAAAATGAGAAATATTGACTTGGAAGTATAAATCGCGGGAGGAAAAAATAGAGGGCGATTAAGAAGGCATTAAAATCGCCGCTCTATTTGAAGGACTTCATTGCAATGATAAAACTACAAAAAATTACTGCTGTAGTTTAAGTGCATTGTAGTAAATTTATTTCTTTCGTCAAGATTTATATGAATTATTTTTTAAGTTTTTCATAAAATTTATGTAATTTTTGGTTTTTGTCGACAATAAATAGTAAATTAAATGCCGTGCATCACTGTTAGCGAAAGCCTTGCAAGCAAAATTTCATAGTTCTATGGCGATTGATTAATTAAAAAAATGACGCAAACAGTCAAAATATCAACGCAACTCTCTTGGGATACTTAACTAAATTGAGGTAAAAGGCTAGGTAACTCATATTTTCATGCTCGATCTGGTAGAAAATCCTAAATGAGATCATTCACAACGCATCATTCAGAAATTTTTCGGCAATTACGAGGCAAGTTGTGCAATAACATCATCGACATTAGTTTGTGTGTTCTCATGCAATCTACATGATCCCTAGTTGAAGAGGTAAGAGCTCTTTGAATAGTCTGCGTTGGAAGTATGGTTTGCTGTGAATTTTTTGTGTAGAGAAGCCGTTCCTATATATAGCTTTTGATCGTAGATGGTTGTTGAATACAATCGGATAGACACACGCGCACTAAAAGTCATCAGTATCCGCAAAGATTCAATGAATTGTGAATTACGCTTAGGAGCAATGCTTTGATGGTTGGAAGTTTATCGCAGGTGGGTTTAGGTTTTGGTTTTTAACGAATATCGCAGGCTGGGGTTATTCGCTGCTCATTTTCTTTTGGGGTTTTACTTCGGTGAGTTTACAAGAGACTTCAAACTCCTCTTCACCAATTTGGCTACAACGTATGACTTTGCCTTTGGCGGCAACTTCTGGCACAAGTCTGTTCTGACCTGGCTTAAATAATATGGAGACGCTGATATTTTTTAACAAACGTTCTTTGCATTTCATCAACAAGCCGGTCGCGGAATAATTTACTAAAATACCAACTTGCCATTTTTTGGAATTGCCTACGGCGTATAAAACCGGACATTCGGTTTCCATGCGGGGGAAGACACGTTTTTCCGATTCTTTATTATTATTTTGTGGCACAAATTTCTCCTGTTACACACTGCATATAGTATTCGACCGTAGACAATCCCAGCCGGCACATATTTTACAAAAATTTCAGTTATTTACCATTAAGTTATAAAGATTAGTAAATATTTAGTTTAAATAACGAGATTGTGCAATAGGCGTGATTCATTTTCGTTGCAATCCAGTACAATAAAATTATTTTATAATCGCTAATACGCCTGTTTTATAGTTCGGCAGTAATATTTGTATCTTTAGGCAGGCGTATCTAGATAAATGAAGGTTCAGCTAACAGAATCAACGTGGATTTTTTCAATTTGTCTATCACGTATTTTGCGTCTGTTTCGTTGCCTTTTATATAGATAGTGTACAGTCCAATTGATGTGGGTCCATTGGCAATTTGGGCATCAACACTGGCCAGTAATTCTCTTATTTCTTTCTGCGTGGCATTGTCGGCAAATACGACATTAATAGTGGCAATGTCGGAGATTGGCTTTCCGTCAGTGCCGATCGTGGTAATTCCGTTTGCGCCGGATGACAACCACAATACAATCAATAAAGCGAATTGCGCAATCACAACCCCCCAGGCCAAGCGGGCGGAAGAAATAAAGTCGCTTATATATTCTTTGGAAAAAATAGAAACATGTTCTTCCTCGTCATGCTCTTCTTTCTCTTCTTTTTGTTTCGGATGAGTTACCGTTTGTTGAGTGCTTGCAGGGGATTCGGTCTGACTTTTTGCGCTGGGTATAGTCTGAGGTGATGACTTGCTGGCTTTGTCTATACCGTCTTCACGGTGCATGATGACAGTCGAGTCCTCCTCAACGCGAACGGGTTGGGTAGCGGAGGGCTGGAATTTAACGTGGGCCTGGATGCGGGTAAATAGTTGCTCAAAATGCTGATCCGTGATTTCTTCCGCGATGTTGATCACCGACTCGATCTCATGAAATTCTTTGAGTTCTTGCTTAAGTTCGGAATCTTGTTTTAGCGCGTGCTCAAACTCGGTTCTTTCATCGTTTGGCAGTGCGCCGCTGATGTATAACGGAATCTGCTCTTGTAGTTTGCTGATTTTTACGCTCATTGAGCCACACCAACGGACAATAAGTTCTTATTAAATTCGGCCTTCGCCTGAAATACCGCCAACTTTACATTAGCAACTGGACATTTGAGGATCCGCGCCAGATCGTCGAAGTTAGCTTCGGGAAGCAAGGCTAAGTTCAAAATTTCACGATGTTGTAAAGGCAGTGAGTGTATGGCTTGATATAAACGGCGCTGTCTGTCCAACGAGTTGAGTGATATTTTCGTTTGCGTATTAATCACCTGTTTCTCAATGGCTTGTTTGATCTGTGGTTGACCAAGTTTGTGGTGGGCTATCGTCCTCGCGATACACAATAGCCAGGAAGAAACCTTCATTGAGCCTTTGAATTTGGCGGCCGATTTAGCCGCTTGCAGGTAAGTTTCTACTAGGGCGATATCGGCGACCGCCCGAACGGTGAGCATACGGTATAAATAGGTATACACGTCGCTGCGGGTTTGGTTGTACAACTCGCGAAACGCTTGCATATCACCTTCTGCAGTGCGTCTCAGCAATTCCAATGCGATAGTGTCTTTGGCTGGCTGACTAGTTGGCATTTGCTTAATTCATTAATAATCAATAAGTTATGTAATAGTTTTTATTATTAGTGGAATATTTTACACTGCATTTACGACTTGTGCCTATGGTCTTGTTAACGTGTAAAAACGATTGCGAAACGGAGTTATGAGTTGTCCAAGTGCAAATATAGCGCCGATTCGCTAAAAGTCATCACAATCGGCGCCTTGCACAGTCAAAACACCCATCCGAGAGAGTGGTAGAATGCACCGTGCGATGACTAATCTTTTATAACTGAAAATACACCGATGTTGCAATTTTCCATAGCCAGACTACCGCGAATTGAATTCGGTCGCGGAAGCATAAGCCGGTTGCCACAGCTTGCACGGCTTTACGGTCAGCGAATTTTATTAGTGACCGGAGCAAAATCACTGCGAAACTCTCCGTATTGGCAACCATTAAGCAAGGCATTTGCGGGGTTGCATATCGACATTTTGCAATGCAGTATCGACAGCGAGCCCTCACCACAGCTCGTAGACCAAATCGTGAACGAGTATGCCAATAGCGATATTGATGCGGTTGTGGCAATAGGCGGCGGCAGCGCGTTGGACGCGGCAAAAGCTATTGCCGGACTGTTGAAAGTCAACCGTTCTGTTATGGATTATTTGGAAGGTGTCGGGCCGGAGTTAGCTTATGAAGGGCCGGCCGTGCCTTTTATCGCTGTGCCTACCACTGCGGGTACAGGCAGCGAGGCTACAAAAAATGCGGTGCTTAGTGTGCAGGGGCAACATGGTTTTAAGAAGTCCTTTCGCCACGACAAACTGGTCGCCGAATACGCATTAGTGGATCCACAACTTCTGGAGACTTGCCCAAAAACGGTCATTGCCGCCAATGGGATGGATGCGTTAACGCAGTTGATTGAGTCGGTAGTTTCTCTAAAATCCAATGAACTGACCGACGCGTTAGCTATAAGTGGATTACGGGCGGTGCGAGATGGCTTGTTAGACTGGCATCAAAATGGCGGTGAAGCTCACGTGGCGCAAGACAAAATGGCTTATGCGGCGTTAATTTCCGGTATCACACTGGCTCAAGTGGGGCTGGGATCGGTGCATGGTTTGGCATCGCCGTTAGGTGCGTTTTATCCCATTCCTCATGGCGTAGTGTGCGGTACTTTAGTAGCCAGTGCCACAAAAACCAATATCGAATCTATGTTGTCGCGCGAGCCGCAAAATCCCGCTTTGGAAAAATACGCAAAAATAGGGCAGGTGTTGTGCGAGAAAAAGTTCTACCAACCGGAACAAGCCTGGCAGGCTCTCATCCAATTGTTAGAACGATGGACACAACAGATGAATTTGCCTTTGTTGTCGCACTATGGATTGTCAGAGGAAAGTCTGGATCATGTGGTGGCCAACTGCAGGGGCAGTAGCATGAAGACCAACCCTGTTGTGCTTTCTGATGAGGAATTAAAAGACGTTTTATTGCAACGATTGTAGATTGATTATGGCGATACAGCATTATAAAAGAGAGCAAAACACTTATATACTGTTCATGTCGATCGAACTCATGGTCTCGGCCTCCAATTCATTAAAGTCGAAGCGCCGGGTGATCAAGAGCATTATCGAAAGGTTGCGAAACAAATTCAATGTCTCTGTTGCGGAAACAGATTTCATGGACCTTTGGCAACGTTCACTTATCGGTCTGACCATGGTCAGCAACGATAAGAGGCTAATCATGCGAAGCGCAGACGCCATTGAAAATTTTGTACGGGAATTTCATGAAGTGGCATTGTTGGATATTACGGTTGAGGTATTTTAGATGATTAAGCAGCAAACCTTTTCCGTTCACACTCACGGCCGCGGCAGTTACGATATTAGCGCTAAGGTTGATGCAGTAGTCTCGGCGGCTGACGTGCAAGTCGGTTTGTGTCATTTGTTTATTGAGCACACCAGTGCCTCCCTGATTCTCTGTGAAAACGCCGATCCCACGGTGAGAAGTGATTTGGAAGTGTTTATGGCCAGATTAGTCCCCGATGGCGATGTTATGTTTCGCCACACTTCAGAAGGCGATGATGATATGCCTGCGCATATTCGTACGATCCTGACCCATTCCAACATAACCATTCCGGTGAGTGGTGGGCGTTGCGCTCTGGGTACTTGGCAAGGGATTTATTTATGGGAACACCGCACTCACCCGCACCATAGAAAAGTAACGATTACGGTGCAAGGCGAGTAGCATAGTTAGGCTGGGCCACTTTAATGGATGTAATAAAATTCCATTTCAATGCCGGCGATACTGATGACGTCTTGTTCTTTAAGTTGTCGCGGATGCGAAGAATCAAGTTTTTCACCGTTGATTAGCGGAACGTCGGTGGAGCGCCGATTGGCGCCATTGCTGACACCGACAATGGTATAGCCGTTTTTCTCACGGGTGATTTGCGCCAAACGCCGGCCTTGGTAACCAAGACTACTGAAGCGTTTGTTCATTTCTATGCCATTGGTGCCTAAAGGGTCGTCTTTCTTACGCAATGCGCCCAATGGCTGGCCGCGAACTTTGACGGCTTTCGAACCCATATCCCATTCAGGAAGTACGATTTGAGTATTATCGTGTTCGGCACGCACCGACATAGTGGGTTCATATTTCTCTTTTTCATCGTTCATGTAAGTGAACAAGTGGTGCCCGATTTGGATGACGTTGCCGTGTTGTAGTGTGGCTTTATTAATATGGGATCCGTTCAATAAAGTGCCGTTGGTACTCCCCAAATCTTCCACCACGGATGCGCCGTTTTGTTCGGTAATGAGTGCATGACGGCCGCTGACGGTAAGGTCGTTTAACTGGATATCGTTTTCGTGTTTGCGGCCAATAGTGATTGCTTCTTTATTGATTACAAATTCTTTTACGACTTCGCCATCAAGCGTTACGATCAACTTGCTAGCCATAGTATTTACCTGTGTAGTTTTTGTGCTATTAAGATCCATTTGTAGCTATTCTAAACTCATTTGGGCTGCGTTAAAACTACATATTTACCGGATCGGTGGCAGGAGCGGGCGTGGGTTTGGCGTAAGTTTCCGCGTGTGTGTCTCGGTATTGCTCAAAAGCCTTTTTATTTCTTGCGTTTTTGTACGCTTCTTCGCCGGAAATGAGCTTAGCGTCCAGCAACCGACGTAGGGTGGTATCAATGGCTTGCATACCTAATAATGCACCACTTTGCATCACATTTTCCAATTGTTCAGTTTTGCCTTCGCGGATAAGATTGGCCGTAGCCGCATTGTTAATCAATACTTCAGCGGCGGCCATACGACTTTTCCCGTCAATGGTTTTTACCAAATGTTGTGAGACAACACCGCATAACGACGTAGACAACATGGTACGTACGTAAGGACCGTCACCGGGTGGAAACGCATTAATTATGCGGTTGATGGCGGAGGCGGCGCCATTAGTATGCAAAGTCGCCAACACCAATATTCCCATTTCCGCCGCAGTCAACGCCAAACTGATGGTCTCCAAATCGCGCATCTCTCCCACCATGATAATGTCGGGATCTTCCCGCAAAGCGCAATGCAGCGCTTCGCCAAAGTTGTTGGTATGTTGGCCAATTTCACGCTGGCTGATCAGACATTTCTTGGTGTGATGGACGTATTCGACAGGATCTTCTATGGTAATGATATGACCGCGTTTTTCATTGTTAATGTAGTCCACCATTGCCGCTAACGTAGTGGACTTACCTGAACCGGTGGGACCGGTGACTAGAATCAAGCCTTTGGGTTGACGGGCCAGATTTTTTATCACCGGCGGAAGCTTAAGATCGTCCAAGGTGGCGATTTTTGTTGGAATTCTACGAAATACTGCGCCAACACCCTCTAGATGTCGAAATATGTTAATCCGGAATCGGGATACATCCGGGATTTCGTAAGCGAAATCAACTTGGCCTTTGCTGTCGAAAATGGCTTTGTGATAATCATCCATGATGTCGAATAGCAGACTTTCAGTTTCTGTCTCGCTGAGTTCGCGATACTTAACAGGATGGATATCTCCAAATAATCGCAATCGCGGGGGATTGCCCGAGATCAAGTGCAAATCCGTTCCGTTTTGGCTGATCAGCAACTCAAGAAAAGCGTTTATTCGACTCATAAGCGGTCTCCGGTTCCAATCACGACGTTAACTCACTGCCAAGTTGACTTGCGGTAGTAAATCCGGGTTGGTGACGAATCGCTGAAACTGTTGTTTATCGGAAGCGTTGATATAAGCATCATCGGGATCGATTTCTTTGCGTTGTAAAGCAGCCATTAACGCTTGATCCATTAGTTGCATGCCCATCTCTTTACCGGTTTGCAGAAGCGAAGGGATTTGAAACACTTTGCCATTCATGATTAAGTTAGCGATGGCGGGGGTATTGACAAAGACTTCGACAATGGCTTTACGGCTTCTGCCATCGGTGGTTTTTACCAGTTTTTGGCTAAGCACTCCGCACAAGTGTTGGGCTAAAAAGCTTGAGGCTTGGAATTTCTGTTCAGCCGGCATGACGTCGATGATCCGGTCAATGGTTTTAACCGCGCTGGTGGTGTGCAAGGTTCCTAATACCAAGTGACCGGTTTCAGCGGCCGTCATGGCCATTAAGATAGTATCTGGCTCGCGCAACTCGCCGATTAAGATGACGTCGGGGTCCTCACGCAATGCAGCCCGCAATCCGTCTTTGTAACTTTGCACATGCGTGCCGATTTCCCGTTGTACCACCAAAGAGCGTTGGCTTTTATGCACGTATTCAATAGGATCTTCCAGGGTGATGATATTGAGCCGTTTGCGTTCATTTAAGTATTGAATCATGGAAGCCAAGGTGGTTGATTTACCAGTACCTGTAGATCCGGTGACTAATATCATGCCTTGTTGGTTCATGAGCATTTTTTCCGCCACTGGTGGTAGCCCCAACTCGCTGAGTTCGGGAATGTTGGGAGCAATAACCCGAAATGCCGCGCCTAGGCCGCCAATTTTTTTAAATAGACTGACGCGAAAGCGGCCCGCTTCTTCGCTTTGATAAGAAAAATCCAAGCTGTGTTGGTTGTGAAATTCTTTAAGTTGAGAATCGGTTAATATTTCCAATAACAAGCTTTCCAATTCATCATTGCTCATTTTGCGATATTTTATGGGTGATAATTCACCGTTAAACCGTAGCAAAGGTGGTGTATTGACGGCAAAGTGAACGTCAGAGCAATCTTGTTCGCGGCCTAATTTTAAGAACGCATCGATACGAGGCATTAGACTTTCTCCTCTGCGAGCGACTCCAGCGCTGTTTTTAGTTCTTTGAAGGTTTGATAACGATCATCGGGGCTGACCGCCATGGCTTTTAAAATGATTTTCTGCAATTCTTCGGGAATCTCGTCGTTCAGCTCCCGGGGCTGGGTAGGATTACCTTCAACATGTTGAAACATGATGCCAACAGAGTCTTCCCCCGAATATGGCGGATTTCCGGTAAACATTTCATACATAATGACGCCTAAGGCGTATACATCGGTGCGGGAATCAATGGTTTTGCCGCGCACCTGCTCAGGTGCCATATACGTGGGCGTGCCCACTAAAATTCCGGTTTTGGTCAATCGTGAACCGCCTTTACTGGCCGCCGCCGCCAAACCAAAATCCACAATTTTTACTTTACCGTTTTTATTGATCAATATGTTGCCCGGTTTAAGATCGCGGTGAACTACGTGCACGGCTTGTGCTGCCGCCATGCCGTCGCAGATTTGCCGCAATATATTAACGCCTCGGGGAACGTCGATTTTTCGATAACGGGCAATGTTGTATGTCAAGGAATGGCTGGGAAAATATTCCATGGAAATGGCGTAGTTATTGCCATGCGCAATGAAATCGTAAATGCGGATCACGTTTTCATGGGTAACTTTGCGGGCATAACGCAGCTCATGGGTAAAGCGTTGAATGGCGTTTTCGTCGGCGGCGACATGCGGGCTAAGAAACTTAAGTATGAACTGATCTTTAACCACGGTGTCTTCCACCAACACTACCACACCGAACGCGCCTTTACCCACTTGTTTGATGACGCGATAGCGATCGGTAAACGTATCACCCGGCTCGAGCAGCGAAGCGTCTATCAGCACGATTTGTGACATGCCATTTTTTTTGCTCGCGGATTTGACGTCGGTTTTATAGTCGGTCTGCACAGTTTGCTGATTTTCAAAATCGATTAACAGACTATCAATTTCTTGGGGCTCCGCGCCAAAACGCTCTCCCAAAATCTTAATGGTCTCGGTGGCCATGGCGCGCACTTCGTTGTCATCGATGTTCGCTAACTCAGTAATAGCGGTCTGTACATCCAGAACATGTTCCCGGTCGGTGAGAATTTTTAAGGCGTTCAGTGCTTCTTTACAGATGGATTCATCACTGAATTTCAATTGTTTTAATATCGGAATGATGGCTCTTCTGTCACCTAAGCTGGTCAGGGCTTTTATAATGACCAGAGCGGCTTCCGGCGTTTTTTCCAGCATTTTTATCAACGGCGTTACGGCTCG
>Ga0209536_100010032_pt1 | contig 14006 bp, 11 predicted proteins | sample DeeMarSeWOR28_12_FD_187461 | JGI IMG/M metagenome (GOLD analysis project Ga0209536, IMG submission 187461) | Marine sediment microbial communities from White Oak River estuary, North Carolina - WOR-2-8_12 (SPAdes) (version 2) | ecosystem: Environmental > Aquatic > Marine > Intertidal zone >...
ATAAATGGCCGATTTTCAAATAATTCGGAATCAGATATTAAGTCGCTTGGTCTCACATTAGGTAAGCTCCATAATGTAATGAAAGTATGCCCTTATCAGAGTGAAATTAAGAAAGCTGGAATTGCGCGCCATGAAATATTAATGAATCGACTAGTAGAAATCCATAATGGTCGTTATATAGATCATGTGCCAGAAGATGTACGACGACTTCTAAAAAACGCATCATCTGAGTTATTACAGGTACTAATTGAAAAAGCACAGGTTATACATGGAGATCTTAATTATGGAAATGTTCTTTTTCTAGGATCTAAGCAGATGCCAGTGTTTCTTGACTTTGAGGATAGTTGGACTGCTTGGTTTTCACCACTTATGGATTTAGCGTTGGTTATTGAGCGATTTACCCTTACAGGTAGTGATGAAGACACTTTGGCCTTATCGAATGTTTTATTGAACGCATACTATTCAATTAATGACAATAGATTTGAATATACAGAAGAATTAAGGGTGATAATTAAGGGTATGTCAGTACGTTCACTGTTGCTTCTTATGTTAATGTGTGACAAATATCCTGAAAGAGTAGCAGATCCAGAATGGAAAAAGTTTGTTGGACTTTATGATGCGGCTAATTCACGAGCTGAGTTAATGTGCAAGATCGTAATACAATAGGGTCTGGAATGAGTAACCAACCAGTGCTACTCATGACAGCGCGAGACCCTGCAACTGCTTATGCGTTTCTCAATTTGTTTAAAAGGCAGACATTATATAGTAAATTCAGAGTAATAGTTGTCGCTCAATCACCTGCATACGAAATACTTTATAACTCCAATGAATTGATAGATAGAAAACTACAAAAATTTCCCGTTTATTCAAGATTGGAAATAGCGTTGATGGAGTGCCGAGAGTTAATTGACAAATATTCTGTAGAACTAATTTTGACAGGAATTTCCGGACCAGATTGTGGGATAGATGAAGCTGTATTAAGTATTGCACAGGATCGCAATATACCTCGATACGCATTACAAAGTTATTGGGGCGACTTAAATCTAAGATTATCAGGTAGACCAGAAACAATTTTTGTAATTGATGAAGAGGCTGCTGAATTAACAATTAATCGGAGTTCATGTAAAACCGTGATTGTAGGTTCCCTGAAGCATCAGAAATATAGCCAGACAGACATATCAAAATTGCGAAAAGAATTTCGATCATACGCAGGATTAGACAAAAATGAGGTTCTTATTGGTTTTTTTGGACAACCCCTTGATTTTATAACTGGTTATTGTGAAACGGTAACCGGTTTAGCAAATGAACTATCGGAATTAAATGAGGAGTTCAAGCTGCTTTACCGTCCGCACCCAAAAGAAACTGCACAGTTGCGCGAGTGGACGCTTAGGATATTTGAAAAATCAGGGTTGGAGGTGATATTAGACAAAAATGAGGAAGTAGAAGCAGCTCTATGTGCATGTGATGTAGTGTTAAGCGCATTTTCTACTTGCGGCTATGATGCACAACAACTTAATCGAGTATCAGAAATACCACTTAATGTAACAGTTTATTTGTTTTTTAACGGAGAATTAAAAAACTGGTTTCGTGAATATACCAAATTGAAAGACATTCCCTTGGTTAATAGTGGTTTGGCGTTTCAGGTAAATTCTGTAGATGAAATAAATAATGTGATTAATAAAGCCCTAAAATCAGAAATTAAGCACGAGATTTGGAAAAATATTCATAATACGATACTAGATTCAAAATATGCGACAGAAAAAATAATAAATACCATATATGATGACTGGTTGATAATGGAGAATAAAAAATTCTACAAAAATTCGTGACTCGTAAGATGTCGAACAGGGATAGATATTCATGAAAGAAGATTGGCGAAAGGTTCTATTAGGGCCGAATGAACCACTTTCGAAAGCTATCGAAGTACTAGATAAAGAAGATTATCGAATCGTTTTAGTTGTGGATGAGACAAATCGACTGTTGGGAACAGTTACCGACGGAGATGTGCGAAGAGCATTGATTCGACACTGTGATATGGGAGCCGCACTTAATGAGTTTATGCATAAGCAACCAAGAGTCGCGAATATTGAAGAAAAAAGAACAAAAATACTAGATAGTTTAAAAGAAAATAACTTGCTACAGATGCCGCTTGTTGATAACGAAGGTGTTGTTGTCGGATTAGAGACTTATAGGCATCTTGCTGAAAAGTCAAGTTATGATAATCCTGTATTTTTAATGGCTGGTGGATTTGGTAAACGGTTACATCCTTTAACACTAGAAACTCCAAAACCACTGTTAAAAGTAGGTTCCAAACCTATTCTTCAAATTATACTGGAATCATTTGTTAATGCAGGATTTCATAGATTCTATATATCGACTCACTATAAGAGTGAGCAGGTAAAAGAGCACTTCAGGAACGGCGACTTATGGGATGTGTCAATTGAATATATTCATGAAGAAGAACCTTTAGGTACAGCAGGAGCACTGGGACTCTTGCCAGATGATATTCCTGATATTCCTATAATAATGATGAATGGTGATTTGTTGACAAAGGTAAATTTTGAGTTGCTACTTCAATACCACGAGGAAGTTGGTGGATTAGCGACAATGTGTGTGCGCGAGTATGACTTTCAGGTTCCGTATGGTGTTGTGTCGGCGAATCAAAATCGAATTGAAAAAATTGTTGAAAAACCGGTTCATAAATTTTTTGTTAATGCAGGCATTTATGTAATAAACCCTGAATTATGTCGTTCTATTCATAGGAATACATATCTTGATATGCCTGATTTTCTGCAGCATAAAATAGCCCAAGGTGGACAGGTAAATATGTTTCCGATACATGAATATTGGCTTGATATTGGGCGGATGGAAGATTTTGTAATAGCGCAAAATGACATATAGGTATTAAAGTGGTCCTTGGAAAAAAAGTTCTTGCAATTGTACCTGCACGAAGTGGAAGTAAGCGATTACCACGCAAAAACATTCGTGATTTGCATGGGAAACCACTTATTGCTTGGAGTATTGAGGCAGGTTTAGCATCAAAATATGTTGATAAACTCATCGTTTCAACTGATGATGATGAAATAGCAGATATATCTCGAGAATATGGTGCAGATGTTCCTTTTCTCCGCCCAAGTGAATTAGCTACAGATCATGTGAAAACTATTGATGTGGCTATACATGCCTTGAAGTATTTCGAATCAAAAAATGAGTTGTATGATTATATTCTGCTTCTACAACCTACATCTCCTTTGAGAGATGCAAAACATATTAATGAAGCATTTGAAATAATGATCGAAAAAGGTGCAAAAGGGGTTATTAGTGTATGTAAAGTGGAACATCCACAGGAATGGACTAATTCTCTCCCGGCAGATGGATCGATGGATTCATTTATTGACCGAAAACATCTAAATATAAGGTCGCAAGAATTACAGGAACGTTATCGTATTAATGGGGCAATATATGTGGCTAAAACTCTTGATTTGCTCAAAGAAAAGACGTTTTTGTTAGAGAGGGGAGTTGTCGCATATATCATGGAGCGAAACGTCTCGGTTGACATTGATGTTGAAGAAGATTTTATTTTTGCAAAATGTTTAAAAGAAATAGATAAAAACAACAAAATTCAAGATGTTAGTGTTTAATAAGTTAATAATTAAAAATGGAATTATCTATGTTGGATTTGAAGTATTAAATAAGTCACTTCCTTTTATATTGTTACCTATATTAACACATTACATTTCACCAACAGGTTTTGGGTTGATCGCTAATTTTAATGCGTTATATGGTGTATTAGCAGTACTAGTTGGTTTAAGTATACATGGGGCTGTGAACGTTGCATATGTCAAGTATGGGAAAAGTGAAATTTCTGCGTATGTGTTTAATTCATTTATAATACTAACCGCCTCTTTATTTGTAATATTATTTGTTTCCTTCATATTCTCTAACACTTACAAGCAATTCAGCAATCTACCAATTTATTGGCTCTATATTGGAGTATTTTCTGCAGCAATGCAGTTTGTTACGTCAATAAATTTGGTGTTATGGCAAGCCGAGAAAAGAGCTTTAAATTATGGCGCCTATCAATTACTTCAAACTCTTTTTAATTTTTCATTATCTGTTTGGCTGGTAATAATAGTAACTATGGGGTGGGAGGGTAGATTATATGCGCAAAATATATCAGTGATATGTTTCGCGGTAATTAGCTTAATTATTATATATAAGCGTAATTACTTATCAGCAAACGTAAATACTAAATATATTATTGACGCATTAAAATATGGTGTCCCATTGATACCACATTCGCTATCCGGCTGGATTTTTATGGGATTTAATATACTGCTAATAACTGCAGTACTAGGAGAGGATAAAGCAGGAATATATAGTGTGGCAATGCAGTTTGCATTGATGATGAATATTATTGTTAATGCACTAAATAGAGCTATTCAACCATTTTTTTATGAGAGACTAAAAGATATAGATAATGTTAAGAAAGCTACATTAGTGAAATATGTATATCTTGGTTTTATTACCATGATAATAATTGGCATATTAGTTACTTTATTAACTTCTGTTATTATAAGATTCTTTGTAGATGACTTATATCATAACGCCAACACGTATTTACCATATTTGATATTTTCTGCTGTATTTAATGGATTCTATCTGTTAGTAGTTAAATTCATATTTTATATAAACAAGACATATCACATAACAATTGCAACATTTATTAGTGCAGTTTCGCATATAGTCATTTCCATATTATTAATTAATATTATTGGATTACTAGGTGTAGCTATAGCGACCCTAATATCTTCACTAATTAGTTTTATTGTAACCTGGTATATTTCATCGCGCGTATTTCCTATGCCTTGGTTAAGAATAAAAATAAATTAAATATATGGATAGAATAGAAATTAAACGACTCAAAAATTATAAAATATTTATTGAACGTAATTTAATAATTTATAAAAAGTCAAAGTATAAAAGTTTAATAAAAAATATTTTAGTCCGACTTTCTGGTTTAATAGGAACAGCGCTAAGGCTACATAGACAAGCTAGAAAAATTGATATTCTTTTCATATTAAATTGTAATAAAACGAATGAACGAATCAGACCTATAATTGAATACATAAATGAAGCTCTGGATATAGAAGTTGAGATTAGACGTAATATATTAAAAAATATAATATCTTTAAAATTAGGAATTATTCCACTTAATATACCAGTTTTGTTGACTGATGAATATTCGGAAGCAAGATATTACTCAGAAATATATGATCCTAAAGTAATAGTCTTACTAGAAAATGAGTCAATTCTTTCAAGTTTTTTAAAACATTTTACTCACGCGAAAATTGTTAACATTGCTCATGGTGTTAGAACTAACTTAGTTGAACACAGTAATATCAATTATGATTATTATTTAATATATGGGAAAAGTTCGCTGGTCCACATGAAAAATAATCCGTACTTATTTGGAAATACTGTACCAGTTATAACAGGCAGCCCATTTATAAAAAATGTAACAAAAAAATGTAACGAAAATTATAAAATACAATCTGTCATATATTTTTCTCAATATCAAAATAAGCGTGTAAAAGATTATTTGTCATTTTCAAATAATATATTCATTAAATTTGCAATAAAAAATCCATATGTAAAATGTATTGTAAAACCACACCCGTTAGAGAATACGGATTATTGGCTAAATCTAGTAAAAGGTATTCATAATATCCAAATTGTTGATTCAAAGGTCGATATTTTTGATATATTAAAACCAGGCGTTGTGTCTGTGGTAGCTTGGTCGAATGCAGCATTGGAATCCGCATTAGTTAATTGCCCAATCATATCTATAGACGGATCTGGCTTTGCCGATAATAATTTAGACATATCAAAATATTTTCCCGTTGTTACTAGTGTTAGCGAATTTGAGTGCGCATTAGATGCGATACAAAAAAATTACCTTGAGTATCAAGAAGTATGTAAAAAATTCGTTAATTATCATTTGGGTTATACTAATGATTCATATATAAAAGTTGCAGAAACAATTATAAATATTCTGAAAGGCGAGTATTTATCACATTATTCACTGACAGAAAATATAAATTGGAATCAATAACATCTGCTTCGATTACTAACATGAGTTAAGTGAATTGATAGATTAATGTAAAAGAAAAAACAAATATTTAGTAAAAACATGCAGTCTTAAATAACTTTATAATGAAAAATGTATTAATAGTAACTCGAGATTTCCCACCGTATTCTCCAATTATAGGCTGGTTTATAAGAATAGCATCACTTGCTAATTATTTGGCAAGTAAAAATATTGATGTGCATGTGTTATGTGTGGAGAGAAAAAATAAACATAATATTTATAAATTAGATAAAAAAATACATACACATACGATAAAAACACTAATGTTGTTATATGATGATCCTAAAATAGAAAATTATCGAGCTAACATAAATACGCTTATCACTAAAATAATAAAAAAAACATTACTAAAAACAAACATCCTTCAGATAGATTATGAACAAATAGTATTTAATAAACTTTATGAAAAAGTAAAAAATATAATTAATAAATATGATATTAAAAATGTTATAATATCTAGTCCTCCCCATTCCTTCCAATTATTGGTAGAGCCGCTTAGAAAAGATTATGGTACATCTGTGAATCTAATTACTGATTTCAGAGATCCCTGGTCTCAAAGACCTCTATATCATAAAAGTAATCAGACTTATAAAGAAGAAATTATAGAACATGAAAAACGTATATTCGAACTTGTAAACATGGTAACTGTAGTATCTTATGGTATGAAAGAGTATTATGAGCGGTTTGGTAATAACGTATGCGTAATACAAAACGGATACGATGTTGTAAAAAATATATCGCCAACAAATATCGCCACAGAATTTGTTAAAAAAGCCAAAAATAGTAATCATTTAATTATTGGGTACTTTGGTACTGGTGGGATCGGTACGATGGATGGTTCAGGCAAAGATATTCGGTTTTTGTTTGATTGTATTGAAAAAAATGATTATTTGAAAAATAATATTTCCTTTTTGTTGCAAGGAGATATTCGATTTGCAGATAAAAGAGATTACAAGATCAATCATTGTGTTTTACCAATGATGAATAATGAGCAAACACGCTCGAATATTCGCCTAATAGACATTGGCATTTTTGTGTATACAAAAATCGAAGATGCAGATGCAGTAATGGGGGGTAAAATATATGACTATATCTCAGAAGAGAAACCTATTATTGCATTTGTACCTGGTAAAGCAAAATCGCTAACATATTTAGCAAATGAAATAGGCGGAATAATAATTATTGATCCATCCAATTACAAAGAAGTCTGTAAAAAGTTAGAATGTGCAATTGAACAAATTATTTGTGCAAAAGATATCAAAAAATTATTACCAAATAAAAATAAAATTGAACAATATTCACGTATTAATCAATACAGAATGTTTATCGATTTGCTTCATTAGATATTAATGACATTAAATAACTTATATTATATAGCCCAGCAAGAACTATTATCGACAATTAATGCCAGTATGGACTGGCTGATACTGCTCGACAATTCAAAAGGGCATATGCCGGCAGGTAATAATGGACCGCATTATGCATTAGAAACTCCTGTAAGAAATACAGCGCACTGGTTGATTGCATTTATGATAGCCGATCAATTAGGAATTTTATCCGATAAGCAAAAAATTACTATTAGCCATTTGAGAAACTGGCTTTTAAATGATAACCCGCACTACAAAGATGGTTGGTATGTAATGCGGCAAAAAGGATTTATGGATTGGTCAAATGGTGTAATTGGACCATCATGGGTGTTAGAGGCATTAATTCGGCTTAACAAATATTACGAAGACGATGAAGCTTATCAACGTGTGAACGAAATATATTCAAAACATGCATTTTGCCAAAATGGCAAAGCATGGAAGCGATATGATACGATAAATCGAAGATATGGACTTGATTCTACTCTCGATCATCAAGCTTGGTTCGCGGCCTCCGCAGTAGAATGTGGAAATATAAATGATACTCAGAAATTTTTAGATAGATGTTATGACAAAGGAATGAGATTAAGAATAGATGGCAGAATCAGTCATTTGTTTTATACAAATACTGCTAAAAACTATATCAATAGGATCCAATTCAAAATAGCAGAAATACGCCAACCTAAAACTATTAGTGATATTGAGACTGCATATCAAGTATACACAATATTTCCTTTTGCTCGAATTTATAAATATTTACCGGAGCATAAATTATTTAAAACTGAAAAGTTCAAAATGGCACTTGATTTTTGTACCTATGAAAATCTAGAAAAAACTAAAAATAGCAAATATGGCTATTCATACAATGCACCTGGATTTGAATTACCATTAGTCTACTCCATATTTAGTCCTCATATGCCAATAACAACAGAAGAGGTGCTAAAGATATTCCATGAGCAACTAGAATATACAAAAAGCAAAAGTAACGAACTTCACACAAGAAACACATCGGATCCGTATACTCTTTCTGCGAGAATCTATGAACTTGCCTTATTTCTTGAAACACAATTAGATAATAAAATTTATAAATAAACAGTATGTGTGGTTTAGTTGGTTCAGTAAAAATAAAGTCAAGCGACCCTATATCTGAGAGCCGATTTAAAGAGGCACTCGATGAAATAATTCATCGAGGCCCAGATCACAGTGAAATATATAAGTGTAAATCATCTTTACCAACAGTAAGTATATTATTGGGACACGCCCGTCTTTCAATTTTCGATTTGAGTAGCGCTGGGAATCAACCAATGTTAGACGATAAAGGACGTATAATCGTTTACAATGGAGAAATATTTAATTGGCCAGAAATTCGACATGAATTAGAACAGTTCGGATATGTTTTTAAAACAAATACTGATACCGAAGTTATTCTGCATGCCTATGACATGTGGGGAGAAGAGTGTGTAAATCATTTTAATGGATTTTGGGCATTTGTTATTGTTGATGAGAACAACGAAGATAATAAAAAGAGACTGTTTATTAGTCGTGACAGACTAGGAATTAAGCCATTTTATTATCGGCTTAGTGATACAGGCATAGATTTTTCATCTGAAATTATGCCGCTTTTAAAACTTGATAACAAAAAAGTTACAGTAAATTGCAATGAACTCGCAAGTTATTTAATATATAACAAATTACATGAATCGAGTTCTACTATATATGAAGGGATAAATGAGTTACAACCAGGCTTTAATGCAGTATATGATTTAGTTAATGGCAATATTACTTTTGCGCGTTACTGGGAGCTAGAATTATCAAATTTATCGGAATTTAATGAGGAATTATTGTTAGAGAAATTCAGTGAATTAATCGAAGACTCAGTCAGAATTCGTTTTCGCTCTGATAGAGAAGTTGCATTAACGTTATCAGGTGGAGTGGATAGTTCTGTCTTAGCCGTTGCTGCATCTCGTGTTCTCGATACGAAACCTGTGGCATTCACATCACATTTTCCCGGTAATGATAAAATTGACGAAACATCTTACGCAAAACAAGTTGCAAATCATTGTGGATTAAAACATGTAATTGTTACTCCAGATATTATGGATCTCGAATTAGAGGAAAAATACCTGACAAGACATCAAGAATTGCCATATATCAGCTTTTCGATGTTAGTTAATTGGGCAGTTAATAAAGAAATTAAAAATAGTGGATTTTCTGTTTATATGACAGGCCAGGGTGGTGATGAGTTGTTTCTTGGCTATGAAAGGTATTATGTCAATTACCTAAGATCAATATTGAATAACCCTATACGACTTATCATTGAGGCTTTTAAAATTACTAAAAATTCAAGACTAAGTCTGTCCAACTTAATATTCTATACAGGCTATTTTGGAATTGATTGGATACGTAATGCAAGATTACTGTCAGAAGGAAAAAAGGTCTTTAATGATAAAGTCTTAAAATGTGTATCTAAACGCAAAAATAATATTCCGAAAAATATAAAAGATTATCAACATAATGAAATTACAGGTTCTCAACTGCAAAGACTGATGCGATATGATGATCGTACATCTAGTGCCTTTGGATTAGAGTCTCGACCGGCCTTTCTTGATCATCGACTAGTAGAATTTGCATATAACCTGCCGCTTTCATTAAAAATTAGAAACGGATGGACTAAATATATATTACGCAAGTATTTAGAAAATGCTGGATTAGATGACATTGCTTGGAGAAAACATAAACTCGGATATAATGCTCCAACTGAACAATGGCTGGATAAAATAATTAAAGAAAAAAACTATGATTTGATGAAGAGGAAATTATCAAATATTTTATTAAATGATAATTTTAACAATGCATCAATCAGAAATGAAACAAGATTCAAGATATTCAACATATTACGGCTATCTGAAGAGATGAACTGGAGTGAAATAAATATTAGTATAAAATGAAAGTAGCACATGTAACAACAGTTCACCCTTGGAATGATAATAGAATATATGAAAAGATGGTATGTACATTAAGTACAACAGACATCGCAACATATTATATCGCACCAAAACCAAAGAATAATATAAGAAAGACAAACAAAAATATAAAGATATTTTGGCTAAAAAACAAACAAGGAATACTTGGACGTATTCAAAAGAACTTTGAAGCTATAATAATATTAAAAAAAATTGGTCGTTGTACCGTACATTTTCATGATCCTGAATTTATTATTGGTGCAGTGTTATTGCGCATATTTGGTTTTGATATAATTTATGACGTACATGAAGATAATAAACTGGGGATTCAACAAAAAGATTACTTGCCAAAGATTATCAGGAAACCATTGGCACTTTTCGTGGCATTAATTGAAAAAATATCCGGATTTCTATTTCACCAAGTCATTGCAGAACGTTGTTATAAAAGCCGTTTCCCGAATGCAGTTAGTGTTCTCAATTACCCAAAACTTCCGGATAAATTGCCTGACTTACAAAAATACAATACAAACAAAATTCGTTTGATTTACACGGGAACCATAACGAAAGACAGAGGGGCATTCAGCCATATAGACATAATAAAATTAATACCACAAGCAGAATTACACCTTGTTGGGAGATGTGAAAATAGGTTATTGAATGAAATAAAAGAGTATGCAGAAAATGAGAATGATAGAATTAGATATTATGTTAAACCAGAAGGGTTTTCCTATCAAGAGCTAGAAAGATATTATTTGGCAGGTAATTGGACAGCGGGGTTAGCAGTATTTCCAAAGACACCGCACTATTATGAGAAGGAATTAACTAAATTCTTTGAGTACATGCTATATGGCATACCAATTGTTTGTTCTAACTTTCCGGTATGGGAAAACTTAGTTAGTCAAAATAATGTTGGTAAAGTTATAAATCCGGATAAATTAGACGATATTGAATCAATATTAACTGAGATTCATGTCAACCAGACTCTCAGAGACAATATTACAAACAATGCCAGATATGCCGTTACAACAAAATATAACTGGGATGGTGAATTCGTAAAACTATTAAATTTATACAAAAAAATTGAGTATGAAAAAATGAAAGGATGTTGAAGCATAGTATCTAATTTTAATATGAATATTCTATTGATCAATCACTATGCTGGATCACCACAACACGGGATGGAATACCGACCATATTATCTAGCAAGAGAATGGATGCGAGCTGGTCATTCCGTTACGATCATTGCAGCATCTCATTCTCATGTGAGAACCTGTCAACCAGAGATTTCTGGAAATATCACCGAAGAATATATAGACGGGATACGCTATCTTTGGATCAAAACTCCTAAATATCATGGAAACTCATTACGACGAGTATATAACATGTTTGTGTTCTTGGTAGGCTTGTATCGCTATGGATCAAATAGTAAATATTTGACAAAGTCTGATCTTGTAATTTCATCATCTACTTATCCGATGGACATATGGCCAGCTAGGCGAATTGCACGCAAATTTGGTGCAAGACTTGTCTTTGAAGTGCATGACCTATGGCCACTTTCACCAATAGAACTCGGAGGAATGTCACGCTGGCATCCTTTTATTATGATGGTGCAGGCCGCTGAGGATTATGCCTATCACAATGCCGATGTTGTGATATCTATGCTACCGAACGTAAAAGAATATATGAATTCGCGAGGTTTGGAATTAGAAAAACTAACCATTGTACCTAATGGCATTGATCCGGACGAATGGGAAGGTGAACCAAAGCCTCTATCAAAGTCAGTTATTAAACTGTTCACTAGGCTAAAGAACGAGGGGAGGACTATAGTTGGATATGCTGGGTCGCATGGTACAGCAAATGCATTGAATACGCTTCTAGACAGCGCAAAGTTAATGAAAGAAGAACAGTTGGCTTTTGTTTTGGTCGGTAATGGCCCTGAAAAAAATAAACTAAAACTATTTGCCGAAACAAATGAACTAAACAATGTGTGGTTTCTTGAGCCCGTGAAGAAGGAGCAAATACCTTCTTTACTTAAATGGTTTGATATTGCCTATATTGGCTGGCAGAGACAGCCATTATACAGATTTGGTATTTCCCCAAATAAACTAATGGACTATATGATGTCAGGTAAACCAATACTGCATGCTGTTGAATCAAGTAACGATCCAGTGACAGAGGCTAAATGTGGTCTAAAAGTGAAGCCAGAAGATTCTGTTGCAGTAGCTGATGGAATAAGGAAATTATTAGCCAAAAGCGAATCAGAGCGCGAAAAAATCGGTTTTAAAGGACACGAATTCGTACTTAAAAATCACACATATCCTGTTTTGGCTCGCAAATTTCTTGATGCCTGTAGGCTAACTGCGATATGAATCTCGATATGAGAAATGAAACGGATGCATTAAGAGAACGTTATGCCCGTCGCAACATGGGAGATCTCTATAGTTTCACAAATCCAGACGTTTGGCAGACAGCTCAGGAGCGCCAGCGCTCTATATTATCACTGTTTTCAAAGCAACTCGGCTGGAAGCGTTTTGATGATCGTCGTCTAATAGAGGTAGGCTGTGGAAATGGTGGTAACCTTTTGGAAATGTTGAGATTTGGGTTTGCGCCTGAGAATCTGTCTGGTATTGAGTTGTTGGAAGAACGAATTATTGTGGCAAAAAAAGTTCTACCCTCAGCAATTAATATATATGAAGGCGATGCTAACCAGATTATTATCGAAACAGCCTCTCAAGATATTGTTTTTCAATCGGTTGTATTCTCTTCTTTGCTGGATGATCGCTTCCAAATCGAATTAGCTAATCGCATGTGGCAGTGGGTGAAACCCGGTGGTGGAGTGCTGTGGTATGATTTTATTTATGATAATCCGATGAATCCGGATGTGCGTGGTATTAAACTAAAACGCATACGAGAGTTATTTCCAGAGGGTAAAATTATAATTAAGCGTGTGACATTAGCACCGCCCATTAGTCGTCGGGTTTGTAAAATTCATTCCAACTTATATCATGTGTTCAATATTATCCCCCTTTTCCGCACACATGTATTATGCTGGATTGGTAAGAGTTTTTAAGAATGAATCAGAGGCAATTCCTTCCTTTTGCTCTGCCTGACATTGGCGATGAGGAAATCCAGGAGGTTGTAAACTCACTCCGCTCGGGGTGGGTTACAACTGGCCCGAAAGCGAAACAGTTTGAACGGGATTTTGCTGCTTTTATCGGAGGAGGAGTTGAAGCAGTAGCAGTGAACTCTGCTACCGCGGGATTACATTTAGCCCTAGAAGCAGTCGCTATTGGTGATGATGATGAAGTTATTACAACTCCTTATACCTTTACTGCTACCGCAGAAGTTATTAGATATCTAGGGGCACATCCCGTATTTGTTGACGTCGATCCATTGTCTCTTAATATCGATACATCGAAGATTGAAGAAGCTATCACATCAAAAACCAAGGCAATTATTCCGGTCCATTTTGCGGGCTTGGCCTGTGAAATGGATAAGATAATTGAGATAGCAAGAAAGTATGATTTA